>JGI2173J19968_10000131_pt1 | contig 24536 bp, 24 predicted proteins | sample DeeMarSWOR136_30_FD_19968 | JGI IMG/M metagenome (IMG submission 19968) | reverse complement strand
TAGGCTTTGTCGACGCGATCACATCGTCAATCCTAATGATCATGGATGCTGCTTCAGTTGCTGACTTCACTGCCTGCTCCTTCACACGTGAGGGTTCAATTACTCCTTCTCCTTGCATATCAACGATTTTCCCCGTGAAAACGTCGACTCCCATCAAGTATCCCTTTGTTTTTTCATGAGCTGACCTAAGAGCCACAAGTATATCGATGGGTTCAAGACCCGCGTTTTCAGCCAATGTTTTTGGCACAATCTCTACGGAATCAGCGAATGCCTCGATGGCGAGTTGTTCTCTTCCACCAATCTTTTTCGCGTAATTGCGAAGTCCTCGGGCTATTTCTGATTCAACGGCTCCTCCGCCTGCAACGATCTTGTTATGTTCAATTACGTCAGCGATAACCGAAAGTGCATCATGCAGAGCTCTCTCTGCTTCGTCTAGCATTCTATCGAGGCCAGCTCGAAGTAAAATCGCGACTGAACGTGGGTTTTTACATTCTTCTACAAAAATCAGTTTGTCTTCGCCGATTTTTCGTTCTTCCACTAGCCCTGCGTTCCCTAGGTCTTGACGTTTTAAATCGTCGAGTTTTGTGATAATTCTTCCGCCAGTAGCTTTAGCAAGCTTCTCCATGTCAGACTGTTTAACTCTTCGAGCAGCTATGATTCCAGCCTTTGCCATTAAGTGTTGAGTCATATCGTCAACACCCTTCTGGCAGAACAACACCTTGGCACCCGAAGTTTGGACTTTCTTAACCATTTCTTTCAGCATACTGGTTTCTTTATCCAGAAACGCCTGTATTTGCGTTGGATCCTTTATTCTGATCTCCGCGTTAAATTCTCCCTTCTCCACTTCTAAAGGGCAGTCAAGTAGAGCTATCTTCGCATTTTCGATTCGTTTTGGCATCTCTGGGTGCACGACTTCTTTGTCGATGATGATGCCTTTGATTAGTTGAGTGTCGAAGAGACTTTCTCCCACTTTCTTAGTGATTTGAATGTTGTCGATGTCCGCGATTTTCCTCTCGCCTCTCTGTTCAGCAATTTGTTTCACAGCGTCAATAGCAATAACAGCTAGGTGAGTTCGTGCACTCCCCACTGCCTTGCTAGCCATTGAAGTGACAGCGACTCTTTTCAAGGTTTCACGATCTTTAACATCTACTGGGGTTCCAATTTTATTCAGAATAGCCATTGCTTCTTGGGAAGCTTTTTTGTATCCGCTTACAATTACGGTTGGATGGATGTTTTGTTCCAGCAGTTCCTCTGCTTTTCGCAGTAGTTCTCCAGCTAATATCACTGCGGTTGTGGTTCCGTCGCCAACCATGTCGTCCTGTGTTTTGGCAACTTCCACTATCATCTTCGCAGCTGGATGTTCAACATCTACTTCCTCTAGAATTGTTGCTCCATCGTTGGTTATGGTGATGTCTCCTAGGCCGTCAATTAACATCTTATCCATACCGCGAGGACCCAGTGTTGATCTTAACACTTCAGAGATAATTCTAGCTGCCATGATGTTGTTTCTTTGAGCACCTCTGCCTCGTCTGCGATCGGTTCCTTCCTTTAGAATGAGCACAGGTTGTCCTTTTTGGGTGGTTAAATACGCCATATTACAATCCCTCTAACTAACAAATATTTTGTTCTAACTACAGCAATTTTCATCTACAATATAAATCTTTCACTAGTCAACATTTTGAAAAATAAGAAGGGGTATGAAGATGTAGCTTATTTGCCTAAAACCTTTCTCGCGGCTATCTCGATGTCTTCTGCTTTAACAGTTTTTCTTCCAGCATGCATGGCGTAATCAATCGCTTCTTTAGCGATTTTGACGCCGAAATCATCAAGAACTTTAGCTAACTCCGTTGCGGCTGACTCACTCACTCTATCTGCTCCAGCTTTCTTACAGATTCGGTGCATAGGTGCCACAGCTAATTCAGGACCAACCATATAACCTACTCCGTAGCCTCTTTTTTTCTTTAAGCCAGTATTTAATCTTTTTGTAAGCCGTAAGAGCCTAAATAAACCGCACCATAAAAAAGAGAGAAAAATTGAGTTTGTTAGTTAACAGACAAGCTTTGAAAGAGTTTCAAGATGAACTTTATTGTTAGAGATACTACTGAAAATTTCATCTAGAGAATGTTAGAAAAAAGATAAATTGCGGAGGATTATAAAACGAAGGCTAAGCGTATATTGTGGCAGGGAATGACATGAAACTTGTGGATGCTCACATTCATCTCTCAGACTCAAAATACGACCAGAAAGTAGACGACATCATAGAGAACTCAAAACAATCCAACGTTGTCGCCTTAGTATCAAACTCAATGAACCTTCAGTCCAGTCGTCTAAGTCTTCAACTGGCTGAAGAACATTCCAACCTTGTCTATGCCGCTTTGGGCATCCATCCTTGGAACGTTAGGCGTTTATCTCCTAACGAAGTGAAAGAAACTATAGATTTAATTTTCCAACATGAAACACATGGTGGAAAAGTTGTCGCTGTTGGAGAAGTTGGTTTAGACTTTCAATATTCAAATGAGAAACTTCGAGATTTGCAACTCAAAGTTTTCCATGAAATGCTTTCTGCAGCTGAGAAACAATCTCTCCCCGTAATAATCCATTCAAGAGGAACAACTTCTCGGATTGTTAAGCTTCTCCCTTCATATGGCGTGAAAAAAATTCTTTTACATTGGTTCAGTCAGCCCATGAAGTTGCTGTCTCAGATCGCTGACCGTGGCTATTACATTTCAGAAGGGCTTCCCTGTGTCTATTCTACTCATACTCAAAATATCATTAGGCGAGTTCCTTTGACAAACTTGTTGACTGAGACTGATGGGCCGGTTAGTTTTCGCGGTCCATTTGAAGGTAAGATGACCACACCTGTCTTCCTTTCTCAAGTCATAAAGGCGGTAGCTCAGATAAAAAAGATGGAGAAAACCGAAGTGGCTGACCAGATTCTTCAGAATTTCACTAATTTTTTCGGGATAAGCTTTGCTGATGATGTAAACAATAATGGACGGTGAAAAGCGTAAAGATTACCTAGTTTCAAGAGAATTTCATAAAAAGTTAGAATAAATCATCACATGACTTTGGATTCTGTAACTTGTACGTTTGATGTGATTAACCCTATAAATTTCAATAAAGCTTATACTAGTCAACAATCAGTATGAGGGAAAAGGAAAGTAAGTTTAAGGCTGGAGAGGGCAGGTGAAGACTTGGGTAAAGTGCGACCAGAGCGGGTGAAGAGAATAGCCAGAGAACTGGTAAGCAAGCATCCAGATAAATTCACTACCGACTTTGAAAACAACAAAAAACTCGTTGAAACTCTTATAGAAACTTCTTCAACTAAATTAAGAAACCGAATAGCAGGCTACATAACCTCATTGATAGTTGCTATGCAACCCGATCAAACAGAAGAATTAGAAGAATGAACTCTCTCATACCTTGATGAATTCTCTTGGATAGCGGGTTAGAATTTCCGATTTCGTCTTTGTAACCAAAGCCAAGTCTTCCATTCGAATTCCCCCGGCACTCGTCATAAACACTGAGCTCTGAAAAAGCGAAACAACAGTGTTGGATTTGAACTCAATTTCCGCGTTTTTAGGCATGATCATAGGTTCTTCTTCGACTTGTAAGCCTATAAAGTGACCAAGAAGATAGGGAAAGTATTTTGCATAGCCAGTTTTTTGGAATATCCCGCGAACAACTTTGTTAACTGTTCCAATAGTGGTGCCTTCCTTAAGTTCGCTGAAGGCTGCTGATTGAGCTTCCAGTACAGCTTTAAACAAGTCTTCTTGCGTCTGATTGGAAGTTCCTACTATGCATGTTCGGCAGATGTCGGAACAATAGCCTCTACATACGGCTCCGAGGTCTATAACTACTAGATCGTTTTTTTCTATTCTTTTTTCGCTCGCAAAGGGATGGACCAACAACGTTCGTTTGCCAGATGCGACCAGTGTTGGATGTCTTAACTCCCAAGATCCCTTTTTCTTCATCGCGCACTCTGCCTCAGCAGCAACCTCGATTTCCGTTGCCCCAACTCTTAGTGCCATAATCGCCGCTTCCATTCCGTAATCTGAGATTTTAGCGGCTTTCTGAATAAGTTTAATTTCTTCGTCTGACTTGATAAAACGCAGCGTGTTTAACATGTTTGACGCATCTACGAACTTTGCGTTTGGAGATGTTTTTTGAAAGCTGTTTTTCAGCTCTTCGAATTCGCTGAAACCGAGATCATCAACGCCAACTGTGGCTCCTGGAGTAATGAGTTCTCTCAAAACATCCGCCACTTTACGCTCTCTTGCGTCGAGGGGGAGGCAACTCACATAACTGATATTCTGAATCTGAGATTGTTCTTTAGCTACTTCGATGTCCCGCCAAAGTACAATCATTACTGGTTCCCCGTCGATTGGAAGGACAATCGTTCCACAAGTGTGTAAGGTGGGATCGGTAACTCCGCTTAGATATTGAAGGTTGTCAGCGCCATAGAGGATTAGAACGTCGATGTCGTTCTTTTCCATCAGTTTTCTGGCATTGCGTAATCTTTCTTTCCAAATGCTCATATTGAGTTCAAGATGTTTAGAGCACATTTAAAACTTGCCTTGAATCCTCGCCGCGCGTTCACTACTTATTGCCTTCAATATTCTATGCAACCTCATTAAAAGAACACTAAAATGCAAAGGTTATTCCAGAGCTATCTCGATAGACCTTCTACGATTTTCCGACCAAATTCTCTAGCCGCCTCTGGCCCTTTTCCAGTTATTATTTTACCGTCAACCACAACTGGTGCATCTGAAATTAGTGCTCCGCCCTTCTTCAGCTCAGTTATGGAGTCAGCTGTCCGAAACACTGTTGCTTTCTTTCCTTTGAGAAGCCCTGCTTTAGCCAAAACAACCGGAGATAGGCATATAGCTGAGACTAAACCTCCTTTTTGATGTAAAGCTTGAACCATTTTTTGAACCTGCACATTGTTCCAGAGATAGGTTGGGGAGCCGGATCCGCCGACAACTACCACAGCGTCAAACTCCGTTGGGTTAACCTTGTCTACTGTGGTNTCTGGAGTCACTTTCAGGCCAAACATTCCTTCAGCTGTTCCAGCTACAGTGCTGGCCACTACAACTTTGAAGCCTTCTTTCTCTAAGATGATTTTTGGCTCTTGAAACTCTTCGTCTCTGAAGCCTCTTGGAGCAATTATCATCAAAACTTTCTTTTCCACAGGCATTCCTCCCTTTATAGTTCTGTTTAATTTTATTGTGAGTTTAGTTTTAAAGGGCTTGTGTTATCCGTTAGGTTTAAATTAAACCCGCTAGAACGTTGTAAGAAGGGAGTTTTAATGGTTGATGTGTGGCTTCCTTACGGCAAAACCGAGGTTTGTGCAAGAATTCCCACTAGAAACTTTTTGGGCAATATAGAACCGAAGGAAAAGCAAGGCGTAGCAGACCCTCGAGCTGAAGTTGAAAGAGCCTTAAAAGAGCCCATAGGAACAGGACCGTTAAGTAAAATTGTAAAATCTGGCGATACTGTGGCTATAGTAGTGAATGATTCAACTCGAGTAACTCCAAGCTACCTTATGGTTCCTCCGTTGCTAGATGAACTAAACCAAGCAGGTGTTAAAGACGAAAACATAACCATCATTTTTGGGTGTGGCACTCATCGTGCAGTAAGCCCAGACGAGATGAAGAAACTTGTAGGCGAAGAAGTTCTAGAGCGAGTGAAAGCAGTAAATCACGACCACAAAGCTGATGATTTAGTTTACCTCGGTAAAACTGCTAAGTTTGGAACGAAAGTTTATGTGAACAAGATTTTCGCTGAAGCTGATCGGAGAATTCTAACAGGAAATGTTGAACTGCACTATTATGCTGGGTATGGTGGAGGTAGAAAAAGCGTTTTGCCCGCTGTTTCAGGTGCAGAAACTATTCAAAGCAATCACGCTATGCTTTTGAGTCCTAAGGCTAGAACAGGCGTGTTGGAGGGTAACCCTATTCATGAAGACATGATGGAGGCAGCGAAACTCGCTAAAGTTGATTTTATCTTAAACATAGTTATCAACAGCAAGAACGAAATAGTAAACGCATTTGCGGGAAATTTAGAGCAAGCTTTCTACGAGGGAGTTAAGCTTGTAGATAAAATGTACAAGGTGCCCATTGAACGGAGGGCAGATATTGTCCTTGTGAGCCCAGGTGGTCACCCTCTTGACCTTAATCTTTACCAAGCTTACAAAGGAGTTGACAATGCACTTGATGCAGTAAAAAGGGGAGGAGTCATTGTTTTGTTAGCGGAATGTCCCGAAGGGCATGGACATGATGTCTTTTACGAGTGGATGGCGAATATGAGTGACGTGAAGGAAATGGAGAAGAAGATTAAAAGACGTTTCCGCCTTGGAGGACATAAAGCCTACTATTTGATGAAAGCTGTGCAAAAAGCTCAGATAATTCTTGCTTCCACCATGCCTGACTATCTAGCTCAAAACACGTTTAAATTGAAGACGGCTAGGGCAATTAACGACGCGTTGCGCGATGCCTTCGACATCGCTGGCAAAAACGCTAAAGTTTGGGCTATGTCCCATGGAAACATGACGTTACCCATCTTTAAGGCTGCAGAATAAAAAAAGGAACAGCTGGACTAAATGTGCAAATGACGTTTACGCTGCGACCGTTTGAATCATCCGATTTGGAGCAAGTGTTACACATAAATCGTATGTGCCTCCCAGAAAATTACACTGGCTTCTTTTTTCTGGATTTGCATAGGCGATTTCCAGAGACTTTCTTGGTTGCAGAAGATAATGAAACGGTTATAGGTTACATTATGTGTCGAATCGAAACGGGATTACCCAACTTTAAGATAATAGGCATCATGAAAAAGGGACACGTGATTTCAATTGCGGTTTTGCCGCAGAATCAGCGTCAAGGTGTTGGGCGTGCATTGATACAGGAAGCCATGGATGCTATGCTGCGTTATAAGGCGAAAGAGTGTGTTTTGGAGGTTCGGTCGAGCAACACCGTGGCTGTAAATCTTTACAAGAAGTTGGGGTTTGAAATTATAAGGACGTTGCATGGATACTACGCGGACGGTGAAGACGCTTATCTGATGGCAAAAAAACTTTCTTTCAAACCTTAATTTCGCTCTTTTTCGCGCGCTTCGTCAATCTTTTCTATGCAGTATTTGTCAGTATTAGTGATTCATAAACTCTATAAAAGTTCAAGAGAAGACATCAAGGTTGAACAGAGGGTTAAAACAGAATGCGGGTGGCAGTTTCCGCTCTAATGTTAACTTTTCTAGTAAGCATCAGCGCAGGCGCTATTCTCTACACCTACGTTACAGGGTTAATTGGAACTATCATAACTAACATTCCAAATGTCCAGACGGAACCACTGGTCCTCAACTCAGCCTACATCAATGATACCTGCATAACAGCAGACATGAGAAACACGGGCAACGTGAACACGTTCACCATCACTTACGCCTTCATAGATGGAGTATCTTACACTTTAAGTGAAAATATAGATGTTCCACCGGATTCCACTGCAACCGTGTACATAGCTGGAAAATTCAGTAAAGGAAACACGTATGCGGTCAAGCTAGTATGTAGCAATGGCTATGCAATCACGTTTTATGTAACATATGAATAGTGGCTCAGCTCACTGCCAATCATAAACATTCGTTGACCTCTCAAAGCCATGTTAAAAAAATAGAGGGTCTATCTATCAGATGACGTTATTTTTTATAATTCCCAATTCTTCATTCCCTTTCCATCCATTGGGAGAAGAGTGCAATCACGTATTAGCATGTCAGTGTCTCCAAAAGAGCCTCCGCTCCTATGCTTAGAAGTTAATACAATGACTTAGATTTCATTTTGAAAGTTGTTTTAATCGAATTATAATAAAAAACTGAAGTTGGGGTTTTTAATCTAAACCCCCCCAGACCCAAGGCTAATGCTCAAAAAGCCAGCCAAATGGGTCTCAAAATGGGTTATTTAGATTTTAACGCCTTTCAGGTCTCGATGATTTTGTAGAGAGTTTAAAGAAGGCTTATTTATTCCGTTCGTTAATTTCATGTAGATTTGGTTCAGCGATACTTTAGTACAGTTAAGCATGTCTTCGCCTTCAGGCGTAAGGTTGTACACTTTTCTTGGCCTGTCTTTTTCCAAATCCCATTTGCTTGTAATGTATCCTTTTTCTTCAAGAGTGGAAAGAAGCGGATAGATGGTGCTAGGTCCAAAATAGACTCCGAAGTTCTTGCGGAGGCTGGAGATGACTTGGTATCCATGCATGGGCTGACTTCTTAAGAATTGTAAAATAACGAAGTCGAGGAGGCCTCTCATAAGTTTTATTTGGATTTCTCGGGGTTTACTATTCATATTTTTTTCCTCATGTATTTGTGTTGTACGGTTGTTTAGTTATACGTGTATACAATATGTCCCCTTTCGGACATATCAAGTCTTTATATACGTGAAATCCGATATAAACGTTTTTGTGCATCTAAACCATATCAAAGCATATTTAAACATAAAAACCAGCTTAAACACTCAAACAATGTAGATAAGCTAAAATCCCACTCCATAAAATATAAAAGAAGTGTAGAGTGAAAAAGTTGGAACCTGAAACGTTAATTGAAACCTTTATTGAACAAGTCAGGCAACGTTTTGCCAGAGTTTTTCTCGATGTGCTTGTCCTTAAACTCGTTCAGATCGAACCCATGTGGGGTTACAGAATCATCAAGGAAACAGAAAAGATGTTCGGGGTTAAGCTTAGACACAGCGCTTTATATCCCCTTCTCCACTCATTGGAGGTTAAAGGTTTTCTTAGGAGTAGACGAGAAGTTAAAAAGGGACGGGTGAGAAAAGTGTACGATATTACGTCAAAGGGAATACAATTCATTGACTTCTATCACGATTTCTTGAAGGAACAATTTCAAACATTGAAATTGAAAGAATAAAAGGTAATAAAAATGAAGTGTGCTACAAACAAACAGAAAAACACTAATGGGAACGATATAGTGGAACAGGTGCAGAAACTTCTGGAGGAAAGAGGAAGAAAAGCCCTAGAAGAAGCGAAAAGAACAATCTTACAAGAAGAAGTCGAATGCAAAGAAGTCCGTGAGGCCCTAAACTACTTCATGCAAGAATACTGGCACGACTTAGCTAGACCAACTCTGCTCTCCATAGCCTGCGAAGCCGTTGGAGGAGATCCTGAATTAACGACTCCCATAGCTATTTCGATGAGTTTGATAAGCGGCGCCATAGACATACATGACGACATCATTGACCAGTCAAAGGTTAAAGGGTCACGTCCCACCGTTCTAGGGAAATTTGGTAAGGATGTGGCACTGCTGGTTGGAGACGCGCTCCTATTCAAAGGGTTCGCATTGTTGCACGAATCAGTTGAGAACGGGGTTCCATCTGAAAAGCTTCCAGTTATTATTGACATTGTTAAACGAATGTTTTTTGAGTTGGGAGATGCGGAAGCGTTAGAACTGGGATTTCGAGGACGAATAGATGTCACGCCGGAAGAGTATCTTCGTGTAGTGAGGAAGAAGGCGGCGGATGTGGAAGCTCATACACGTATTAGCGCCATTCTTGGCGGTGGTTCTAAAGAGGAGATTGAAGCTCTCAGCAAGTATGGAAGACTTCTAGGTATGCTGATAATATTAAGAGATGATTTGATAGATATGGTTGACTTTGATGAGGCAGTGCACAGATTTAAGAGGGAATGCCTACCTCTACCAATCCTCTATGCTCTACAAAACCCTAAAATAAAGGCTACATTGAGCTCTATTCTTCTTAAAAAAACGATAACAAAAAAGGATTCTAAGACAATTCTGCAAATCGTGAATAAAGAAGGAGAAAATGAACAAGTAAGAAAATTTATGCAAAAATTAGCTGAGGATGCCTACTTTCATATAGAAAATGTTAAAGAGAACAAAAAATACTTAAACCTTCTTGTTAATGGAATGCTTCTACGATAAGTGGCAGAATTCTACTAATACCACCAATATCTGACGGGTATTTTCCCCTTCTTCTTCATCCTAGTCCACCTTTTTGTGTATGTGTGTTAGACATATATCCCGATATAAGGCTTGTTGTACACATCTACAGAATCTTAATTTAGAATCATAATTTTCAATTCTAAAGTCTTAATTGGTTGAAGTATCGGTGTCAAATTATGAGCAGTGTATTCAATGCTTAGAAAATTTTTAGTGGAGCCTAGTATCGCTCGGAAAGACTTTTTCATAGTTTTCATTCTATTATTTAATGCTATTGTATGGCTTTACGTGACACCGATAATAATAGGAAACGTTCTAAACAGACTAAATGCGACATATACACAAAATTTTAGCGTTTGGGCAACTTATTATGTAGTGCTCATAGGATCTATCATAGCCGGCTCGATTTTATCAAAGAAAACAAACCGGCTCACTTTTCTTTATTTATGGATAATTTTGGGGGCAGTTACGTCATTATCACCCGCTCTGCTTAACGATTTTACAATGATACATGCTTTAATAATCGCTATCCTCTTAGGCGTCTCATCTGGATTAGGCATTCCCTCATGTTGGGCATATTTCGCAGATTGTACACTTGTTGAAAATCGGGGGCGAATAGGTGGAATTATATTGTTGACAAGCAACCTGCTTGCCCCTCTTTTTGTGATCTCATATATGATGGTTAATCTAATAGTAGGCTCAATAATCTTTGCAGTATGGAGAGGTTCTGGGCTAATCATATTCTTCTTAAAACCTGACGAAAAAATTGCCTCAGAAATGAAAAAGAACGATTCATTTACATTAATTCTTCGCGACAAGTCATTCCTCCTCTATTTTGTTGCTTGGTTTATGTTTTGCCTCGTAGATCGTTTAGGGCAACCAATTCTAAAATCCTTCTTCGGTGATTTCCATTATCTTATAGTTATGATAGGACCTATAATTGGTGGCTTTTCTGCTTTCATTGGAGGATTATTGTCCGATCGAATTGGACGAAAGCGAATATTACTTTATGGTTTTGTTACGTTGGGAATTGCATATGCGATAATAAGTATTGTTCCGGCTACTATAGTTTCGTGGTATTTTTACCTTATCGTTGTAAGCATATCAACAGGAATATTGTGGGTGGTCTTCTTTTTGATAGTGTGGGGAGACTTGTCCCAATATGGCACTAGAGAGAAATACTATGTAATTGGAGCAATCCCCCTTTACCTCACTAACATAATACAACTGCTTTCAACCCCGTACATTACGCTGATTCCGGAGACCAGTGTTTTTTCGTTGGCTAGCTTTTTCTTGTTCCTAGCAGTGATGCCCCTCCTCTATGCTCCTGAGACTTTGCCTGAAAAGAAAATTAGGCTTAGACGGCTTAGAAAGTATGTGGAAGCGGCGAAGAAAGTTAAGGAGAAGTATATATAGAGAAAGGGCGCTGAAGGTTAGAAGCGGTCGATTTTTGTGGCTATCCTACCAACAATCTTTGTAAATGGATGCTCTGGCATTTCCTCCGTGAATATGTAAGTTCCACCCGCTCGCAGTATGTCACAGAAGCACGGAATCATCTCTACAATGGGGAGACCGTATATAGTCTCTAGCTGCTTACGCATTTTCCTCTTTGCACCTTCAGACGCAACCATTTCAACAAGCATCTTATTCACTAAAACCCCCGCCTTTTTCTCAAAAAGATCATACAACTCATGAACCATCCGTTTAGTCCCCTCCCTATCAGACGCATCTGTACCAGTCACCACCAACGCCACATCAGCACTAACAATAGCGTTTATAGATGAATACTGAAGCCCTGGACTCGTATCCAAAATCACATAGTCGAACTCCATGTCATTAAGAAGAGCAGTCTTAAGCGACAAAAGACGCCCCAAAGCCTTCATCTCCCACTTCCGGTCCTTCGCCGACATCTCACGAATAGCTTCGGTAGAAGGATTCGCCAACCCAACTAAAAACTCTCCTTCCCTAGCACGGCTTTGAGAAAGATCAACTAGAACCTTTTCAACTTCACAAATTCCGTTCAAATAATCGTTTAACCAATATTCAGTACCATCAGTTTTAAAGGCAGCATGAAGACTGGGAGCGCGAAAATCCAAATCAAACAAACAAACTTTCTTACCCCTATTAGCATACGTCGTTGCCAAATTAATAGAAAACAACGTTTTACCCGTTCCGCCCTTATACGAGTGAAATGCTACAATTTTTCTCATAACCCATCACTCCTGAACTATTTTTCAATGAAAAAGTATGCCTTGCGTCCTCGTCTCTCCTTCTTAAGATAACCCATTATCACCAATTGATTCAAATAACCGCTCTCCACCGCCCTTGCCCGCCTAGTTTGCTCAGCAACCTCCTCAGCTGTTGCTTGATCAAGTCTACTAATTGTCACCGCTGTCTTCCTCAGGTGATCTGGCAAAGAAAGCAACGTCATCACGTCCAAAACATCGGGTACAGCCTCGCTTTCCTTTTGACCATGTTTCTGTATCTCAATCATCACATCTATTTTCTCGTTCAGCCGATCAAGACTCTCCTTTATCTTCTGTAATATTTGAGTAGGATTTCTTCCAAGACTTCTATATGCTGACACCATTTAAGTCTCCGAAAGTGTATAGCACATCTACAGAATCCTAAGATATAGCATCTATTAAGTCTTGCTATACACATCTACATATTATTGCTAAACTAAAAAAAGAGAACCCCTAACCAACATTTCATNCACATGTCTGTTTTGCCCAGACCCATCCAGAGATCAAAATGAGCAATATAACGAACAAGAAAAGCTGCGCAAGGATTCGGGCGGCAGACAATGCCACTTCTTCAAACATCATCAGTCATCTATGATGTTTTATGGTCTGTATGGTTTATTAAGGATGTTTCATGAGTGAAAATATTCCTAGAAACGAGTTATTGATAGTTTTGAAAGTAAATGGGAAAAAAGTTGTGTATTAGTATAGGGATGCTGGTAGATTGGCACGGGCCTCTTCAACGATTGGGAGCACTGTTCTTAGTTCTCTAAAGTATTTGAGCACTGTTCTGCCTCTTTCAGTGATGGCGTAGACGATTCTTTTCTTTCCTACGCTTTTTTCTTCAACTAAGTTCTGCTCTATTAGAAAGTCTAGATATTGTTTTAAAACGCTGCAATTAACATTTGCTTTGTACATAATATGAGTTAGTTTTAATGGTCCATGGCGAGCTAGGACCTTAAGGATGTCTATGTACATTTCAAGCTTGGATCTTCGCATTCCTTAACCCTTCTGTCTTATTTTTCTGCGGCATGCATATAAATCATTTATGGATTTCAACTACGTTTTTTGTTAGTCGATGTATTTAGACTGAATTCTGATGAGTGTAGCTAGTCGGTTTTGGAAGGCAGTGACCATGTCGTCTGCTAGGATTTTTTGGAGTTCTTCTGAGAGCGCTTTAGTTTGGTTTTGGAATGTACTTATCATTTTCTTTTCGAGTTGTTTACGTTCTTCCTGTGATAACGTTCTTTTCAAACGTTTTTTCCTCCCTTTTTATGAGCGACTGTTGGCTGTTGGTATTTAACTAGTTTATGAACCTGAAATATGGATTCTGGATCAATGTTTTTGATAATAGGCTGGTTGGTTATGTCTTTATTAGGGTTGTTGATTTGAATTGTTAATTAGTATATACGTGCTTTCGTTTTGATATTGTTTTTCGATTCGCTACATTTATTTGATTAAAGTTTGATGTAATATATTAGTTGTAGGGAAAAAGGAAATGTCAAAAAAATCATCGAAAAATGATGCTCTGGAAGCTCTTGACTTCATTATTAATGTGCTTAAAGAGCATGAAAAAGATTTAGATCGGTTGATTGATGAACTAGGGACTGTAACGGAGCAGTTTGGTGAGTCTGGTGAGGTGGTGGGTAAGGTTGATAAAATTGAAGAACGGTTATCGAGTCTTCAGTCTGAGCTTTCTAATTTGATTAAGTTTATTTCTTCTCCTGCTGGTGGGAAGCAGGTTTATGCCCGTGGGTCGCCGGTGATTGTTAAGTGTAAGCAGTGGGAGGATTTTAAGACGCTGGCAGTTGGTGCGGAGACTGTTTCTTTCTTGTTTAGGGAAGCGGATAAGACTTTTCAGGCCGATGCTTTGAAGGATGGTAAGGTTTTAACTTATAATGGGGAATTTCCTCGAGATGTGAATTTGCTGAAGATTTGGTTGTCGAGAGAGCTAGGTGTGGCTGAGAACAAGGTTTTTGAAGGAGTTTTATCAATTAGCTAGACTTGGCGTTAATCTTCATTCTTGTTGTCTATGGAGACGTCCCCTGCAAACTCCCCTTTTTTTGTTGAGAAGTGTATTTTCAATGAGCAACCTATGTTGAAAAGGTTGAGCAACCTATGTTAAAGTAACAGAAAAAAAGGACATGTCTGTGTGTTGGTAGCTTAAGTATTCTACCTGATCCGTTTTGGGGAATTGTGCGCATTTTAGTTGTGCACATATAGGAGTGCTGCATAAGGTTTATATATCGTAACCGATATCATTAGCGATAATTCAGGTGATTAAATGAGTACTTGTGGCAAAGGCAATACTATGGGAGTCCCAAGAGGTCTTCTCAGATTTCTAGTTCTAAAAATGCTAAGCGAGAAACCTATGTCAGGAACAGAAATTATTAAGGAAATAGAGATGCAAACCGGAAGTTGGAAACCTAGCCCTGGATCAATTTATCCTTTATTGGCTTGGATGCTAAAAAAAGGTTTCACAAATGAGTTACCTAAGGATGAACTGGGATTCAAACGATATAGTTTTACAGAGGAAGGAAACAGATTCTTGGAAAAACAAATAGCACTTGGAAAGGATTTCTTGAAAAAAATAGAATTTCTCGCACCAATGCTAGTTGGAGGATTTAACCTCAGAGGCAACAACAAAAAGTTTCGTAATTCAGGAGAAGCTGCCAAAAGATTGATAAAATCATTCATTTTTCTACGTCAAAATCTTGGGAGAGTTTCAGAAAGAGACGCTGAAGAACTAACTGAGATTCTACGAGATTGCTCCGAAAAACTCGAAAAAATCGTTCAGAGAATCAAAGATGAGAACTAACTGGTCGACTTGGATTTTTACGGAAAAACAAGAATACTTTTGGGTCTTTCAATTGTGTTGCACGAAAAAATTCTTATTAATTGGTGAAAAATTTGGGTTTGAAATCTAGTTTTATGATTGCATGGAGATCTTTATCCAGAAGAAAGACAAAGAACCTTAGTGCAGTCCTAGCTGTAACATTAGGAGTAACATTGCTCGTCGGTATTCAAATAACAACGGACACCTTAGGGAATTCTTTTCTAGCTAGTCTTCTCCAAAGAGAAGGAGAAGTGGACCTTAGAGTTATGAATAGCACTAGAGGTGGCTACCTTAGAGCAGCGGACCAAGAATCTATAAAAGATCTGGTTCCCGACGCAGCAGGAGTCATGCCAGATCTTTCCACCCAGATCCCAGCACTGGTATCTAGCCAGTTTGACCCCAAAATCGAAGCTGCTGGAGTACCCGTAGATTATTCCGATGCATTTGGTAAATTCTATGATTGGAAAACCGGAGAACAAATGGACATTAACATCCTACTAGACGGCAACAAAAGCATCCTACTATCTAGTAATCAAGCTGAAAAGCTAGGCTTAAACCAAGATACGACCTTGCCGGTTTCATTAGCTACAGAATTCACTAACCTCACAGTTGCTGTCAATATCAACACCACATCTGGTCTACCAATCATCACACCTGTTCAAGAAATCTTGAGGGTGGAGTTACAAATTGTTGGATTCTTCGATTCTAAACGTCCAGGAATCGGTTCCCAGTATTCCGGAGCTGTATTCAGGTTAGAGCATATGCAGGAATGGATTAGTTTACAAGATCCCAAACGGGAAACAGATATAGTTAGCGCATTTCTAGTGGCCTACAAATCAGACCATTTTGTCCTAGAAATAGACGAAGATTATTTGAGAACTAAATTAGAATTACTAGAAGAAACAATTCCAGAAGAAGTAGATCCTCAAACAGGTAAGGCGAAAAAAATCTATCAGGTCACTTCAGCTCGGTTAGACTTTTTTGGTTTTGCAGCATTCTTCATCACACTAATGAGCACAATTTTGACCTCTTTGGGTTTTCTTATCACGTTAACTGGTGTTTTACTCATCACTAATGTTCAGCTTATGAGTGTAGAAGACCGGGAATTTCAAACAGGGGTTCTACGCGCTGTAGGTGCTAATCGCGGGGGAATTTTCCAATCTATAATGATTGAAAACCTATTCCAAGGAATAATCGGAGGAATTCTAGGACTTATCGGAGGATTGGCCTTTGGTCAAGCTGTAGCCTTGTATCTTGTAGGATTATTTGGAACTGGTGAACTAAGTGTTCAACCAGTTATCTCTCAAGAAGCAGTTATTTTATCCGTCATTATAGGTGTAGTCTTAAGCATAATAACTGGGATTCTTCCAGCTCTAAGGGCTTCTCGAGTTAACGTTGTAGAAGCTCTCCGTGGAATAAAAGTGAAATTTAAGGCAAAATCTAGTCGCAACCTAGCAGCCTTTGGTGTTCTAATGATTGTAGTAGGCATCATTCTTCTCCTATACAACGGAGTGTTTGAGGAGACACATCAAGTCTTTTGGAGCAGCGAAGGATGGGACAGCTTAGAAGAATGGAGAACCCTCATGATGGGATTCGGCTTATTCACGGGAGGATTAGGTCTTGTCCTCTCGCGGTTCATGGATAGGGTTAAAGCTTTCAACATAACAGCTATCACCCTATGGGCCATTCCCTCAATCTTGTTTGGTGTAGCTATGGGTAACTGGGTAACAGACATTACTGGATTATCCCTTGAAATCTTGATTCTGGGAATTATTGAAATACTGATTGGTTCTATAATGTTCGTTGCCCTCAATCTACCCATTGTGATGCGTGGCTTAAGGAATGTTCTGATAAAAATTCGGGGTGTAAAGGGTGTTGGCCAAATATCATCATCATTAATATCCTCACACATCACTCGTTCCACTCTAACCTTTGCTATTTTTGCGATCATATTAACTCTTAATGTTCTTGTGGCTGCGTTAATTCCTACAAGCTTGGGAACTGTAACTCAGATTGAAGAAGACTCTAGAGGTGTAGATTTTGCAGTCTTTCTAAGTAAGCCTGAAGCAAACATTTCTGGTACATCCTATTCCGATGAGCTTTACAAGATTGATGATCGCATAACAGATGTAATTGGTTTCAAAACTTTTCAACCTAATCAGGATTTTACAAAGTTCATAGCTTTGGAAAACCCCCTTTCTTTTGGGTTTGACTCTAGAACGGATTTGCTTCCAATCGGAACAGGAGAGTTTAAGGCAGAGCAGATCCGGGGTAATGCTTCAGACTATTCAGACCCTAACTGGCGTTATGCCTTTTATCTAGCTGGTTTTCCTGATGGGGTTCGAGAATCTCTTGGCACAGATCAATCTGATAACGAAATGCTCAGACTATCCAAGAAAGCTTGGGACCAATTCTTTAACCCCAAATACAAGATGGCTGCCTACAATGTTTCATCTGATTTACTAGCTATATTCACTGGAGAGACTGACCTTTCTGACTTACAGCTAGGGCCTTTAGAGGCCTCCGGCGGAGATTCTCTTGAAGGAGTTGAACCTTTAAGGGATGTTAATGGAAGTATCATTGAAAACCCAATAGTCTTTACTGACTCATTTTTCCTGCCTGTTGGGTTACAAATTTGGATACCAATGAATACTTCATCCATGGGATTTCCCAATTACCAGGCCTTTACCATTGGAGGGAGTCTTGACAACCAACGTGCCGGAGGTTTCCCTCTGGGAGTAGGATTGGACTTCGGAGGAGGAGAATCCGATTTTGGTGCAATTCTAGGAACTCTATATTTATCGGAACATTGGGCAATCCAAACCAATTTCCTCGGTGAAGCCAACGGTCAAACCCTAACATCCCGAGGAAAAAACCAGTACGACTCTTACCTGATTAAAACCAATCTTGCAATCAATGATCCTCAACTTGAAGATATAACTCAGGCAATTGAAGATTTCACAAATACAAACGACGATGGATACCGCCTTTTGGCGACTGACAACTTCTTTGTTGCAAGTTCCACTCTAACATATTCTAGAATTGAGTCAATCTTGGAGATGACGGAGCGAATAACATCTTTCCTGCAAATCTACGTTACATTTGGGCTAGTAATAGGAGCAGTAGGCATGGGGGTCATTTCAGTTCGAAATGTTTCCGAAAGAAAACGAGAGATTGGGATGATGAGAGCCATAGGATTTCCCAGAAGACAAGTGATTCTTTCGGTACTCCTTGAACTGGTGGTACTTGGAGTAATCGGATTAATCATCGGGGTTATTAACGGGTTGATTGTGAGTATGGGTTTTGCAAACATGCAAAGTGCAACACTAGTAATTCCTTGGGAAGAAATTGGATTGTATCTCTCCACTATTGTGCTAATAGCCTTAGGGGCAGGTTCACTCCCCGCGCTTGCAGCTTCAAGAATCCCTCCAGCAGAAGCATTGAGGTATGTTGGATGAAAAAAACAAAGAACAAGAAAGATCAAAATCCCCAAAACCTAATCCTCGAAATCTCAAACTTGCATAAACGCTACAACGAGGGCAAATCAAACGAGGTTCATGCTCTCCAAGGCGTAGAATTAACCGTGAAAAAAGGAGACATGATGGCGATTATGGGATCTTCAGGATGTGGAAAAACTACCCTACTGAATATGATAGGTCACTTGGATCGCCGTTCGGCAGGAGAAATCATAATCGATGGAATAGATACCTCAACCCTATCTGATGGACAGATGACGGCTTTTCGCAGAGACAATATAGGCTTCATATTTCAGTTATTCAATCTTTTTCCGTTTTTGACCGCTGTGGAAAATGTAGAAACTCCATTATTACTAAGGGGAATCAACTCCAGTCTAGCTAGAGAACAAGCTAAGATGATGCTACGCGAGTTAGGAATGGGAGACCGACTTTACCATCTACCCACAGAACTCTCTGGGGGTCAACAACAACGAGTTGCTGTAGCTCGAGCTCTAATTAATCAGCCCGCAATCATCTTAGGAGATGAACCCACCGGCGACTTGGACTCTACAACAAGTTCTGACGTCATGGACCTCTTTCGTCGCATAAACAAGATCAATCAACAAACTCTAGTTCTTGTAACTCACAATCGATGGATTGCAGAAAAATGCGATTATATCGTCCATATGACTGACGGCAAGATCTCAGGGATAGAAGATGATCCTTTAATCAGGGAGGAGAAGAAACGATGAAAGCCTATTTTTCTGCTCTAATAGATAAATCCGCTCCTTCAGAAAACTCCAAATTGGCCAAAAATCTAATCAAAGACTTAAAGAAACCCCTGAAGACACCTAAATCAAGTATAAATCTTAAGGAACACAACGCCTTCATCTTTTTGGCTGCAGACAAACCCCTAGAAAAACCATTCAACCCCGAGACCCTAAAGGAGATCCAGAGCAAAATTCATCTTCGCCTCCAAGAATACCACATCAAAAACAAATCTAAACTCCAAAAACACCTAAAAGATAAACGGGAACTGAAGGAAACATCACAGATCATCAAAAACTTCCTGAAGGAAATCGATCCCAACCTCGAAAAAGTATTCGATCTTCAACTGAAAAAATTGATTTCAGAGTTGCCAACCAAATTTTGTGAACTTCAGACCAATAGCATGACGGCCATTTGGAACCTAAACGAAGAGCAGAAAGTCCAGTTCTACCTTTCAGGATGGCCATCTCCAGTTTTCAAAGCATCAGAAGTTAAGCAAGATGTTAACTTGGAAGCGATGGTTGACAAGCTAGCATTTCTCAACTTCTTTTGCATATTTCTACAACCTACATTACTTCGCCTGCGAGAAATGAATAAAGTGTTGGAAAGATTGAAGTTAGGTCTTCACGGAACACACTACAGAAGCAGCAACTTTCAGGTACAGACCAAACTTGAAATATTCATGCGGATCCTATCAGCAAAACTTAGTTCACTCCAAAACATGGACAAAACCATCCTTAGCATCTTCAAGTTATTCAACGAACCTAAAACCTTCTTCACGAAGCATGATTTCATAGAACTTTTTGGAGACCTTAAGACAGCAGTTAGACAAATGACCTGGAAAATAAATCAAGGCAAAAGTCTCTTGATTGAGGTTCAAGACAAACTTGAAGAGTGTCAGATAAAACTGAAAGATTATCTGGATGAAACAAAGAATGGGGTGAAAACCACCAAGTCCATGGATGAATTTAGACTCGCTCTCCTAACCATGGCTGAATTGAGTTCTAACTTGTTTGTTGAAGCAGAACTTTTGAAGTTGTGGTTGGACTTTTTTGCCTCAGATCTTCCATTTTTCACATTCCAATCCAGCCTCTTCAGCCCCCAAACTCCGCAAGTCTTTGAAATTTCCGCTGAACACATCGTCTCAGTTAGGGGCTTAGTTAAGAACTACCGTCTAGGACAAACTACAGTTTATGCCCTTAGAGGAGTAGACCTTGATATTAAAAATGGTGAATTTGTGGCAATTGTTGGCAATTCTGGGGCTGGAAAAACCACTCTATTGAATTGCATGGCTGGACTAGATGAACCCGATTATGGGGTTGTTTTTTTCAAGGGAAAAGATCTCCATCAATATCGCGATTCAGAAAAATCCAGGGTTAGGTTGTTAGAAATGGGTTTCATCTTCCAAAGTTATGCGTTACTCCCCCACTTCGACACTAGAGAGAACGTAGCTTTACCCGCTGATCTCGCAGGGTTTAGCAAAGACTTGAAAAACAGAATAGAAGACCTCCTTAACGGAGTTGGAATTAGCAAACAAGTTAAACAGTACCCCGCCCAACTGAGCGGCGGGCAATTGCAACGTGTAGCTATAGCGCGAGCATTAACGAACCGACCCAAAGTTTTATTCGCGGATGAACCCACCGGCGACTTGGATTCGGTAACTGGAAAACAAGTAATGGAACTAATTAAAAAATTCCATAAAGAAACAAGAACTACAGTCATTGTCATTACACATGAGCAAAACATCGCCGATTATGCGGAAAGGCAGATCATGATGGAGGACGGCAAAATCATCTCTCCGCGCACGCATAAAATTGGTTAGTCCACACTGCTGGAGACGTCCCCCGCAAACNCCCATTTTTTCTGTGTTCGCTAGGGATTTTCTATGTTACANGTGGGTACTCACAAGTTCTGATCTTTAGGCTCTCTTGAATCTTGTTATCTTCATGTCTTTTACGAAGGCTTCCCCCCAGATATGGTTAAGAGGCTTCACTTTAGCTACGTCTACGACATCGTCGAAAGCTTCATCTTTTACCTCGGCATCCAGTACTTCGCCTATTATCCAGACATTCCTCTCGGAGAGTGATATGTAATTGGTCATTTTGCATTCAAGCCAACCATAGGCTTCTTGGATTCGGGGCGGTTTGATATGATTGGCCTTGACCTCTGTTAATCCACATTCTTCAATCTCACTAACTTCATAGGGGAAGTCTTTCTCCATTATCTCCATTAGGGGGCCGAAGTCCTCTCCGACCATGTTGACCACAAATTCTTTGTTCTCTCTTATGTTTCGCCATGTGTCATGGTTCACATTTGAGCAGAAGCCAAAGAATGGTTTTGGTTTGGTTGCCATCGGTGAGTTCCAGCTGAAAGGCGCAGCATTGGAGATTCCACCCGATGAGATTGTAGATATAACAACCGTCGGTCGAACTAGCAGCTTGTAGAAGTTCTGCAATTCAAGCTTCATCTATACCACCATTTGTCTTTCATATGTTTCAGTGAAGCTTTAGAGTTTTATCTTTTGATGTTATTTCACGCGCATATAATGTATTGCCTCCTGGACTGGACTTGAACCCTGGACACATGGGGATATCCCCTGCAAAATCCCCCATTTTATGTTCTCATGTGCACACATACATGAGAAAGACATATTTGTGCAGGTTAGCAACTTTTTCCTAAGGAGACTAATGAATTAGATGTCTTTGTTTGATGTTATACTTAGTCGCAGAAGTGTAAGAAGCTATGAGAAAAAGAACGTTCCTGAAGATGTTTTGAATAAAATTCTTGAGGCTGGGAGACAAGCCCCATCAGCGGATAATAGACAGCCTTGGCACTTCATTGTGTTAACTGACTATGAGATCAAAGAAAAACTGTCTCACGGGAAGTGGAATACGTTTGTGAAGGACTCAGCCTTCACTATTGTAGGTTGCGGATATGTAGGAGATTCCGATGGTCGTGAATGGTCAACAATTGATACGACTATTGCGTTACAGAACATGGTTATTGCAGCGTGGAGCCTTGGGGTAGGATCGTGTTGGGTGGGAGATTTCGAGAACGAAGAGATTAAGAAACTTCTGAGCATCCCAGACGAGTGGAAAGTCATAGCTCTAATTTCCTTCGGTTATCCTACGGAACGCGACTTCGAGGGAATGAAGAAGAAATCTCTCGATGAAATCGTAAACTACAACAAATTCTGAAGCTACTTATGGATGCATGTAAAAGATGTACGAAGTCATGGTAAATATTAAATGGTCTTTATTGCAGTAATCGAAATTATGGGATTAAAATGGCAAAGAAATCGCTTTATGAGGCGGCTTGGCTCCTTGGTCTAATCGCTGGGATCGTATGCATATTGTTTGCTTTCTTTGACTTTTTTGGTTACTTACCCGAAATCTTGGAAAAACCCATCAAGGGTCTCACAGACATGGTGAGTGCAGTAATCCTTGGCGTTCTGGGGTTCCTGATATTGGGCGCGGCACGAATGACAAAGACTGGGCGCAAAAGGGCAACTACTGGGGGAATATTCCTTCTAATATTTGGATTTGTGGCGTATTTGGTGGGAGGCGCGATAGGAGCTCTCGTAGCCATTTTGGCTGGTCTAGCAGCAATCGTTGCCAGATATGGTTAGGATGCGCGTGTCATGCATTCTGACGTATGATTTTTTTGTTAAACAAAAAAAGAGGGAAAATTGAGAAAAGTCTGTCTTACTCATTCGCCTCTCTCAAACAACAAGTAATGGTTGATCCCGCCCATATAGGGTCCAGTCGCTTGATAGGTGTGTAGACGCCAACCATTCTTTTGCCATTCCTCAATTGTTTTGCCGATATTCTTGTGATGACCGATTAGCACACACATGTATTCTTTCAACTAAACATCACCTTAAGTATCCTTGTAATTCTTTTCCTTAAATTATTAATGCAACTTGAAATGAAATGGAGGACTTTTAGAATATTTTTCTTTAAGATTTAAATTATTGATATAGCTTAGGAATGATATTGAGACGTATTTTGAGTTGTGTAGAATGTTTTTAAGTGTTGAATGGGCTAAACGTTGGCTTCCAGCAGTCTTCCTTTTGTTGTCTTTGCTTCTTCCATGGTGGACAATGATTGACCTATATGTTATAGGTTGGACGGGAGAAACTTATTATTATCCCCCGTTTAAGAGCTTCACGTTATCCTTTCTTTGGGCAGACGAAACAATACATGCATACAGTGAAGTTGGATTGTGGGCATGGTACTATGTGAAGCCCTTCAATATTCCCTTCTTGTTTTTTGCTTTTTCTTTAATACTCTTAGGTGGTTTATGTGGACTCTCTAATGAAAGGAGAACTCGAACTTTAGGAGGATTACTGGGAATAGGGAGTGTTGTCTTCTACTTTATCTGGCGGCTTGTCTTCCCCCCTTGGTGGGGATTGATGGGGATTGATTTCTATTTTGGAATTGGTGTGTATCAAAGGGGGATTTCACTTCCTTCATATATAGGAGCCGTATGGTTTCTCTCAATTGGCTTCTACTTAGCTATAATTGGCTCTCTAATGTTACTGGTTCTCTCAATTAGATCATCCACGGAAACATTGAAAGAACTTATCTTTTCAAGTATTAGATGGTTAAGGCGTAGACTTCCCGCAGTCTTTCTGCTGTTATCTTTGTTCCTTCCTTGGTGGACAATGATTCACATTCGGGAACCTGGATATAGCCTTTATTTTTATCTGTCTTTTCCGTGGAATCCAGATGTAAGTTTCAGTGCTAATAGGTTTCAATTGGAGGGGTCTCTTGGTGCTCTTTTTTACGATATCCCTTCCTTCTGTTTTGTCTCTGCTTTAATTCTTGCGGGTGGTTTATGTGGGTTTTCTAATAAGAAGAAGACTCAAAGTCTCGGCGGGTTGTTGGCAATCTTAGGTGTATTTTCCTACTTTACTCTAATCTTCCATAAAAATTACCCATTATCCCTCATAGATAACCCCTACTTCGGAATAGCCAAACCATATGTAATTCCTCATGGGCACCCATTCTTTGGTGTAAACTCAATTATCATATGGTTTCTTTCAATCGGCTTCTACTTAGCCTTAGCTGGTTCTCTAATGCTACTGTCACCCCTAATTAGAACACTCATAGAAAGATTAAGGAAACGATTACAGTCTTCTCAGCTTCAACCTAACATATTTTCAGAGGAAAACAGAGAGTCTCAAGCAAGATGAAGTAAACACTACTCAACTATTCTTTCTCTTTGTAACCCATTTTTCGTAATTGTTCCATCAAATCATTCTTCCTCTTATTA
>JGI2173J19968_10000130_pt1 | contig 24651 bp, 27 predicted proteins | sample DeeMarSWOR136_30_FD_19968 | JGI IMG/M metagenome (IMG submission 19968) | reverse complement strand
TAAGTAAGACTGTAATATTTCAGTATTTTTAGCAATACTATCAAAAGGTTGGGAGTAGCTGTATGTGCAAGGAAGAAGAAAAATGTGAGTTTGAGGACGATCTGAAAGGTTGTGCGTTGAAGCATATAGGCAAAGCGCGGAAGCTTATCTCTAAAGGCAAATTCGACGATGCTGATGTCGAGCTTAATTATGCTGAAAAACACTTGAAGGAAAAATAGGCGTATAACTACCACATTGGGCTGCAACAGTACTCCAACGGCCCAAAGCCAAAGAGGTGATTGATCGATGTGTAGTGATGATTGCGGCAAGTGCAATATGAAAAAGTTCAGCAGGTTTCAGAAGTATTTCAGAGCTCTCCACTGCCCAACCAGATGGATAATCATTCGCTTGATTGGTGAAGAAACAAAAAGCACAAATGAAATTTTTGAGGGGTTGGAGAAAGCCGGAGAAGGCCTTTCCAGGTCAGGGCTTTATTACCATCTTTCTGAGTTGGAAGAGGCGGGAATTATCGAATTAGCTGAATACCGTGAGGTTGGAGGCGGTGCTCCTGAAAAGGTGTGGAGATTGAAGACAAGGGAAATCAAGATTGACCTCTTAACGGATTTGCCAGAGGTGCCAAGCCACGAGCAGTGAAAACGCTGTGGAAGTCACAAATCTGACAAAACATTATGGCGAGTTAGTGGCTGTTGACCACATCAGCTTTCAAGTTAAGAAAGGAGAACTTTTCGGTTTTCTAGGACCCAATGCGGCAGGTAAGACCACCACGATACGAATGCTTACTGGTGTAATCAAACCCGATGATGGTGCAGCTTCTGTTTTTGGCTATAGCATTCTAAGAGAGGGCCTTAAGACTAGGCAGTTGATGGGAATCGTTCCTGAAATGGCAAATGCCTATGTGGATCTTTCAGCATGGAACAACCTCATGCTAGTAGGAGAATTATATGGAGTCTCCAAAGGTCTTAGGCACGAAAGAGCCACTAGACTTCTGAAAGAATTTGGCCTATACGAAAGAAGGAACCACCTCGTCAAAGGCTATTCAAGAGGGATGAAACAGAAACTGCTGCTTTGTATGGCATTGATCAATGACCCTCAAATCCTCTTCCTAGACGAGCCGACCTCTGGCTTGGATGTAGAGAGTCAACGACTCATAAAGGACATGATCAGAGATTTCAACAAAAATGGGGTGACTATTTTCTTAACGACGCACAATATGGATGAAGCTAACCAGCTTTGCGATAAGATAGCGATCATCAACCACGGTAAAATTGCAGCAACTGATAGCCCAGAAAAGCTTCGATTACGAAGCACCGGATTACAGTCAATTGAAGTAAGCTTTGACAAAGGCGTAGACACTGAAGAATTGTCGAAGTTTCACGGTGTCAACCAAGCAAAAAAGATGGGTGACAAGATACGGCTATATGTTGATGAACCAAGCCCAGTAATAGACAAGCTACTTGATTTCGCACGTTCAAAGAACCTAAAAATAATCACACTTAACACACTTGCACCTACGTTGGAAGATGTATTCCTTAGACTTGTGAAAGAAGGTTAGGATGGCGCATAATGGAAACCAATCTCTTTTGGGAACAGCTCACGCGATCTCTTGCAATAGTCAAAAAGAACATACGCATCTATTATTCTAAAGGACCAGTCATAATTTTCGGGCTTCTGGTACCCTTATTTCTTTTTCTGTCCTTCTACATCGGTCGAAATATGCCTGTTGAAGCTCTTATACCTGGACTGCTTGGGATGACTGCTTTTTTCACAGCAACCTCGGTTGGACCAGCAATAGTCCCGTGGGAAGCAAGAGCCAAAACCCTTGAGAGACTCATATCTTCCCCAGTTTCGATCTGGACAATATTCCTAGGCGATGTGCTTTCCTCATTTCTATTCGGAGCTCTTGTTTCTGTGTTTCCCGTTATTGTCGGCTTGTCCATGGGCCTCCGAATTGCTAATCCTTCAATCCTGGGATTTGGAGTGGTTCTTGCCACGTTTTGTTTTGCATCTTTCAGCATATTATTATCGGCTTATCCGCCCACAGACACTCCGGCAAGCGTAATGATGCTCTCATCCATGGTCAAGTTTCCATTAGTTTTCATAAGCGGAATTTTCATTCCAATAGAAGAACTGCCAGCTTGGGGGAAAACTATCTCTTCGATCTCTCCCCTAACATATTTCACAGATTTGGCGAGGCATTCCATAAGCGGTAAGGGCTATTACCCAATTGAGCTAGACCTCATAGCTCTCGCAGCCTTCACGATTGCCTTTCTCGTTTCGGCTATAAAGATTCATGAGCGAACAATGCAGAAGAGGCTTTGAAGAACCTCAACGTCCTAGCGCGCGCAAGAATTAAGAAAGTGGCGTCGTTACTGATTCATTAATAACTAGGTTCCTCTTTGCGAGTTCAGAGAAGAAATTCTTTGCGAGTTCTCTGTTCCATCCAATCTTGCCGCAGTGGATCACTCCTTTCTCCTTGATGTCTCCTCGCCCAACCATTTGGGTTACTATTGAAATTGGATAGCATGTTGCTCTTTGGAACGCCGTTAAACCTTTTTCTTCATCGTAAAAGTCAATCATCATATAGGAGTATTTCATGTCCACTCCATCCTTTTCCCCCATAACCTCTATTTTCTCTACCACTAAATCTCGGTCTCCAGCGTCAAAGTCTGGCTGAAGATACTTCTCAAACAGCTGAGTGAAGAATTCCAAAGGCGTTGTATTAACCCCCTTGATCGCCATCGGTTCGGTGCTTGTAAGATTTAGAGCGATCAGTTTTCTCCAAATCTCACACCAGCCTGGCCACCGAACAGTTTTGTCCCAAGCTTCTTCCACATCCTTCAGCCCGAGAGTTTTTATGAGCGTTTTCGGGTACTTGCTATACCATGCCTCAACTTCTCCTATTGGCTCAGGAAACATGAGTGTTTCCGGCTCGGCCAGTTTATCAACCTCAACCTCCTTACCACCCACTAGTATCTTTGTTTTCCCGGATAGCTCAGATATAATCCCTGTTGCGGTCCATATGGCGTTATATTGCAGCGGCGTATAATATGCAGGTGTACCTTTCTGAGGAATGCCGTCGGCGATGTATAGGTGGATTTTTTTCACCTTGTCCAGTTTTCTGGCAGCATATCCCTCAACTACATGATCTATACCTGGATCCATGCCGCAATCGGGTATAATAGTCGCCCCAGTGCTTTTCGCAGTTTTACCTAGCTCTCGTATCTCTTGGGGAGAAAGGTCAGAGGAAAGATCTACATGGCTTGTGCCTGCATCTACGCAAGCCTGGGTCACTAATGGGGTGTATGTCCATAAGAGGCAATCGGAAACAACATCGAATCCTCTTTTTAAAACATTCCTCAATTGATCTCGGTCTGTCGCATCAATACGTATTGGCTCTATTTTCTCCGCTCTTTCATCGTTTTCTCTCAACTTATCGACGTAGTCCTTCAACGTCTCGATATGTATGTCCGCGGCAACGATCTCTTCGACCTCATCGCTTTCCATTAGATCTCTTAATACAGCCTGCCCCATTCTTCCTAGACCAATCACTAGAACTTTTATTGTGGATCACCTAAGCATGAATACACGCACTATTTTTATTTAAATGCCTTGTGCACGCGCTAGGTTTACCCCAAAACCTATTGTTTCCAACGGTATTTACGAAAAAGGGGAGTTTGCGGGAGATGTCCCCAACTGAGATGGGGTTCGAATCTCTGCCGGCCCACTTTTTAATTCTTCCGGACGACCTTTATAAAATCGTTTCTAGTGGTTACGTGCATTTGCGGAAGAGCATGAGCTCGTTAGGGATGGTGCAGACGTGTTCGAAGCCACCCGAGACGCAGGCAAAAAAGTTTAAGAGCGAGAATCGCATCTTGGCTTGGTTTAGCAAAATCCGTGGAGGCGCTTGAGATAAGGTCGCGAGCGATGCGGTTCTGCTGGGAAACCATGTATGAGCTTACGAAGAGAGCTCGGACTCTTGCATGCGACAATGATGGGGTTAGGGAGCACCATCTGCGCAGGCATCTTTGTAATATTGAGTCCAGCTGTCGAAATGGCAGGACCTGCAGTGATTTTGGCGTTCCTGCTCTGCGGAATTATTAACATGGCGACCATGCTTTCTTATTGTGAACTCGGCGCCGCAATGCCTCGAATGGGCGGCGAATACGCATACGCCAAAGCGTCATTCAAAGGGCTTCCAAGTTTCATCACGGGCTGGTATGAATGGTCCAGCAACATCTTCTACGCTACACTGATGGTTTTGAGCTCGGCGTACATGCTCTCCTATATCCTCCCAATCGACAAATTCCTGATAATCATCCTTCTAGTCATAGTCTTTACCGCCATCAACATAAAAGGTATCAAGGAAACGGGCATCGCACAGACGCTTCTAACATCAACACTGCTCGCCATAATTCTCTTATTCGTAGGAGCTGGCACGACCCATGGCTTCAGGTCAAATGCCTTCGAGCCGTTTATGCCGAAGGGCCCGTTGAGCATTATCGCAGCTATTGCCTTCATCTTTGAAACATATCTGGGAGTTGAAGCAATCGCCGCGGCGCAAGCAGAGATAAAAAAACCAGAGAAAACAATTCCTAGAGCCATGATTCTCTGCTCGCTAATCTTGATCATTGTGTACTGCCTTGTGGTGTACGTCACAGTCGGCATCGTCTCTCCTGACGTTCTAAGTGAGTCGCTGACCCCGTTGAATCTAGTAGCGGAAAAAACCATGGGTCATGCCGGCGTGATACTCCTCACCATTGCTGGACTGATTGCCGCGTTGACCTCTCTCAACTCAGCAATGATTGCTTCTTCAAGAGTTGCTTGTGCCATGAGCCGGAACGGACATTTCCCGAAGATCCTGAGAAAGGTTCACGACCACTATAGAACGCCCTATGTGGCGATCGCCTGTGGTTCAATCTTCATCATATTCTTCTCTATAGTGAACAATCTCGAATTCGTGGTCTACTCAATTAGTTTCGGATTCTTGATCGGTTTCTCTATAGTCAACTTGTCGTTGATCAAACTTAGACGAACTAAACCCCATCTGCATCGCCCTTTCAAGACCCCTCTCTACCCGTTGACCCCCATCATCGGAATCATCACTTCAATTGGGCTTCTAGCCTTTTTTAATGTCAAATCGCTGGCATTCGGAATCCTGTGGGGCCTCTCTGGTCTAATCATGTATTCCCTCAAGCAAAAAAAGCCAAAAATCAAGCGCTACGCCCAGCCGATAGACCAAATCAAAACGGTTCTCAGATGCTGCGTTGACTTCACGCATAAGCACTGGGATAATGCGCCCACTACAGGGCTTACATGAACACAATCCAGCTTGCAGCTATCTGGCAAGACTTGATTTCTACGCCTTTGTTTGCGTTCCCTTGAGTTCCTCTAGGCGCGCTTTCGTGATTTGGATGATCTCGTGTCGAAGCTTCTCGCCATGGACCTCTTTTCTTATCCTACTCATTCTCCGAGATAGTTCAGCGTCGCCGATGACGTCCCTTATCCACTTCTCAAAGTCCTGACGTTTGAAATGGAAGTTCACTGAACGAATATCGACTACTCGTGCCTTCTCAACGAAGTCGGCTAAGCTTGTCGCAACTTTCTCGGTAGAATCGCCCACTCCTCTAAAAAACTGGAATCCCTCGTGACGAGGAACAGTCCTCAAGATTTTGGAAATAGTCGCCTTGTCCAAAGCTTGTTTCTTAACCTCAGGCTTTTTCGCCATTCCAAATCCCCCCAAACAAAGTATCTCTAGGGGCCAAGTATAAAACGCTTAAGCCACCTCCCCGCCACGCGCGCGAACAAGATGTTAGGAGTGTCTTGGTAGGGCAGCATGGCAATCTAGATGAAGAATACCTCCAGAGAAGAGCTCGAGAAACCGGAGCCTTCAAGTTCTAGAAGCAATCCGCGGTCAAAGTGGCTAGCAATCTATCGGACTTTTGCTGAAGGCTATGTATTATGCCCAAAAAAGGGGGGATTGCGGGAGATTTCTCCACTTCAGCCATGGCTACCTCACCCCGGCCACTTTCTGTATAATTCTGTCTACCTTTGATGTATCGGTGTTTATTTGCGTTTTCTAAGAAAGATTAGTCCATCTTTGCGCGCGCGGGCACATCTTGGGTAGCTAGGCGTATGAGCATCTGTTCCTGCTTTGTTGGGCTTGTGCGCGTCTTTTCACGCNCAACACGCAGCGAAGCCACCTTTCACCGCTGCTTTNTTGTCTTTGTCCCGAGAAAAAATTGAGACAAAGACAAAGAAACGACCGACAGAGCATCAACCTTTCCACATGACGAAATTGTCGGCATGGAAGATGTTTGTTCAATGATCAGCGCAGCGGGTGTGATCTCGGGGATTCGGCCGAATTTTCATGGATTGCTCTTGTACTGCACTCATATACATTGAAGAGCCAGAAAGGGGGAGGTTTGCGGGAGACTTCTTCACCGCATACGGATCCACTGACAAATCCGAAGTGACAGGCTAGAGTTTCTTTCCGCATTTGGCACAAAAGCTTGAATCTGCCGGGGTTGAGGTGCCGCAGTGTGGACAAGTTATCGCCTCAACGTTTTTCGGCTCTTCCCTGCCTTCAAGAGTGTTGACCATTCCTCTTCCGAAGCTTTTCATGACGCTCCACGTCTTTCGGACACCTTTCCCAACCAGCTCGCCNGTTTCCTCAGCAACATCCTCCAGCGTCACACGCTTCTCTTCCTTCTTATCCTTCTCATCACTCACCGCTACCGTCACCCAGCTTCAACACAGAATATCCATAGCTCACAACTAAACATTCTGTAGCAAAAATCAGTATTGCAAACATGCATGGTTATGCTTTTGTGAAGATTCCTTCTAGACAGTAGACGGTTAGCTTCTGCTTTTCCGAGCATTTGCTCTGTAGATCGCATCGTGGACAGAGTTTTGAAACGTTAGACAAGTTGAGTGTTCTGTTTTGTTGGTGCAAGGAGTATAGCAGCTTGAGGTACTTGCCTTCAGCGATCCTTGGGAGTTTGTATCGATTTTCAAGTCCAAACCACTCGTAGAGCCGCTTGTCACCCTTTGACGAGTTACAGCTCTTGCAGACAAAGACCGCGTTGTCCGTAGTATCCGGACCGGCCCGTGAACGAGGCAGAATATGTTCCAGCGTCAGCTCCTTCTGTTTCCCACAATAGATACAGACATCTCGCTTCTCTCGTTCCTTAACATACTCACGAATCGAATTACTCCAGTTGATCTCCCCCGAGGAGAGCTTCTGAAAGCGATCCATCACAAACCCAAACTCTCGCTTGCCATACCCTGCCGACTCCGAGATGATCTTGGCATACTGCCAGAAAATCAAGTCCTGAATCGTCTTAACAGCCCGAGGCGGCATTTCTACTCAAGTCATAAACTTGCTTCGAGATCTTTTATGCCTTTTCAACGGTGAGCATTTATCAGAAAACGGGGTTGCACGGTTGGCGACATCACACTTTATGAAAAAAGGTCGGTTGAGTTAGACACTATACAAGTTTTCTCTTACACTGGGGGCACTTCAGTCGCTCTTTCAGCTCGTAGATTCCACAGTAGAGGCAAATGCAGAGTTTACAGTCAGGGCAATACCAGTTCGCACCCGTTATCCTCTTGCCACACAGGGCACAGGGCTTAGTCAAACACGCATCAACCATAACCGGGTCCTCACCTCTTCTTTCTCCGTCTTCCGAGCTTAGTCTTCTTAACGATGTCCACTTGTTCCGTTGGAAAATAGTGAGGCATTGTCTCATATGAGCTTGGAGGAGTGCCCTTCTTTTTCTCTCTCTTCGGCATAAGCCTCTCCAACACACTTGGACGTTTCTTTCTTAGATCTTTAGTACGATGTTTCATTTATTCATTAACGCTTTGGAGAGGTGGAGTTATTTTTTCTTCGATTTTGGTATTCCTATCCATTTTGGGGTCCTATCCATATATTCTCGATAGGCATCCCCATACTTCTCAAGGCACCAGCGTTCCTCAGGAATCACCAAAGTGTTCATCAGAACTATGAATACTACTGCTAATAGCAGAAAAATCCAAGAAATGCAAGCTATGCCCATGCCTATGAACGCCAAGACGCCACTAAAGGTCAAGGGATGTCTTGAAAGGTGGTAAACCCCTTTAGTGACGGGTCTATCCAACGGAGTAGCAGCAAAATTTAGCGTAGCCATGATGAGAAAAACCATACCCAGTAAATAGATCGACAATCCCACATAGAACCAGGCGGTCCATAGTTTCAGCGGCAAGAAAACACCATAAATAACGGAAGCAAAAAAAACCACCGTTACGATGTTCCCGAGTCTTTTCTCCTTTCTGCTATACCTCCTCATCTCCTCATCCACACCTCTCGCTTTCCAATATTTATTCAGAAACAAATGGGGAATAATAAAAGCGGGAAGGATGAAAATCCAAGCGTTCCATACGCCTAACTCAAATTCTGGTATAAGTGACATGATCTAACGTGTCAAGTGGTTTGTTTCTTAAATCTTTAGTACACCTTGAAATGATGTAGTAGTATAGCAAGAAGATACAAAGCCTACCAGAGGATAGTGTATGAAAAACGTCATCGGGGCAACTCTTCTTTACAGGTTCTTGCGATACTGCAATTCAAGCGCGTTGGAGAAAATAGTCCTAGATTGTGGTGCAGGTGGTGGTAATCCACCACTTCAAGTTTTCTCGGAGTATGGATATGAGACGTATGGGATTGAGATCTCAGGGGAAGCATTGAAGCAAGCGCAGAATTTTTGCAAAGAGAACAACATGAAGCTGGACTTACTGAAGGGAGACATGCGTAAGATTCCATTCAAAGATGAGACGTTCAGCTTTGTGTACACCTATAATGCAATACATATGTTGTCAAAAGAAGATGTTGCACTAGCTATGAGTGAAATAGACAGAGTAATGAAAGCTCAGGGTTTGTGTTTTGCCAATTTCGTATCAGCAGATGAACCACCACCAACTGATGCCATAGAGACGAGAAAGGGCGAATTTCTGAAGAAGGCACCTTGGAGAGGAGTGAAGGGTCCCAACATAGATTCCTATTTCGAGGACAAAGAAGCGGATGTCCTCTTCAGTAATTTCGAGATCCTTCATAAGGAGAAGCGAATAATCGAACGCATAACAGAAGGAAAAAAGGAACTGCAGGCATACATTGACTACATTGCTCAGAAGAAATGAGCGCTCCCACACTGTAGAGTAGTTTCTTCTATAAGTCATAAAAACTGGAGCGGAAGTCAGTGCTTATCACATAGTAGGATGCAACTGGGAAATCTCTCTTTCAGCTCACTGGTTCCTTTCTCTATGAACTCTTGCCGATCAACATTTTTGTCCTTGACCAAGAGATTTGCTCCTCGTGCACCTTCTCGCATCCTCTGTAACAGCTCAGAGTTCTTACATGTCAGGAATTCATCGCATCTGCAGCAGTCAGCTATTTTCTTGTTTGACGCACAACTTCTCATTTCACAGTCAGTTCGACCGCCACCCTTCAAACACCCAGTACAAAAAGAGACTTCTTGAACGGAAACCAATCCTTTCTTGAACTCTTTGACATCTAAATCCTTAGGAGCCCACTCTTCTAAACCGTACTTCTCAACAATTTTCTCATACCGCTTTGTCAACTCCTTCAAGGAGCCATTACCCAACACACAGCTACCACACCAGATTCCACAAAAGCCAATCTGATCCCTAACGTTGTCAAAGGCTTCAGCTTTCAATATAGATCTCCAACCAGATAGATGGAAAATGAGAATAAAACTCTACTTCTCATGACGGCAACACTACCAGCAGTCATATTCCACAGAAGAACGTGAATATCAAGCAGTGCAGTACAAAAAAATGGGGATTTTGCGGGAGATATCTCCAGTTCAGGAACACCAGTCCATCCTTTTGGCATACTATTTAAAGTCGACCTCATTGGGAAAGGGTAGTTGTGCGTCGGTCGTTAGATTGAGGCCGATTTGGCTCAGCATTTTCTCGTTGCCTTCGTTCATCAGGTGTGTCGTGTGCATCTCACAACCCTTCAATTTATCAAGTGCATCTAAACATCTGTGTGCATTCTGGTCCGATACTGCGCTTGCCGCCAGGGCGTTGAGTATTTCCTTTACATCCAACGACGTGCTGTTGAACCCGACTGTGTGCCTTAAGCGAATCAAGCTCTGGATCACGTTTGGCGCTATTACGTCAACTTCATCCGGGATTTTCGCCAAGATTTTCGTGGCATTCAGAAGGGCGGCAGATTCGGCGTATAGTAGCGGTGAATTTTTCCCTGTCACTACGACAGTCTGATCTGAATCCAGAAAGATTTCGATTGCCGCACCGCAGAACACATCTTTGTATCCCTTTCCCTCGTCTCTTCGCCGTCTTGCCTCTTCTGCGGCCTCTCTGGCAGGTAAGACGACCAACCGGTCTTCGGGCTTGACCCCTGCCTTTCGCATAATTCGTTCCATGCGTTCAACCGTGTCGTAGAGCGTCTCGCCCTCGACGAATTCGCTGTAATACCGGAAATATCGTCTCACGATTTCCTCCCGAGCAGCTACTCGGATGACCGCATCGTCGACAATGCCCTCTTTAGCCATGTTGACACCCATGTCCGTTGGGGATTGACAGTTCGCCATAGGATTGTCTTTCTCGACGATCTGGTCGATAATCGTCTTCATTATGGCGAAGTTTTCCACATCTCGACTGTAGTTGACGGCCGTCGTTCCGTAGGCTTCTTTGTGGAACGGATCTACGATGTTGTAATCGCCGATGTCGGCGGTGGCGGCTTCGTACGCGATGTTCACCGGATGGTTAAGACTGAGATTCCATATCGGAAACGTCTCAAATTTGGCAAACCCAGATTGGACCGCTCGTTGCCGGTCGTTGTAAAGTTGCGCCATGCAGAATGAGAATTTCCCGCTGCCCGGTCCGGGTGCCGTGACCACTATGATCTGTTTCTCTGTATCTACATACTCTTGTTTTCCGTAGCCGTTATTACTTACGACCAGGTCCAAATCTTTAGGGTAGTTGGGTATCTCATAGTGTAAGAAAACACGTAACCCTCGATTCTGCAGTTTCTGTTTGAATTTTTTCGCGACTAATTCGTTGTTGAACCGATTGATGACGACAGCCGAGACGCCGAGGCCTCTCTCGCGAAGATCGTTCATATCCTTGAGGGCCTGATCATCATAGGCTAATCCAAAGTCGCGCCGAATCTTTCGTTCTTCGATATCCTTCGCACTGACACACAGGATTATTTCGATTCGGTCTTCCAATCGTCGAAGCATCTGGACTTTGGTGTCAACGTCAAAGCCAGGAAGGACCCGTGATGCGTGATGGTCATAACACAACTTACCGCCGAATTCGAGGTACAGTTTGTCGAATAACGAGACACGGTCCAATATCTCTTTGATCTGCGCGGTCAAGTATGCCTTTGTGTCAAACCCGATTTTCCGAATCATGTCGCAACCCTAATTGCTGAAGCGATCAATAGCTTAGCGTAGTATTCCGTGTAGCTCCAACCCCACGGGTAACGTCTAACAGTTATCACCGTAAGTTCATAAAACTTATTTGAGCGTACACTAGCACGCGCGCAACAGGTTGCTTAACATGAGCGCGCTCGTTCAGCCATCTGCTTCGTGAAACAAGCCGGGCACACAGGAAGGGGTATCACCTGCCATGACCCATCCTCAAGTTTCAGTTTCATGACGTCTTCATCGGTTAAGCTGGCACCGCATTTTTCACACTTTCTTTTTGTCATTAGACCCTAATTCCCTCGCGCCCCGAAAGAAAGAGATTTCTCAGGAAAAGGCCTATAAACTTTGTTGCACATGCGCTCACGTCAACGCAGTTCGAGGTCTTGTTAGGCTTTAATATGCGCGCGCTTACTTGTGTGAGGGAACTAGTATTCACTAATTCAGAGACTATGACTGCTGGTAGTGTTGCTATCAGAAACAGTGTGGCATTATAGTTATGGACTTCCTTTCAGGAACAAGTGATTGTTTTGAGTTCGTTTAAGAAGTAGGCCTTGTCTTCTCTCTTTTTGATCTGTCCTGCAGCCTCTTTAGCCAACTGGATGTACTTCTTACACTCTTTCTCATTTCCCGCAAGTGCATGTGCTCTCGCCATCGCTTCGTAGGCAAAGGCGATGTCGAAGTCTCCGATGTTGTTCTCCTTGCAGAGTTCTAGGCATCTCTGAGCATGATAAAGTGCTGGTTCATTTCTCTTCAGAACTGAGTACACTCTAGAGATTTGCCACTCTCCTCTCTCAAACTCTAACGGAGTACCAATTTCACCCCAGTGGAAACGAGACGCATGCGCAGCATGAATCATCTTGTCATCTTCTTCTCTAGTTCTATTCTTCTTATCAAGTAGGCTCCACGTCAAGTTGAACAAATTAACACCAAACTTTTTATGATCTTCTTTTAAGGGTTTTTTCTCTGTCATTCTACCATCACCAACCGGGATAGCCTATTTTCCAACTACTCTACATAGCTTCAGTTTTTATGACTTATGGAAGAAATTAAGGTAACTCTATGGTTGCCTAAATCTTAGAAAGGTAATAGATAGTATATTAGACATCCTATCAATATCAAGAACGTTATTGNCACCACAAATCCCATTTTCCTGTTTTTGTCGAAGGAAACACTTATCATACTGAACAAGGCAGCATAGAAGACCATAATGTAGGGAACATGTATTGCTAGTATTTCTCTGAATGGAATTTTTAGGATGTAATCCAATAATAATTCCAGAAAGAGATAGAAGAGAATGAATGCATGAGGTATTATCGTCCTTTTTTCTACTTTCTCCTTCATATATCCTAACATTGTAATAGTGAAAGGAATTATCAGAGAAAGGACAATAGCACCAAGCACCTGCACGAGCACCTCGTTACCAAGTTTTTCTGCAATGTAGAGAACACTCACTGAAATATTGAAAATAATAGAGGCGCAAATGAAGATGATGTCCATTAATTTACTCATATTCATTTGTTAGTCTCCATTTCTTTGTTCATATTCCATTTCAGCTTTAATTTATAATATAGGCCCCCAGATTTCTGCCATTTCTTATTTTCTCAGATTGGGGAAGTTTATATTTTGAAAAATGGTGTTCAGAATAGGGAAGAATTGTGAGCGAGGTTAAGAAGTGTTCTAAATGTGGTGGAGAAATGGAAATGGGGTATTTACCTGGAGCGTTCAGTTGGAGTGCTGGAAAAAACCTGTGGAAAATAAGAGGACCTAAACGGATTCTTGGATACGCATGTGAGAATTGTGGTTATGTAGAATTTTACCTTGAACTGAAAGAGAAGGAGAAGAAGGGTCATTTCCCACCAGAACAAGTAGATATTGTTAGGAGAGTCAAGTCAAAAAGACGAACAAAGAAGAGAAAGAGTGTTTAGTGTTTGCTCATCTTGCTTGTTTTGCTAACGTATTCTCCAAAATGCTTAAACGAGATTTGCCTAACGACTTGACTACTCTTCAAGCTGATGATGAAAGTTTCAAACTCAGAAATGTAGTTTCCCCAGTGCATCCTGATTTCGTTGACCCATCTGGAATAGTCAGAATAGTCTTTATGAATGGAGATTGAGGCTGAATCCATTCCTCTGAGACCGTGCCCTCCTGTAGTGGCGAAGATTACGTTTGGATACTTGGAGAAAAACATCTGCACATTCTTGGTGAAATCTTCTGTCGGAAGCATCTCTGCAACTGCTTTAGAAGTCCATTTACTGAAACTGAGTGCCATTATTTCAAAACCGATTTTCTTGAAATCTGGGATTGCAGTATATTCTAGTAGCGCTTCTTTCTCTAATCTTGCTCTCCTTCTTGTGACCGTGGGTTGAGATACTCCAAGTTGCTTGGCTAATTGTCGGTCACTTCTTTTGGAATTCTTCATCAACTCAACAAGAATCTTATAGTCAATATCCTTGAGTTTCATATTGCATCATTGGTATGTCGTTCTACTTCAACATTTATGACTTATGGAAGAAAAGTTCCAGTAGATTATGTGTTTACTTATCTTGCTCGATATTCACATTCTTCTGTAGACTATGAATGCAAGTCTGGAAGAAAAGAAAGTATTCTTGAATAATCGACGGGTTAACACTAATAAACGCAGTATAGACCGCTTTTGAGAAAATCAGAAGATAAAGCCGCGTAGGAATCAGTTTAATATGAGTATTTACGATGTATTTTTCGGCGAATCTTATGTCTAACCTTCCTCATCCCGATCTAGCAGTAGTCGAGTCGCAGTTGAGGGGAAAGACCCTCCTCGTCTACTGGTATCTACTAAGGTCTCCAAGCTCCACAGTGGGCGTCCGTGAGATTCAACGTTCTCTGGCCTTCTCTAGTCCAAGCGTCGCAGCCCACCACCTTGACAAACTTCTCTCACTTGAGTTGGTCGAAAAGACCACGACTGGCGAATATTTCTTAGCACAGGAAGTCAAGGTTGGACTCCTAAGATTCTTCACACGGCTGGGGCGTTTCCTGATTCCCCGCTACTTGTTCTATTCTCTCTGGCTCTCCACGATGTTTATCACCTACCTAGCCTTGTATTGGCCGACTGGATCCATTCACAACATAGCTGCCATCCTCTTCGGATCCGCAGCCAACCTCGTTTTATGGTATGAAACCATCCGGCTCTGGAGAGAAAAACCATTCTAACCCATACAATCGGGTGTTCTAAAACGTGGACTTAAAAGCCCCTTACCTCTTTAAGAATGGTAGAGACAAATGATGAAAAAGATTCTAGCATTCACCGTAACTTCCATCCTACTAGGCGTGGTAACAATGGTTGCTCCATTAGTGTTGCTAAAACCTAGCTACTACGATTTGATAACTTCCGGTGACAGAGAAAACTTGCAGAGGGGGTCTCCCGAATTCTATGAAGCACTGGATGGTTCTGCCGAGCTCCCTGAAACACTTGGTGAAGGAGACGCCACGTTTGGAGAAGCCACAGCTCTGGAAAGAGCAGTAAGTCCTGCAAATCTGGCGTCCACTGGGCTGATACTTGCACCCAGCTTTCTTCTCGCATTCGGCGTCTTCCTATGCCTCAGGAAACGGATGCAATAGTGTTCTGGTTTCAGTACAGCTTGTTCTAAAACGTAGCATTAAGTGCCCAAGGTTCATCGGTAAGGTAGAAAGCACAAAATCATTGGTGAGAACATGAAAAAAATCGCCCTATTTCTCGTCTCGATTATTGCTGTAGTTATCGCTGTCGCACCATTCTACCTTGTTCCTGAAGTCTCAGGGTATATCCAATTAAACAGATTCTCCTGTTACGAGGAGTTGAAAGGCTTTCTTGAAACTAACTCGCAAAGTGGATCCTACTACAATGAAGGACTCTGGGCGCAGACCTTTGGCATGACGCCGAGAGCCATGGAAAGCGGTGCTACGGACTCTCTTCCGGACTACTCACAGACGAATATACAGGTCGAGGGCGTCGATGAAGCCGACATCATAAAGACCGATGGAGAATACATTTACATGGTCTCACAGAACAGCGTTATCATTCTGAAAGCGTATCCACCTGAAGAGGCCGAAATCCTCTCTCAAATCAGCCTGAATAGCACTATAAGAGGAATATTCATAAACCAAGACAAACTGGCCATCTTCAACGACGCCTTCGATTTCTATGAGACTTATGAAAAGCTTGCTCCCTACGAATCACCAAGAACCTTCATCAAGGTATATGATATCTCAGATAGGACAAGCCCCGCGTTGAAGAGAGATCTCCCTCTTGATGGATACTATCTCGATTCGAGGATGATCAGCGACTACGTCTACGTCGTAGTAAATGAGCCAGCATACTTAGATGAGAATGAAGTAGACCTCCCGAATATCTATTCTGGCGACGAGACTAAGAAAATAGAAGCCACCGAAATCTATTACTCCAACCAGTCTGACTACTTCCACACCTTCACGACCATAGTTGCCATAAACGTGCAGAACGATGCGCAAGAAGCAACATACAAGACCCTCTTGCTAGGAGCGACACGAGTCCTATACGTCTCTTTCAACAACATCTACATAACACTCCCCGGACAGACAACAGCGAACGGGCTTGCGATGACGGCCATCCACAGAATCCATGTAGAAGATGACGAGATAGAGTTTGAGGCGAGTGGTGCAGTTCCCGGCTACCTACTCAATCAGTTTTCGATGGACGAATACAGAGGCTACTTCAGAATAGCAACCACGGTTGGCCACGTCACATTCTGGGGACAAACAACTTCCCGAAATAACGTGTACGTTCTTGATATGAGCCTACACATCGTTGGAGCGCTGGAAGACCTCGCCCCGGGAGAAAGAATCTACTCAGCGAGGTTTATGGGTGACAGGTGCTATCTGGTGACCTTCAAGAAGGTGGATCCCTTGTTTGTGATAGATCTGGAGAATCCGTACGCGCCATGGGTTCTCGGTGAGCTGAAGGTAACGGGCTACTCAGACTACCTTCACCCCTACGACGAGAACCACATCATAGGGATAGGCAAGGAAACCGAGGCTGCAGAGGAGGGAGACTTCGCTTGGTATCAAGGAGTCAAGATCTCTCTCTTCGACGTTAGCGACGTTTCGAACCCGATAGAGGTAGATAAATACGAAATAGGTGACAGAGGCACTGATTCCCCCCTGCTGCGGGATCACAAAGCCCTTCTCTTCGATAGGTCAAGAAATCTTCTCGTGTTGCCCGTTCTGGTCGCTGAAATAGATGAATCAAGATATCCCGGGGAGTTCCCTTCCAATGCCTACGGAGACTACGTCTGGCAAGGAGCCTACATATTTGACATATCCTTGGATGGACTCGTGCTCAAAGGCAGAATCACCCACCTACAGAACGACTCAGAGCTAGCGAAGAGCGACTACTACCTCTTCTCCCCATATTACGTCAAGAGGTCATTATACATAGACAACGTGCTCTATACATTCTCAGACAAAAAGATAAAGATGAACAGCCTAGAAGACTTGGCCGAGATCAACGAAATAGAGCTTCCCTAACAGTTCTGTTGCGACTTGACCGCTTTGCGGGCAAACGTAATGTAACCCGTATGCCCAGTCATCACGGTCTCAGGCCTCGTCTTCCCCCTTTCAACGCGCATCCTCCGCAAGAGGCACTCAAGAGTCTGAACATCTACGAACCCATTCTCTTCCAAGGCTTCAACTGTCTTAACGACCTGATCAATAGTGGGGCTAAAAGAGACGATAGTCCCGCTTCCCTTCAGGGCTAAGTAGGCATGAGCGGTCACTAACCACGGCGTTGCCATATCCAGGACAACAGCATCTACCTCGGTCTCATCGATGCCTTGAGTAACATCCTTGTTCTTGACAGTCACATATTCTGCTATCCCTGCTCTCTGCAAATTCCTTAACGCTAATTCAGCAAACTCCGGGCGAACTTCATAACTGTAAACGTGTCCGGCTGGTTTAGCGTAGAAGGCGAGGGCAGACGTCAGGGCACCAGTTCCAGTACCAGCTTCAACGACGCGGCTACCCGAGCCAACCCCACTGAACATGAGTATAAGTGCGATATCTTTCGGATAACTAATCTGTGTTCTCCTCTGCATTTTGAAGATGTAGTCTCGCAGATTAGGCTTCAACGCTATGAACTCTACTCCCATGCTACTGACTATCGGCGCTCCAAACTGTTTTCCAACCAAGTCATCTAATTGTACGAAACCCTTGTGAGTGTGGAAGTTCTTCCCCTTCTCCACCTTGACCAGGTATGTTCTTTTTCGGTCCAGATAGAGCAGAACGTCGTCTCCGTTGTTGATTGCTTGTGACAACGCAGAGTCTACCGTTCCCTTAGATTTGTTGGCAAGTTAATAACATTATGGAAGAAGAAGGTGGGCCTCTGCAAAGGAGGGGATCCGACTGCGTTGCTAGATTCTGTGTATGATTGACTCCCTAACTTGGTCTTCGCATAGCTTGTTGGACCATCTGGATAAGATGCGCGCTTTATTATGGCGTGTACTTGAAGGGGTGTTTAGCCCTCTCTTTGTTTTCTACGATCTCTTCAACAGTCGGTCTGCCTTCCATAGCTCTTCTAATAGCATGACGCATAGCCTTGCAATTGTTGATGTAAACTCTGTGCCTATCAACGGCAGAAGGGTGGACAAACACGTTTGCGATGATTATTAAGTCATCAACTGCCGCTTTAGGTATCATCCCATCGGCAAGACTGTCAGCGACAGCCTTTGCTACACCTGCCTGAGCTGGACCATAAATCATGCTCGCCTGCCTCATACCTTTAATGGTGACCGTTGGAACGATCAGTGTGACTGGTTTAACGGTGAGGTTCGGCTCTAATATCGCTATGAGCGGCTCGTGACCTGCCGTTGGAGCCGCTTTTGCCCTCGCATATGCCTCCCCTACAGGACCATCCTTTTTGCCGATAACCAGATCGATGTGAGCAACTTCGGCCCCTTTTCCAGCTAGAGCTTCACCGACTCGCAGGTGGAAGTCTCTAATGATCTTTGGAGTGATCTCGATGGCGGTGAACCGCTCCTCTACGGCCTTCTTTTCAACTTCGAACTTTATTGGCTTCGGAGTGATTTTTCCTATCTTCTCCAGTTCAATACGTAGTTCTTCTCTATCTTCGTAGGTGAGTTCTCCTCCCACACTCAACGGCATTCGTACAGGTCCAACTTTCATTCCAATCATCTTCAATGCCTCCTTCGTTCCGACAGCGCCGCTCTTGACGATAATTCTTGCCATCTTCTGAATCTTGAACTGCAGTTCTTGTGCCTCTTTGAGATGGCCTTTTTGAACCAGGTTGTAGATCTCGACCCACTTGTCTGGGATGAAATTGGCGCTTGCAAGCATGGCACCCGAGGCACCCGTAGCTAGAGCAGATAAGACCACCTCGTCGTGGCCGCACATAACGTTAATCTTGTCTCTAACCTTCTCCAACACGCTGAGCGTATACTTCAATTCTCCACTGCTATCCTTCAAGCCGACTATGTTGGGAACATCGGCCAGATCCTCTACCATTTGCCAGGTAAGCCAGACTCCGGTGCACTGGGGAATGTTGTAAAGGATAATTGGAATGTCCACCGCAGTTGCGATCTTGTAGAAATGCTCGTATACTCCTCGGTCCGTGGGCTTCAAGTAGAATGGAGTGACGATCAATGCTGCATCCGCTCCAGCATTCTTTGCGTAACGAGTCATCTCCAAAGCGTGATCGGTTCCACTCGCACCAGTTCCCGCAACCACTGGTACCCTGCCGTTAGCCTCATCCAGAACAACATCAATCACTCTCTTCTTTTCATCAACTGTGAGGTTGACAAACTCCCCCGTGGAACCACAGGGGAATACCCCACTCACGCCCAATTTGATGCAGTAGTTTACCAGACTCCGCAGTTGCTCCTCGTTGATCTCCTTTCCATCCTTAGTGAAGGGAGTTACTAGCGCCGGGATGATTCCTTTGGGCTTAAACATCAAAAGCTCTCCGACGTAGCTCTCTCATTTGGGCGGCCTAGGAATCGCTAGGTCTTTTGCGCCTACCTTTGATAGTTTGGCTTCTGGATAGTTCTTCTCGATCAAAGATATTATGATCTCAGCTTGCTTCACCTTCTCTCTTGCCAGAAAGGCGAGGTGATCAGGGCTTACCCAAGGCTTGTACAAAGCACCCATACCGACTCCTGGCTCTATCTTGTAGTAGCATGGTGCACAAGCTCTGGTGATTTCTGGGGCCTCCCAGAAACGATTGAACCCACCCCATGCATCGAATAAGTAAATGTGCACATCAATGGGCATTTCAATAACCTTGCGTATCGCAGCTAGCATAGGAATCGGCAAGTCCGCAACTGGATTAAACGTGTTGGCACCCAACATTTCCAATACTCTGGCTCCAGCAGGATTCGCATGACCCGCAAGGATTGAAACCTTGAAGACCACATCTTTCGGTATGTCTCCCGCCTTTCTCATTTGGTTCAAAAGCCAGAGCAGCCCCTCATCTGCGACCAAGAACCCCCTAAAGCCGAACTCGATTGCTCTCTTTATGTCTGCAGTCACGTAGGCAAGGTTGTCGGATCCCCTGAAGCGTATTCCGGAAAGCGCTCCCTCAGGAGTTACGACCTGTCTCCCTAGGTCCCATAGTGTTCTTGGACCAGGTGTCACTATGACCTCAAGCTTAGCCTCCTTGGCCGTCTTCGCAAAGCTCTCCAACTCGTCGTCTGAGAGCAGAGTTGCGCCCATGACCATGGAAATTAGTCTATGGACTCGTACGCGTCGCTTCTCCATCTCGTCGATAAGTGCTTCAAGAGTTGATGGGCGTTCGACTCCGGATATTTCTATTCTGTAGTGGCATCCGTCTGGAAACCTCTTCTCAGACGTTGGCAGTTCGTACAGATCCCTGCCGGGGATGCCGTGTTTCTCTATGCTTCTTCTAATCTTCTCCAAATTAGCACCTCCATAAAGGAAGTACTTGTTATCATCGTGCTGATATAAAAATTGAGACGATAACTGGTCCTAGTCCTATTCGCAAGTCATTTAAATCTGCGGTTTGATAATATGAGTGGCCTAGCAAATGGTGAACAACTTGTCTCAACCAACAGCGAGGTTACTCCTTCCCTTCGCAGTTCCAGCTCAAGATCGAACTAAGGCGTTCACAAAGGATATGGAGATGGCGGCCATCTTCTATTTCGCCGAATCAGAAAGGGAAAAAGGTGAACAACTCATTCTGAAGAAACCGGTAGAAAAAATCGTTTTCATCGCTGAGACTTGTTATCCAATGTGGTTGGTCCCGTGGAGGAAAAGAACTCTACTATTTGACGGGTTCGGGATCACAGGACACAAGTTATCCTACGACGTCCTCCCAGACGTCAGAGCCTTCGAGAGTGACATCCAAGCAAGCGCAGAAACACGTGAAGCCTATTCTGCCTCTCTCTCCAACAGCCTCAATTATTTCCAAAACTTCTTGAGTAGAGAAGAAAAAACAATAGAAGGTCTTATCACCAACCCTGAATTCATAACTGATCTAACCCCCTACTTCAAAGAAGCGGAAAAAATCGAGAAGCCCATCATTGGAAAAGCGTGTCTGTCTCCAAACATCAACCATTCCGCGATCGCAATCTCCCTCGAGGAAATCTCAGACCTTAGAAAATCGCTAGAAGAAGACATCAAAAGCTTACGTGAAAGCATGAAAACGTTAAACACCACAACCAAAGAACATGTAACAGCCATTCGCAAAGAAATCAGAGAAACCAGCAAGAAGTTTGATGAGAAGATTGCCGAAGTCAAACCTGGCGTAATGAAGAAACTGCAGGAAATTCAGAAGAAATGCGATACAGAAATAACAGAACTTTCCAAAGAGTATGAACAGCAACTACGCGCTCTTCATAGAGACCGCATTAAACTTGAGAAAGACCAGCAGCGTCTAGACACTCAAATCGAAAGATGCGACGCTGAAATAAAATCTTCCAAGCTTCGAAAGGATGAAGGCAGCGAACTTCAGTGGAAACAGAAACTTCAGGAGACCAAGAAGAGCCTTCCAAGCATAAAGAAAGACATCCGAGAGATAGACGAAAAGATAAAGAACGCTGAAGTTGCCAAGAAACTCGAGATATCCAAAATCAGGTCACACTATGAGACCAGAACCGACGAAGCGCAGAAAGCTCTCAGGGAAATCGAGGCTTCACGTGAAGCCAGCACTAGAATGAGAAAGCATGAAATCGAGTCTCTTGAGGATGCGACCTCCGAAATCATAGATCAAAAGAACGCGATGGTGGAACTGAAAAGGGCGGAACTGGGAAAAATCGATGGAATGGGGCTTCCGAAAAAATACGAAAATAATGTGTTGACGTACATTCCTCTCTACTTGATTGCCTACGAATCAAAACAGAAGAAAAGGTACGCGATATACCCTCCGTCTGTAGCAGGTAGCCTGGGAATACGAACAAAATTCAAGGGCGCATTCGGGATGACTAGGATGAAATCTTTCCTCCAACATCGCTCAAAGCCCCTAACGAGCTTCCTCAATCAACTTGTCACGCTACTCAGAGAAGACCCCGTATTCGAGAAGGAGACGAGCGACGCAGGAATCCAAGCCAACATTGTTGGAACGAAGAAGGCGCGGGAGCTTATTAAGAAAGGATTGGGCGAGCTGAGAGAAGAAGGATGGGCATCCGAGAACGAGTACAAGACCCTTAGTCATGCTCTCATAAAAGGATAGTTCTGCCCCCTTACGCGGGCGATTGGGCGGGGCATGTGTACGCCCTAGTGCCTCTCTTGTAAGAAGAATAGAAATACGCCTGTGGAGGTCACGCGCGTGCCTAAAGAGGCTCCGAAATGAGTGAGCCCATAGGATACGGTTCACTATGTAGGCCCCACTACACACCACTGTTTTGCGAAATCTCTTCGGTTTCCATGACCACCGCCCTTGTACAAGAAGTTGGCGTAAACGCGTGCGTGTTCTACACGGTAAATCTTTTTCCGTATTTGGGTAACCGCACGTTCTCACTTACTCTTCTGAACAATCTCGGGTTTTCCGTGTGTATCGGGAAGATTTTCTTCGGTTTGATGTACCTGACTAGATCAGTTAGTTGACGTCTATCTAGGTGACCAGACGCGTGGAGCTGATGGAAGTTGATCTTGAAGTGGTCTAACCAATTGTGCATAACAGTGTCTTCGATGTCTTCTTCACTGTAAGGTTCGCTCATGCTGTGGATGAAGTGACTACCAGGATCTGGTCTAATATCAATGAGTTCTGCGAACTGGAAGAAGTCCAAATCCATGACTATTTCGCTCTGATGTTCATGCACAAACTTATGATTCACCATCTTTTCCATGAATTTTCGTTCCCAAACATAGTAGTCTTTCTCAACGCAACAGCCTGTTTTCTTCCTCTTGTAATAGACTAGAATGTCTTCATCTTTCAGAGGATCTGGAAGATCTAAGCGCTTATCCTCGACAAGCCCGCTTAGTAAATGAGCCGTTTTTGGTGATATAATGAGTTTTCTATCGTTTTTTTTGGCTACGTTGTAGAAAGTTCGGAACCGGTCTGTATCCCGCCCGTAATGTGTAATGAACACTATCCTTCTTGTTGCAGAAACTATCTCGTCGCTCAGCTTCTCTACTTCTAGTTCAGAGTAGTTCTTTCTATGTTCTTTCGCAACCATTCTGGTTCCTTCGCTTACCATCGCTATGGGTCTAGATTCGCGCGCCTTTTCTGCAAATTCTGCCGTCATTTCTTTTCGTGGGCCATGGGCTCTAAGGTCTCCAGTATATGTTATTGCGCCTTCCGATGTGTGAATTATGAAACCGTAGGAAGCAGGAATGGAATGGTCAACATGAATTGGTTCCACAACAAGATGTTCAATTCTTATCTCGCTTCCAGTTCTGAAGGTCTTGTAGCGGTGTTCTCCAAAATCAACAGGGCTGGTTTTCTCCATTGCCTCAATGAAGATCTTTGTTCCATAGCCACAATATACTGGAATTTGTTCATCAAGAAATCCAATGTGTCCCATGTGGTCGACATGAGCGTGAGAGAGAAAGACCGCGGCAATCTGCGGTTCAGCGTAGGATAGGTCGGTGAACTCCAATTGTGCTTTGCCATATACGCCCTTTATCTTTGGCAACAAATTGAACTCAAAGTAGTCTCCTAGACCGTTTATTCCTCTGGGTGTAAGCCAGGCCGTGAAGTAGTCTGTGCCCATGGTGAAGGGTTGTCCAAAATCTAGGAATACTCTGACTTTTCTATCTTCTAAGAGAACTTTATTTCCGCCAATCTCGCTTACTCCCCCGTAAAAGGTGATTGTTGTCTTTCGGCCCTTCATTATGCTTCCTTACCCATCTTCTTGCAGAGGTTCGAAATCGCCAAGATGACATGGAGTGGTGTAAAAATGCTGAAGACCTTTGTATATCGCGACGAACTTGCCTTCCTTACAGTTTCTTTCTTTCCCCCAGCCTCTAAATATCCGTCAATAAACTCTTTCGTGATGACTTCAGCGGCTCTAGCTGTTGAGACTGGTGAGACATAATGACCGGAATAGTATAAGAATTCAGCAACATCCCAAGCCCAGTCTCCATCTCTAGTTGCTTGTTCAAAATCAACAAAAAAAAGTTCTCCGTCTTGTGTAACAATGATGTTTTCTGGTTTTGAATCTCCCAAGGAAACACCGAGCCTGTGGGCTTGCGCGATTTTTCGACCAGCTTCTTTTATTAGGGCGACTTCCTTCGTAGCGTTTCCGTTCGATGAAATGATCTGCCTGATGGCTTCTACCAGTTCTTCTCCTTCCACGAGTTCTTCAAAGATTAAGCGTTCTTGAGGGCTTACATAGAGAACTCTGGGAACTGGAAAACCTTGGCTGTGCAAGAACTGATTAATGGCGTAGTGTCGTTCGAGTCTAGACTGCGCGAATACTGCAAAACTCTTAGTTCCCAAAGTCCACAATGCCAGTGGAAACCATTTGAAGCCTGACCAATCGATAAACCGCTTTACAACTACCTTTTGCTCCTCATGTTTTCTTCTGAGACTGAGAAGATAAACATCATTCAAGACGCCTCCGATTTTCTCAATCTTTATACCTGCGGGTCCGCCAGGGATTGCTTTTCTCGCAAAGTCTTTGATGCTGGTTCTGTTTGAAAGGGGAACTAGACCCAGAGGCGTTGGCATTAACAGGTGCTTTTGGGGATTCTCAAGCTGCAAGAGAGGCGGATCCGTTTTATGTCCTCGGTGCGACTC
>JGI2173J19968_10000129_pt1 | contig 24745 bp, 20 predicted proteins | sample DeeMarSWOR136_30_FD_19968 | JGI IMG/M metagenome (IMG submission 19968) | reverse complement strand
TAGACCAAGAAGTTCCGTTTCAAATCGAAGATTGGTCGTCAGAATATCAAATCCCACTTGGATTGACCACTAATACTACTGTATTCAGCAACAAACAGATGATCGTTTTTCTCATTAACAAACGCGTGTCCAAGTTTACGATATGGTGGAACGGAAGCGATGATGCAACTCAGACATCAATGGCATACACAAACAGGTACTTTACCGATAATCCATCTGGAGGAACGCTAAGCAATGGCAGATTAACTCTCCAATTTGGAAGCGGTTTCACGGTCACGTCAAGAGTGGTCGGCACAAGTACTACGAGCACTACAAATTTCATGCGCATAAATACGGAAGCCAGCACTTACGGAGCAGGATTAGCCTATGTCATATACAATAGCCCAGTCAGAGACATTGTGCAACAAGAAGCAGAATGGGGCAAAACTAACCCTCCCGCAGATAGCGGTGGTGCTCACGACTGTCCAAACCTCTACGCGAACATTGTGCTTACTCTGCCAGCTAACGTAACCTACTTCACTTACCAATTAAGATTGATGTTCATAAACTCAGCGCAAGCCAGAACAATTACGGACCTATGTCCAATCAGACTATCCTCTACTATTGGTTCGTTGCAGGTGCAAACCGAAAACGGAACTGCAGGCGGCTTTCCAATCGTAGTCAATGGTACTGGCTTATTCTCGAATTACACGAGCGGTGGTTGGACGGCACATCACTGGAGCCAATTAATTTTAGGAACGAAAGGGGCTGGAATAATGTTCGCCGACAACTTTAACCAGAAACTTTACGCTTTTGACCCACTTGCTACAGCTGCCACTGGCTCCCTTAACGTCAACACAGCAACCAGAACAATTGAGCTGTCTCCTGTCACACAATCGTTAGGTCAAGTTTCCAGCTTTCCCAATGCTTATGATATAACTTGGCGCGGAGCAGTAGCGACGTTCGATGACACAACACCAATATACACAACGGCTGGCACGCCAACTGGCTTGTGGATCACTGTTGAGTATCCGCCGACAATCACAGTGACCGCGGAAACCTAACCCTCCATCCTTTCTTGTTCGGTTTTCGAATTATTTAGAATGTAGATTCCCGCTTCATACAAGTTATATATAAAAATGAACCTTGTCTAAGGCAAATAAAGGTGTACGAAAAAAATGTCACTCAGAAAAATTGTGATCTCTAAGAAAGCTATATCGCCAATTTTAGCCACGTTGCTTCTCATAGTCATCGCTGTTGCAGCCATAGTCATAACCTATGCGTGGATAACAACCTATATGGGCAGCACAACTCAACAAGCAGGATTTATGCCGTACAAGGCAAACGTGAACTTCATAGATGAGGCAACAAAAAAGATAGCTATTGATGTCGGTAACTCTGGAACATCCAGCGGACAAATAGTTCAAGTCTATGTCGGAACCTCAGCCACACAATTAGATAGCAAAACGCCTACTCCCTCGCTTCCAATAACGGTAGCTGCAGGCACCATCGAAAGTTTCAACGTAACCTATACTTGGACAGCTGGGGAAACCTACTACTTCAAAGTGGTGCCCAACAGCGGAGCAGCTCTGTCTTTCACAGAGCAAGCCCCACAGTAACTCTTTTCCAATTTTTCCGCCGCTGCCAACCTGAATACAAAGACACATTTTTATTAACATAATCTACACTACTTTGACGGTGTGCTTGCAACTTGCAAACAATCCTAGCAGCCGCGAAAGTAACCCTGTCATTAGCTTTCCTTCTCTACGCGTCATGGAGCGACTACAAAACCCGAGAAGTAAGCAACCGCGTTTGGGCGTTCTATGCACCCATCGCTCTTTTTCTGTCTCTCATTGAACTGCTCCTTTCCGACCCCTCAAAACTACCATTTTTCGGACTGAACTTCGGAGTAACCGCAGCCTTCGCCATAATCCTGTTCTACACAGGCGCATTCGGAGGCGCCGACTCAAAGGCGCTCATGTGCATCGCCCTCGCTTTGCCCTTCTTTCCACTAGAGGCTCCTCTCTTAGCTGGAGTACCTTTTTTTGCGCCTTTTTTAGCCAGAGCAATGTCGCCAATTTCGCAAAACTGGTTTCCATTTACGATTCTCAGTAATTCCGTTTTGGTTGCGGCAACAAGTGCAATATACATGCTTCTGCGGAATTCCATCTGGCGCATAAAAACCCGAAAGAAAACTTTCGAAGGAACCCTAGCACATGAGTCTCTTGGGAAAAAAATTTCAGTTCTTATCACTGGCAGCAAATACTCTGTTGCTAAGTTAAAGGAGAACTGGCACGTTTATCCCTTGGAAGACGTAGAAGAAGGTGAAGAGGCTCTTAAAAGAAAACTTGTTGTCGTGCCAAAAGACGAAGGCAGGGACGAAATAGTTGAACGTCTCTCCAAAGCAGTTGACGCTGGAAAAATCGACGCCTACGTGTGGGCGACACCTGGCTTGCCCATGCTCATATTTATAACAATCGGCTTCATTGTCGCCTTGCTATTCGGAGACATTGTATGGTTGTTGGTAAGCTTTGTCCTTGGTTAAACTTGGCGACTGTTATTTCCTAAATTTTTGCTACGTTTAGAATAGGAGATTGATGCAACTAACGTTAGCGCTGAACCAAAACCAACAAACGTGAGGGCGACTATTCTGTAGGGATGACTACCTAAACCTCCACTGAAAGTAAGCCCTTCGCTGACCGCTTGGTAGGAGTAGAAAAATGCGCTCACGACAAACAGCGCAATAGCCATCGACAGTAGACACATTTCAGCTTTGAACTTCAATTCGTTCCCCCCCAGACTTGCATTTTCCATGTTTTTGAACAGTTTTAAAGTGTAGTATAAGAAAGGTTATTTTAGCTTTGCGGAGAATAAGTGTGAAAGGTGCTTTTCAGCCATGTTGGCAGATTGGAAGGACGAAATTCTGGGTTTTCTGAAAGAAAGTCGTGAAAAGCTTGACGTAGTTGTGATGCCGGACTTTTTCCATGACCGATTAGTAAACCTAGATTGTGACGCGACTCGTTTTTCCTCGATAATTGCGGATGTAGCTAAGCGAAAAGGCGGCAGCATAGACGGCGTCGCTCAAACAGACATGAGAGGCGGAAACGCGGTTAACACGGCGTCTGCTTTAGCTGCACTAGGCGCTAAAGTCACTCCCATAATTTGCACGAACAAGCTCGGCTTGCAACAGATAAAATTCTATCTTGAAAAGTACCGCGTTGACCTTTCCCACATCAAAATCGCGGAAAAAGCATCAATAACAACAGCGCTGGAACTTAAAACTGAAAACGGAAAAGCCAACGTCATGATTAGAGATTTAGGTGCACTAGCGGATTTCGGCCCTTTAGACTTGGCTGACCGCGATTACGAGTTGATTGAAAACGCGGATTACGTTTGCTTATTTAACTGGGCTGGAACCAAAAAGTATGGAACTGCGCTGGCTGAGACAGTTTTTCGCAGGGTAAAAGCGAAAGGGAAAGGTAAGACGTACTATGACACGGCAGACCCAACTCCCAAGAAAGACAAAATCCCTGAACTGATGGAAAAGGTTCTGAAAACCCGACAAGTGGATGTTCTAAGTTTAAATGAGAATGAGGCAATCTGCTATGCGGCACTGCTGAACGATGAAATAAGCGAGCAACGTGGGAAACGGCGTTTTGACGAGTTAGCAATGGACGCCGCCAGAGTCTTGGCTAAGCATTTGCCCGCGAGAATTGACTTGCACACCACCGCCTTCTCAGCCACATTCACCAAGAAAAAAGAGGTTGTTGTTGCAGCCTTCAAGGTCAAAGTGTTGAGGGCAACGGGTGCGGGCGATGCTTGGAACGCAGGAAACATCTTAGGCGATGGAAACGCTCTTTCAGATGAGGGCAGATTAGCCTTGGCAAACGCGGTTTCCGCTTGTTACCTCTCTGATCCTGAGGGCATGCATCCAACACGGCGAAAACTGGTTGAGTTCATTGAGAAAGCGGCGAAAAAATAATTCTTATACCAAATCATTTTAAGCGAATTAGCCTTTTAACCATGAAGTGTTCAGACTAATCCGAGGATGACGGGAAACTTGGCTAAACTGTTCGGAAGCTCTGGAGTGAGAGGCTTAGTTAACGTTGACTTAACGCCAGTGTTAGCTTGCAGGGTGGGTTTAGCTGTGGCGACCCATTCGAAAGCGAGAAAAGCGCTTGTGGCGCGAGATACACGAGTTTCAGGTTCGATGCTTGAAGATGCGCTGGTTGCTGGGCTCTTAGCGGGCGGCGTTGACGTTTCTTTAGCTGGTGCTGTGCCCACTCCCGTCTTGGCTTATTTAACTAAAACGTTGAAGGCGGACGTTGGATTCATGCTTACCGCGTCGCATAATCCGCCTCAGTACAATGGCATAAAAATCTTCAACAGCGAAAGCCTTTCCTACACAGATGAAAGCCAAAACGCAGTGGAAAAAATAATCGCAGAAAACAGCTTCGCGGTGCCAGACTGGCGTGGCATTGGTGAAGCCTCCCGTGCTGAGGTTAGCCACCTTTACATCGAAATGATAAGAAGCGCTGTGGCGTTGCGTAAGCAGTGGCGGGTCGTCGTAGACCCTGGATGCGGTGCCACCTTCAATATCGGTTCAGCAGTTCTGAAAGCCACGGGCTGCAGCGTAACCGCTCTGAATGCTCAGCCTGACGGGTTCTTTCCAGCGAGAAGTTCCGAGCCGACCGCTGAATCCCTAAAGGACTTGGCGCATGTCGTCAAGGAACTTGGCGCTGATGTTGGGATAGCCTTTGACGGCGACGGCGACCGCGTGGCTTTCATTGACGGGGAAGGCAGTTTTGTCGACTTTGACCGTTCATTGGCTGCGTACGCCGCTTATGCTCTGAAAAGGGATGGTGGTGGAACCGTGGTCACGAATGTTGAAGCGTCGATGTGTTTTGAGAAAATGGCTGAAACCTACGGTGGTAAGGTTGTCAGAACCAAAGTTGGCGACGTTTATATCTCGGAAGCCATCAAGCGTAGCAACGCTGTTTTCGGTGGAGAACCATGTGGCGCTTGGGTGCATCCGCAGTTTCATTATTGTCCTGACGGACCGCTTTCCGCAGTCTTGCTTTTGAAGGCTTTGGAAGAGGAAAACATGAGTTTGCGCGAGTTCGTTGCCGAAGTGCCCGAGTACGTGACGTTAAGAGAGAACATCGCCTGCAAGAACGATTTAAAACACAAAGCGGTGGCAAGCATCGAGAAAGCTATCAAGTCTGCTTTTCCAGAGTACACGGATTTCTCAACTGTTGACGGCGTTCGGTTAGCGCTTAAGAATGGCTGGCTTCTAATCAGGGCGTCTGGAACTGAACCGCTCATTCGGTTGACTGTTGAAGGTGAATCATTAAAAGCGGCAAAGGACATAATGAGCAAAGGAACAGCTCTAGTCAAAGAGCATGTTGGGGACTGGAAGAAATGAAAGCTGTAGTCTTAGCTGCAGGAGAAGGCGTTAGGCTTCAGCCTATCACGGCGACGCGCCCAAAGCACTTGATAAAAGTGGGTGGGAAACCGATTCTTGAACATTGCGTGGATGCGTTAAAATCCTGTGGATTAACTGAAATTGTCATTGTCACGCATTACATGGGCGATGCCATTCGCCAATATTTCGGCGACGGCGAAAACCTAGGCTTAAAAATAGCTTATGTTGAGCAGGCTGAGATGCTTGGAACTGGCAACGCCGTGAGTGTTGTTGAGCCGTACGTAGACGGCGACTTTGTTCTCGTTTATGGCGATTTATTGTTTGCTTCAGATGCTGTGAAGAACGTGCTTCAGTGTTATGAGCTGGAGAAAGCCGCCGCTATCATGGCTGTGGTTCCTGTGGAAAAGCCGGAAAGCTATGGCATAGTGGAACTTGAAAACGAGAAAGCAGTTAAGCGCATAATCGAAAAGCCAGCTGTTGGCGAGGCGCCTTCAAACTTGGCTAATGCAGGGCTATACGTGTTCTCCAAAGAGATTTTTGATAAGCTAAGACAGACAAAGGCTTCTGTTCGCGGCGAATGGGAACTCACGGATGCCCTCTCTCTGCTTATCAAAGACGGAAAGATGGTTTTAGCTACAGAAATTTCAAAGGGTGACTGGATTGACATTGGAAGGCCTTGGGACTTGCTTGAAGCGAACAGTTGGGCGCTGAGGCGGATGGAGCACAAGGTTTACGGGACCGTGGAGCAAGGCGCCCACTTGATAGGTCCTGTGACGGTTGCGGAAACCGCGAGAATACGCTCTGGCGCGTACATTGAAGGCCCAACTTTTATCGACGAAGGCAGCGACATCGGACCGAACTGTTACATCCGCCCCTGCACGAGCATAGGCAAGAACGCGCGAGTGGGCAATGCCTGCGAAGTCAAAAACAGCATAATCATGGACCAGACGCATGTAGGTCACCTGTCCTACGTAGGCGACAGCATACTATGCGAACGTTGCAACTTGGCAGCAGGCACCATTACCGCTAATCTTCGGCTAGACGATGGACCTGTGAAGATGCTTGTGAAAGGCAAAGTTGTTGATACTGGAAGAAGGAAACTCGGGGCGATTCTAGGCGACAACGTGAAGACGGGGATAAACACGCTTCTGATGCCCGGTGTGAAAGTCGGAGTTAATAGTTGGGTAGGAGCGAACTTTACGGTTCACAAGGATGTACCAGCGAACACCCTCGTGTTGCTTAAACAAGAAGAAGAGAAACGGGAAATAATCGAATAAAAGCGATTTTTTAATGCGTTTTATGACTTAATGGTTACGTTTCTTACGGTAGTAAAATACGCATACAGCGACTCCGGTGATTGACACTCCAGAAACGCTCGCAACTAATAAGGCTGTGAAAGGCTCTGGTTGAGGCTCTAGTTTAGCAATGGTAAAAGTGATTGTTTCTGAGGGGCGGGTATTGCCAAGTGAGTCGTCTATGTAAAGGGTCAAGTTATGGTAACCGTTAGCCAGCTCGGTTAAGGTCGTGTTTCCCGTTATTGTCACGTTGGCTTGTCCATCCAAGCTATAGCGCGCCCACTTAGCCGATTTGAGCAATGTGAAATTCAGCGGCACATCAGGTGTAGTATAGGTCGTGCTTTGGGGCGACAGAATCGAAATTGACTGGACTATCTCAAAATCCAAAACTGCCCACTTCGGCAGCCAGATGCTTACGTCATCAATGTTGAAAGGAGACATAAGCGGGTAATTGTCTGTTCCGCAGTCAACAATCACATTCTTTTTAAGGTTGTCGTCAAAGTATCTTGCACTAAGCGCATAGGGCAAATCACCTATTCCATCATCGTTAGCGTCCAAGGCAGTATAGCGCGTGCGCGCATTTCTCCAATAGTTACCCTCTTCGCCATTGTCCCAAAAAAAGGGTCCATGTTCTCCACCATATATTCTGAGTTCTGGTAGATTTACGTTTATGAAGTTGTTATCGTAAAAAAGGTTGCTTGCTGCTGCGATTATGAACCAGTCTATCTCGTTTGCACAGAATGTATTGTTGAGCCCTCCCAAACAAAGGGAGCTAATTCTATTTGCGATGACGCCATTTCTTGAACCACCAGCGTGAAATTCGTTGGTTACATTGTTTTTCATAAATACGTTTGCTTCTCCGCTCAACACCATATAACTAATTTTGTTTCCTATAACCACGTTTTCTGAACCTTGAACGCTGAGGTGACTGAAACTGCTTTCAGTAATAGTGTTCTCGCTTCCTGATACGACGGCTGACGTCACTACTCTAAAGAGACTGCATCTATGGCAGTTTTCAATCAAAATGTCGCTAAAACCAAAATCGCAAACTTGAACGTCTTTGACTGTTACGTTAGTCACGCTTTCAAGGCTCAAACCGTCATTAGCAGGTCCATAATAGTTAGTAACAGCACCATCCATGACATGCCCTGCTCCATCGAACACTATGTTGCTGCATTGGATTTTGATGGAGTATTTCTGAGGAAGATCAGCTGTTAAAGTGTACACGTTTCCGTCTTGCCTTATGAATTCTGTTTTAGGGACTACGCTTCCGCCGCTATTAATCACAATAATTGGCAAATACCACATAGGGTTTGCGGCTACCAAATTAAAGAGCATTAGCCCCGTGGCTGAAAGCAGCAGCGCCATAATGAAAAATGCCCCTGTAACTTTTCTTTTCACGGAGTTCAACTCCTCAGGCGTCTCTCACTACACTATACATGTTACCCTGTCGCTGATAAAAGCGTTTTTATCAAGGTTTCTTGACAAAATAAGCTCGAAACGCCCAAATTTTAGTCAAGAAATCTTGACAAACCAGCATATTTGCCGTCTAATAGCCAATCATTGCAGAAACTATAGAGGGGGGTCTATTCGTATTGGCGCTTTTCTCAACCAAAAACAGCCGCAATTCGTGCTTTATATAAGGGGGCTATAGTCTTGTGTGAGCACATCAGTTCTCAGAGGGTTTAGCCAATCCTTCTGGCGAAGAACTTTCGGTTTTCCTCAGCAAAAACCACCACTAACGCGAGCGAAGCCAAAAACGCCCAGTCCCCAATACCAAGCGCCGTTGTTCCGAAGAACTGCTGCATCAACGGAACATAAATCAAAAAGGACAAAATAGAAAGTTGCGCCGCAACACCCAAAATTATCCACTTGTTGGTTGAAAGTTTCGTTTTGAAAATGGAAACTTTGCTTGTTCGGCAAGCGAGAACGTTGCCCACTTGAGCCACAACTATGCCAGCGAAAGTCATGGTAACCCCTTTTATGTAAACTGGACTGTCCGAAGGCAAAGGCATTCCAAACTGCCAGCCGCCAGCCATCCAGGCGCTTAAGCAGCCGACCATGGCGCCAACGGCTATGATCACGCCGATGTAAAGAGAACGCAAGAAAACTTTTGAGGTGAACAGTCTCTCCTTGATGCTGCGAGGTGGCTCCTGCATAATTCCCGCTTCTGGCGGTTCACGGCTGAGCGCCAACGAAGGAATTACGTCTATGGCAAGGTCTATGGCTAAAACCTGAACCACAAGCAACGGCAAAGGTATACCCAGCAAAGCGTAAAGCACGTAAGGAATCAACTCAGCCCAATTATGCGAGAAAACGTACACGATGAACTTCCTTATGTTCTCGTAGATGGCGCGACCTGACTCCACCGCTTTAACTATCGACTCAAAACTATCGTCAAGCAGAATAATGTCAGCCGCTTCACGCGCAACATCAGTCCCAGAAACACCCATCGCCACGCCTACATCAGCCTCCTTCAACGAAGGCGCATCATTAGCGCCATCTCCAGTGACAGCCACGATCTCGCCGCTTTTCTTTATCACTTTGACAATGCGAAGCTTCTGTTCAGGGGATACACGAGCAAAAATCACGTTGCCCCCCTTAACCGCGTCCACAATCGCTTCGTCACTCAAAGCTTCCAAGTCAACGCCGCGAACGATGTTGCAGCACGCGGAATCCACGATGCCAACTTCACGAGCCACAACCTGCGCCGTTGGACCGTAATCGCCAGTGATTATAACCGTTTTTATGCCAGCCTGCCTCGCCTTCGTTACGGCTTCTCTTACCTCAAGCCGCGGAGGGTCACGCATGGCAGCCAAACCCACGAAAATTATGTCTTTCTCAACTTTCGCGTCTTTCGAATATTCGCTTCTCGGCAGTTTTTTGTACGCAACGGCAATGACGCGCAAGCCTTCGCTGGCAAACTCGCGAATTTTTGCTTCTGCCGACCGCAAGTTTTTGCGTGTAAGCTCTTCAACTCTGTCGTCTACGAGTATTTTGTTGCAGACGGAGAGAATACTTCTCGGAGCACCTTTCGTGTAGATGAACACCTCACCGTTGAGCTTGTGAACAGTGGTCATTCTTTTCCTTGCAAAATCGAAAGGCATGATGTGGATTATGGGTTTTTCAGCAAGACGATTCTGAACGTTAATTCCGTATTTAAGGGCTGCAACAATCAACGCTCCATCAGTGGGATCTCCAATCACACCCCAAGCAACGTTCTCATCCGAAGGAGGCTCAATCTTGGCGCCGTTGCAAAGGGCAGCAATCTCAAGAAGCTTCTCGACCGCTACGACTTCTTGCGCTTCTACTGCTTTGCCTTTCAGAGTAAAATCACCTATGGGATTATAGCCTATGCCTGAAACCTCAATAACGCGGTCTTTAACCCATAATTTCTTAACAGTCATCTCGCCCTTGGTTATTGTGCCCGTTTTGTCAGTGCAGATTACGGTGACGCTGCCTAAGGTTTGAACTCCAGACAAGCGTTTGACAAGAACGTTCTGTTTCACCATTTTTAGAACATTTATAGCCAGAGCGCTTGAGACAGTAACTTGTAACCCTTCTGGAACGCAAGCAACCATGACGCCTATCATGAAAAGAATGCTGCTGAAGAAATCCAGATTCAGCCATATCTTGCTGACCAAGAAAAAGACGCTTCCCACAACAATGGCAATAATAAAATCGTACTTCGCCATCAATCCGATTTCCCTCTGAAGAGGACTTGCCTCTTCACGTATCGTCTGCGTTAAGCTGGCTATCTGCCCAAATTGCGTGTCCATGCCCGTGGCAATTACGACGGCTTTTCCCTGACCCCTAGCAACGCTGGTGCTCATAAAAACGAGGTTAGGCGAATCCAGATATGCCTTGTCAACAGTCTTTACGAGTTTCGCGTTTCTCGGTTGCGGTTCAGATTCACCCGTTAACGGCACATTATTCGTCCATAAATCAAAAGCTTCTATCAAACGCGCGTCTGCTGGAACGCGGTCACCTTCCTCCAAAACTATTATGTCGCCTGGAACTATTTCCCTCACTATTATTTTTTGGAGTTCTCCGTCGCGGATTACTTTGGCGTATTCTGGCATCCAATGCTTCAGGGTTTGCATGGCTTTTTCCGCGCGTGATTCCTGAAATAGGCTGAAGAAAATGTTGAGTAACACAACGCCAAGGATGATTAAACTCAGTTGCCACAAGCCACTGATGGCTGAAAGCACACTTGCGAAGAGCAGCAGTATGCCGAACAGGTCCTTGAAATGAGTCAGAAACTTATATGATAAGGATGCGGCTTTCTTTTCGACCAGCGTATTGAAGCCAGACCTTTTGAGACGCGTTTTAGCCTCTTCCATGGTTAATCCGTCAGGTGAAGCGTTCAGGGCGTCGAAGACCTCTTTGAGACGCATAGAAGCAGCTTTTTCCAAGAAAATCCCTCCAAAACCTCATCGAACAGGTGAGTTACGGATCCCTACCACAACTATGGAGAAATAGAGACGAAGCTAAGAAAACGCGAACCATCAAGTCGCTTCTTTGCATAAGAATAGTTTGAAGGCACATTCGTATCCTCAGCGATCATCATTCTTTTTACAGCAAGGTTACCTTTTTAGGTATTGTTTTTGGCTAAGATAACGAGGGTTGCATTTAAACTAATCGGACATAGAAACCTTTTTAGCTAATCAATTTGGCTGCAAAAAGCTTTGACGCATTTTCAAGAAACAAGCGTTCGATAGATAAAATAGTTTATTATGGAACATGAAGTCATCAAATAACTCGAAGCGATTGCCATAAAGTTAATAGGCGACAGTTTTTATTTCCATGTAGCTTATCTCTTAAGAGAGAATTAGAAAATGCCGCAACCTGTTAAAATGAAACCCTGTACTGAACACTCATTTAGTTTGGAGAATGCTTAGTTATGGCGCGTTATAAACAAGTTGAAGACATCGTCAAACTGATGAACACTCCAGAAATCATAAGAAACACCAGCATAATCGCCCACGTAGACCATGGAAAAACCACCCTTTCAGACAGCCTCTTGGCTGCCGCAGGCATAATCAGCGAGCAGACAGCAGGCCAAAAACTTTTTCTAGACTCGTGGGAACTTGAACAGAAACGGCAAATGACCGTTTTCGCTTCAAACATCAGCTTAACTCACACTTTCGGAGGAAAAGACTTCCTCATAAACCTCATCGACACGCCTGGACACATAGATTTCAGCGGAGCCGTAACCAGAAGTCTCCGCGCAGTAGACGGTGCCCTCGTCGTTGTGGACGCCGTGGAAGGCCCCATGACTCAAACGGAAACCGTGCTGATGCAAGCCCTGCGAGAACGCGTGAAACCAATCCTTTTCATTAACAAGGTTGACAGGCTCATAAAGGAAATTAAGTTAACTCCCGAAGAGGTTCAACGCAAGTTCGCGAAAATCATCGTGAGAGTAAACACGCTCATTGAGAAGTACGCGCCACCTGAGCACAAGAAGGACTGGCAAGTCAAAGTTGAAGATGGACGTGTAGCTTTTGGCTCGGCGCTTCACAAATGGGGACTAAACCTGCCCCACATGAAAGCTAAAGGTATATCGTTCAAAGACATTATTGACGCTTACACTGGCGCTCCAGAAGATGTTGGAAAAAAAGTTGAAGAACTAAGCAAGAAAGCGCCGCTGTACGAACCAATTCTGGACATGTTCTGTGAACACCTGCCGAATCCGCTGGAAGCTCAACCGTACAGGCAGAGCCAGATTTGGCCAGGCGAAGCCAACAGCGCGACAGGCAAGGGCATGGCGAAAGTTGACCCGAATGGACCGCTTCTCATGTGCATCACCACTATTGAGGTTGATCCTCACAGCGGAACCGTCGCCATAGGTCGCGTCTTCAGCGGCTCAGTGGAAAAAGGAAAAACCGTCCAGCTCTTAAACAGCCGCCAAAAAGGCACTATCCAGCAGGTTTACATGAGTATGGCAACCGACCGCGTTATCGTAGACCGCGTTCCGGCAGGAAACATCGCTGCTCTTTCAGGGTTGCCATCGATTCATGTAGGTGAAACCGTCGCAGAAGAAGGCGTAGAAACACACTCGTTTGAAGGCTTAAAGTACGTGACAGATCCAGTGGTGACAGTTGCCGTGGAGCCTGAGGATGTTAAAGACCTTCCGCTTTTCGACAAAGTTATGCATAAGCTAACGACTGAAGACCCTAACTTGCATTTTAAGATGGATAAGGAAAGCGGCGAATTCCTGTTAAGCGGCATGGGCGAACTTCACCTTGAGATTACGGCGTACCGAATGCAAGAAGCAGGGCTGAAGGTGAAACTTAGCAAGCCCATCGTGATCTACCGCGAAACAATCAGCCATGACTACCAAGGTCCTGCTATAATGGGCAAAAGCCCCAACAAGCACAGCAAACTCTGGGTGACTTTGGAAAAATTGCCAGAAGAGGTCATTGAAGCGATAAAGACAGAGAAAATCTCAGAGATGCAAACCCGCGATGAGAGACAGAAAAACCTCAAAGCTTTAGGCTGGTCAACCGACGACGCCCGAAACGTCATAGCCATTGAAGAAAACAACATACTCGTCAACAGGATAAAAGGAAGACAGTACGTTGAGGAAGTGTTAGACCACATAAAATCGGGTTTCCGTGAAGCGGTACACACTTCAGTTTTGGCGAAGGAGCCAGCCTATGGGTTGAAAGTTAACTTGGAAGACATTACGGTCCACGAAGATCCTGTGCACAGGGGACCTGCGCAGATACTGCCCATGACGTGGCGTCCAATATGGTGCTCATTTCTGCTGAGCGAACCGAAACTTTTAGAACCACTAATAAGTTTCGAATGCAAAGTTCCAAACAACTTCGTCAGCCCAGTCATAGCCTTGGTGCAGAAACGCCGCGGAAAAATCTTGGACATGACAAACGAAGAAGACATGGTGATTGTCAAGGCGGAAATGCCCGTGTCAGAATCCTTCGGAATCGCAGACGAACTACGCTCTTCTACGCAGGGCAGAGCTTTCTGGGCTACGCAGTTCAGCCGTTGGGCACCAGTTCCAGAGCAGATGCAAGCCGACACGATAAAGCAGATTAGAGCACGCAGAGGATTGTCACCAACGCCGCCGAAACCAGAAGAATTCTACGAAGCAGAATAGCCTACCTATCCAAGCCTTAGCACCTATTCTCTCTTACTTTCTTCAAATCTATTCTTATTCTTCCATTAGGGAAAGCTTTAATGCACATTGACAACTATGAATTTGATGATCTTTATGATAGTTGGTATCTGCGGTAGCCCGCGACAGCAAGCCACCGAGCACGTTTTAAAAGAAGCGTTGCGGATGCTTGCGGAACAGGGCTTTGAAACACGCTTCTTCACAGTCAGAGGAAAAAACATTGGATTCTGCACTCACTGCGACCACTGCTTAACCCATAAAGAGTGCGTCTTCAAGGACGATATGCAAGAAGTGTACACTTTGCTAAAAGAAGCTAGAGGTATAATCTTTGCCACGCCAGTTTACAACGGCGGCGTCAGTGCTCAAACCAAAGCAGTCATGGACAGGTGCCGCGCAGTTGTAGCCGCAGATAAGAACTTTTTCAAGTATAAAGTCGGTATGGGAATCGCCGTGGGAGGAGACAGAATCGGCGGGCAGGAAGCCGCCTTACAGCAGATTCACACGTTCTACACCCTAAACGGCATGATACCGGTCAGCGGCGGATTCTTCGGCGCAAACCTAGGCGCCACCTTCTGGACAAAAGACACCTTGGAAGGCGCAAAGCAAGACGAGGAAGGTTTCAGAAGCCTAAAGAAAACAATAAAAAAGTTCGCCGCGTTTCTAAAGAAATATGAAGAGAAATGAGCAGGGAGAAGCTAAACATGGCTGAGGAAAAGATCAAAGTTAAGAAAAGAAAGGTTGCTTGGGGAATCACAGGCGGCGGCGACAAAATCGCCGAATTCCTAGAAGTCATGAAAGAAATTCAGAAAGAATACGAGAGCACAGTGGAGATTCAGGCTTTTCTGTCCAAAGCGGCAGATATTGTCCTAAAATATTATAGTCTTGAAAATGATTTGAGGAAAAACTTCGCAAAAGTCAGAGTTGAGCTTAATTCCAATGCGCCTTTTCTCGCTGCGTGGATGCAAATGCGCAAATACGAGTTTCTGCTCATTGCTCCTGCCACATCAAACACGGTTTCAAAAATCGCAAACAGCATAGGCGACACCTTACTCACGAACGCTACCATAATGAGTTTGAAAGCGTTCGTGCCCGTTTACATTGCACCAACCGATTATAAAGAAGGCATAACATACACGAAGCTTCCAAACGGCAAAGAAATGAAACTGAGAGTCAGAAAGGAAGAAGTGGCGCAAGTCAAGAAACTAGAACGCATGGAAAACATTTTTGTGCTGAAAGGACCGCAAAAAATTCGCGAAGTCTTCAAAAAATGGTTTGGAGAAGCTTAGCCTCAACTGACTGCTAGTTAAGCCACAAGTGATGCGAGTAACCCGCCAACCAGCCCTAAAAGTATTGGAAAAGGCAAACCTGGAAAAATTCCCTTCTTTTCAAGCATCACAAGAGTAAAGAAAGAACCAACCAAAATGCCGACGAGTGAAACTAGCCAGGAGATCAAGCCGAAATTGAAAAGCATAATCCCTGAAAGCATAGAATAAAACACTAGGTCGCCCAAACCCATTTGAACATCCTTAAACGAGTAGCTTAAACCTTGAAGCTGGTCAAGTCCCAAATGAGCTATTTTGCCCACAGGCCCATAATAAACCGCAAACACATCGTAAACCGCTAGGAAAGCAAGAATCAACACGCCACTCAAAAACGGGATAAAGTTTCCGAAAAACACTCCAAGTGCGCCGCCTAAACAGATCACTGCAACGTTACGCGCTTTGCTGCCTAACCTGAAAACGGCAAGATCAAAGAAGACAGTTATAACTATGGAGAGAGGCAAAACCAAAAACTCCAAGCTTGGAACAAAAGCAAAGATCACCGACAGGTAAATCACTGACAACAGCAAAGAAGCAGTCGTCAAAGCGAAGGCGATAATCAGAGTGATCAGCTTGCGGCTTTTCCGCTTGAGAAGAATATAAAAAACAGTGGCGCTTATGGCGATGAGAACAACAAAGTAAAGGGCATTACCGAAGAGACCTGAAGCGGTTTCTTCTGGAAAAGGCGTGACACTGACAGGCGGCACTGGCTGAGATCGAAGTAAGGAAGCGCAACCCAGCCCAAACAGTAAACTCGCCAGTATCGGAACCAAATACACGATGTGAGCATCAAATTTTTCAGCCAAAGTTCTCACCCTAACTTGTTAATGCTTATTGAAGCGTGTAAGTAGCACTGGTCACAAAATAAGCTTTGTTTTATGTCTGTGTCGGAAATGGAATTTGAAAAATGCATAACACATGAAGAACGCAAACAGTGCCTCAAACCCAAAGTGTGTCCAAGCTCATGAACAGCCTCTTTCAGCGCTCTCGCAGAAAAAAGCTCCATGTTGGGCGCATCGCCGTAAAATTCAGGTTTAAGCCTCCATAAAGATATCAAAGCAGCTTTCCCAGGGCAAGCAGCCTCCCCGAAAACAAAATTCAGTTCAGGAACAAAAATGTCCGCGTCCACAACGCCTAACACGCGGTTCAAATCTGTCTTTTTAGCAGCGTAGCCTTGAATTTCACTTAGAATAACGTTTGAACGATATTGATTGCGCTTTTTGTCGAAGTCTTCCTCTCGAAGAGGAAGTTTTTCGTCAATCACCAGACACGTGGTATCTGGGAAAACTCGCGCCAAGTTTTCCTTAATTCGCATTAGTATGTCTGCATCTGCTTGTCCAATGGGTAAAATGCTAATTCTCATAGCTACGCCCTAAACCTCAAATGTATCGCCAGTCTTTGGTGCAACAGCATCCAAACCGAGTTCAGAATTAGCCCAATTCGCAAAAAGCTCACAGTTTCCTTCATCGCCATGGACAACGAAAACTTTAGGCTTTCCACCCAGTTTTCGCAAAGCCTCTTTAAGTTGACTTGCCCCACAGTGAGAGGAGAAATCAAAATGCTCATAAAGAGCTTTAACTTTGCGCACCTTGCCATCAATCGTGCAGATGCCCTTCTCCAAAAGCTCTCTTCCAGGAGTTCCCGGAATCTGGTAGCTCACCAAAAAAACGGCGTTGTTGGCTTTTTTCCCAATTTTCGACACGTAGAAGGCAGCTGGACCACCTTTCAGCATGCCTGCGGTTGAGATAATCACGCCTGGCGCCTTGAGCGCTTTTCGGCGGTCTCGCCAGCCTTCAACCCAATCAACCGAGTGCATAGCGTTCATGAACAATTTCGGGTCTCTTAGAAACTCCTTGTAGTTCATTATTATTCTGCTTGCTTCGCGTGCCATGCCGTCCAAGACTATGGGATACTCAAAATGATGAGCAGCTAAGATGCAAGCCATTTCTTGGGACCTTCCAACTCCGAAGGCGGGCACCAAGACGATTCCACCTTTCTCCACCACTTCTGTAGCGGATTCCACAAAACGTTTTTCAAGTTCTGAACGATCCGCGTGGTCCTCGTTTGCATAAGTGCTTTCTATGACCACAGCGTCCAAGTCTCCGTAGTCCATGGTAGCGCCTGCCAAGAGTTGGCTATCGGTGATGTTGAAGTCACCCGTGTAAAGCAACCTTTTACCTTCAGCCTCAATCAGCGCTTGGGCGCTTCCAGGCGTGTGCCCCGCGTTCAAAAGCTGAAAGCGCATATCACCCACTTTCTCTTCAACGCCAAAATCCAAATGCTTGTTGCTTTGCATCATGGTTTTNAATTCTAGATATTCAAAAGGCAAATAGTAACCAGAAAGGTGAATAAAATCTTGAATCAGAAGTTGCGTTAANTCNAAATTCAGCCTGTTTGTGTATAACGGTATTTTGCCGCCGATGTANAANACCGGAAGAGCACCTGAATGGTCAAGATGGCTGTGAGTTAAAATCANCNCGTCAACTTCTTTGGGAGGCACATGCATGGGGAAACCTGGTTCGTGGTCAAACATCACTCCGTAGTCTAACAAAACCTGAGTTTTTTTAGATTTAACAGCTATTCCTATTCTACCGACTTCACGGGCTCCGCCTAGAAATCCAACCTGCAATCAGACCAATCCTTTTCTTTGACAGCGAGCAAGTAACCATGAAACTGGTGCGCTCTTTTAAAAATGTATTGACCTCCCTATCGAATGCACCGCAACCAAGCCTTTCTTTAATGCTTTAAGGATTTCATCAATGTCTAAAGAAGCGTGGACTTCCGTGTAAACGGTGTATAATTCTGATGGATTATGTGCGTCGCTGCCAGCCACGCCAGGCAGCCCCATCGATTTAGCGAGGCCTTGAGCCAACTTATTGGAGGCTGGTGAAGAGACGCCGTTAAGAACTTCGATGGCGTCAACCTTGTAGTTTCTGGCTAGGTCGCCCATGCCGTACTCGCGGTAGGGGTGCGCGACCACGGAAACGCAGTCTCTGTCTCGGGCGAAGTCAAGAACACCTTCCACAGTCCATGGTTTAGGCGGAGTTTCCTCGGTGCCCAAAACCAGCAAGTCTCCTTCAGCGGTGCTTATCTCCACGCCTGGAATAATCAGGATGTCAGGGTAAGCAGCGGCAAGCTTTTGTGTTACGCTGAGACCTTTCACTGTGTCGTGGTCGGTTACGGCTGCGACTTTGATTAAACTGTGCGCCACAAGTTTTTCTACAAGAGTTTTGGGTGTTACTGTTGAATCTGATGAATACGTGGTGTGAATGTGCAAATCAGCTCGAATCAAGGTTATTCGCTCAATTGTTTTCGCAGAATCATCTCTAAACGAGTTAAAATGTTTTTGCTTCCTTCCGCTTTGATATTTACGTGTTCGAACCGTACGCCCTTCTTCACGCATGTGCTCTTGCACAGTTTTTTAACGCTGTCGCCCCACTGCTGAGGGTCGTGAAGCAACACGACGGTTTCGTAGTGCGCGCGTTTGATGTAATCTGACACTTGATCTGCCACGTAATCGACGGTTTCCCTGTCCAGTGGAAGAGCTATCTCGTGCTGAGAGAGCGGGTAAACTTCATCAAGCTCCAACGGAATCAAACCGAAAGGCGCAGCGTAGAAACAAACATGAATACTGCCTGAGGGTTCCTCGCCTAAACGTTGGAAACCTTGCCTTATTTTATTGAATTCCTGCGCTTTATGAAAAGGCTTTTTTCGAGTTTGAGGCACAAGCAAAAGGACCCGTGTGTTTTCAGGTGGACAATAGCGTTTCAGCATCCGATTTCTATAGTGAATGACTTCAGGTCGAGCAAGCCCGATAGAACTGAAAAAGAAGAGTCCGCTACGTTTCACGGTTGGACTGTATTTCACAATAGAATCTGCGTGGTTTTTCAGTTTTTTCAGTGCGGTAAACAAGGCTGGATGTGCGTGTGCTTTCATTTCCAGATGCTCCCACAGTCTGCCGTCTCTTATAGCCTGTTTTATTCGCTTTAGTTCGGCTTGGCAAACGTAGAGGTTGTGCTCAGCCAGAAATGTCTCGCGTTCTTTCGGTGTTTTCTCCATAACTTCTTTGGGGGTCTCGCTTGCGCATCTTGAGCATGAGCATGGGAAATAGTCAAGTTCGCTGAGCCGCCAAGTGCCGTTTTCGGTCATGTAACGATTTTCTCGAGCGTATAGCGCGTAGGCGGCGGAATCGAAGAAGTCGCAACCTAACGCCACAGCTAAAGAAAACATCATGGGGTGCCCAGCGCCGAAAAGGTGAAGGGGTCTTTCAACGGGCAAATTCATTTTAGCCGTCATTATCATGTCGACAAGAACGTCGAAGCGGTAGCTTTCCATGACTTCGGTTGGGCTTCCTAAGGCGTGTATTTGGAAGGGCAGTTTGCCTGTTTCGACGGCGGATTTTGCCACAAGGTCCAAATGGCGTCCTCCTTGAACTGGACCCACCCAAAGAATATCTTCGCGCGTTTTCGTTTTGAAAAATTCTTTAGCTCGCCTTAGAGTTTCCTCCACCGTTTTCGCGGCATGGGTCTTTGTTACTTTCCAGCCCGTGGGAATGTCCAGTATGGTGGCTATGTCGCTGCCTATGCGCTCTTGGTACTCTACGATTTCCGCTTGGCTTATTTCCACGCCGCCGTAAACAAGAATCTGGTACGCGCCAGAATCGGTCATAACAACGCCGTCGAAACCTAAGAACTGGTGCAAGCCCTGCTTTATTGGCTTATTTTTGAAACGTTTTTTGAGAATGTACGCGTTGGTTATTACGGCTTCAAAACCAAAATCCTCCTTAAGCCTTCTCGGAGAGACAGGTTGAATGTTAGGATTTATCACTGGAAACAGGAGCGGAGTTTCCACTGTGCCGCTTTTGGTTTTGAGCTTGCCAATTCTGGCGAGCAAGTCCTTGTCTTTTATTTCAAAGCTCATCTGTGAACCTAAACAAATCACTCTGCACGCTTATAAAAAACATTAGGCTTAGCACTATAATTGGAGACATCTATAATTTCGATGAGGCATCCTTATATCGTTTGTTTTCTCTAATACCCTTTCGACGCAAAGGAGCCAAACTATGGTTTACACGATTGAAATTTACGAAAAGCCGAAACTCAACGATCCCGTCTTGATTGAGGGTTTGCCGGGCATAGGCTTCGTAGCCAACATTGCCGCTTTGCACTTGATAAGCGAGTTGAAGGCGAAACGGTTTGCCGAGATAGTTTCTGCCTCTTTTCAAGATTTTGCGGTTACAACTGAAACTGGAGGTGCCCGTTCGCCCATAAACGAGCTTTACTATGTTAAGCGGGAGGATGGAGGTCGCGACTTGATAATTTGGCATGGTAACACTCAAGCGTTAACAACGTTTGGGCAGTACGAATTATGCGGCAAAGTGTTGGACATAGCGCAAGAACTAGGCTGTCGCTTCGTCATGTCCATAGGCGGCTTCAAGAAAGACGAGGTGCAACCTGTTCCAGCGATTTACAGCGCGGCTACAGATCAAGAAACAATAAAGGAAGCCTTGGATTTGGGAACAAAGGTGATGGTGGGGCATATATTTGGCATTGCAGGTCTTCTCATAGGATTGGGCAGACTGAGAAATCTGAAGGGCTTTGCCCTTTTGGTGGATACGCTGGGCATGTATCCAGACGCGAATGCCACACGGCACGCTTTAGCTGCTGTAGGCAAGTATTTGAACTTGAATATTGACTTGTCCAAGTTGGATGCTACGGCGGAGCAAACAAAGAAAATACTGGAGTCTTTCGGGCTGATTAGAAACATTGCTGAAGAAAAGAAGAAAGAGGAGCAGCAGATGCGCTGGTTTATTTAGCTTTTGCTTCGCTGATGAATGTTTCGTAAACTCTTTGCACGCGCTCGGCAGCTGGACCTGAACCTTCCACAACGCCTTTTTCAGTTAGCTTAACCTTGTCCATGACCCAGATGAAGCCCTTATCTTCATACAGCTTAACCATTGTTGGAAACACTTTTTCAAGGCGGCTGGCTAAAGCTTTCAAGTCAAAGGCTTTCTCCGTGCTCAATATTTGAGCAACGACGTTTCCATTTAGGAAAACCCTGTGGGCGGCTTGCCCAGCTTCATCTTTTGCTTCGCCTATGCAAAGATTCAAACTGTCAGGGTTGATGCCGACGAGGGTGCCAGTAAACGTCTTTCCCGTGGTTGTTGCAACAATCACAGCTTTATCTATCAGCGCTGCGACTTCGGTGAAAAACTTTCTCTGCGCTACAGACAACTTTAAACCTCCATTCAACCTAACGAAATTGCACTACAACTATATATCTTTGATTTTCTCAGAAACACAAAAACGCATGCCTTTCATGCTTTTGCTTATTCTGAACTCTAGTGCTCGGAAAAGACTATAGCCCCTCTATATATAGCTTGAACTGAAGCTTAGAACTATTGTTTGAAAGCTGTCTAAAGCGTGTCCTGAAAAGCTTTTATTCGCGGTTCAATTATTCTACGGTTAATGTCTGGCAAGGAATTTTTCGTAAACCGCTATGAGCAAATAGGTTGGGAATTCGAAGACGCTAAGCCCAGGCAAGCCATCAGAATAAACGTTACAAACGCTAAGGGGAAAAACCTTGAAGAAAGGCTGCAAGCCTCAGGCGTTCAGCTAGATAAAGTTCCTTTTCTCGAAACAGGCTATTGGGTTCGCAGCGCCCAAGTTTCCGCAGGCGCCACCGCCGAATACCTGCTAGGGTTATATTCGATTCAGGAAGCTGCAGCCCAAATCCCAGCCACACTGTTCACCGCTTTGAAAGACAGGACCGTGCTGGATGCCTGCGCCGCCCCAGGTGGAAAAACCGTGCAGTTGGCGTATTTGATGGGTAACACTGGCGTGTTAGTGGCTTTGGATGTCAAAAAACAACGGCTGGGTGCTTTGTCAAATCATCTGGAACGCTGCCACGTTAGCAACGCGGTGGTTTATAATCTTGACGCAAGGCAGGCTTCTCGGCTAAAATTAAAGTTCGACAAAATTCTCTTGGATGCTCCATGCTCTGGAAATTTCGCTGCAGGCAGATTCTGGTTTGAGCGAAGAACGCTGGAGGATGTGGAGCGAAACGCGGGACTGCAAAGAGAAATATTGGCCGAAGCTGCGGCGTGCCTAAGTGATGAGGGCGAAATTGTTTACTCAACCTGTTCTCTGGAGCCTGAAGAAAACGAAGTTAACATGGATTGGGCGATAAAACACTTGAGCCTCCAAATCGAAGAGATTGACTGCCACGGCCAAAAAGGATTAACTGAGGTTTTTGGAAGCCAATTGGATGGTTCAGTGGCGCGTTGCAGGCGAATTTGGCCCGCCGAAACTCAGGGCTTTTTCGTCTGCAAGCTTAAAAAGGTGGGAGAAAAGCAGTGAAAGCGATAAAGAATTTTGTGTTTCAGTGCGGCGCCAAGCTTTCTTTAAGTCCCGAGTTCATACTGAACAAAGGTGGACGCTTTTTTCTCGTTAGCAATAATCTGCGGGGATACATCCAGAAAGACTTCTATTATGCAGGAACTTATTTGGGGAAAGCCAAGAAGGGAAAATTCTTTCCGAGTTTTAACTTGTTAACGATCCTCGCAAAGGGTGATGCTAACAAGATTGTTGTTGACAAGAAAGCGGCGTGGCTGTTTATTTGCGGCAGAGACATTTTCCGAAGAGGAATACTAACTGTGCGCGGTTCGCGGAGAAAAGGTGATCATACGTTGGTGATGAATGAGTTTGGTGAGTGTTTGGGCTTTGGCAAGATTGTCTGCCGCTTGGACGGAGAGGCAAAGAAGATGGAGGTTGCAGTTGAGAACGTTTCGGATGTTGGCGATTTTTTACGCAGAGAAGCCTAATACGCGAATGGGCTAGTCGCTTGTAAAATGGTTGCTCTGCTGTTTTTTCTCCTGTAGCCTGCCATATAAAGCATGGTACACATTATTTCAGTAATGTGTTAATTTCTTGAACGTTTATCTACTAAATAAAGCGATAAATTTATATATGTTTATGTGGAATGTGGTTTCCATAACATATGAAAACCAAAAGACCGAAACTTATGTGAGGGTGTGTAAAAATGAAAAACTTTAAAGATTCAGTTTGGAAAGAAAACGTGGAACAAGCGGTCAAACAGATAAAAAAATACGAGATAAAATTCGTAAGGCTACAATTCACCGACATCAACGGCATCATAAAAAACTTGGCGGTATCCTCCAAGAACATCGAAACCATCTTTGAAAACGGCCAGTCCTTTGACGGTTCATCCATAACAGGCTACAGACCAATCGAAGAATCAGACATGGTCTTATTCCCAGACCCAACAACCTTCGCAGTTTTGCCGTGGCGAGCAAAAGAGAAATCATCGTGCAGACTGATCTGCGACGTGTATACTCCAGAATACAAACGTTTTGAGGGCGATCCACGATACATCCTCGAACGAGCACTAGCAAAAGCCAAAGAAGCAGGTTTCACTTACATATGCGCTCCAGAACAGGAATTTTTCATAGTAAAAGAGAACGACTCCGAGTTACCAACGCCAATAGACTTGGCTGGTTACTTCGATTTTCACCCTGGCGACCTCACCGAAGCAATTCGACGAGAAATAGCTGACACCGCTGAGCAATTCGGCATAGAAATCGAAATATCCCATCATGAAGTAGCCTTGGGACAGAACGAAATCGACTTCAAGTACGATGAAGCCCTCGTTACTGCTGATAGAACATTAACCATGAGGATGGTCACCAAAATCGTCGCTGCACAAAACGGTTACCTAGCCACTTACATGCCGAAACCTTTTGCGGGCATTAACGGCTCAGGAATGCACACACACCAAAGCCTCTGGAATCCTGATGCAACCCAGAACATGTTCTATTCTGACGATCCAGATGCTGCTTATTTGTCGGAAACAGCCATGAACTTCATTGGCGGGCAACTCGCCCACGGTCGCGAAATGTGTGCGGTTCTCGCTTCTTGGCCCAACTCGTACAAACGATTAGTGCCAGGCTTCGAAGCGCCAGTTTACCTTGCGTGGGCGCACAAGAACAGGTCACCGCTCATCAGAGTCCCCAACTTCGGAGGAAGAAAAGCCGCAGCCCGATGCGAAATACGCTGTCCTGACCCGTCTGGAAACCCGTACCTCCAGTTTGCAGTTCTCCTCATGGCAGGATTAGACGGCATCAAGAACAAGACCGACCCCGGTGAACCAGTGGAGCTAAACGTTTACGAAATGAGCTATGAGGAACGGAAAGAAAGAGGCATAATTTCTCTGCCCGAATCCTTGAAAGAGGCTGTGGATGAACTGGAAGCCAGCCGCCTAATGCGTGAAACCCTTGGCGAAACTGCCTTCGAAAACTTCCTGCGAGAAAAACGCAAAGAATGGGACCTCTACCGAACGCAAGTGACCGAATGGGAAGTCAACAGGTACATCAGACGACTCTAAACAGTCAAAAGCCCTTTTTCAGGGCTTAACCACTTTTTCTGTCTGTCTTAGCCTCTAATTTTTTTCGCTAACTTTTGGATTTCTACGGTGGTCTGCTCATGTTTTGCTAAGTCCCGAACGACCACTGCACCTTCTTTTAGTTCTCTTTCGCCCACTATAACCGCAAAGTCAACTTTTCGCCTGTCAG
>JGI2173J19968_10000122_pt1 | contig 25236 bp, 20 predicted proteins | sample DeeMarSWOR136_30_FD_19968 | JGI IMG/M metagenome (IMG submission 19968) | reverse complement strand
GAAAGAACAAATGGAAGTTTTCCACGCCAAGTTTTTCAGCCAGCGACATAATATCATCGATTTGGTCATAATTTTGCTGAGTTACCGTCGTGTTTACTTGGACAAGCACGCCGTTTTTCTGCAATGCTTTAATGGCTTTAACAGTCTTTTCCCAGGAGCCGCTTGCGCCTCTAAACTCGTCATGCTGCGTTGGAATATTCGAATCCAAGCTAATTGAAACGGTTTCTATGCCTGCTTCCTTGAGATTTTTTGCGGCAGCATCATCAATAAGGCTTCCGTTGCTTCCTAGCCCCATCTTCAAACCTTTCTCAGCGCCGTAACGTACAAGCTCGAAAACGTCTTTGCGCAAAAGAGGTTCACCACCACTTAAGATAAGCAACGGTCTGCTGACTTCGCATATTTGGTCTATGAGATTTTTTGATTCTTCAGTGGTTAGTTCGTTTTTAAGCTGCTGCGTGGTGGCGTTTATGTAACAATGAGGACATTTCAAGTTGCATTTTCGAGTGATGTTCTAAGATACTACAAGCGAGATGAACGTTTCCGCCGCTGACGCAGTAGGCGAGTGTGCGAGCTTGAGGTAAAACTCGCATTTTCCATTAGCAGCCATCCGTTGAGGCTGCCACAGCGCAAACGTAAAAGGGAGAACCGTATTTAACATAGCCTTGGCGTGAGCATAACAAAAATGAGCGCAAAAAAGAGAGGATACCCCATCGTTTATGCTTAATTTCTCAGCAATATACTTGTGGCTGCCGAAAATTGGGCAGTTTAAAAACTGCATGCGCCCGTCCAGTTTAGTCATGTTCATAGTATAATTGATGAAATGGTCACTCAACATTATCGTCTGCAGTTTTTTCCTGCGCATTCCAACTTTGAGAGTCACGTTGAGGGCGATGCGGACGGTTTCTTCACCGAACTTTTCTTGCACCCTTTTCATTGCGTCCTGAAGACGCGAGACGCCCACCGTTTTTGTCAGCTCCGCAGTGATTAAAAAGCCCTTAATGGTTTCATACTCTTGCCGTAAGCGCATTTCGACAATGTGTCGTGACCAGTCCTGGAATAGCCCTTCAAGGTGCTCAGTTGCTTCAGGATTCTTGGCGCTAAGCATGCGTTCTAATGCTTTGGTTTTTTCAGCTAATTTGGTGAACACGTCGATTTTTTCGGCGGTGCTCAAACTTACTTTGGTGACCACTTCCTGTGGATTCACCTTCAGCGGCGCAATTGCTTTTGTAAGCTCATGCGCGTCAGAAGCAAAATCACCGTAGAATCTCCACAGTTGCTCAGCTATGTCAGGCATGTCTACACGCAATTCTTCTAGGAGAACGCGTGTTTCCGTTTCCATTTTGGTGACCATAGCCATGTGGTACAAGAGGGACCCTGCCATTCCAGGATCAGCGCGCTTGCCAGCGGAAACTCCGTAAAAAACCTCAGAGAACAAACGCTTTGCCCCATCAAAATCTTCGTGGGCTATGGCGGTCAAAGCTTGTTTCAGCTTTTCTCGCCTTTCATGCAATAGCAAGGCCCATTTGTGGCAATGTTTTTCATCAAATTTTGTTACAGCGGGCACCAACCTAAAGTTTATCACATGTCTGGTTTAGTAAAAAAGTTAACGGTTTGCAAGCGCATTCAAAGAGAAAACGTGGTGCGACCAGATAAAGCTTTAAGCGTGCTTGAATAAGAAACTAGCCTACATCGTGAGGGAGAAAATGTGCTTTACGCGTTAATCGGTTTTTTAACAATGCTCGGCGTGCTTGTCGGCATCGGCATAAATCAGCCAAGAGGAACAAGCATCAAAATGTGGTGCTACGGCTACCTCGCCATCTCCATAGTGTTCGACATACTCGTAGTATTGGCATTGTTGAACCAGTACGCTTGGCTCACTGAAACACTGCTAGGGCTTTCCGCAGGCGCAGCCACAGGCCTAGCCATCCACGTAGCTCACCACATATCTGAAGAGGGACAACACGATGAAGCCTCAGAGAATAAGAAAGAGAAAACTATATTCGGCTTTTAATATCTCAAAGTAAAATGGCGCCGGTGAAGAGGTTCGAACCCTAATTTACCAGTAAAAAGCGCGCGCGTTGTTTTGTATGCTTGAGGCCATTTACAATTCTTGCTAATATTTTCGAGAAACGTAAGGGTTTAGGATTTTTAAAGAAGTTTAAGCGATATTAATCTGAGAAACATGAAGACAAGATATCCCTCTGGGATCAGCCAAGCAACTGCTGATCACATACAAGCCCTTTTTGAAATAGAGCAGAGATGCTTTCCAGGAACAACCAGTTATTCAAAACAGCAACTGAGACATCTGGCTCTGCATGCGAACAGCACATGCTTGGTGGAAAGGCAAGGTAGCGTGATTAGGGGTTTCTTGATAGTTACCTATCGCCAAGGAAGTTTAACAGGTCACATCGAAACTATTGATGTGGATCCGACTTTTCAAAACCAAGGNATCGGNTTGAAGCTGTTAAGGGCGGCAGAGACCGACATGAGGCAGCGAGGTATGCATTGGTCTCAGTTAGAACTGGCGGAAGGAAATGAAGCTGCTTTAGAGCTTTACGAAAAGGCAGGGTACAAATTCAAAGAAAAGATCGAAGGATACTATAAGTACGAACATAATGGCAGCCGCAACGCGATTCGCATGGTTAAAGCGCTTAAGTTAAACTAGTAGAACTTTCGATGGGTACCCATGAGCCTTCCTTCAGAGCTGTGAAGCCTTTTGTGTATTTTGTGAAGATTTTAAGTAACGGAAACCGAAAACGAGCTGGCACAAGCTCCAGATCGCTGGTTGGCTTGTGAAGATGTATGGTTTCCACATGCGCGTGTTCTTTACCTTTTAAATTAGGCGAAATCTGAGCTAAATAGAGAGAATGATCTCTCTCGTCTTCGTCAAGTCTGAGATTTCCCTCGGCAATTCGAGCAGTCAATACTGCGGCATCTTCATCGGTGTAGCCCATAATTGATGGATCGACATTGTTAGCCAATAGAAATAGAAGAACACCTTGACATTTACTGCATTTGCCGCAAGGGAGTAGGTTATCACCGTCGAAACGGCAGCTGTGGCAGGAACGTTGAAATCGCGCTATTTCAGGATATCTACTCGTCAATATCCTCTCGACAATCATGCCTGACACAAACCGTACAGCGCTCCATTGACGCATCCCAGGCATCCTTTTAGCAAACCACTGCTCCATTCTCAAGTCGAAGTCTTGCGTCTGGTCATAAACGCCAAAATAATGTCTAATTCCTTTAAAATACGGCAAAACGCGTGGGTCATCAAGTTCGCTTCCAATCAGAAGATTGCCGATCTTTCTGCGCGCGAAAATAGGAAGAAGGAGAAAAACGTACACTGGAAAAATGCAAAGTCTTAGGGGGTACGTGTCCGACCAAATTTTCCTATGATCAGGTCTTATGATTTTCATGTGATCAAGCATGAACGTGTAGAAGCGGTCCACGTTAGTCCAGACCCTAACTGTATTCGGATCAATTTTCTTAAAATAGCGGTAGGCAGAAAGCGCGGTTCGCCAGTGTCCTCCGCTCTCGTTCACATACAGGGGATGAACCTCAGCCCCTATCTCTTTAAGCATAGCATAAGTAAGAAGACTTTCTTTTCCGCCGCTTGAAAGCACGCCACACGAATTTTCGTCAAGCTCAGACGAAATTGGAACGTCTTCTATGAGACTGGGCGCAACTATTTTTGCCATAGGGCGGGCGTTTGCTTCCGACACTTCAGCGTCGGATGGGATAAACTGTGGCAGGACATATGGGTTTCTTCTTCGAACCAGTTTGTTGATGAAAATATCTTTGGAGAAAACGTCAAGAAGGTCATTTAAAAGTGAAAAGTCTGCTTCGCTAACTTGCCACTCCAATCTAATTTCCCTTGTGAAAAGTCCGTAATTGAGCAAAGGCATAATTGATGCCATTCTTAATAGCGCAAGTTGCTTTTGACTTGGTGGTTCTTCGTATTTGAAGCGAAGATGGAACAAATACTGTTCTCCTGAAGTGTCTATACATGAAAATTTGGTGTCTACTCCGTCTCCCTGCAGGATAGGCTCAGAGACCGCTATAGAGTCGAAACACTGAAGATTCATGGCATCACTTTTCGCAAAGCTCTTCGATTGCGCCAGCCATTTTTGCTACTCCGTCAACCACAGGGTCTTCAACTGGCACCTTGAATCGCTTCTCCAATTTTGCTTTGACTTTTCCAACTTCCTCTTTAGGCAATCCTTCGTGGTTCAAACCTATGCCTATGAGTGGACGTTGAGACAACAGCTTGGCGATTTTGATCACCCTACCCGGGTCAGGCATTGGAAAACCTGGGAATCCGTCAAGGTGAGGGCGCCCAGGCGCGTCTTGTAAAACGAAACCATGAATCTGTCCAGCCGCCATTATCTCGAAGCCGCCGGGGAAGAAGGGATGTACCAGACTTCCTTGACCCTCGATAATTATGACCTCGGGTTTTTCATCTCTCCAAGAGTCCAGTATAGCACCTTCAATACCGCCTGAAACGAAGTCATTTATCATTGCGTCAAGCACCACGCCATGGGGCCAACCCTGCATCCACCCCGTCTGCCCCGTAAAAATCATATCTGCCTTGCGCCCGCGTCGCCTAAGTTCATGTACCAACATGACAGATGTCGTTCTCTTGCCAATTGCGGAGTCAGTACCCAAACTTGCGATTCTGATTGAGCCGACTTGGCTGACCTCGCCCGTATAGAATCGTGTATAGTCTCTGAAAATCTTGCGAACATCCGTGATGCTGCAACCATTTTTGGCAGCTATGCTGGCGAACCTTTCATCGTCCGAGAGGAAATAGTGAAGACCAGAAACCACGTCAAGACCGTGAGATAAAGCCCAAGCAACAGCGCGATCGTATCCCGCGGGCAAAACTCCGCCTTCAGAAACTGCACCGATTATGAAAATCTTTGGCACTGTTTTGCGGTAAGCCTCTTCTAGGCTGGAGAACAGCGGAATGCCCCTGTGTTTTCCATCCAATATTTCTCCCGCATCCCCAGCTGGAGCAGTAGAGTCGACTACGCCAACAACCTCGTACCTATCAGTGTGACGAACTAGACCATGGGCAGTCTTGCCGTTAGCCGTAAGATACTCACGTTCGCAATAAACTACCGCTTTTCCCTTAGAAGTGGGGGTCATGCTTTCCTTCCTGTCAATATTACAACATAGCGGTCGCCTGGGAATGGCTCTTTTCTATGCCGATCCACCAGCGCTATAAGCCCCGCAGTCGAGGCTGGAAGCACGCTTAAGCCTTCTTTTTCACGAATCAAGCGTGCGTAATCCACCATGCTCTTGTCTGTGGCGAAAGCTGCCCATCCCCGCGTCTGCCTTATAATTGAGAGAGCATAATCGCCATCTATCGATTGCCAATTAACCAACGGCTCGTTAACTGACGTATTTCTAATTCTCTCAGGCTTCAAATCAATGCAATGAGGCGTGTTCTTGACAAACGCTTGAACTATCGGATTCATTCCGTAGGAAGACCCAGCAATAAAACGCGGGATGCGAGAGGTCTTTCCACGGTTGTAGAGGCTAACGAAGCCCCTGTATATGCCCGCTAATGTAGACCCATTCGAAGCTGGAACAGCCACCGCCGCTGGAGCGTCACGAAGCTCATCATAAATTTCATAGGCTATTTCGCCGTAGGCCTTCAACTGGAGGTTCGTATTAGCTCCGCCTGGATTGGCGTCGTAGTAACCCTCTTTTTCTGCATCGTCGCGAGATGCCTTCACAGATGCCTCATAGTCTCCTGGAACTCTGACGATCTCAGCGCCGAGCTCTGTGATCTCTTTAAGTCTGTGAGTATGGTAGCTTTGCGGGATGTATACCAAGCAGCGCAGCCCAGCGAGGGAAGCCGCGAGCGCTACTGCTGCGCCGTAGTTGCCACATGAAGCTACCGTGATTTCCTCATAGCCTCTTCGAAGCGCGTCCAAAGCTTGGGCAAACGCAATGCGGTCTTTCTGCGTGCCAGTCGGGTTTCCGCCCTCAAACTTCAAGTATATCTGCCTGAGCCCTATTTCCCTCTCGATATTCCTGCCCCTAGTAAGATTCGTATCGCCAACCTCTGAGTCAAGAATTATCTCAAAACTTTCTAACCGCTCCTCCAGCCGCCGAGTTTTATCGGATGCTATCTTGCTTAGAGAAGCCAGCTCAGGTGTAATTATAGGCATCTGAGCGCTAGCACCATCTAACAGGGAAAGCGAACCATTCACCCTTGATCGCTCATCAAGGGTTTTGTCGAGACTTTGACCCTTGCCGTCTTTGTCTCCTTCTGCCATAACCAATTCCTTTGTTTCGTAGTACTGTATTGTAAAGAGGATTATTAGGCTTTCCGTCGAATTACGGGTTGTTGACCCCAGCGATTCGACCACAGACTTAGCAGGCTTACCCCCTACCAGGCTAGGGCAACCCCGCAATTATCTCTCAACGCATTTTGTGTACTTTCGCGGTTTTCCTGAAGCCTTCTGATAATTCCATGCCGGCTGCTATTTTTGTCTTTTTATCCAGTTATTGGCCCTGGGCGATTATGCCGTCCTCTATCACAATTTGCCTTTCCGCATAATCAGCGATGTCTTGCTCATGGGTGATGACGATGATTGTGGTTTTTGTTTCTTCATGGAATTTTTTGAGTAAATTCATGACCTGTTTGCCTGTTCCAGAATCCAAATCACCTGTTGGCTCATCAGCAAATATCACTGCTGGGCGGTTGGTTAATGCTCGGGCAATGGCTACCCTTTGCATCTGTCCGCCGCTCAACGTGGCGGGATACTGTTTAGCTTGATTATGGAGTCCAACGCCATTCAGAAGGTTTTCTATGCGCTCTTTCAATTCTTTGCTTAATCCAGCTAAATCTGCGGGCAAAGCTATGTTCTCGCGAGTGTTAAAGTGAGGTAACAGAGCGTAACTTTGGAATATGAAACCCATCTCCAATAGCCTGGCTTTTGATTTTGCTGAGTCATCCATTTTGTGGAGGTTTTCTCCGCGAAACAGCACTACGCCGTAGTCTGGGCTGTCAAGACCTGCTATGCAGTTCAGCAGAGTTGTTTTTCCCGCCCCAGAGTTACCCACAATCGCGACGAATTCGCCCTCTTTTACGTCAAGGTTGACGCCTCGAAGAGCGTAGACGGTTGTTCGTCCAAGATTGTAGTTTTTGGATAATCCACGCACCGTAATGATGTTGTCGTCTGCTGCGTCAGTTACTTCAACGTCTTGCGTGTTAAAGAGCTGCTTGTTAAACCCGAAGTAGGGAATGTCTGCTCCGAAAAAGTCTGACCACATTTTAAGCAGTTCGGCCTCAACAAACAGGTCAGTGCTTAGTTCAGCCATGGGTAACAGCGCGTTTTTGAAGGCTTCAGCTGACTCGATGGTTTTGATTCCGTTTTTGTGTTCATCTAAGTAGTCGCGCAGGTGAATTTGGCACTCTTGCAGTTTGTTGTGGACTTCAAAAAGCAAAGTTTCTCCGTACTCGATGTCTGCGGCCATCTCTGCAAGGGCTTTGTTTAATTCTACGGAACCGTTCTTGAATTTGTGTGGCGTGAGCGCATCCCGTGGAACTTGGAACAACTCAAAAATCCTCGAGATTAAATTGTCTATGTCCTGTAAGGCGCTGAGTTTTGCTGCTAAAATTCTGAAAAACAGTTCCAGCTTCTTTTGCAGCTTAGGATTAGTTGTTTTATAGTGTTTGCCTTCAACGCCCAGTTTTAGTCTTTCAAGTACCCTATCTAACTCTTTTAGGCGCGTTGTTGTTGGCTTCAAAAAGATCGCGAAAAAGTTTGCCATAAGCAACTTGTCAACCAATTCGCCTACATTCACCTCATTTTTGGTGTCTGACCCCGTGAAGACAGACGAATCAAATCCTGAAAGAAAGAAGCGATATTGCTGGTTCTCCACAAAATCCCATAGCGCCACATAACTTTTCATTTGGATTTCGCGGTAGCTGGTTGGCAACTTCTTAATTATCTTCTTTAGCTGTGAATTGAAATGTTTTACGAGGTTTGGATCAACCTCTTTGATGAAGTCTTTAACAATCTTTGAGGTTTCCCGCAATTCTAGGTCGTTACTAAGCTGCCGTTGCAGTCGGGATTCGTTATCTGCGTAGTATTTCTTGAAACGTTTGTAAAGGCGTCCTTTTTCTATTTTTTCAATAGCTTTCGGGTCTAAAACTCCGTCTTTTTCTCCAGACAAAACTATGAACGAATTTAGTTCTTGGCTGAACATGGCTTTTCTGGGGACTCGAAGAATCTTGCGGCAGTCAGAAACCAGCTTCTTTTGTAACTTGGCATTAGTTGACCGCAATGACTTGTCTAGTAATCCAGCCGCGTACACTTTCATTTGGTTTCCACCTCTGTTGTGAATGGTCCCTGTTCAAAGCGGGAGATTTTCCCGTCTGTCATGTGAACGATGTAGTCGCATTGTTCAGCAATCCATCGGTTGTGGGTGACTAACACAAGGGTTTGCTGGTTGATTTTGTTGATTCTGCGGAAAAGGTTCATGATGTCAGCGCTTGTTGTAGAGTCTAAATCGCCTGTGGGTTCATCGCCAAGAATTATAGCGGGTTCTGTGATGAGCGCGCGAGCAACAGCCACCCGTTGCTGTTGACCTCCTGAAAGCTCAGAAGGCAGATGATACAGCCTGTCGCCCATACCTAACTCTCTCAGAAGCATTTTTGCTTGCTCTCGGGCTACTCCTGCTTTCATTCCCTTCAGCAGCAGCGGAGTTTCCACGTTTTCCACAGCGGACAAGAACGGAAAAAGATTGAACAGCTGGAAAATGAATCCGATTTTGTCTCTGCGGAACGCGGTCATTTGTCCGTCTGAAAGCGTAGCCGTGTCTATGTTGTCGATAACTATTTTTCCTTCCGAGCGGCGGTCCAGATGCCCTATCATGTTCAAGAGCGTTGTTTTCCCGCAGCCCGAAGGTCCCATAATCGCCATCATGTCCCCTTTTTGGACAGTTAGGTCTAATCCTCGGATGGCGTGAACCTCATTCGACTTTCCTTCACAGTAGCGTTTGTGCAATCCAGAGATTACCAAAATCGGCTCTTTACCTTCAATTACTGAATGTTCTTTTTGCATATCTGTTATCACCGTCATTTTTTCTTCCTTATCCTACATACCTCAAAGCTTCCGCTGGCGGAACCCTTGACGCAAACCAGCCTGGAATGGCTCCCGCCGCTAAGGCAATCAACGTGATGAAACCCAAGTATACGCCGAGGTCATTCCATGGAATTACCAGTGTGGCGCCTTGCATGTTTGCAAATCCAACGCTGATCAGCACGCCGTTAATGACTCCGATAGCCAAACCAATTATGCCTAGCACCACCAGCTCCAGCAACACTGAAAGCATCACTTGGGTTCTTGGGAAACCGATGGCTCTCATCATGCCGATTTCCCGTTTTCTCTCCGAGACGTTGCGGATGGAGATTACTGCCATGCCTACTGCGCCTATGACGAGGCCGAATGTGACGTATATCTGCAAGAATGAGACCACGCGATGAATCATCTCTAGTGACTGCTCGATTTTTGAGTAGAGCACTGTGGCGCTTGCAACGTAGAAGTTGTCTTCAGCTAGGCTTCGGTAGCCTTCATCGTTTGTGTTGGTGAAGTCCTCGATGGCTTGTGCGATTGATTGGATTTGTGGGGCATCCATGTCGTAGGTTGTTTTGATGAGGAAGCGGTCATATTGGTTTGGGGCTTTTGATATGGAAGTTACGCCGTCCGCCTCTCCCAAAAAGCTGGTTTGGTTTGCCCAATAATCTGTAAGGTATAGTTTTCCTAAAGCGTCCATGATGTTGAAGTCGTCTCCGCTTAGGAGGTTGAATGATGACAGTGGGAAGCCTCCTGCTCTTTGAGAGTCTAATCGTCCCGCGATGGTGAATGCTTGATACACTGGTAAGCCGTACTCGGAAGTGTTCATTGGTATCCACACTTGCATTCCTAAGGGTAGAATGAAGGAATCTGTGAACACGACGGCGTTTTCGATGACACTGCCGTTTTCGTCTCGTAGAACGCTGAGCCCCTCTAACTCGTAGCCGTCATATCCGCTGAAAGAGCTGAGGTCTATGTCGTTTAGGTCGCGGTCATTTGACATGAGCTCCGATATTGAAACGTTGTATGCTGCCATTTTGTATGAGGGGTCAAAGAACATGTCCCATGCTTGCTTGGACATTTCGTTTAGTTGTTCATCTGTTACGTCGGCTGCTGGGGGTTGTGTGATGCCGTCTGGGAAGCTGCTTAGGTAGAAGTCATAGCGCCAGTCTGGGTCAGATGCGTCGGTTGCGTTTCCGCGGATTTGGTCGCTGGTAATTTCGCCGTATCCTAGCGGTAGCATGTCTGTTTGCGGGTTGAAGGCCGCCGAATACGGATTGTTTAAGGCTACATACCGCTGGTAATCGTTAAGTGAACGGTATGTTTTGAAGCCGATTACGTCGGTTATGTGGCTGTCGAGTTTGTACAGTTCCTCCACATATGAAATGTCGGTTAGGTTTGCTTCTGGCTTGTTTAGGGCTACGAAGAGGTCTACTCCTCGGGAGTCTTGCTCGGTTTCGATTATGGAGCTTAAGTTTGTAGGCACCAGCGTAGCTACAGTCACATTCAAAGTCAGTATAACCGCAAAAATTGCGAAAGTCAGCGTGGAACGTGTTTTATGAGATGAAATCAGTGCCGGAGCTATTTGTCCCACGCCTTTTAGGCCTCTGATTTTGACTAGAAAAGTCCTTAGCGCTTTCATGACTGGGGGAAGGTTCACTGACACGAACAGAACGGAAGCGATCACGATTTCCATTACGCCTATGATCAGAATGTCTGGTGCTAAGCCAGAGATGTCGGGTATCCACTCGCCCATAGCTACAACAAACAGAAAGACTGGCGCAGCCCAGATGGCGATCGCTGTGAAGTTTAGCGCCTTTACACGGCTGATGAAACGCGAAAGCACCATGCCTACGCCGGAAAACAGAAAGCCTGCACCGATCAAAATGTTTCTCCACTCGTCCAGTGTGTTCCAGCCTTCGGTAAGCCAGATGGCTTGGTAGTTTTCGTCAATGACGCCGTTAATTAGGAGAACAAAAACGCCAGCTGCGATGGCTAATATGCCTAGTAGCGCCAAGTTGCGACCAGATTTTTCTTCAAACGGAACTTTGATTCCCCGTAGCGCCTCTACAATGTTTACTCGGGACGCTCGCAGAGCAGGTAATATGCCTGTTACGATTCCGAGCGCCACTCCGATTAGTACTGACAAGATCACAACTTGCTGCGAAACAATTGGCTGGACGCTGAATTGTCCTGTGCCAAACAAGCTTACAAGATAAACGGCAACCGCCTGCCCAAACGCTAAGCCACCGACTAAGCCGAATATTCCGCCCAGTATTCCTTGGAACACGTTTTCTATAAGCATTGACATGGTGATTCCTCGGCGGTTCTCCCCAACAGCCCGCAGAACACCTGTTTGGAACTCTCGGTCTTCCACGTTCATAAGCTGAACGTTCGTGATGAGTAAGACCCCAGTTATCATGATTAGAAGCCCTAAAGCGGTTAGCATAGTGGACAGCAGCGTCATGACTATTTCTGCGATGCTGAAAAAGGTCAACCGTGCAGAGTCGACGCTGTATATTTTCTGTGCGTTCCCTGTGCTGGAATCTACGCTTTCGGGAATAGCCGCCTCTACTATGTCTACTTGTTCTTGAAGGTAGTCTTCGCTTATTTCTGAGGTGAAATGGTCTGTTTTAAGGGCTACCAAATAAGCTTCAACGCGGTCTGTTTCTTTTTGGCGGTCTTGCAGGCTCATCCACTGTTGAAGGTGTTCCAACTTGAGTACGGCGCCCCTATACTGCGACCCTATCCCGGGGCGTTTAGAATCATAGATTCCAACTACGTGCAGGTCTACTCTTTCGATTTTGGATGAATAAGAGATGACAGGCTTCGAGGTTTCAAAGGCGATTTCAGATATCTCTATGCTTGCTGGCATCCCATCAAAACTTACGATTGAGAGATATGCGTCTCCTCTCAGCGTTCTTCCAGCATAAGGGGTTAAATCAAACGACATAGTATTCAGCGTTTCTAAATCTACTGGCGAAGATGGGGCTGCCAATTTTGTTACATTGAAACTGCTTCCATCATCAAGGGAGAAGCCTAGCATTACTAGGGTGTTGTTTGTGCCCGTAACTGTCACATTGATGTAGTCGTAGTCTGACAAACTAAGTCTAGAACAATTCATTGTGTAAAGGGTAACTACGCTAGGCATCATACCAGGGTAAGCAACCTGCTTGAGTTCAAGAGACAGACTAAGCGGAGAACTGTCTAGGACATACTCAGTGCTAGTGAAGTTCGGTTCCACTATCCAATCAGACAACGGGATAGTTGGTGGCTCCACAATTGTTGCTGTGACGTTGGTAAACTCGGTGGTTAAATCTATTGGCAAAGATGTTTCTTCAGTTAACCCTAATTTTTCAGCTTGATTACTTGACAAAAGGATGCTAGTGTTGCTCACTAGAAGGGAATCAAGGTCCAGTTCATCTCCGGTTTTCCAGTCATAAAAAGAGCCGAACGCCTCTGGATAATTGGTGGAAATTCCAGCCAACTCAACTGAGTCATCAAACTGGGAACCCAACATCACGGGCACCTGCATACTCAGTTCAGGCATTATTCCCACCGCATTTGGAACTAACGCACTGATGCCTTCTGCATCAGCGGCTGTCAGGTAACCGCCAGTAGTGGAGTTCGATACGCGGAAGTCAACTTCGCCTTGACGTTGAAGTAGGCTTGTGAGAAACGCGTTTTCCAGCGTGTCCGTAGTAATTTGGATCCCGACAAGCAACGTGACGCCAAGGGTTACGGCTAGGATTGCGCTGAGATTTTTCGTTTTTCTTCTCATCAAGGACCTTGCTGCTATCATAAAACTAGATTTTATACCCATACTTTGGCATCCCTTACATTTTTTTGTCAGCGCTGTTTGAACTTGACTGGGTTGAGGGTTGAGTTTTCTGCGTGTTTTGTGAACGATTCTTTTCATGTATTCCTTGCACTATCTCTTCAAGCTCGTCAGCACATTTGTTCAGAATTCTTTCGATTTCCTTTGAATCCTGCTCAGTTATTCGATAATTTCTTGCTGCTCGAAGGTCTAGAAAAGTCCTGATAACTCTTTGTGCAGGTTCTCTTGTTCTTGCAAGAATTTTTTCGTCGTTAGGATCAAACTGGAACCGCCCAATAAGCAGGGGTACAAGAAATTCCAGTTTATTTAACATTTTTTGTCCGAAAGTTATCTGTTTTTCAAATAACGCTTTTCCTTTAGCTGTAAGCGCGTATCTTTTAATTCCTATTTCTTCGCTGGGCACCTCGTTGGTGAAGCCTTTGTCATGTAACCAAGCCAAAAGGGGGTAGATTGATCCTGGACTCGGCCTCCACCTGCCACCTGTCTCTCTTTCAATTATTTCGACGATTTCCACACCTGACATTGGCTTTTTTACTAGCATGTTTAGGACTAGGAAACGTAGGAGTCCTTTTGGGACGCTACATGCTCGTTTCGTCCATCTCTCAACCATAATGTCACCAGCGATATCACTAAAGACATCACAAGCGATATATAATCGTTTTGAATCTACCTTCCAGAGTTAAAGTCAACATCAATTTTGATTTCCGGCAAGTCCGCGATTGTAAATCAATCCCTTTGGCAGAAGAAGCCGAGCATCCTCAAATAAACGTCAGCAATTATCCGCCGAACCAGTACGCGCGCACAAACGACGTAAGTTCAATTTGCCAAAATTGTTTACAGACGTAAGGCTTTCCCAAAATCCAGAACTTTTTTACCAGTAAAAATTCGCCCCAAAATTTTGGGCTCTCTGGAGGGGTTGTAAAAAAATCTAAAATAGTCTTATTTTGTCAAAATAACCTCAAATTACAGAGATCAGCGCCGGGGAAGGGATTCGAACCCCAATTTACTAGTAAAAGCATGTTATCAGCATTATTTCTCAATTAGCAAGTTCGCTGGGACTATCCCCCAAACGGCGTCAAGTCCATACCTCTAAGAGTTTACTGCGCCCGCGAATCGGGTTTGAACCAACGACAAGTAGAGATATCACCCGAAACTCTCCATTTTTCTCTATCCTCAGCCTAGTCTGTAGTAACGTACAAAGACAACATAATTGTCGAATGAGCGAGCGTAGTGCTCCATTAACTATGTTCCGAGCGCGCTTAAAGTCACCTTTTGTAATGCGTTTCAACAGATATTTATGTGGCAGATCAAATAAGGTAAGGTGACGTTGTGAAATGTTGCAGAAACCTCGAATTCTAGATTCTGACAAAAAGGGAATTGCTTTTTTGAGCACATATACTCCTAGGGAATGTGGTATAGCAACTTTCACGAAAGACCTAGTAGATGCTGTTGATCGACTTGGCGAATTCAGACCAACAAAGGTCATCGCAGTGAATGAAAGGGAGACAATCTACCAGTATGACAAGAGAGTTAAATGTCAAATAGGACAAGACTCTGCTGAGGACTACATTCAAGCAGCCCGCTACGTTAATTCATCTAAAGTTGATTTGGTCAATCTCCAGCATGAATTCGGTATTTTCGGAGGAGAGTGGGGAAAGTGTATTATCTCCTTTTTGGAAAACGTTCAGAAACCAGTAGTGACTACACTTCACACTGTACAACAAGACTTTGAGTTAAAGGCTCAAGCAATTCTGAAGGACATTACATCTCGCAGTGCATCGGTTGTCGTCATGGCACAAGCGGCTTTAGACATTTTACAAAAGTATGATGTGCCAAATGAAAAAATCCATGTAATCCAGCATGGCTGTCCAGATATTCCATTTGTTCCCAGTGAAACTGTCAAACTTTCACTAGGTTTGAAAGGAAAGACCGTTTTATCTACTTTTGGGCTTATAAATCGTGGTAAGGGTATTGAATATGCAATCCGGGCTCTCTCATCTATCGTTGATAAGAGGCCGAATATTCTTTATCTTATAATCGGAGAGACCCACCCTGAAGTAAGGAAAAATGAAGGCGAACGCTATCGGATGAAATTGATCAAGTTAGTTGATAATCTCGGATTGATGAAGTACGTCAGATTTCATAATCGCTTTCTGACCAAACGGGAATTAATCAAGTATCTCCAGGCAACTGACATTTACCTCCTTCCATACATCAGTCCGAATCAGATAAGCAGCGGCACACTTGTATACGCTCTAGGAGCGGGTAGAGCCGTAATCTCAACGCCTTATCTTCACGCCAAAGAAGTCTTGGCTGAAGGTCGAGGTTTGTTCTGCAAATTTAAGAACCCTGCTTCAATTGCTGAGGGCATAGACAAGCTTCTGGCAGATGAAAGACTGAGAAGTGACATGGAGAAAAAGGCTTACAAGTATAGTAGAAATTTCGTATGGTCGAGCGTTGCAAAAAAGTATGCTAGCGTATTCAAGCAAGCAATAAAGACCTGAAGATGGTGTGTTTACGTGGAACTCCCGCCTATTAAACTGGATTTTCTAAGATCTCTTACAGATGATACTGGAGTCCTTCAACATGCAAAATTTGCAACTCCTAAGAGACAAGAAGGATACGCCACGGATGATAACGCACGTGCGTTAATTGCAAGTGCCAAATACTATCAAATTCATGGTGATTCAGGAATCGGAAAAATGATAGACACTTATTTGAGCTTTCTATTGCATATGCAAAGATCAAACGGTAAAATGCATAATCTCCTCAGTTACGATCGTCGTTTTATGGATGACGAAGGTTCTGAAGATTGTATGGGTCGCGTCCTTTGGGCATGTGGGTGCATCGTGAATTCCGCTTTACCTATTGAGAAGAGACTTTTATCGAAGGAGATCTTTGACAAAGGTTTTTCATGGGTTCCTTTCTTTAAATCACTCAGATCCAAGGCCTTTGCAATATTGGGGCTTAGTCAATATCAGAAAGCTTACTCTCAGGATCAAAACCTACTCCAGAACATTAAGGTGATTGCAGATAAGCTTTTGGAAAACTATAAGCATGAGTCTTCTAGAGATTGGCGTTGGTTTGAATCTTATTTGACCTATGCCAACGGACGGCTCCCGCAAGCTCTTTTTGAAGCTTACAGAGACACAGGTAATGAGGAATATCTTCAGGTAGCCGAGGAGGCATTCGATTTCATCCTAGAAGCTCAGATGATCAACGATAGATTCGTGCCAATAGGCAACAAGGGTTGGTATAGGAAAGGTGGACAAAGGGCAATGTATGATCAGCAATCAGTCGAGGCATCGTGCATGGTAGAGGCGGCGCTTGTAGCTTTTCGAGTGACTGGCAATGACGATTATAGAATAGTAGCTCGCACTATCTTTGATTGGTTTTTAGGAAAGAACTCTCAAAGCGTGGTAGTTTACAATACGGACACTGGTGGGTGCTATGACGGAATAACTCCCCAGGGACTAAACCTTAACGAAGGTGCTGAAGCTACTGTGTCATATCTTATAGCCCGCTTGGAGCTGGAAGCATAGAGTAAGTATTGTACCGTGAATCTTTTATGTGCCGTTGAGTTTCTTCACTTTCATAATTTCAATGAACATTGCTCAAGTGAAAAGTTGTTTTGAGTTTTCATGGATTCAGTTTATTAATTTAAAATGTGTAAAAGTTATGTAGAAAGGAGCGGATTAATAGATGTTGTTGGTCAAGCACGTAATGGTTGAAAATGTGATAACAGCAAAAGATAACACTACTGCGAAGAGCGCTGTTGAGATGTTGTATAAGAAGCATGTGGGGTCGATAGTTGTGATTGATGATGAAAAAAAGTGTATAGGGATTTTCACCGAACGGGACGCCATTAGAATCGTAGCAAAAGATACCCCTTTAGACGCGCCTCTGGATAAAGTTATGACGAAGAATGTTGTTACGATTGGAGAAGAAGCTACCCTCGAGGAAGCAAGAAGACTAATAGTTTCGCATAGAATTAGACATCTGCCAGTAGTAGACCAGAAAGGGAAACTGGTGGGTTTGCTTTCTGTTAGACGTTTCTTAGATGAACTTTCTGGATTAAAGTCTTTGAAGTACTTGTAGGATATAAGGCATCATGAGGCGTTTTCAAAATAATCCGATTCTTGAACCAGTAGCAATGCATTCTTGGGAGTCACGGAGAGTGTTTAATGCTGCCGCCATTGCCTTGGACAAACGCGTTCACATCTTGTATCGTGCCATGGGTAACGATGGAGTTTCTCGCCTTGGATATGCCGCTACATCAGACGGGTATAATATTAACGAACGTCTGCCTTTACCTGTTTTTGAGCCTGCTAACGATGCAGAAGAGAGCGGGTGCGAAGATCCACGACTGACTCTTTTTGATGACAAATTAGTTATGGTTTATACTGCATTGGCGGAACATGATCATCAACATGTGTATCAGGTCTCGTTGACTTCGATTGCGGTTGACGATTTTCTCAGCAAACACTGGAAATGGGAAGGCAGGCTGTTACCTTTTAGAGGTATTCGTAACAAGGACGCTGTTGTTTTTCCTAGAAAGTTTGGCGGCAAGTATGTTATGTTTCATCGTTTTGAGCCAGACATATGTGCGGCTTATTCTGAGAATCTTCGGCGGTGGTATGACCTCAGATCTGTGTTAAGGCCACGAAGTAAGAGTTGGGATTGTTGGAAAGTAGGTGCAGCTGGCACTCCTATTGAGCTTAACGAAGGTTGGCTCTTCATTTATCATGGCGTGAGTTTCGAGAAAGTGTATTCTCTTGGTGTTGCTCTGCTCGACAAGGATGATCCTGAAGTGGTTCTATATCGTTCTGACAAACCTATACTGACGCCCGTCAAGGACTATGAACGCTTTGGCAAAGTGCCTAATGTGGTGTTTAGTTGTGGAAATGTGTTGATCGATAATGAAGTTCTGATATACTATGGAGGTGCTGACAGCGTTTTATGTGTTGCAACCTACGATCTGAGTGAGTTGATGCCTAAAAAATGAAGGCTTTAGTTTAGGGGCAAATCTTTTATCTGTATTAGGCTATGCAGGATTATTGTTGTCTTTTTAACGGTATCTTGCTGACTACTTTAGTCTAGGGCTTATCCAAAACCATGTGGAAATGCCGAGGCCGGGTTTGAACCCCCAACGCAGTGGAGCCGTCACCTGCAACATCCCTTTTTTATTCTTGCATCTGACTTTCGTTCGCATCGCTAACAATAATTCTGTTTTAAGGCAAAAGTTCTGCTTTATTGGTTGGATTAAATTTTAATCCCCCCAAAACCACTAACTCATTACAAAACAAAGCTAGAAAAAAGCAGACATTTTATTCTCTTCTTTTCAAAATTATCTCTTTACCAACGTTTCTGAATTTTTCTCCTGAATCATGAAGTAGCGGGTTTATCTCATCCAGTCCGCCTTTTTCTGCTTCAGCATGAACAACTTTTCCAACAAGGATTATGTGGTCTCCGTCATATTCTAGAAATCGAGTTACCTTGCATTCCAAAACTGCCCTAGCTTCTTTTATACTCGGAACTTTGACTTTTTCTGATTTCTTTACGTGTAAACCATGTTTTTCCCAAAGTTTATCTCCAGGTTTATGGCTTTTTTCGCAGCTAACTGCTTGCTGACCGAAATCCACCGACACAACACAGACCGCAAATTCACCAGTCTTTTTTGAGTTGATATAACTCAATTTGTGTTTGCCGCCGATACCGACTCCAATTAAGGGGGGGTTAAAGCTAAGAGGAAAGATCCAAGAGTAAGGTGAAGAATTCAATTCACCCTCTTCATCCACAGTATTTATCAGCACGGTCAATCGGGGAGAAATGAGCTTGACTGATTTTGAAAGTGGAATGTTGACCATATTATCACCATCATTCTTCACAATAGAAGTAATTATAACCCGAAAAAGATAAATCTTAATCCCAAACCCATGTAGACTGTTTTTCCAGGGATATGCCTGTCGTGTTCATGGCGGCATTTCTGGGGTGAAGCCTATAGCCATGTGTTTAGGATGCACTGCTTGAATGTTCGCCCGGCTCCGATTTCCCGATTAAGCTTTAAGCATGAATATCCCTGCTAAACAACGGTGGCTCTGCATGAGCGTGAAGCACGCCCTCTCGAAACTTCAAAGCTACTCAGACGAACTCAGCCTCGACCTAACCAAACCGGAGGACAGGTTCAAATGGTTCTTGGCCTCCGTACTCTTTGCCAAAAGAATCTCGGCTGAAACCGCCAAAGAGACTTACCTCTATTTTGAACAAGAAGAACTGACAAGCCCGGACGCCATATTGCAAGCCGGCTGGGACCGCCTAGTCGAAGTTCTAGACTCCGGCGGGTACACCAGATACGACTTCTCCACAGCCACAAACCTCCTAGGGATTGCGAAAACACTGAAAGAAAAGTACGGCAGCCTCGAAAGGCTTCACGCAGAATCCAGCAACCCAAGAGACCTAGAAAACCGCCTTCAAGAGTTCAAAGGCGTTGGTCCCGTGGGCGTGAACATATTCCTGAGAGAACTTCGGGGAATCTGGGAAAAAGCAAAACCAACCCCCTCGCCAATGGCCGTAGCAACAGCACAAAAAATAGGCCTAGACCCAGAAGAAGTTGAACGCTACGAATCTCAGCTTGTGCGATTAAACCTGGAGTACTGCAAGAAACACAGAAGCTCAGAATGCCCGCTTGAAAACAACTGCGCAGACAAATAGGCGCCACTGAAAAAATTATGGGAAAAACTATTTTTGAGTTAATGCCGCTATCCCAATTTAAAATCGTCTAGGCGGTCTTCTTTTTGAGTAGCAGTCTCGGCAGTATACTGGTCTGGTTCCGTCGGGTTTGAATGGAACTTCACATTCTTGCTTACAATCAGCGCAGACTGCCTTGTGCATCTCTCGGTCTCTATACATTCGCTATTTCAACTCCTGATATTTTGCTGTGCAAAAATCGCTTCTTACACGGTACACCTAACGTTTGCGCCGACACTTATAAACTACATGCTCGAAAGTTTGAAAAATAGCGTGGAAAAGTCTACAGCACGTGCTGATTTGAAGAAGGGCGGAGGATAGTATTGAAAAGTGATTCAGCAACGAACTAAGAGGGGGAGGACGTGTTCTTAACTACAGAATTTAGCGATAGGGTAGCCTTAGAGAATCAAGAGGCTATAGAGAACTAAAAGGGTTTAGTCGCTGCATATCGTTTAGTTGATTATTTCTTTTTAGTGTGCTTTGTAGGAAGCGAAACCTGCTTTCTCTGTTTCCTTTTCATTTCCTTCTCTCTTTGAAGCTGTTTATGTTTTTCCAGACCAGCAGCTTTCTCTCTCTTGCTCTTAGGCATTTCTTAATCACCAACAAGTTTTATGACGTTATTGCCATTTTATAAAAACATTGTTATTTCTTCTACCATACTTCCAACAGTTTAGAGGGCTACAGGGAGCGCGCACTCTGACTAGCACCAAAAGGGGGCAAGTTTAGTTTATCTGATAAGCGCTTAAGGTACAACGGTTCTGTCTTCGAAGTCTGCCTTTAATTTTTTACCAGTAAAAATTCTCCGCGAAATTAGGTTCGTTTCTGAGCAAATCCAGAAAGCCTGTAATTAAGCCCAGTTTAACAAAATAACCCTAAAATGGGCTTGAAAAAACAGCGCCGGGGAAGGGATTCGAACCCCTGCGAGCCAAAGGCCCACTGGCTGGCTTGTCTTTGGCATAGCCCTGTTTGTGCCTATGTGGATCTCGAGGCCAGCGCGATAACCACTCCGCCACCCCGGCTTAATTAGAGATTTGCACCACTGTCTAAAAGAGTTTTCATTTCGACTTCAGAAGCGAAGGAAAAAGATAGCGTTTTTTACTCTTTCTTTTCTCGGCGTCCCATTCACTGAGTATTTTTGTGGCTTCGTTGGCGATTTTGATGGCTTTTTCCTCACCCGCACCTGCCTTGAACTCGCCTGTAAGCTGACTGTTAAAAACAGCCAAAACCGCGCCTGCCCGCAGCCCGTATAAGCTTGCCAACGTGAATAAAGTAGCGGTCTCCATTTCCAAGTTCAGTACTCGTGCCTTCTGTAATCCCAATTGGTTGGGACGGTTTTGGCCTGCGTAAAAGTCGGCGGTTGTGGCTGTTACGCCGACATGATAGTTTGAGATGCACAAGTTTTCGGCCGCTTCAATCAGCGCCAGTAAAGTCTCATAGTTTGCTGCGGCAGGATATTCGGGAATGATGTAGCAGTTACTCGTGTAGTCTAAGCGCACGGCTGCGGAAGAGATTATCACGTCGCCGCAGTTGATGCCCCGCTGTATGGCGCCGGTGCTGCCTACTCTGATGAACGTGTTTACGCCTATGTTTGAGGCTTCGTTGACAGCAATAGACATGCACGCTGGACCTATGCCGCTGGATAGTGCAGAAACAGGGACCCCTTTATAGGTGCCCGAGAAACTGCGAAATTCACGGTTACTTGAAACTTCCCTTGCAGTATCCCAAAAACGGGCAATCCTTGGAACACGGTCAGGATCGCCTGGCATGAGAAGGCGCTCTGCTAAGTCGCCTCGACGGCAAGCGATATGGTATTGTTTACCAGTAGGAGTTTTTGCGTGCATGCGCTTCACCAAGTTAAGGAATAGCAGAATAAGATTTAAAAATGCCGTAAATATTACGGCGCAAGACAAAGAGAGTGTTTCCTCATTAAACGACTAGGTCTGCTAAATCCACGCTATGCTCGTAAATCTGCCTTAAAAAGGAGGCTGTAGCCAAGATTTGTGGCATCACCTCGATAGGCTGATCCTTCGCAACCTTCTCTACATCCGCGAAAATTGTTTCAATTTTCCCATGCAGGTTCCGCACTTTGTCAGCCGAGGCGATGTCTTTGTTTACGAAAGATTTCAATGCTTGTTCATAAGCATCAAAACAAATTGCCTGCAAACTAGCCAACAATTTTTGCAGTTCTTCAGAGGGCTTAATCTCGTTTAGTTCTATCGTCTTGGCGGCTACTTGCACGCATGCATCGCCTATAGCCTCAATCAAACTGGCGGCTAAACGGTAGTCTAAACATTCTATTGGAGTTATTCCAAGTTTCTCGCTCAAGCTAGGAGCCTGAATTATTGTACGCAGAATTCGAACCAATAGGAAATAGAGGCGGTTGCTCTCGTCATCGCGGGCGATAACGCTTTTAGCCAGTTGCAAATCTCCGTTGATAAAGGAGTTAGCGGCATCGCGGTTCATTCCCGCAACTATGGCGTAATTGCGGCGCAAAATCTTTTCGGGCGGAAAACCAGAAGGCTCCAACAAACACTGGAGAACTATCTGGGAGTAGTTCTCCTCAACGATCTCCAATCCAATCAGGGAACCTACAGTTGTTTTAACGATGTTTCTAACGTCGAAGTCGATACGCTCCTTTGCTTCGATGCGAATTATATCAAAACCTAGAAGATAGCGACTAATAATTTCACGGCTTAAATATGGTCCAGCGTTTAAATTCGCGACCCGTGGCAACGGTTCAGCATTATACTTAGGGTCTATGAGAAGTTTACCCTCGCTCGTTTCATCAAGAGCGACCAAAGCACCTTTTCTCAAACCTTGCTGTTCAGCCCAAGACCTTGGCAAACAAACAAAAAATGTGCCAGTGGGCGTGCGTTGCACCTTGCGTAATTCACCCATTACAATTATCCTCCTCAACGTGACCTCAGTTTTGAAATAACATATCTAAATAATAAATCGCATATATAAATTTGAAAGCTTATGTTAGGATTTAATGGCAAATGTGTGATTGGCATAGATTTAGCGGCGTCAAGCAGAAACCCTAGTGGATGGGCACTGCTAAAAGGCAATGCTGTGAAAGCCTCTCTGGTTTATACAGATAGCGAAATTTTAGAAAATATAGCAAGGAATCACCCTGCACTCATAGCCATAGACGCGCCTTTGAGCCTTCCAGAAAAGGGCGAGTTTTTTAGGAAAGCAGACAGAGAAATGATAAGAAAAGGATACAGAGTGTTTCCTCCAAATCTCCCCGCCATGAAAAAACTAGCCTTACGGGCAATAAGAGTGAATAGGCTAATAGAGGAGAAAAGGTATAAAACAATTGAAGTACATCCAACATCAACCCGAAAAGCCCTACAAATGCCATTAAAAGATTGGAAGGCAATCCAAGAAATCCTAAAAACCCTTGGACTGAAAGGAAAATTAGAAACGCGCCCTTTGGCGACTCATGAAATCGACGCAGTCACAGCGGCTTTAACAGCAGTTCTCCACCTGAAAAGTCAAACTGAACAAGTAGGTGACGACGAGAAGGGCTACATAACAGTTCCGAAGAAGAGAGACTGGAGAACCCTAGCAGCATGAATGAAAGAGAAAAACTTCAAAAAGCCGTTGAAACAACGATTGCAGCAGGATACCAATTAAACAGCGAAGCGTTTGAATTTTTATATAAAGCCGCCACTACGGACGACCCAACCGCGCTAATGAATAAAGCGCTACAAAGAATAGAAGAATTACGAGAGAAACCATTATTCATTGACAGAAGCTTCTTGGAAACTGTGCTTANACAACCAGAAACCATAGAAGAAGGACAAGTTCAACCTCAGGATAAAAGCTTGGAGTTGCCACAGCAAAATTTGACTGAGGGAAAAAACCTTTTNCACCCTTACGCAAAGGATGTAGAAGCAGACATTAACGTGATAGAGGACCCCACAAACAAGCTCAGCTCCAACGGAACAATCGAAGAATACCTCCATTACTTTCAAGACAGATTTAAACGAATTGAACGNTTGCTAAGACAAAGGATCGATGTTAAAGCCGCAACTCCGATATTAGAAGCGTTAAAATCGCCAGCCAAAACAAAACTAAAGATAATCTGCATGGTGACTGAAAAGCGAGAATCAAAACAGAATATGATTTTGACAGTTGAAGACCCGCAAGCACGTGCCACTATTCTAGTGACCCGCAACGCGCCAGAAGCGCTGCATAAAAAAGCCCAGATGCTTCTTCCTGACCAAGTCGTATGCATAGCGGTGGTAAAAACGAGGAGTAATCTTTTCTTGGCTGAGGAAATAATTTTTCCAGAAGTGGGCCAGAAGCCTCGNCGTAGAGCTCCAGAACCCATTTACGCGGTGCTCACTTCAGACATGCATGTAGGCAGTGCAAAGTTTAATAGAGAAGCCTTTAACCGTTTCATTTTATGGCTTAACGGCAAGTATGGAAACGACAGAATGAAGGAAATAGCTGGCCACGTAAAATACCTGTTATTTGCAGGCGACATCGTTGATGGTATTGGAATTTACCCCAATCAAGTGAAGGAACTGGCGATAAAAGATGTACACAAACAGTACAGGCTTGCCGCAAAACTGATTGAACAAATACCAGACTACGTTGAAGTTATAGTTTCGCCTGGAAACCACGACGCTCCGAGAAAAGCGTTACCTCAACCAGCGATATCGGAAGACTTTCTGAAACCTCTCCAAGAGTCTAGAAAGGTGCATTCCCTTGGCGACCCCTGTTTAGTTAGCCTTCACAATGTGGAAGTTTTAATGTACCATGGTCGCAGTTTGGACGACATAATAGCAACAGCACCTGACTTAGACCATGAACACCCTGAGAAAGCCATGAAATTGCTTCTGCAAAGTCGCCATTTAGCACCCTTGTACGGCGGCAAAACGATGTTGTCGCCGGAAAACCGAGATTTCCTTGTGATAGAGCGAGTTCCAGACATTTTTCATGCTGGCCATGTCCATGTAGTGGGCTATTGCAACTATCGCGGGGTGTTAATCGTGAATTCGGGCGGCTGGCAAGAGCAAACAGAATACATGCAAAAGCTCGGGTTGATTCCAACACCTGGGAAAGTGCCAGTGGTGAACCTGCAAACATTAGAAACCACGGTGCTCTCGTTCATTTAAAGAAAACCCACAAGCGCTTGCCGTAGCTCGCCTCATTTTTTGTTGCGTTATATCGTTAGCAACCCAATGAACTTGTCAAAAGCCAAAAACCACAAGATCTTTGAAGTTGAAACGTGCAAAGAATTTTCCATAGAGCGAGAGGGCAGCAAATAGAAAGCCATTCTGTTATCGGTTTCTTACAACTCTCTCAAGCTTTGTTGTTTGCGTTTTTTGAGCGAATTTGTTTATAATTAATCAGGAGTCCTATTCTGCCGTCACTTTCAAAAACATCTTTAATTAATGTACGGGATATTTCCAGCCTAATCTTTTTCGTGCGACCGTAACGTCCCATGCTCACCACCTTCGCGTTTAAAATGCCCATTGCATCAAGCTCATTAACCAGAGTGCCCAGACGTCGTTGTGTGAGAAGCCCAGCGCCTAATTC
>JGI2173J19968_10000121_pt1 | contig 25314 bp, 23 predicted proteins | sample DeeMarSWOR136_30_FD_19968 | JGI IMG/M metagenome (IMG submission 19968) | reverse complement strand
GATGATTTTAGTGGCGGTCCTGGGCGGCGACCGCAACCGCGACTTCACCCCTACACACGCCCCGGTTCAGGGTCCTTTGCGCTTCCCCACTAGCGGTGGAGCAGCCGCGTACCTGGAGCATGTCGAAAAGGAGCTCCGTTACTTTGTCGATACGAATTTTCGCACGAGTGGGAGCATCCTTGCGGGCTGGTCACTCGGTGGGCTTTTTACATTTTACACGTTCTTGGAGAAACCCGAGCTCTTTGCGGCCTACATCGCCATCAGTCCCAGCCTCTGGTGGAACGACCAGGAGCCATTGGGCTGGGCTAAGGAGCGCATCGCCGACCGTGCTGAGTTCCGGCAACGACTAGTCATCACACAGGGAGCGCTCGAGGGAGGCGACATCGGGAACTCGGTCAAGGCAGGCATCGTGCCGTTACTTAAGAAGAAAAAGGTGAAGGGATGGCAGTACGTAGAGATTCCAGGTGTCTCACATTACTATACACCCTACAAGGCGCTCTACGAGGGCCTGCAGGCTGCCTTCCCTGGCTTTGCTGTGCCGCAAAACGCGCTGAACAAGGGACTCGACGCGGTCAAGGAGCACTACGCAAACGTGTCGGCCGCCTATGGCTACACCGTCAATGTACCCGACAACGTTTACGCGGCGCTGGTACGCGGGCGGTCGGATTCCCAGGGTCCAAAGGAAATCCTCTCCATCACCACGGAGTGGACGGCCACTTATCCCCACTCAGCTATTGCCTGGTACCTCCACGGCCGGATGCACCAGTTGTTGAACGATTTGGACAAGGCGCGTGAATGTTTTCAGAAGGCGGTGGCGCTCGAGCAAGCAAGGAAATTGCCCGATTCCGAATGGCTCAATCCCATGAGAGAACGGGTGAAGGATGTAGAGAAGTAGACGGCTGGCTGCAATTGCCTGACCCCACTCGTGTTCCTGATAATCTACTATGCTTTTCGTCCATCGTTGTTATCTATTTTTTCATCACTGTCATCTAAGCTGCGTAGCAGCCAGGTTTCTGCTTTCCGCATTTCGAAACTCGAAATTCATGTCTTTCTACTTACTACCTACTATGTACTGTCAGTGTATGTCCAATTTTCAGTCGAAGATCCTGTCGTAGATCCCGATGTACAGAGGGGAATAAGTGAAGGGACCTGACATCCATCCTTTCCCACACTCATTTTATCATCATGCTTAATGTAAAGATTTGACCTCACAAGCCATCTTTAAGCTTTCTTTCAGCCTTCTTTACCCTCTAAGATCATATGACAGGTCGGTTTTAGTTCTTATGCTATTATCCTCTTTTCATCTAACTTTAACAACCTTTTGTGTAATTTCTTCATCAACCTCAATAAAATAAATACCTGGTTTAATTTTATCAAGCATTACAGGTCTACCTGTAATGTCAAAGACTCTGCATTCCTTGCCTTCGGGTAAAAGTAGAGGTCCGGTAAAGATAGTTGCACCGAAGTCATTATCTGTGATTGTAGTAAATTTTCCTTCCTCAATGCCAACTCCAGAAGCGACCTTGTAAATCTGCCAGTAGTCTGTCGCATCCAACTTCTGATACACAATCCAGTTCCCGTTAGGTGACCACTGAGGAACCCAATGGTCATAATCATCACTGGTAAGCGGTACTTCTGTTCCACCTGTTGATGAAACCCTGTAAATCTGGTAGTAACCTGTCGCATCAAACTTGTAATACACAATCCAGTTTCCATCAGGTGACCACTGTGGCTCATAATGGTTGTAATTGTCAATGGTCAAAGGTATCTGTGTTCCACCTGCTGATGAGATCTTGTAAATCTGGTAGTCGCCTCCACCATCTTCCAGATTATACACGAGCCAGTCTCCATCAGGTGACCATTGAGCATACCGGTGGGTATAACTATCACTGGTCAGCGGTGTTTCTGCTCCACCAGTTGATGGAACCTTGTAAATCTGGTCGTAACCTGTTGCATCTTCTTTGCTATACACAACCCAGTTTCCATCAGGTGACCATTGAGCATACCAGTCGTCATAATTGTCACTGGTCAAAGGTATCTCTGTTCCACCTGTTGATGAGATCTTGTAAATCTGGTAGTTAGCTGTCGTATCCCACCTGTAATACACAAACCAGTTTCCATCAGGTGACCACTGGGGATAGTAATGTTCATAATTATCACTAGTCAGCCCCGTCTCTGTTCCACCTCCTGATGGAATCTTATAAATCTGCCTATAGTTTGTCATATCCACTTTCTCATATCCAAACCAGTTTCCATCGGGCGACCACTCGGGATAGTAATGGTCACAATTGTCACCAGTCAGGCTTGTCTCCATCCCCCCTGTTGACAATACCTTGTAAATCTGATTATAACCTGTTGCATCTTCTTTGCTATACACAACCCAGTCTCCATCAGGTGACCACTGGGGATAGTAATGGTTATAATTATCACTGGTCAGGGGGATTTCCTGTGCCCAGAAGGGAATAAAAAGCCCCAGCATACTTATATACAAAATCACTCTTCTCATAATATCACCTCCCTTTCACCAATTTTGCTCAAATCTGCGATTTGAATTGCAGAATCGAGTGCCCCGTTGCTTCGAAGAAACTACGGGGTTATCTTGTTTATTATAATTTTACTCCAAATTACCTTGATTTCAATCCTCCAGTGATGAACAGACCATACACTCATTTTCATTTATTGTAAAGTGTGAAGATTTGATCCATCCTTATCTTGCGAAATCCGCAAAAGTTTACACAATTTATCAAATTCACAGCATGTCCAAAATAGCATATGTAATGCCATGACTTATCAGGCCTAAAAGTAAGCAAAATATAGCCCTTACCCTTTCAGGACCTTTGGCAGGAACTACGACAGGTTGGTGTTTGCCAAAATCTGAGTTTCTTTGTATCGCTATTCCACCACCCTTGGTTTTCTTCCTTCTTTAATGATCTTTATCGCCTGTTGCGCGTCGCTGCGTATTGCCATCGCACCGACACCAAGACCAGCTAGTGCACCAGCCACCGCCCCGATTCCAATTGCTTCCTTTGGAATGTCAGCCAAATCGAGAAACGCCCCCTCAGGATCCGGATATTCAGGGCCCTCACGCACACCATAACCTACAAGGCAACCCAATAAGGCCCCCGAGAGGCAACCGCTCACTAGGCAACCTGCCATTCTTCGACCCCTGCGCTTTTTGAGTTGTTCAATAACACTGTCTACTTCTTTCTGGGTTATCGGTTGCCCAAGAACATCGTAATCGACGATATCCCATGCTCTTTCAAAATCTGCATTTGACTCGACTATCTCATCATGTCGTTCTATATAATCCGCTAAAATTGCAACGGCTAGAGAATCTTCATTATACGCGACGAACCTTCCATCCTCAGTAAATATCTCCCACTCATAGCCTCCCCATGGATGTTCGTACAAAACTGCTTCGACGAAACCGTCTATTGATGGAAATAAGGCATATGTTTGACGTTCAATACTATCGATATTGTCGCCAACGTACTCGTGTAAGAAAATAGGTTTTTCCTCTCGCTCACGATACTTGGGCATAACTCTGATGCTACAGTTCAGTATTAAAGACATCAACAAGATAATAGCGACTACGCGTCTCATAAAACCTCCTCCGTCAATTTATATTAACAAATTTGACTTACTTGTCAATACAGACTTCTGTGTAGTTTTAAGCATAACGCATGACGCGATACACGCTAAGCCCAGCGCCTCACATTCTTTTCTTCACCGTAATCTACCAATTCATCACCACAATCCGGATGCATAGCACCAACGATTTAGTAACACAACATAATGATTGCGTTTTATCATGAATCGTGGACCGTTTTTAGGTTAGCAGTTTGGGATTCTACCTCCTATATATTACTTACTACATAGTACCGAGGCGGAGTTCTGAGCTCGCTCTTGTGAACCGGCTCACGCGGACGCCGCAGGCGGCCGACGACTCAATTACATAGTTGCGGAACAGCCAATTTTTGTGCGTATTTGACCCCGTAATTTCTCCGAATTAGTACAAAAGTTAACACAATTGATCGAATTCTCCGCACCCCCAAATAAAAGCAAACAATATAATTACCTTTCGACTGTAAAAGTTGACACTATATAGCCCGCCACGGCGGATCTTCGACAGGTTGGATTTCCTATATTTCGCCAGAAATTCAGCCCACCTCCCTGAAGCAGTTAATTCTTAGCGGTTTGGAGCTGATCACGCCACCTTCCTACGACCACGGAACCTGCACATCAACAGCGTATAAATGAACACAATTGTTACTACGCCGATTACAATTTCATTAAGACACGCGATAGGATCGATCTTTCCTATCAAGGACGAAACGCCCAGTGCAGCGAGGAAGAACCAGATCACAGTTATGTACAAACTTATCATCTGGTTCAATCTCGAAATCGACATCGGATAGGCGGATGACAACTCAAGAAATCTGAACGGTTTTATATCTACAGGGCTTTTGTAAATAGGCCCGGCAAATTCGTCTTCCAGTTTCCCAATATGATGTTCCCAATTCTTTTGCCAAAATTTCGAACCGCGATTTGCCAGATACCATGCAAGACTGAAAGTAAAACCAACAAGAGTAAGGACAAATGTATAGATGTGTCTAAATCCGAACTCCTTAAGAGCAAGACCATATCCACCAAAGGCAACAATCAGGAATCCCCAGAAATACGTAGCACGCTTCCAGTATAGTTCTATCTCAAAGCGCCTGGTTTCACATGCGAACTTGTATGCTTCCTTCCTCCTCGTCTTGCCCAATTTCTTCAGTATATCATCGAAAGGACTATATAAATCATCGGTATTGTGATCTCGATTCATACTAAAACCTCCCTGAAGTTTGTACACCATGTCGAACACCCTTTTAAGGGAAACTACACTCCTAAGCTTTGCGAACTGGTATAAACACGGTAATAAAAAGAGGATTATTCCATCAATGAACAAATCTTGTTGAACAGATCACCGCTTAGATGTTGCTTGCTTGTACCCAATAACCAGTATTCGATCTTCCGATCTTTGTCCGCAAGTTGGATAACCGTGTCCGCATAAGTCACCTCTATCGTCCCTCGGTACACATGCAATTTATTAAATGGTCTATCCATGGCTTCGGAGACGTAGAATCCCCGGTAACCGAGCCCTATTGTTTCCAACAATTGTGTCTTCTTTTTCGGCAAGTTCTGCAGCATCTCAACCAATCTATGTATTTCACTCTCCGTCAGGTCCCAACAGGGATTAGGCACCCCGCTAAACACATCTGCTTCTACTCGCATCTAGTATGACTGTACCAAATTGCTTTTTGTCTGTCAATACCTCTTATTACTTCTACGTTACTATGCCACTTTCATGCTTTTACATCCATAAAAATAACCACAGAAATCAGTATAGCCACCGCGATTGCACGTTTCAGGATTCCAAATTATGTTCCCGCTGTTATCCGTTATCTTGGCCTTTGTGTGCCCCGGTTTGTGTCCCCACAAATATAATTTCAGACCGAAGAATTGAATATACTGATAGCGATACCAATGATAATCCCACCCTGGATCGACCACCAAGGCCATCAACGGCCGCGGCTTTTCGGAATCAGGAAAACAATCATACCGGTCGTGAGCGCCATCATACTTTGCCGCCTGAGCTACGTTTGCACATTGCATAACGTTATTCGGATGACCCGAACCCCTACCTGGTTGGGCAAAAGTATTTGTTTTCCGATTTGTTCCGTAGTTATAGCAATTATTCCAATAGCAAACATAAGAATCGCTGTTCCAAAAGGAGAGGTTAACGCGACATACTTCTATCATACAACATGCACGTTTCACTTTTCTCAGTTTCGAAATCAACGATTTTAACTCTTCTAGCTCTTTCTCCACCTTCACAGCATATTTACTGAGTTCCTCCTGCACTATCTTCCCATTGACTGTTTCATATACCTTTTCACGCTTCGGTATCTGAGCTGAAGCACGTTTCATTATTCCCTGCAAGTGTTTTTGCAATCCTTCATCCAGTGGCGTAAGCTCCCTTTCTGTAATGTAGGACTTCGAATAGGAGAGCATCTTCCCAACAAGATGTTCGCCTATCTCAAAGCCTTTCGATTCGTTTGCTGTAGCGCCATTCGCTATTAAGAAAGAGCGCGGCAAACCATATTCTTTACCCGTTTCGTCCGAAAGAAGCTCGAGATGAATGCCTCGAAACCCCAAACCCTGGAAACCCGAGTCTTCTTCATCAATCGCCTTACGATTCATCGCAAGGTCTTTTAGAATCTCTTTGCCTTCAGGCCCATCAATAATCCACGAAGGATTAGGCCGGCCTGAAAAAACGTCTACTGTCACTTTCAACATAAATCCTCCTTCTGCCGATTCAGCAGACTTGTACATTCGTTACAACTTAGACCAAGGGGTAAACCTCCTCCAGAAGCGCGTAGGTGCCAAATCTACAATCAAAATGGTTACCCAAACTAAAATCGTATCAGGCAGCTACACACGCACAAATAGGTGATTGTCCCTACGGAGCCGCCTCTTCTTCTCCGATCTCTTCTGCCGCGGTGACGAAATACTTTCCAACCGTGTTATAGTTCATTGGTCCTTCGTTTCTGAACATATCCGCTAGAGCAATGAATACATCTGATGAGGGAAAGAATTGATGGACTACATTCTCACCTTGCAGCTGATAATAGAAGTAAAACTGCTTCTTTGCAAGACTATACCCAAGCCAGTATTTATCTACGCGTTTCCAAGCCATATCTACCTCCTTTTACTAAGCCTTGTAATTACATCAAAGTACAACACGTAGCCTCTACTTGAAATCATACAAAGAAAACTGATGTTTCCAATATGATGTTTTTTTTTGATTGTTAACAGGATTTGCTTTGACCTTGCTTGTAGCTGTCGAGAGATGACATAGTAACGCAATGACTAATCGTGGGGTTGTATTGTCAGAGATCGAAGGGGTCTGACCCCAACTCTCCTGACTCCACCCTCATCTATTTCTTCTCTGCAGTCTGTGAATCCTTTTCAAGTTTTGTGAATAGGTGTCTTACAATTCCGTCTGCAAATAGCAACACTGGTAGAACCATCTCCCTATCAACAACACGCTTAGCCTGTGCGCGAATCATCGGATTGTCTTTCGCTTCAAGCGTTACCGTCTTCATTTCATGTGTCTGAACATTAATAACCCTGACATTGCCGGCTACTACATACTTTGCAATCTTCTTAGTGTTATAGTGATTGTAGGGATTGCGTATCTCATCTTTGAAGGCGGTCAACCTAGCAGCAATATCATCATCTACCAATTTGATTTCTTTCGCACGCTGGATTACGGGGGCGAGTGTCATATTTTCATATCTGTCCCAAAGATCGGGCTTATATTCAAAACTCCGGTTGTTTTCGTAGAAATATAAAGCTTCCTTAAGTGCAAATTCAACAAGAATACTGCAAAGGGTAATTGCGGCACCATTGAGTTGGAATATTGTGCATTCGTAGATCTCATCATACAGCGCATTGATTGCAGCCAAAGCGAAGTTATATCGCTGGGGCAATTTTTTAGTTATGTCTAACGCCTCTTTCTTTTTTCTTTCGTTCAAAAAGCCTAGAAATGTATTCTTCAATCGACAGAGGCTCAGCGTAACTTATTGGTAATCCTAGTTTAACCATTTCATTAAAAGTATCGGGGTTGACTATTATTTGACTAGCTCCGCTGACCATTTTGTCAATGGCCTTCTTTAATTCCTCCATAATAATGACCTCCTTGCATTAGACGTAGAAGTTGTACTCATCCTTTGTACCTCTCCTTATTATGCCACTTAATGAACTCGAGCGAGGGGCAGTCGGCAGATTCTGTAGGTAGATATAATCTTGAGCCGTGGAGTTTTATGTATTCTTCGCCATTGTCGAAGTCCTCTTTGATTCGCTTACTGACTTCAAAATGGTAGTCCGATGAGATTGTCACATATCCTGCATCAAGAAGATTGTGGATATCAGAACGCAACAGAACGCCATTATCAACAGCGTGAGGCCCACTTTCGCCATAGGGTTTAATGTGAGCAGCAACTAGAGCAGGCAATACTCTTTCCTGTGTCACTGCACATCTGCGACGATAAATATCTCTTACGATTGAACTAAAAGCACCTTGACCTAACCGTCGTCTTACCCAAATCGGAGCGCCATACCGATCTTCGTGTTTCGGTGGTCTTGCCTCTTTTGATATTTCGTTTCCTCTGTGCATCCGAAACGCAACCGCATCCCAAAGTTCACCGCCTATTTTTGTTGATGTATCATATGTTTTGCCCTGTACGATCGGTTTGCTCCAATCACGAGGTGCAGGGATCCAATCTTTCCGTTCAAAAAAGAAGGGTTTAACAAGTATGATGCAGTTTATGTCGAAATCCTCGCTCGGTGGCCGTGCTCCCCGTTTGCTTTCAATCAATTGCCGTAGCTCCGCGTAGGAACTAGCTCCATTTTTCTCTTCGAAGGTATTCCATGCCATTCTAATAGGTATTCTTGTTGTGTGAGCGAAGAAACCACCTCCAGTGATAAAATTGTACGGATGATGGAGTTTAAAAAGAAATGGCGAACCTACTTCTATTCTTGGCGGACGTGCATGCTCGCCCGGCTGCCAGAAATTCACCTCATCAGCCTGCAAGGATCGTAGATTCTCGAACCAGGTGGTATCAGTTATGCCGACGTATAGTTTCACAATTCAGTCTGCTTTAAATATCGCCTTATTTTCAGATCTAACTCCAATCATATGGCGAAGTGCGTACTATCGTTACTTACTGCTTAAATCCTTCAGCATCATACTGCTCACGAATATCAGCTGCGCGAATTGTAGTTACGGGGACAGCTTGTTTTTCAATGCGTGATTTGAAAAATCTCTCCGTATTTTTGTCCAAGAAAAACACATAACATCCCTCGAGACCCCTGCTTAGAAGCACTCTGTATGTGTTTTTAACAAGATCGATGAATCTTTCTTTACTACGTCTGACTACCGGGTCTTCGGAGTAATCCCGTTGCCCTACCCAGGTCTGTTTATCGAAGTTATACACCAGGTCCTTCCCGAAAATAACGCCGACGTAATCGAATTCAAAGCCCTGGGCGGTATATACGCATCCAATCTGATCAATGCCGTTCGGGTCATGCGCCCAAAGCGTTGCCGGTGGAATACCTCTGGCCAATCTTCGCGCCTCTGGTCGCGCATTCCACGGACGCCTGTATTTTCCGATCACAACGTCATCAACCAACATTCCTCTTGAGTCAGATTTCGACCAAGGCCAACAAAACCCAGCAGTCATCCGCGCAGAATAGCCGGCATCAGCCTTTGCTCGTATCGCCTTCTCTAACTCTATTGGACTATTGAATATTCTGAAGTCAAATTCAGCATTTGAAACCCACAGAATGTGCGCTGTTCTTCTAATCTCCAGAGTGTTATTTATCCAATTCACGAACGCGTCGGATCCCTGGCATCTGAACTGTGCCTCTAGCTCATACTCGTATACTTTACAGTTATTAGCCCTTGCATATTTACGAATATATGCAGATGAGCCTATTTCCTGAGGCCTAACAACCTGGTCATCGTCTATCAAGAAAACTCCCACTTTCGCTGCATTGATCAATTCTTGTATCTGAGGCGCATCAGATCGATCACGGCTTCTCATGAATCGGGTTACACTTGTCTTACGTATTCTATGTGATTCATCACAAATCAGAACATCAACATCGTTATGTTCTGCAGTCATGTAACTATTGAAATACTTGAACTGGATTGATCCTCGGGCACCAATAACTTTCCGGAGCGTCTGAGTGAATGCCCTTGAACCGGTTGTATAGTGAGCATTGTAGCCTTTCTCTAGTAGATCGGCCATGAGATTAATCGCGAGTACCGACTTTCCAGTACCAGGACCACCTTTTATGATAATCGCGGTTTTTTGCTTATCACGAAATCCTTTTTTTGCACAAACGCACACTTTGTCATATACAACCAGCTGTTCGTCAAGCAGTACATAGCATGGCTCCCCTCTGATGACTTTGGCAACGTGATCCATCAGTTTCTTACTGGGTCGATGTTTGCCCTGTTCAATTCTCCGCAAAACGTCAATACCACTACCTTTCTCTAACCTTGCGACCAAATATTCAGACAATGGATCTATATCGTCCGCGGTAAATACAGGAAAGCGAGTAATTAGCTTCTCAAATTTCTTTGCAAACAATATATCGGCCTCATAGTAATTGTAGTTATGTAAATAGGCACAGGAACTCAGCTGAATAGGACTAGAACCTTCGTAAAATGCGGAATGAGTATCAAGCAACCATTGATGATACTGTCCCACTTGGGCTGACGGATGCAGAATATCTCGCAGACCTCCACCGACCCATGTTTGCACTTCATTATCACCATCAGCGTCTTCACATTTATCCCACTGTTTCAGTTCGATGATCACAGCGTTATCGGAACTTCGTGCGTCCCTGCCGCATACAAGGCAATCCAGACGCTGTGATGTAAGTGGCAACTGGTACTCAAGAATCACACCGTGATCGTGCAACTCTGCTAATTGAAAAATATCCTTTACGGCGCGCAATGAATTACGCCATGCTCTCACCTCATTTTGCGATGGATAGTATCGAAAATTAGCAAAAAATGCCTGACGCAGCTTTTCAGTTATTTGATTATGGAGCGTATCATCGATAAATTGCTGTGATGTTCCGGAATATAACCTCATACTTTACAATTTGTCATACTTAGTGTGCTTACCTCGCGCCTTCTCAGCAGGATACTTCTTAGCATTTTTCTCCAATTTTCTTTCCATGGCGTCGGTTAGATCTATTCCCAAATTATCGGCTAGTTCAAAGAGATATATAGCAATGTCCGCAATCTCTTCTTCAATCTCTCCGTTATGTTGCCGAGCATATTCTTCCACTTCGGCCTTGCTCTTCCACTGAAAATTCTCGAGCAATTCAGCTGCTTCAATTACTATCGAGATTGCCATGTTCTTGGGATCATGGAATTGCATCCAATCGCGTTCGTCCCTGAATTTTCTTATCTTTTCAATCAAGCTACTGATGTCTGACATTCTCCTGCCCTCTGTTATCGGATCTATTATGCCAAAGATAACAGTCTAAGTCAAGATTGCACAAATTGCCTTTTGTCGCGATATTGGAGAAGTTCCTCTGGCGAGGTAGCAGAAATGCTACCAAGCAGGTTTAATCGTTACCTTCGAGATGGAGTTTATAGCTTTTTAGCCACCTTATCAACCACGAATCGGGGTCGATGTCGCGGAATTCGACGAAGAGGCGGTCGGGGAAGTATTCGACTGCGCCGCGATATTTGACGAGAATGGCCAAGCCGTCGCCATAGGCATAGTATGAAGCCTCGCAGTCATACAGGGGATCACTGGTTGCCCAGAGGCCCTCGTACTCGCAGTCTTTGAACAAATTGAGCATGTTCTTCAGTTCAAGGTAACACTCATTGACCAAAGACCCGTTGTACTTGAGTACGTCCGCCTTTTCCATTACCTCTAAGTCAAATTCGATATACGGGTATTCGGTCTGTACCCGGAACCGGTGCTGTTTCTGCAATTCTTTAATTTCGGCGAGTTTCTTTGCCGGCTCGAGCAAACCCTTAAGCCGTTCGATCGCCTTGGCGCTGATCCGCGTATCGAGATTCAGCTCCTCGCCATTTACATCGTAGAACATTATTTTTGACGGCGTGAATTTCTTCTGGCTTGCCCGGTAAGTACGCAACGTACCGATCACCCGGTCCCGGCCATACCAGTAAAACTTGCTGCCGCCGGCATAGCTGGTCGACCGGTAGACGTTTTCAAATATTTTGTGGAAATACTGGCGCAACGTCGTGATGCCATTGATGTCCGTCTTCCTCACCGATTCAATCGCATCGTCGATTCCGTTTCTTTCACTCGTTTTAATGAATTCGATATCCAAAGAATCGCCGATCATGAGTTTCGAAAGAGCCGGCGAGTTATCGCAAATCGCCTTAAGCGCGTACTGACCCCAGTCGGTCACGTGTAATTTTGAAAGCTCGTTCACAATGTATGACCGAACGGCTTCCAGTTCTTTGACTGGACGTTCCGTTTCCCAGAGTTTGATCTCGCGGTCCCCGCGCGGCTTCAATTTCTTGGGGTCTAGCTTGTCGGGAATCGACTTTGTCCCGGATTTTAACGCGGGTTGCCTTATGACAAAACCATACACGAGACCGCCTATGATTGCCAGGATTAGTAGGATTAGAGGATACATGCAACACTCCTTATGCTGTAGGTAGTAGGTAGCAAGTAGTCATCTGGGGACAGGCATAACATTCTTAACATTTTGGGCTGCGCCCTAGAATGGGTGGGTAGTAAGAAGCTATGTTGCACAGCACGCAGAATACGCATTAAAACCTCCGATTTATCGAACTTTATACTCAAATACTGACGTCAATTATAGCCACATTCATTAAGTCAGTCAATATTGAGTCTTAAGTCTATTCTACACACTTTTCGCCGATTTGTCAAGCATTTTTTCACCACAAATAGCAGTCACTGAGTCATTAAGTCAGTATGTCATTCGTGTGTCATACTACCAGCGTTAGGCGGAATGATGAACAAGACTCGAAGTGCCTGTGAAACTTGTCAGAAATCCACGCGTATTACTCAATACCAAGAGTGCCCTGAATAGAACATAATTAGCCCCGTGCGCATTGTATAATTGGGAAGTATGTGTGTTTACTGTATGCAAATTCTGTGTACAATTTTGACTAAACCGTCGAAAGGAGGTATGCTTTGAAGTCCAGAATTCACATGTCCTTCATCATTGTTTTTATGCTATTGTCAACCGCTTTTATTTCGGCTAAGGAATATCCGGTCCCGGTTATCAATGCCACTCGTGCAGTTGAAGAGATAGCCGTAGATGGCCATTTGAACGAATCGGTGTGGCAGGGTGAGGGGTATTCCGCACTTGTTCAGAAGGAACCGAATGAAGGTGCGGCACCGACTGAGAAAACAAGTGTTTGGATTGCTTATAATGAACAGGGTATTTTTGTTGCCGCGAAATGCTATTATTCAGATTCAACTACTTGCACAGGGGGAATTGCCAGACGAGATGAAATGGTTCAATCTGATTGGTTCTGGTTCTGGATCGATCCTAACAAGAGTGGGCACAACGGATTCGGTTTTGCAGTAAATCCCGATGGTTCGATGATCGACAGAAAACTCTACCAGGATATCTATTCTGATGACAGCTGGGATGGTGTCTGGGAAGCCACCGCAAAAAGGCACAAAGATTTTTGGGCCGTTGAAGTATTTATTCCCTTTAACCAACTGCGGTTCGGTATGAAAGATGAATACGTGATGGGTGTGAATTTCGAGCGCTACATCTTGCGTAAGGCTGAGGAAGACTATTTTGCTATGGTACCGGACATGGAAGCCGGCTTTGTTTCAAAGTTCGGTCTTCTCACTGGAATAACAGGGATCAAGCCACCAGCAAGATTTCACATTTTACCCTACCTCATGGGGAAAGCCACTTACCTGTCAGAGGGTCAGGATAGCCCATTTTATGATGAAAACAAATATAAGGGCAGTGCCGGCATAGATCTGAAGTACGGCTTGACCGGAGATCTGACTCTGGATTTGACCGTGAATCCCGACTTTGGTCAGGCAGAAGTTGACCCGGCTGAGATCAATCTGACGGCTTTTGAAACGTATTACGATGAGAAGAGGACGTTTTTTATCGAAGGTTCTGATATCTTCCGGTTCGGAGATAATCCAACCGGCGGGGTTTGGAACTGCTACTGGAATGAACCATACATTTTCTACAGCCGCCGGATTGGCAGAGAACCAAAAGGCAGCATCACTCACTCAGGATTTGTTGACAGACCAGAACAGACATCTATTTTAGGCGCTGCAAAATTAAGCGGTCAGATAGGTAATTATACACTTGGCCATATTAGTGCAATCACGGATCGCGAATATGCGAGAATCGATTCATCAGGCACAATATTCGATGAAGAGATCGAACCTCGCACCTACTACGGTATTTTGAGAAGCGGTAGAGAGTTTAACGAAGGAAATCAGGGTTTAGGCTTTATGGCAACCGGCGTTACAAGAGACTTGAGGACCGATGAACTGAGCCAGATCAATAACCAGAATGCATTGGTCTTTGGCCTGGACGGATGGTCGTTTCTAAACAAAGAAAGAGATTGGGGGGTAATGGGCAAAGTAGCATATTCCCATGTGAACGGAACCGAGGAAAGAATCCTGAGTCTGCAGCAAGAACCGGCGCATTATTATCAAAGCCCTGATTTTGAATACGTTTCTTTAGATTCGACCCTTACTTCACTATCCGGGTACATGACAAGATTCGCGGTGAAGAAAACGAAAGGGAATGTGGGTTTTCATTCGGCGCTTGGTGTTATCTCGCCCGGGTTTGAGACCAATGATTTAGGGTTCACCTGGGTCACAAATGTAATCAACATGCATGTCGCGGCAGGATACAGCTGGTTTGAGCCCACAAACTGGTTCAGAAATGCCAATGTTTGGCTAATGACATCGAGGAATTATGATTTCGAAGGAAGACAACTGTTTGAGCAATACTACGCAACGACGTATATTAATCTTCTTAATTACTGGAGTATCAGTTCGTGGCTGCAAATCACGCCGGACGGATTGGATTTACATGATACACGAGGCGGGCCGGCCATTGCCTATTATGGATACAAAGCAGCATTCTTGGAACTCAGTACTGACACCAGGAAGAAATTGAGGTTAAGTGGAAGTGTATATTATGACTTCATCGATGATGGGGGTTATGACAGAAATTACGGACTGGAACTGACTTATAACCCGTCCCCATCGATCAAACTATCCCTCTCTGCAGATTTTAATGAGATACTTTCCCATCAACAATGGGTGGCTAATGTTCCGGATTCATCGGCAGTGTCTACCTACTATACAAGTTACGTTTTTTCAGATCTCGATCAGCAAGTGACATCCGGTACAGTTCGGCTTGATTGGGGATTCACGCCTCAGCTCTCCCTGCAAATGTATGTGCAGCCTTATATCGCGGTAGGCAGTTATTCCAACTTCAAAAGGCTAACCGAAGGTGGAACGTATGATTACGAACCATACGATTACCAGGGTCCAAACCCGGATTTCAACTTTAAATCCTTTAAGGCGAATGTTGTCCTGCGCTGGGAATACCGTCCCGGTTCACTGATTTATCTGGTCTGGACTCACGACCGGCAGAATTATGACAATCCGGGAGTCTATGATCTGGGGAATGATATTCAGTCTCTTATGAACGAAGATGCAGATAACATATTCCTGCTCAAAGTGAGCTATTTATTCACTATCTTCTAAAACAAAACGAAATGTGTAGGCTGTAGACATAAGGCGAAAAGAGTGAGATTGCCGTGCTTTGCTATACAAAGCATCGATTCCCCCCGACATTGCTTCCCTCGACAACGCTCGTGGTTTTTTCTCCTTATACTCGAAACCTCCGGACAGCGGGTCACTAATTTTCGTGATTAAATTAAAGATTTGTACAAAAAATCGTGACGGAGATACCAAAAAGCGTATCAGGGTATCAGAGGTTCAGGGGAAAAATCTCTCGCAGGGGACAGGCATAACATTTTTAACATTTTGGCACATAATGATGGAAAAGGGGCTACTTCCACGTGAGGCGTTTCGCGTTTCTCATCATCTAACTTTTACTACTTTCTGAACAACACTACTATCGCCGATGACAAAGTAGATACCCGGATGTATCTTATCAGGCGCGACTACTCTTCCAGTGATATCAAAGACCGTGAATTTTTTGCCAGCTGGCAACAATAATGGACCGCTGATTATCGTAGTAGTATATGGAATCACCTGGACCTTTACGTCTGATCGATCACTTCCAATGCCCACCTCAAAGTCAAGACTACCGTAGATATCAGCCGGATACAGCAATTTGGACCAAACGCACAGATAATATTCATCACCTCCGGCAACGTAACCGTCAGAGCAACTTTGCCCCGGACTTGTGATCCTGAACGGAGATAGCATCGGATTCCCTGATGCGTCATACTTACGACCCCACAATTCCAGGTAACTCCCGACCCAGCGGTTGTAAATCACAAAATATTCTGAGCCGCTAAAGCATATTCCCCCTGAACTTACCACCAAAATATCATCGGCAATTGTGAATGGAGAACCGATCAGAGCACCAGTACTCGATACAAGCTGACCTCTCAGCAAACCAGGATATTCAGCCCAAACAACAAACATTTTATTACCGTCATAGGCAATAGCCGTATTATGAACCGCATCGCTCGCAGTCGCTATGTGTATTGTGTCACCAGGCGTGCCATCAAGATTGACAAACCTCCCAATTACTTCGAAAGGCGAAGCAAGATGCCCCCAGACCACAAAATACCTATCACCAATAAACGCAATAGACGGTTCCTTCTGGAAACTACCATCTGCAGGACCCACCTGGATGCCTACAGAATCGAGAACCACACCAGATTGGGTCACGCGCGCCGCATATACTGTATTGTTTCCGGGAACTCTGAGGTCTGACCAGACCACCATATAATGAGTGCCGTCGAAGGCAACATCTGGATCAGTCTGAATGTCTGCTGCCGAGCAGATATTAAAAGAATTTATCGAATCGCAGTTTGGAGTGACACGCACTCCATATATATTACCGGAACTTCAGCAACTATCCCTGAAAACTACGAGGAAATTCGTACCGTCATATGCAGCTGCCGGCGCATAGCCGGTACGGTTTTTGTACATCAACTTTCCATCCGGATCGAGGACTGTGCCGCTTGTGCTGACCCGCGCACCGAAAACTGACTGCGAGCTGTCGATATCATAGTCCCTGTAGTCTGCCCAGAACACGTAGTACTGGTCGTTTGCATATATTGCACAAGGATAGTACTGATCAAGAACCGCAGTGCAGATCGGAAACTCAGCACCTGGTAGAACCAACGAGAGCATTAAAACAAAGGACATTTAACCTCCTCTTGGATACTTGGCATCCATTAACGATCCCGAATCAAAGACCCGTGATATCGAGATTCTTCTTGCTCTTCCTCACTGAGGTATTATAAGTAAAACGCTCAATAATCGCTCACAAAAGGTATCTCAAAGATATTTCACATCGTCGATTACCATAAAAAGTGAGGACAGGCATAACATTCTACTCGCGGGGGACGGGGGTTGACTTTTTGGCAACACTTGGCGTCATTGACACTTGGATTTGCACAGCTATAATTCACCAGTAGATCAGATGAGGAGGAAATATGATATTTCGTAGAAATATGCCGCTATCTAGTGTAGTGTTTATCTTACTAATATGCCGCACGCTGAGTTCACCGATCTATGCCCAGGAAAGTCTAGAACAAACACGAAAATCATTTTTCTGGATAAACGGAGGACCTGGTTTATCTCTAAATGGCGTAGCAGCCGGCCTTGGGCTTTCAATCCAGCCAGCACGACCTGGATACCTTTTGTTTTCACTTCGGGGCAGTATCGCCGCTGAGATACTCGGTGATGACATCAACGATGTTGCTGTCCTGGTCGGTTACAGCTCTAAGAAACCTCAATCACACGGATATTTCTCTATTGCCACTGGTGTAAGCTATGTCGGCGGTACGGCCGTTGAGGCGACATTCGGAATTCCTGCGGAGGTTCAATTATTCTACACACCATTGTCTTTCATGGGCGTTGGATTACAGGTGTTCGCTAATTTCAATAAAGAGAAAACCTTTGGTGGTGTGCTGCTCTGCCTGCAGTTTGGGAAACTTCGGTAGAACCTGATATACAACAAGGTATTGTAATTACCAAAATAGTGATTGTGTCATTATGTCATTGCTAAAAGAAATAGTCATATTTCAGGGACCGGTGTTGATTTCTCTTTTTGGCAAAATATGCCTGGTCTTCGGGCAAGGACAACAAACGCGGCAAAAGTGTAATAGCTGTAGTTCTCGATGCCCCAGCACTTTTATGGAAGTGCTGGCTTACTCGAACACTAATATTCGTACACCAGCGGTGTCAGCGTTCAGCGTTTCTATGCCGGTTGGATTTATTCCACCGTGACTATTTTCTTACTGACTTGTTGATCTTCGGTTTTCAAGACACAAAAATACACGCCTGCAGAAACTTGTCGGTCGTTGTCATCCATACCGTTCCAGGCAATAGAGCAGGTGCCAGGTTGTTGATATTCATTCACCAAGTTCTTAATCAACCTGCCCGATACATCGTAAATCGATAACGAAACTGCTCCTTCACTCCGCAGTGCATAACGGATAGCGCTGTGTGTTTTCATCGGGTTTGGAATGACGTCAAGCAACAAACATTCAGCAGATTTCAGTTTGCTTTCCAGGATTCCAACGGACGACCAGTATTTCACCGTTGCCATGTCATAATACGTACCTAAACCAACACTTCGCCCGCATATGTAAACACCGCCTGAATCATCAATTGCCACGGCCAGTGCGTAATCAACACTATCACAACAATTGTAACCGGCAACCCACTGTTCGACTCCAGCTGAATCGTACACGATGGCGACATAGTCATTCAATGAAGTAGCGCCCCGGCTGACTCCAGTAATGTAGACATTTGCGGATTGGTCAATTGTCATACACTTACCGCCATCCTGATCCGAAGGAGTGTCATAGTCATTGGCCGGACCATTGTATCGTGTCACCCATAACTCGTTACCATCCGGATCATACTTGATTGTCACTATATCCGAACCGGTGCCGAGGCCTTGACTCTGACCCACGACATAGATATTGCCCAGAGCATCAACCTCCAGTCCGTATCCGCCATCACTCAGGCTCGTATCGGGATTGTTGTATCTCGCGACCCATTGTTCGACACCAGCAGAGTCGTATTTTATCGTAACGATGTCGCTTAGTGTTCCGAGACCCCTGCTTGAGCCAGTCACATAGACATTACCTGATCCGTCAACCTCGATATCCCTGGCCATATCAGAACTGTCGACTGGACCATTATAAGTCCTCACCCAAGCGGTGTCGCCGGACACAGCATCATATTTTATTGTCACATAGTCCCTAAGAGTACCGGTACCGTATGGATTAACATAACCTGTTACATAGATATAACCATCATTACCAGCGATCACTTTGTGCCCCTCATCACTATAATTACCCGGACCATCAAATCGTGCTACCCATAATTCATTACCACTCGAGTCATACTTGACAGTCGCAATGTCAAACTGGTAAGATAAACCTCTACTGTATCCTGTGACATAAACATTCTCCTGATCATCGACCGCGACCCAATTGGCAAAATCATACTGACCCGTTATCCCATCATATATTTTCGACCATGCAGTATCACCATCTGGACGATATTTGATTGTCAAGTAGTCACCGGCGCCCGAACTCATTGTATAACCGGTGAGGTAAGCATTGCCTGAAGGCCCGATGGCGATTGCGTTGGCTCGCTCGTTGTAACTGCCCGCACTGGCATAATCCCTTACCCACGCGGTATCACCATCCGAATAATACTTGACCGTAGTCCAGTCACCATTCGTTCCCGGGTTCTCAGTTTTGCCGGTAACATATATATGACCGGAATCATCAACCGCAATCGCATATGCCCAATCCGACTCTGCACCGGGACCTGTCCACCGGTGAACCCACACGGTATCGACTTGGGCAGACAAGAATACGGGCGTTAAAACACAGAGAGCTGGTAATACCATAAACAACAGCCTCGAACCTTTCATATAGCCTCCTTTTCTTAAAGGCAACTCTACAAAATGTGCCTCCAATCATTAGGCACACTATTATATCCAAACAAAACGGTGTGTACATAGAGTACTGGCACTGGGTCATTGAGTCATTAGGTCATTATGTCATTACCAATAAAGTCATTATGTCATTTTAAGACAGCGTATCGGTCGGTACAGAAGTTAGGTGCTAGTACCGTGCGTATTTCTTGATAATCGCTGGAGTCAGGTATTGACTGGTGATTGTTGTCTTAAGCCCCCTTTTATCCAAAACCTCCTGTGCTTTGAGGACGTTTTGTCTTGTCAGATAAAGACCTGTATACGTATGATAAAAGCCATCGGTTTCGTGTTGATAAAAGTGATGGGATACACTAAACCCACCAACGATTTGCAGCCACAAGAAAGCCGAATCAGGCCGCCTTCCATATTCAAATTCGTGATAAAGCCTGCGAGCACTACCGTGGTCTTTTGCGAGACCAACATGAAGAGAGAATAGCCACGTGCCCGTTCGCTCATTCGGAATATTTTTCACATCTTCAATCTGCCACAGTTTTGACAACGCCTTGCTCACGGCAATCGAATCCGTAAAGCAAAACCAGGCCTTCCGCCCCTCGATTCGTAGGGCTCCGGGAACTCTTCTTCCGCCAACATAATCATAGCTGCCTACATAGTTGTCTTCAATCTGCCATCGCTCGAAATGCTCCAGTTTACCTGCTCGTTTCATGCTTTTCAAGAGGCTGTCCAGTCCAATGACTGCGTTAGTCTTTACTACAACATCTTTCACGTATCTCTCTTCTCGATCACTTCCGCCGTAGTTCTCGACGAATACTGCGTCGAAATATGCCGCATGCCACCTGCATTCCATGGTCTGCGTAGCCTGAAGCAAAAACGTGGAGCCCAACGCAGCTATAATGAAAACTGGGAGATTTCTAATATGAGAAATCATCTCTTGATGCCACACATTTGACAGCAATCCATCGTTTTCGCACAGTCGTAGCAGTATTTATATGAAACTGCTATTTCACAATGGCAGATGTCACACTCACTAATCGCGGGATGCACAGCCTTATACGTGCATTCTGGACATAAATAGGAGGTTCCGTTGTCGAACCAATCACGGTCGCATGCAACATACAAAACTAAGGGTATAAATGCGCAAAGAAGAAACAAACGTACCAATCTACGATTTTGCTTATTCGAGGTATTCATGTATACATCCTCTTCACAAAAAGTATAATCTCGAAACGGAAATAAGTCAAGTAGTCACACACCGCGATAGGCGGAAACGTCTGAATTCCCCGGTTGAACCGGAGAATGACCCTGCGTTGAGCGTACCGCGTGTGGCGTTTTATGTCACCGTGTCACCCGGTCTCCTTGTCTCCATGTCACCCCGTGGGGACGGTGGTTGACTTTTTGGCATCACTGCACGGCGTCTCCGAACAAGGGCAGCAAACGCGGCAAGAATCCACCAACTGTAGTCCTCGATGCCCCAGCACTTTCATGAAAGTGCTGGGTTACTCGAACACTAATGTGCGCAGGAGATTCGTCTCGTCGGCCTTCGAAACGCTCCTCTTGACCGTGTTCAGGACCGGCAGGTGTTCACCCACGCAGGATTCCTACTAATTGAGGCAGTCGCGCACCGCCCTAGTAAGCATGAGTCAGGCAAAATAGGAATTCGCATTTGGTACTCTAGTTTGTTTCTCCTTTCACGATGTCGATAATTTTCGCATCAACCCAGTAGATGTTTTCACCGCTGCTGAAAAATAGATACTTTCCATCGGGTGAAACGTATGGGTCCCGGCTATCCTCGTCAAAGCCCATTCTATCGCTCAAGTTTATAGGATAGTTCCAGATACCTGTTTCACTTCTAAAACTCACATAAATTCTACAATCCTCCTCTTTTATGTTGTGTCGATTGGAACAAAACAGTAAGTAGGTTTCATCAGCGGCGATGTATGGCGTGTAATCAATTGCATTTGTATCAACGATATTTATCGGTTCGGCAAGGATCTGTGGCTCTGAATACTTCCCATCCTCATATCTCGAACACAATATCCCTCGATTGAATTTCTTGCCTTCAACCCATCCACAATAATAAATAGTGCCATCTTTGGTGCATGTCTGTTGAGTTTCTAATTTCTCGGTGTTGATGGGGGCACCAACGTTTACTGGTTCTGAATATCCTACACCGGTTCGTTCAACATACCATATGTCAAGACTGCCATATCCCCCAGGAATATTCGCAGTTGAAAAATACAGCCTTTCATTATCATATGAGAAAAATGGTCGCATACACACGTACTCTTCAAACAGAAGTAACACTTCAGGATCACTCCATCTTCCATCTCTGTATTCAACGAAATAAATCTTGGGAGGTATTGCCATCCAGTATATTTCTTTCCAGTCCTGAGAAATTGCAGGGAAGCAATGCATCCTACCTTTTCCAGATATAATTCCCGGGGCAAAAATCTCTGGCGAGCCACCCGGTGGCTTTTGCCCTAGATACTTCCAAACATTGGATTGTCCACATGTAACATTGAAACCCAATACACTAATCAATACTAAGAGAAATCGCTGTTTCATATTTCCTCCACATTGGTCATTATGTAACTTCTCGATTTATCTTTCGACAAGCTCAAGATTCACTCTAAGAATAGAATCGTTGAACAGCTAGATTGCTTTGCAGCAGCCTTCTCAGCGCCACCAGTTTCGTTGCCGGATGGCGGTGGTGGGCAGACCTTTTTCTTCAAAGTAATTTTTCATCTGGGTTTTCATGACAAGATATTCAGATGCGGCGTGGGACACGCCGACTAATATCATCCTGCTGTTTCGTGAAAACTCCGAAATCTCCTCGTTCATGCGGGCAACTCGTTCTTTCCCCTCGTCATCCTCAGGTGTATAGCGTGGATACCACTCGCCGGACAGGTACATATCGCATGAGTTATCGCGTGCTTGTTTCAGATATTGGGGTTCATCACCGCCGCCGGCGACAATGGCAACCCGCTTGACTTCTGCGTTGAGACAACCGCCGACCTCCAATCTCGATACTCCAAAGATTTCGCGTATCTTCTTTAGTAACGGAGGCGTTTCTTCCCGCTCGATAGTGCCGATTCTGCCGGCATATCCTATGCCGTATTCTATATAGCTCTTCTCAACACTCACCCCCAGTGCCTGGACTATTGCAGTGTTTGTGCCTATTTCATCGTGGCAATCCAGTGGCGCGTGGCAACTGTAAACGGAAACTCGTCTCTTTTTCAGTTCCGCAAGCACTGACCATGGAATCGGTAGAAATCCGGCTCCACAAACTTCCATGTCCAAAGGATGGTGTAAGAAGAGCAAGGCATCGGTTGTGCTAGAGTCAAATATGCTTTTCATGACATCGGGTGTAGCAAACGCGCTGCAAAAGACGCGCTTCACATCTTCGCCAGCATTTAGCATCAATCCGTTATACTTATCACAAAACTGCGCCTCAAACACTTCTCGATAATCATAATCAGTGCGCGCACAGGCCTTTGGTATCCAATGCTTCATCGCCGGGTCGGCTGGCCAATCCGCCATATTGAAGAAAGTATCAAGCTCGCTGATTACATTTGCCAGTTCGATCGGATCACCCCCCTTCGCTATTCATCATTTTGTCATTTAGTCAATTGCCTAAGTAATAAAATGAAATATGAGATGTTAGAACAGTCTCAATACTGAAGCACGCCGGTATGCATTGTCATTTTCCACTCGTCGCCGACCTTAGAATAAACTTTACAGGTTCTTCCTTTCCAGTGATTTTTCTCGCCGGTCTTCTTGTCTATCCATAACGTGTCAATATCCACAACCGCGAAGGCACCGTCTTTTTGATCGGAAATCACAATCTTCTTTATATCGCGCCTATTATGGACCAACTTATACTGTGAGAAAAACTCTGTATAAAACACCCTCCATCTCTGATAATTGAATCTTCCCAATACCATCTTCCATTTTGCCGGATCGTGATCAGTTTTTTCCACTGGCCATGGCCAAACCATGTCTTTGTGGAAAACAGAAAGCAGTTGGTGAACATTCTGAATATCCCACGCCTTAGTTTCGCGGCAAATGATTTCTCTGATTTGCTCGATTGTTTCATTCATATCACATAAAGACTACTGCTATTTGCATAAGGACGAGTTTCCCCAGCGAGACTACTCTTTGATGAATCCAATACGGCGCTTCGGCTTCTCGTGTGGCTGCATTAGCTGGCGGATCGCCTCAAAAATCGCTTGAACCTCCTCATCGTGTTTTGAAATCTTGCGCTCGAGCTCTCTTAGCTTATAAGCCAGCTTCTTGTGTGCGGAAAGAATACTGCGGAGTTTCACAAATGCGCGCATGATGGCAATGTGAACCTGAATTGCTCTTTCACTCTTAAGGACGCTTGAAAGCATAGCCACACCCTGTTCCGTGAAAGCGTAAGGCAGATATCTTCGTCCTCCCCAGCTTGAGGTCACAAATTGTGACCTCAAGTTTCTGTATTCATCTTTTGTAAGTTGAAACATGGAATCATCTGGAAAACGTTTTCTATTCCTCTTAACAGCCTGCACCAAGACCCTTGTCTTTGTGCCATAGAGTAAGGCAAGATCTTTATCCGACATAACCTTATGTCTCCGGATCATCAGAATCTTACTCTCAATGACTTCCTGAGAAACAAAACGTTTCATATTTGTTGATTATTGTCAATCTAACACATATGTCAAGCGTGTGCATTTTACCTCGAAAGCCTTGCTACAGGGCAGGAATTTTAGTCACGTGTCTGTACGGTCAGCGTGTATTCGAACGTACCGTCGTCACTAGGTATTTCCTCTCCGTGGTCCTTAAGGATCGCAACATACAATTCAATAGCTTCCTTCACCATGTTTACGGCGGCATCGATATTTTCCCCTTAGGTCACGCATCCCGGCAATGAGGGAACGGTTACTGTGTACCCGCCTTCAGGTTCCTCTCTGAATAATACTCTATAGTTAACTAATTTCATACGATGAATTATCGCCAGAAATCAAATAGTGTCAAGCACCCTATTTCAAGATACATGATACCCATCATCCTTCCCTTCGATCTCTCTCATCTCGCTGTGCTCGATACATACTACGGGACTTGCAGCAGGACACTGAATTTCGTAGTCAGATCAAAGATCTGAACGAAATTCGCGCAGGATGATTACGCCGACAAGCATATATCATTGCGTCATTACCAACTTAGTCATTGTGTCATTGAGTTATTATGTCATTCAAAGAAAGAAGCGGATCAGGATATCAGAGAATCAGAATATCAGAAAAAAAGGGTGAGGCGTCAAGCATGCAGCGTCATGTGTAGAGCGTATGGCGTGAAACGTTACGCGGTGTCTCCCCGTCTCCGCTGCTCCGTCTCCCTGTCGCTTTGTCTCCAGGTCTGCCTACCTCGAGTATCAGTGAGTGCCGCGGGATATGATTGCCGTAAAGTCATGGAACAGATATTTTTTGTAACGTTGCTTGCCGGTCAGTTCACGTAAGATACCGAGTTGTTCGAATCGCTTCACTAATTCGTTGCCGGATTCTTTGGATATCTTAAATT
>JGI2173J19968_10000120_pt1 | contig 25348 bp, 22 predicted proteins | sample DeeMarSWOR136_30_FD_19968 | JGI IMG/M metagenome (IMG submission 19968) | reverse complement strand
CCCCACCACAAAAAATAGGGGTACCTAAAGTAAAAGGAAGATAAATACCAATTGCAACAGGTAAAACTGGAATATTTATTAGAATTAGAATAAATGCAAGAACCATTCCAGCAAGAACAAATGGCCATACCATTTCACCACCAAGAACGCCACGTACAACACCACTCATTAGAAATGCTTGAGGAGCAGGAAGGTTTGTACTTCCAATAGTATAGGCTTTGTGAAGAGCAGATACCACAATTGCAAGAATTGGTGCTGCTGCAATTATTCCAACAAGCTCAGCAAGCTGCTGTCTGTAAGGGGTCGCTCCTATCATCTGACCTGCTGTCATCGATTGCAGTACGTCACCAGAAATTGCTGCACAGCAGGCAATAACTGCGGCAATAAGAAGAGCGATACCATATGCACCAACATCACCTGACATTCCAAACCCAAGCAAAATAAGGCTTGTTAAAAGTAAGACTGAAACAGTGACTCCAGAAGTTGGATTATTTGATGAGCCAACAAGACCAGCCATATAACCTGCTATTGCACTTGCAATAAATGCAAATAAAATGGCAAAAACTGCCATCACCCCAGAAACAACCAAATTATCTGATATCCATACGTATACCAGAAAAACAGGTATTGTAAGTGCTCCAATTGTTAAAAAAACATATTTAAAATTCAAATCTTGATTGGTTCTTTTTTTTGCTTGAACTTGACCACTTTTTATCCCGGTTATTGCCTCTCTTATTCCATCAGCTAGATTATGTCTAAGCTTGAAAATCGTCCATAAACCTCCAACGACCATTGCACCTACACCGATATAGCGAATGTAGTCCTCCCAGATTTTATAGAAACCCCATATAAGTTTACCGGTCTCAAGATTTCCACCAGTAAATCCCATAGCTTCAGATATCTGTTCAGGTGTGACAGGTGTTGGTATACCTACTGCAAGAGCAATAAGTGGTGCTATTATCACCCAGCCAAGAAGACCTCCAACAAATACGAATGATGCAATTCTTGGACCAATTATCCAACCAACTCCAAGAAGAGCAGGAGAGGTTGCAATGCCTCCATAGAATATTCCATTATTTTCTCCTCCTCCAATATTGAATTTCCCTAAATTAAAAACTCCATGTAATTTACCTTGAATTGCATGAAGCCCTACTTGTCCGAATTTCAAAAGTGCCCCAAGAATACTACCTAAAAGAAGCCATATGCCACTCGCACTAGCATCCTTTTTTCTGTTTGAAACATCATCACCAACAGTTGTTGTAAGTACAGCAGCAACAGCCAATCCCTCAGGAAATGGAAGGTCTGTTTTAATAATCAAAGCACGCCTAAGTGACACCATCCACAGTACTCCAAGAGTACCACCTAATGCTGCAATAATTGTTGTTTCAACATAATGAATCTCTGACCATGCCTCAAGAAAGAGCATTGCAGGAATTGTAAATATTACTCCTGCAGCAAGAGCAGTTCCTGCTGCAGCTCCCATCATCCCAATATTTACCTCAAGAATGGTTCCTTTCAATGGTCTGAGAAGAGCAAAGGCCATAACCGCACCAGGGATTGCTGCTGATACTGTCATTCCAGCATAAAGACCAAAATATGCATTTGCAGATCCCAAAACTATTGCAAGTAATGCACCAATTAGTACTGCTTTAATTGTCAGCTCCGGAATTATTGTTTTTGCTGGAATAAATGAATTAAAGTCTTCCCTTGATGTCATCTTATTCGTACAATAAACTATTATTTACAAATATATAAAATAACCGTACTAAAATAAAATTCATTATTAGTTTTATAAAAGGATAATGAGAGGATTAAAATTATCCTTCCACAAGATCAGCAATATCTGTTGGAAACTTAGCTACCTTTACACCCGCTTTTTCAAATGCCTTTATCTTTGACTCAGCTGTTCCTTTACCCCGAGCAATAATTGCACCTGCATGCCCCATGCGTTTACCAGGGGGAGCAGTTCTACCTGCAATGAATGCAAAGACAGGTTTAGAGATATATTCCTTTATATGTTCTGCAGCCTCCTCTTCAGCAGTTCCACCGATTTCACCTACTAAGACAATTGATTTTGTCTCAGTGTCTTTTTCAAATGCGTCAAGTGAATCAATAAAAGTTGTTCCAATTATTGGGTCACCACCGAGTCCAACACAAGTGCTTTGACCGATACCTTTCTCAGTTAGAGAATTCACTATTTCATAGGTTAGAGTTCCACTTCGACTTGCAACACCTACACTACCTTCCTTAAAGATTTGACCTGGCAGGATTCCAATCTTTGTTTTACCAGGGCTTGCAATACCTGGGCAATTAGGACCAATCAGTACCGCACCCTTATATTTGCTGTAATGGACAAATTCCATTGCATCATGAAATGGAATATTTTCTGTAATCACCACTAGAGTTTTAATTCCTGCGTCAAGTGCTTCAAACACCGCATCCTTTGCAAAACGAGCAGGAACCAAGATGAGAGATGTATTTGCACCTGTTTCAGAAACACCCTCAAAAACATTATTAAAAATTGGTACTCCTTCAACCTCTTGACCGCCTTTACCTGGTGTTACACCTGCTACAACATTTGTTCCAAACTCCTTCATCGCACCAATATGAAATACTCCTTGATGTCCAGTTGCACCTTGAACTAAAACCTTGTTACTTTTATCTGCAAAAATAGCCATATTAATTTCACCTCGCAAGATCAGAAGATTTCTGAGCCGCGTCCTGAAGGGTTGTTCCAGTTATTAGCCCAGCATCTTTTAAAATATCCTTTGCTTGCTCTTCATTACAGCCTTTTATACGTGTTATCACCGGACAGTCAATTCCCTCCTTTAAAATTACTTCTTTTACTCCCTTTGCAACAGTGTCACATCGTGTTATTCCACCAAATAAATTCAAGAATATTACTTTAGGTTTTGCCTTTTTCATAAGACTAAAAGCTTGTTTTACCTTTTCAGGATCATCTGTTCCTCCAAGGTCTAAAAAAACACCGCCTTTACCGCTATAATTAGTTAGTGCATCAAGTGTTGCCATGGTAAGTCCTGCGCCATTTGCAATAACGCCGATGTTACCGTCCAGTTGAATAAATGCTATACCCTTTTCCTTTGCATCCTTTTCAAGAGCAGTAAGTTCAACAACCTCAGGCTCTATATCAGTGTGTCTGTATATTGCATCATCGTTAATATTAACCTTTGAGTCCAGTGCCATTACTCCTCCGTCTTTTTTGATTATAAGAGGATTGATTTCAACAAGTTCGCAGTCATATTCTCTAAATAATTTATAAATTTTTGAGATAACCTTTCCAACTTCTTTTCCTTCTTCTTTTTCTAATTTTAGCTTGGAAACAATACCACGAATATGAAAAGGCTGTATTCCAATCAATGGATTTACCCACTCTTTGAAAATCTTATCATCTGGCACACTCTCAATATCCATACCTCCCTCACCACTAGCCATAATAAGAGGCATTCTTTTAGAGCGGTCAAGAGTAATGCTTAGATAAAGCTCTTTTTTTATATCTACCATTTCTTCAGCAAGGACCTTTCGCACTTTGTATCCTCTTATATCCATACCCATAATCTTTGAAAATTTTTCTTTAGCATCACTTGAATTCTCAACCGATTTTATACCACCAGCTTTACCTCGCCCTCCAATTGGAACCTGTGCCTTTAGAATCAAAGGAAAACCAAGACCAGAAAAATCATTTTTATCATTAACCAACCTGCCTTTTGGAACTGAAATTCCGTATTTAGAAAATAGTTCCTTCCCCCGATATTCAAAAAGTTTCATGCGAACCTGAATGCAAATTCATATATTTAATAGCTTTTTAATCCAAAAATCACAGCCCACAATCTTACTTGCAATTGGTGCAAACTTAAATTCTTTTATAAAAACCATTGTATTCAATCCATAAGATTTAATAATTGGATCTTGTGCAATCCAATGATTTTCTTTTAAAAGATGCATAATCTTCATTGTATCACTCTTATAATCATCATAATCCCTATAGATAGATATCATTACAGCTTCAAACATCCTAGTTGCAAAAAAAATCGTTGATTCACTCATAAGAATTGTTGCTTCATCATTTTCAAGGTTTGGGGGATTTCTAGGATCAAAACGGATATGTGAAAAAACAAGAATTTCAAAACCTAATTTTTGAAGATTAGGAAGACATAATTGTCTAACCAGATTTTCCTCTTCAAAATTACGTCGAAAGCGAGAAACAGTATGTCTGGAAACACCTATTTCACGGCCAATATCATTATCTGACATTTCAGGATAGCTAACTATCATACAAAAAACATTTTTTTCTGTATCTGAAAAATTCACACTTTTTCTGTTACTAAAAGCAAGATTTATGATTTCCTCTCCTCCAAAAGATTTTATTTTAAAAGTTTTTTTAAGTAAAGATTCAAAGTCAAAAAAGCGATATATTTTACTTATTTCAAAAGGAAAAACAACCATACTTGGGTATTCTTCCTCTAATAGACCTCGACCTCCAAAAGTTTGGGTTCTAATATCATTAATTCTACCAATTGTTGCATAATCTTTTGAGAGACTTAACGAAAATCCTTTGTCTTGTTCTCCGACTGAAAAAAATATTTCTTCAAATACTTCTATTGTTTTCCCTGTAATTTCCACACGTTCCTGAAGTGGTATTAGTGGACTGAAGTTCGTATAAATTGTCACAAGCATCTGGCATCCCATGTTTTGTAATTTTGGTATTATTAATCTTCGAAAATATTCTTTCTCCTTTAATCTATGCCGAATTGATGTTACAGTTGAATGTTTTAATTTTAATTTTTCGGATAATTTTTTATCTGTTAATTGCGGATATTTTATTAGACCATAAAGTACTTGTTTTTCTTTTGGTGTAAGTTCAATTTTCTTCATATCTACGTTAAGAATAAGTTAACCCGATATAAACTTTATTATCAATTTTTTAAAAATATGGCAGATTAATACTATTAGGAGCAATTGCATATGATTATATTATCAAATTAACATTTTTTATAACTTTTCTTACTTTTATGATAATTTATACAAAAAGTATATAAGACATAATTTTCATATGTTTTATTGTTACGTGGGAGGAGCTAACCTGTCAAATACATTGACAAATGAGGTCACCCAAATAGGGTATACAAAAATACCTTTTATAAAATACTTTTTAAATTTACAATATAAAAATTATATGGGGATTTTGACATGAATAAATCTAAACAGATTCTTGTTGAAAAATCAAATAGCGAAAAGGGAAAAAATAAAGATGAAAAAATAAAGGCAATTGAAGTTGAAGTTTTCATTATGGGAAAAAGTTACAAGGTTCCAGCTGGTCTAACAATTATGAAGGCACTTGAATATGCTGGTTATCGTTTTGTTCGTGGTTGTGGTTGTCGCGCTGGCTTTTGTGGTGCATGTTCAACTGTCTATCGTATTGAAGATGAGCAAAAACTCGGTTTTGATCTTGCATGCCAAAAAGTGGTCGAGGATAAAATGTATCTTGTTCAGCTTCCATTTGTTCCTGCATCAAAAGCTGAATACGATATAGAGAAAATTAAACCTAGTGATACTGTCCTTTTAGAAATGTATCCAGAAATTGCAAGATGTGTTTCATGTAATACATGTACTAAATCATGTCCTCAGGATATTGAGGTTATGAAATATATTCAAATGGCAATTCGAGGTGATATAGGAAGATGCGCTGAATTATCTTTTGATTGTATTCAGTGTGGTCTCTGTGCTATGAGATGTCCTGCTGATATTAAGCATTACCATCTATCACAGCTAGCTAGAAGAATACGTGGAAAATATATTGATCCAAAATCAAAGAATCTTTCAAAACGGTTAAAGGAGATTGATAACCGAAAATACGATGATGAAATAAACAATATAATAAAGATGCCTAAAAAAGAAACAATGGAGCTTTATAATAATAGGAAAATTGAAGCTGAAGAGACTGGAGATTTAGGGGGTGACTGATTTTTGAAAATGATTGATGGCTATCCAGATTATATGATGGAGTCTATAAAACTTGTTGAGAAAAAACGGGATTATAACATGAAACATCCTGTTAAACCAATGAGTATGAAAGAACGAGAAGATATGTTAAGTAAATATCATCCTGATTATATGAAGGGATCTCGTCGTGAACTACGCGTTGGAATCGATAAAGGTCAAATTTTTTATAATGGTATCGTCGATCTATTGGAAGCTCGACCAATTCTTGACCCAAAAGACGTTGATCTAAGTAAGATTGATTATGATGTAGATTTATTAATTATTGGTGGTGGAGGTGCAGGTACTGTTGCTTCTCTTTTTGCTCATGAATCGGGTATCCCTGTTGAAAAAATATTAATAGTTACAAAACTACGTCATGGAGATGCAAACTCTATGATGGCACAGGGTGGAATTCAGGCAGCAGATAGACCAAATGACAGTCCAACATTACATTATATTGATATATATGGTGGAGGACATTTTACAAATAAACCTGAACTTGCTCGTGCTCTAGCTCTTGATGCTCCAAGAATCATAAACTGGCACGAGAACCTTGGAGTAATGTACGATCGCCAAGAAGATGGTGAGTTCCAGGAATTATCTGGTGGTGGAACATGTCGTAATCGTATGCACAGCTGTAAAGACTATTCAGGTATGGAAATTATGAGAAATATAAGGGATCGTGCAAGAAATCTGGAAATTCCAGTACTTGAATTCTGTCCAATAGCTGAGTTGTTAATGGATGATAAAGGCCAAGTGGCAGGGGCAATAGCATTTAATCTTGAAACCTTTGAATATTATGTAATCCGTGCAAAAGCAACCATTCTTGCAACAGGTGGATCAGGAAGATTGCATTTATCCAATTATCCGACAACTAACCATTACGGAGCAACTGGTGATGGTCTTGTCATGGCCTATCATGTTGGAGCAAATCTGCTGGACCTTGATACAATTCAGATTCATCCAACAGGGGACGCTTTTCCAGAACCCATTGTTGGAATACTATCAACTGAAAAAATAAGAGGTCTTGGTGCAATACCGCTAAATGCAAATGGTGACCCCTTTGTTTTTCCACTTGAACCTCGTGATGTGGAATCTGCATCGCTTATTAAAGAATGTAAAGAGGGGCGTGGAATTGTTACTCCAACAGGTATGCCTGGTGTATGGCTTGATACACCGATGATAGAGATTATCCACGGAGAAGGAACAATTGCAACAAAACTTGCCGGAGAGGTAAGAAAATTTAAAAGATTTGATATTGACCTAACAAAACATCCGATTCTTGTTTATCCAACCCTGCACTACCAGAATGGTGGTGTAGAAATAAATGAAAAATGTGAAACCAAGGTGCCAGGTCTTTTTGCATCTGGTGAGGTTTCTGGTGGGGTACATGGTAAAAACAGATTGATGGGAAATTCATTACTAGATTTCAATGTTTTTGGCCGTCGTGCTGGTATCTACGCTGCAAAATATGTTAAAAAGGCAAAAATAGGGAAACTAACACTCAGCCACCTTGATAAATATAACAACATGCTTGATAGTGCAGGAATCAAACCTTCGAAAACGGCACCTATTCTTCTTCCTGAATACCGTGGTGAAATGGCAATTTCTCGGTCACTTGACATATTCTGAGGAAAATAACATGATTGAAGTTAAAGAAGATTGGTGTAAGGGCTGCAACATATGTATTGAGCGATGTCCAGTTAATGCCTTAGAGGAATCTGATAAACTAAATAAACGTGGTGTACGCCCACCTAGATTGAAAAAGGTAAATGAATGTAATAATTGCAGACTCTGTGAGCTTGTATGTCCAGATTTTGCAATAACTGTTATTCCTGAAAAAAAAAAGAAAGATGATAAAAAAACCCTTCTGAGGTCACCTGTAGGGGGAATTTGATAATATGAGATATAAAAGAAATCCAGAAAGGATTAGAAATGTTCTAGGAAACAAGGTACAATTTATACTTGGAGACATGGCCTGTGTGTATGGAGGTATTCTTGCAGGTTGCTCATTTTTTGCAGGTTATCCAATTACTCCAGCATCAGAAGTTGCAGAGGGAGCTGCAAGACTGTATCCTAGAATAGGTGGAACCTATATTCAGATGGAAGATGAGATTGGAAGTATTGCAGCAGTGATAGGAGCTTCTTGGGGAGGGGCAAAATCTATGACTGCAACATCAGGACCTGGTTTTTCATTGATGATGGAAAACTACGGCTTTGCTGTTATGACTGAGACACCATGTGTTATTGTAAATGTTCAACGTACAGGGCCATCAACCGGTCAACCTACATTGGGTGCCCAGGGTGATATGATGCAATGCAGATGGGGGACTCATGGCGATTTACAGGCAATAGCTCTTGCACCAAGCACAGTTCAGGAATGTATGGATTTTACAATTGAGGCATTCAATCTTGCTGAGAAATATAGAAACCCTGTTTGTGTGATGACTGATGGAGAAATAGGACACCTTAGAGAAAGAATAGTGATTCCTGATGAAAAAGATCTAAAACTAACAAGTAGGGTTCCTGCAACTATTGATAAGAAGAAATTTATACCATTTACTGAGTCGCAAACACGAAAAAGTAAGGTCCCAGATTTTCCAACTTTTGGAACAGGCTATCATACCTATGTCACAGGTCTTACTCACAATGAAAAAGGGTTTCCAGCAACAGACAAACAAAAAGACCATGAAAAGCTTGTAAAAAGAATTATTGAGAAAATAACAGATGATGCTGAAAAACTTATTATGATTGAGGAATTAAAACTTGATGATGCTGATATTGCTTTTATTACTTACGGAGCATCAGCAAGACCTGCAGAAACTGCAATGGAAATGGCACGTGAAAAAGGAAAAAAAGTAGGTTTGCTCCGTCTTAAAATTGTATGGCCTTTTCCAGAAAAAATTATTGCAAAACTTGCCAAGCAAGTAGATAGGATTGTTGTACCAGAAATGAATCTTGGGCAAATATATCATCCAATAAATGAGGCAGCAAATGGTAATTGTGAGGTTGTATCTGCTCCTAAAATAGGTGGTGAAATGCATCTTCCACATGAACTTCTACCATATTTGGGGGTAAAATAGAATGGTTGAAATTAAAACTGCAGAAAAACTAAATAAAAAATATCTTCGTGAAGGTATGTGGCCTACAATATTTTGTAACGGTTGTGGCCATGGGGTTGTGCTTGAGTACACATTTTGGGCTCTAGAAGAACTTGGATGGGACATGGACAACGTTGTATTTGCATCAGGTATTGGATGTTCATCAAGACTACCAGGATACATAAATGCTGACGGGCTTCACACAACTCATGGTCGTTCAATTGCTTTTGCAACTGGTATAAAAGCAGCAAACCCAGATTTAAACTTGATAGTTTTTACAGGCGATGGGGATTGCTCAGGAATTGGTGGTAATCATTTTATACATGCTGCTCGTAGAAATATAGATATGACTGTAATTATGATTAATAATTTTATATATGGGATGACTGGTGGTCAGCTTGCTCCAACAGCACCACTTGGAAGTATAGCCACCACGGCACCATATGGCAATATTGAGCCACCTTTTGACATTTGCAACCTTGCAAAGGCACTTGGTGCAAATTATGTTGCACGTTGGACAGTATCACATCCCTATCAACCAATTAAATCTGTAAAAGATGCTCTTCAAAAAAAGGGTTTTTCACTTGTTGAATTCCTTTCACCTTGCCCAACTGCTTATGGTCGACGTAACAAACTTGGTGATATAAAGAAGCTCTGGAAATGGTATGACGATAATGCAATTCTAATTGAGGACTATGAAAGGATTATGAACTATGGGTCTGAAAAGGAGAAAGAGGAAATAAAAAACATGTTTCCAATAGGTGTTTTTCAAGATATTGATAAACCAGGCTTTTTTGAGGCATATGAAAATCTAGTAAACAGGGTTATGTCAAAAGACAGTAAACCTCCAATTAAAATAAAACCTAAGGCGGTGGTAAGAAAATGAAAAAAGAAATCCGCATATGTGGTTTTGGAGGCCAAGGCGTAATACTTGCTGGTTTTATTATAGGAAAGGCAGCATCTGTTTTTATGGATTATAATGCTGTTCAAAGCCAGTCATATGGTCCTGAGGCAAGGGGCGGCGCAGCACGTTCTGAGGTAATTATTTCTGATGAAAAAATAGGTTACCCAAGGCCTACTGGTGTAGATCTTTTGGTAGCTATGTCTCAGGAATCATTTGATACATATAGGAATGATATAGACGATGATACAATAATTGTTGTAGATCCAGACCTTGTAACAAAACATGATATTGGAAGACCAGTCTACAAGGTAGAGGCTCAAAAAATTGCAGAGGAACTTGGTAACAAAATTGTTACAAATATTGTAATGGTAGGAGCATCAACAAGTATTTTTGGTCTGCTTGATTCAGATGCTGTTAGAAAGTCAGTTCTGGATAGTGTTCCTAGCAGATTTAAGGATTTAAACGAAAAAGCATTTGAAAGAGGTCTTGAGGCAGGAAAAAATGCCAGAAAAAAATTATAATCAAAAATATGATCACGACCTTGGGATTCCTTCATGTGATGATTATTTTTATGAAGAACCAGAACTTGTTTTAATGGAAGATAAAACACCGCCTCCTGAAAGTACAATCCAAGGCATAACCAAAATGATAGAACGGAAAAAAAAGCGTGTAATAGATGCTGACGTACTTATCATTGGAGCCGGCATTTCAGGCATGCAATCCGCACTTGACATTGGAGATAAAGGATACAAAGTTGTAATTATTGATAGAACCTCAACAATTGGCGGATCAATGGTTAAACTTGACAAAACCTTTCCAACAAATGACTGCAGTATTTGTACAGCAGCACCAAAAATGGTAGAGCTTTCCCGTCATCCAAATATAGAACTTATAACCTATGCTGAACTAAATAAACTAGAAGGTAAAAAAGGAGATTTCACTGTACAAATTTGGAAGAAAAGCAAATATGTTGATCCAGACAAATGTACTGGTTGCGGTGATTGCGCAGATGTATGCCCAGTTGAGGTCATAAATAGCTTTGATGAGAAAATATCCACGAGAAAGGCTGCTTATATTGAGTTTCCACAGGCAGTACCAATTGTTTATACAATTGATATCGAAAACTGTGTGGGTTGTGGAAGTTGCGACCGTGTTTGTGAACCAGAGGCTATTAGTTTTCTTGAAAAATCTGAAGAAATAGAGGTACATGCAGGCAGCATTATTGTTGCAACAGGTTTTGAGGTCTTTGAGCCAATTGAACTTAGGAAAGAATATGGTTACGGGAAATATGAAAATGTAATGACAGCAATGCAATTTGAACGTCTACTTTCTTCTTTTGGCCCGACTGCTGGAAAAGTACTTCGTCCATCAGATTATAAAAAACCTAAAAAAATAGGTTGGATACAGTGTGTTGGTAGCAGAAGTGAACAATTAGGCTATCCGTACTGCAGCCGTGTTTGCTGCATGTATGCAACAAAGGAGGCAAGTATTGTAAAAGAGGCAAATCCTGATATCAATATTACAATCTATTACATAGATATTCGAGCATATGGTAAGGATTTCCAGCAGTATTATGATCATGCAAAGGAGTTGGGCGTTAAATATGTTAGAGGACGCCCCTCAAATGTTTATGAAAATAAGGATAAAAGTTTGACAATTCGTTATAAGGATACTCTAAGCGGGGATATAAAGGAAGACAAGATTGATCTTTTAGTTCTCTCAACATCTATAATTCCTGCTAAAGGCAACAAGAAGCTTGCTGAGATTATTGGGATTGAGGTTGATGAAAATGGTTTTTTTAAACAAGATAATCTTCTCCAAAACCCTGTTCAGTCAACAAAAGATGGAATATATCTAGCAGGCTGTATTCAAGGTCCAAAAGATATACCAGATAGTGTAAGTATGGCTAGTGGTGCTGCAGCAAAAGCAATAGCACCAGTAAAAGATAGGAAAAGGCATATCGGAAGAGATTTTCCACCTGAGATTAATGTATCAGGTGATAAGCCAAGTATTGGAGTATTTATTTGTCATTGTGGAAAAAATATTGCAGGGTATATTGATGTAGAAAAGGTAACTGAAGAAATTAAAAAACTACCAAATGTAAATCATGTAGAGCATGTAATGTTTGCATGTTCTGAAGATACATGTAAAAAAATTGGTGAAACTATACATACACTTCCAGATGTTAAATTAAATAGAATTGTTGTTGCAGCTTGTTCGCCGAGGACGCATGGTGGTTTGTTCCAGGATACGCTACAAGAGGCAGGGTTAAACAAATATCTTTTTGAAATGGCAAATATAAGAAATCATTGCTCATGGGTTCATTCAGATGACCCAGAAAAGGCAACACAAAAAGCAATTGAACTTGTAAAAGCAGCAGTTGCAAAGGTCCGCCTTCTAGAGCCGCTTTCTGAGGAAGAATTCTCAATTATCCCAAAGGTACTGGTTATTGGTGGTGGCATATCTGGTATGAAGTCAGCTCTTGCTCTTGCAAATATGGGGATAAAATCCTATCTTATTGAAAAAGAGAAAAAACTTGGGGGTAGGCTAAATCATCTTTACACAATGTTTCCATCTGATGTAAAATCAGATGATATAATTAAACCGATGATTAGTGAAATTGAAAAAAATAAACTTATAGAGGTAATGACAGAGGCAGAATTATCTGAAATCGATGGTTTTATAGGAAATTACAAGGCGACTATAAGACATAAAGGCAAAAAGAAGGATATTGAATTTGGTACAATTATTGTTGCTACTGGTTTCAAAGAAATTGATCTTAAAGGAAAATATCAATACGGTGTAAATAGTAATATTCTAAGTCAAACTGAACTAGAAGAAAACTTAAAAAAGGGAACGTTTAAGCAGAAACCAAAAAATGTTGTGATCATAAATTGCGCTGGTGCAATGGATAAAGAGAGACCTTACTGTTGCCGTATAGGTTGCGGTGTTTCCATTAAAAACGCTAAACTTTTAAGCGAGAAATTCCCTGATACAAAGATTTGGCTTCTCTACAGAGATATGCGTGTTTTTGGAAAGGAAGAAGAAGAATATTATGCTGATGTGTTAAAGAATCATCATGTAACAGTCGTAAGATACCCTGGCGAAAAGAAGCCAGAGGTAATATTAGATAAAAAAGACAAAAAGACTGGACCTATGAATGTTAAGGTATATGACGACATCCTTGGAGAGGAAATGACTCTCCCTGCAGATCTCGTTGTTTTAACAGTAAATACCGAGGGAGAGGTTTTAACTGAAAGTTTGAAAAACATGCTTAAAATACCTGCTGATTCAGCAGGTTTCTTCCTTGAGGCACACGCAAAAATCCGTCCGCTTGATTTTGCAACTGATGGGATATACCTTTGTGGTGCTGCTCACTATCCAAAAAATCTTGTTGATTCAATTGCTCAGGCAGAGGGTGCGGCAAGTAGAGCAGCTATTCCAATTATGCAAGAAAAAATGAAGGGTGAAGGGCAGGTAGCAGAAGTAAATGAGGACCTTTGCAGTGGGTGTCAAACCTGTGAAGGGATATGTCCATATTCTGCTATTGAAATGAAAATAAGGTTAAATGATCCTGAGCACCTTGTTGCAACAGTTAATCGTGCTCTTTGTAAAGGTTGTGGATCATGTGCATCTGCATGTCCGTCTGGTGCAATAGAGCAGAAAGGGTTCAAGAACAAACAAATAAGAGTAATGGTTGATGCGCTTCTAGGGGAGGAATCCTAGATTATGAGAAAAAAACAAATAACAAAAAACAGAGACATTCAACAAAAAATAATCTTCAAAAAGGGAGAACTCGCACAAGAAGTAATCGATCTATGCGGTGAGAACCTATATGGCTGCTATCAATGCGGTACTTGTTCATCTGGATGTCCTTATGTTGATGATATGGATTTGACACCTGATGAGGTAATACGTTACGTTATACTTGATCGTCCTGAGGTTCTCAGTTCAAAAACGATTTGGCTTTGTTCTGCATGTTTCACATGTGCTGAACGATGCCCTCGTGATATAAATATAACAAAAATTATGGAGGCTCTCCGTCAGATAGTCCTAAGAAGAAAGATTGATCATAGCAGTGCACAGAAGATTCCTAAAAAAGAAAGAGAAATAATTCCTCAAATTGCATTTGTAAGTTTATTTAGAAAAAATATAGGCTGATTGTTATGAAGTTATTGTATTTCCCAGGTTGTACACTCAAGACATCTGCGAAAAATTTAGAAAAATCAGCTTTTGCAATAATGGAAAAACTAAATCATGAAATGAAAGAAATGGATGATTGGACCTGCTGTGGAGTTGTATCCTCTCTTTCAGATGATGATTTAATGCGCCATCTTGCACCGCTTAGAAACCTTATACATGTTGAGGACCAGGGAGAAGATAAAGTTATTACACTTTGCGATATGTGCTGCAACACACTTAAACAAACAAATCTACGTGTTAAAGAAAAACCAGATGACCTAGAAACATTAAATGCTTTCATGGATCGTGAGAATGATTATAAAGGAACTGTAAAGGTTCTTCATTTCCTTGAGTTTCTACGTGATGAAATCGGTTTTTCTGTTATCAAAAAAATGGTGAAAAATCCTCTACGTGGTATGAAAATAATGCCATATTATGGTTGTATGATGCTACGTCCACGGGAGGTAGCAATAGATGATGCAGAGGAACCAATGATTCTTAATAACCTACTAGCTGCTCTAGGAGCAGAGGTTGTTGACAATCCATTTAAAATTGAATGTTGCGGTTCATATCATACAATAGAAAATAAAGAAATTGTTTCAAAACGTGCACATAGAATTACTAACTTTGCACTTGAGCGAGATGCAGATGCAATAGTTTTGTCCTGTCCTCTCTGTAGATTCAACCTTGATTACCGCGGGAAAGAGGCTGAAAAGATGTTTAATGGCTACAAGCAAATCCCAATTTATTATTACACTCAACTTTTAGCAATTGCGTTAGGAATTGACCCCGCAGTATGCGGATTTGAAGAGCATGCTGTAGATCCTAGCTTACTACTTAAAAAAAAGGGGGTTTATAAAACCTAAACAATAGATTTAAAAAAATAAATGGTGGTATTATATGAATAAAGAGAAAAAGAAAGCCGATACTGGTAAAAAGAAAAAACTTCAGCTGGCATTTTACTGGGCTGCAAGCTGCGGTGGATGTGAAATAGCTGTACTCGATATTGATGAAAAAATCTTGGATGTAATAGAAATAGCGGATATATTGTTTTGGCCTGTTGCTATGGATTTCAAGTATAAAGACGTTGAGGCAATGAAGGATAATCATATAGATATTTGTTTTTTCAATGGCTCAATAAGAACCGAAGAACAGGAACATATTGCAAAATTGCTAAGAAAGAAATCAAAGGTAATGGTTGCCTTTGGTGCATGTGCAGTTAATGGTGGAATACCTGGACTTGCAAATATAGCAAACCGTGAACAGATTTTCGATGTTGCCTATTTGAATAATCCATCTATTGATAATCCTAAAAAAATTGTCCCAAAAACATCTGTAAAGGTAAAAGAGGGGACACTTACCCTTCCAGAGTTCTATGATACTGTAAAGACACTTGATCAAACAGTAGATGTTGATTACTATTTAACTGGTTGTCCACCGACACCTGATCAAATAATGACTGCAGTAGGTGCAGTTGTTGAAAACAAACTACCACCAAAGGGAAGTGTTATTGGTCCAATAAAATCTGTATGTGATGAATGCAGATTTGAAAAAACTGAGAAGAAAATAAAGCAGATAAAACGAGTTTATGAGGTAGATAAAATTGAAGATAAATGTCTACTTGAACAAGGAATAATCTGCCTTGGACCTGCAACTAGGGGTGGTTGTAATGCTAGATGCCTTGATGCAAACATGCCATGTACCGGTTGCAATGGTCCAACACCAAACTCACTTGATCAGGGTGCAAAGATGATTTCTGCACTTGCATCGATTCTTGGAATTGAAGGTGAAGAGAAAATGAGTGAAGAAGAGGTTCAGAAACTGATTGATCAGGTTGTAGATCCAATCGGTACGTTTTATAAATATGGCTTGCCAAGTGCATTGATAAATAGGAGAGTGATGAAAAAATGAAAACTGTTACAATAGATCCTATAACTAGACTTGAAGGACATGGAAAAATTAGTATTTTTCTCAATAATGAAGGAGATGTAGAAAACGCCTATTTGCAAATACCTGAGCTTCGGGGTTTCGAGCGTTTTGCACAAGGTCGTAGGGCTGAGGATATGCCTCAGATTACATCACGTATATGCGGGGTATGCCCTGTTGCTCACCATTTTGCCGCAACAAAAGCTCTTGATGCTGCTTTTTCAGTTGAACCACCTTCTGCTGCAAAAAAACTACGTGAACTAATGTATATGGGTTATTTTATTTATGACCATACTCTGCATTTCTATTATTTGGGTGGACCGGATTTTGTTGTTGGTCCTGATGCACCACCTGCAAAGAGGAATGTTATTGGTGTAATAGAAAAAGCTGGAGTTGAAATCGGTAAAGATGTAATTAAACACCGTGCATATGGTCAAAAAATTACTGCAATACTTGGTGGAAAGGCAACACATCCGGTATGTGGTTTACCTGGCGGGGTATCAAAGGGACTAAACAAGGATGAAGTTAAAGACATTAAAACAATGGTTGATTCATGTATAAATTTTGCAAAGTTTTCACTGAAACTTTTTGATGATATAGTTCTTCAGAACAAGGATTATGTAAATCTGATACTAAGTGATCCTTACCAGCTGGAAACATATAATATGGGACTTGTTGATAAAAACAACAAGGTAAATTTCTATGATGGAAAAATACGATTAACTGACCAGAAAGGAAAAGAAAAAGTGAAATTCGATGTTAAAGACTATCATAAACATGTTGCTGAGCATGTCGAAGAATGGACTTATATAAAATTCCCCTACCTGAAATCAATAGGATGGAAGGGATTTAAAGATGGAAAGGAAAGTGGAATATACAGAGTTGGTCCACTTGGGCGCTTAAACGTTGCCGAAGGAATGGCAACACCAATGGCAGATAAAGAATACAAGAAGATGTATGAAACCCTTGGTGGAAAATCTGTAAATAGTACACTTGCATTTCACTGGGCAAGATTAATTGAATTACTGTATGCAACAGAGAGGGCAAAGGAACTAATAAATGATCCAGAAATAACCTCACAAAAAATCAGAAATCCTGTAGGAGAACCTGGTGAGGGAATGGGTGTTACAGAGGCGGCCCGTGGAACGCTTATACATCACTATAAACTTACAAAAGAAGGGCTAATTGACAAGGCAAACCTTATTGTTGCAACAACAAACAATGCTGGAGCTATAAACATGTCTGTTCGTGATGCAGCAAAAGGGGTTATCAAGAAAGGGGACGTAAGCAACAAAACCTTGAACATGGTTGAAATGGCATTCAGAGCTTATGACCCATGTTTTGCGTGTGCAACACATACTCTACCCGGTGGTATGCCACTTGAAGTTAAAATATTTAATCACAACAAGAAACTTTACAAAACATTAAGACAAAATCTTTAGAGGAAACATTTAAATGAAAACCATAATCCTAGGTGTCGGTAACCTTATCCTAGGTGATGATGGTGTAGGAGTTCACGTCGTAAACGAGGTAAAAAAAAGAATTAAGGACCCAAATATTACAATCGATGAAGCAATAACTGGTGGGATGAATCTACTTGATTTAATCCTGGGATACGACAAGGCAATAATAATTGATGCAGTAAAATCAGAAACATCTGAAAAAGGAAGTGTAAAACGGATTCCTATTGGTGATTTCAATACGATGCATTCATGCAATCCACATGATGTTTCTTTAATTGAAGCAATTAAGATGGCTGAAAAACTTGGGGAGACAAAGATTCCTAAGGATATAGTAATCATTGGAATAATTGTAAAAGAAATCCCCTGTGAATTTGGGGAAAAATTAAGTAAAGATATTGCGGCAGCTGTACCAAAGGCTGTTGAGATGACAATTAATGAGATTAAAAATTTGAGGTGAAAAAAATATGACAAAAGAATTTGAACCAAATATTATTGGATTCCTCTGTAACTGGTGCTCATATGCAGGGGCTGACCTTGCAGGAACAAGCAGGATAAAGTATCCTCCAAATATAAAGTCAATTCGTGTCATGTGCTCTGGACGTGTCGACACTGTCTTTGTTTTAGAGGCACTAAGAAAGGGTGCTGATGGGGTACTTATTGCTGGCTGTCACCCTGGAGATTGTCACTATCAATCTGGAAATTATAAAACAAATCGCAGAATTAAACTTTTAAAAAAACTTCTAAGTGATATGGGCATTGAGCCAGAGCGTATACGATTTGAATACGTGTCTGCTTCAGAGGGATTGAAATTTGCAGAGATTGTCACCGATTTTGTAAATGAGCTTAAAAAATTGGGTCCTTCCCCTCTTAAGGAGATAGTAAAATATGAAAAAAATTGATATAGAAAAGCTTAAAAAAATTGCAGGTCCAGAAAATGTAAGTAATAACCTTGCCGACCTTTATGCATACTCTGGTGACGCATCCGTACATCAAGCAATGCCCCAGGTGGTGGTTAGACCTAAGGACATTTCACAAGTTCAACAGATAGTAAAATATGCAAACAAAAGTAAAATTCCAATTGTTCCCCGAGGTGCTGGTTCTGGTACAAGCGGTCATGCTGTTCCAATCGATGGAGGAATTGTTCTAGATATGAAACGGATGAATAAAATTCTTGAGATTGTACCTGAGGATATGCTTGTTCGTGTTGAACCAGGTGTAGTTGATGATGACCTTAATCGTGCGTTAAGCAGTTATGGCCTTTTTTATCCACCTGCGCCTGCTTCCAGCCGTATTGCAACAATAGGTGGTGAGATAGCAGCAAATGCATCAGGTGTAAGATCTGTAAAATATGGTGCTACTCGCGATTATGTAATGGGTATGAAGGTTGTTCTTGCAGATGGACGTCTTGTAAAACTTGGTGCAAATACCCGTGTGCATTCATCAGGTTACCAACTTGAACGTTTAATAGTGGGTTCTGAGGGAACTCTTGGTATAATAGTTGAGGCAACGATGAGAATATATCCACTCCCAAAATATAGATGTCTAGGGGTTGCAAACTTTGATAAACTTGAGGATGCAGGAAACACAATATCACAAATTATTGCATCAGGTTGTCAGCCATCTATGCTTGAGCTTATGGATGGGATAGGTATTGTTGCAGTAAACAAGGCACTTAATCTTGGTCTTAAAGAGGTTGGTGCAATAATTCTTTTTGAAGCTGATGGAAATGTGAAAAGCGCAATTGATTATGAAATAAAAAAAATGAAGGATATATGTGAGAAGAATAATGGATATGGAATAGAGATCAGCTATGACCCAAAAGAGCGACAAAGAATTTTCGGCGGAAGGAAAAAACTGTTTGCTTCATTATCAAAATACCAGGACGGAATCATTTGTACAGACCTTGCAGATGATATGGGAGTTCCAAATTCAAAGATTGCAGAGTGTGCAAAAAAGATACACGAAATTGCAAAAAGAAACAATGTGATTATGGCAGTATATGGTCATTGCGGATCAGGTGTTATACATACAAAGATAATGCTTGACCCTAAAAAGGCAAAGCAATGGAAAGATGCAGATAAGGTTATTGAGGAATTGTATGATTATGTTCACTCTATTGGAGGCGTTACCTCTGCTGAGCATGGTATAGGACTTTCAAAGGCACCCCCTTGGAAAAAAGCTCGTAAGGATATAATTCCTATGATGCGGGCAATCAAAAAGGCACTTGATCCAAACAATATTCTTAATCCACATAAAATTATGGATGCACCTGATGATTGGGTAAATGCAACAGACTTAAGATACAAAGTAGGTAGATAAAGATGCCTAAATATGTAAAATTTAAAAGGTCAAAGAAATGGGAAACAGAGCTTAATAAATGCATACGCTGCGGTTACTGTTATGAACTTTGTCCATTGTTTAAATCATACAATTGGGAATCAGATACACCTCGGGGAAAATTGCTTTTAATTCATGGTATGATTACCGGCAGACTGGAACCCGCACAGGAGATTGTTGATAAAATCTTCCAATGTTTCTATTGTAAGAACTGTAGTGATAATTGTTCAGCTGGCGTTCCAGTAACAGATATTCTTACTGATGCTAGAGCAGACCTAATAAAAGCAGGTTTTGATGTAGAAGGTACGATAGTTCAAATCGATGAAGACCTGTGCAGTGTATGTGGTGTATGCGTATCACTTTGTAAATATGAGGCTCTTAAAATAATAAACATTGGCAGAGATGAAAAAAAAGTCGAAGTAGATAAGATTGAATGCCGTGGCTGTGGACTGTGCCTTTCAGCCTGTCCATCTGGTGCAATTACACAGAAAGAGGGATGCAATGTAACTCTTCCTGAGCTTCATGCAAATATTAAGGAAATTCTTAAAGATGCTGAGAAAAAACTATTAGTTTTTGCTTGTAATTATTCAATATTTCCAGGTATGCAACTAAGTAAATCTGAAACCATTGTTAAAACGCCTTATGCAGTAATTGTTACGATGTGCTCTGGACGTGTTGCACCCGAGCTTGTACTTGACGCGTTTGAAGAAGGCGCTTGGGGTGTTATGGTTGCTGGTTGTCCACCTGAGGAGTGTGACCATGATGGAAACTACAAAACCCGCAGGAGACTTATTCTTTTGAAAAATATTCTAAAGGATCTTAATATAGAACCTAGAAGGGTGAAACTTGAATGGTTTTCAACAGGGGAATCTGCAAAACTGAAAAAATGTATTGAGGAATATTCAAAAGAGCTTAACAAAATGGGACCTATTGAAGCATATGCAAAAAGATGAATTTCAACCAAACATTGTTGCATTTCTTTGTAACTGGTGCTCCTATGCTGGAGCTGACCTAGCAGGCACAAGTAGAATGCAGTATCCACCAAATGTTAAAATAATAAGAGTAATGTGCTCCGGCCGGGTTAATCCTATGTTTGTTGTAAATGCTTTACAAGAAGGAGCAGATGGGGTTCTTATTGGTGGTTGTCATCCTGGTGATTGTCATTATATTCAGGGTAATTATTTTACACGCCGAAGAATGGCTGTTTTAAAAAAACTACTTGAGTATATTGGTTTTGATGAGCGCCGAGTTCGTATGACCTGGGTTTCAGCAGCAGAGGGGAAAAAATTTGCAGAGGTAATATCAGAGGTTACAGAAGATATAAAAAAACTTGGACCTGTCCAGAAGATAAGGAGGGCTAACTCTTGGTAAATCAAAAAAAACTACGGGAAGAGGTAAACACACTTATTTCAAGAAACGACGTAAAATATATTATAGGTTGGGAGAAGGGTTCATATGGTTTTAAAATGAAACCTTTTTTTATCACATCTTCTGAAGATGTTGATAGGCTTGTTTTCAACCCACTTTGCATTCACAACCTAACAGTTTATCCTATGCTTGAAGAAAAACTACCCCTTAGAAAAGACGCAACTGAGGACAAAAGTAAGATAGGTGTTATTGTGAAAGGGTGTGACTCAAGAGCAATTGTCCAAATAATTCAAGAGAAAGGCCTAAATAGAGAAGATATTGTAATTATTGGTATACCGTGTAGTGGAGTAATAGATCCAAAAAAAATTGAAAGACTCTTTCCACTTAAATCTGAAACCCCTGATATAGATGAGGATGAAAAGAATTTCATAATAATAATCAAAGATAAAATACAGAAAATTCCAAAGCAAGATATACTTATGGATAAGTGTAAGACTTGTGAGTTTCCAAACCCTTTGATTTATGATACTTTTATTGGTAAAGAAATCGAAACTGTAAAAAATGCTGATTATAAAGAAATCGAATCATTTGAAAAGAAAAAACTTTCAGATAAATGGGAATACTGGGAAAACCAGTTTGATAAATGCATACGTTGCTATGCATGTAGAAATGTATGTCCGCTGTGTTACTGTAAAGAATGCATGGTAGATCAGCTGAATCCTCAATGGGTTCGTCGTTCTGTAAATATCTCTGAAAATGCAGCATGGAATATAATGAGGGCATTTCATCTGGCAGGAAGATGTATCGGCTGTGGTGAGTGCGAAAGGGTGTGTCCTGCTGATATTCCTCTTACAAAACTAAATAAAAAACTTGAAAAAGACGTTTATGAAATGTTTGATTATAAGCCTGGGACAAATATAGAGGAAAAACCACTTCTTTCAATGTTTAAACCTGACGACCCTGAAGAATTTGTATTATAGGATGCAATAAATATGGATGATCTAACCTTACCTAAAAACAAACTTGATATGTTCTTAAACAAAATAAAGTCAGATTATACTGTTTATGCTCCTGTTAAAGTAGATGATTTAGTTTATTTTAAAAAAATTGAAAAACTAAAAGATATCACCCTTGATTTTTACAATTCAAAGGTTCCTCCTAAATCTATTATATTCAAACAAACAGAGACAATGTTTAAATTTAAACAAGGACTAGATGCGGAGATACAGACTTTAGATGATAAAAACAAGAAAAATGTTATATTTGGGATTCGTCCATGTGATGCAAAAAGCATGTCTATTCTTGATAATGTGTTTGAAGATGATTTTACAGACCCATATTATGTTAATAAAAGAAAAAACACAGTTTTAGTTGGAGTTTCATGCAAACAACCTACTATAAACTGCTTCTGCACCTCAATGGATGGGGGACCTGCTGATTCCAAACATTTAGATGTTTTGATTTCAGACATTGGCAATAGATATTATGTGGAAATTAAGAATAATAAAGGAAAAAGCCTGATAGATGGTACAAGAAACCTGTTTGAAAAAGTAACAAATAATGATAAAAAGAAAAGACTGCAGCTTGAGAAGAAATCAAAGGATGAAATTTCTAGAAATATGAAGACAGAAGGAATTTCAGAAAAGCTTGATGAAATATTTGATGATGATATTTGGAAGAGTATATCTCTTAGATGTTTGGGCTGTGGTATTTGTACATATGAATGTCCAACATGTCATTGTTTTGACATTCAAGATGAAACAACACTGTCAGATGGAGCGCGTATAAGGGTATGGGATACTTGTATGAATCCTGAGTACACTGTTCATGCATCAGGGCATAATCCCCGACCTGCACGGATGAACAGGACTCGTAATCGGGTTTATCATAAGTTCAATTATTTCCCAAAAAATTATAATTTAATTGCCTGTGTAGGATGCGGTCGCTGTATAAATGACTGTCCTGTAAATATAGATATAATTGAAATTATTAATAAAGCAAGGGAGGTGAAGACATAGTGGATAATCCCTACCTTCCATGGCTTGCAACAATTGAGAATATAACTGATGAAAATATTGGTGAAAGAGCAATAAAAACATTTAGACTAAAATTCAAGGACAACAAAATAAGAGATAATTTCAACTTTCTACCAGGCCAATGCGTTATGGTCAGCCATTTTGGATACGGCGAATGTTTTTTTGCAATATCCTCATCACCTACAAAAAAAGACTATGTCGAGGTTTCTGTAATGAGACTTGGTAAGGTTACTTCTGCGCTTCATGAATGTGAATCAGGTGACTGTTTAGGCATTCGTGGGCCATATGGAAATCATTTCGATGTTGATGGTTGGAAAGAAAAAAACCTTGTTTTTATAGGTGGAGGGATTGGTCAGGCACCACTTCGGTCACTTATTAATTATGTTGTTGATAACCGCAAGGATTATGGGAATCTTGATATTATATATGGTGCAAGGTCAACTAGTGACCTTTGTTTTAAACCTGAGTTTGAGGGGTTAGAAAAAAGAAATGATGTAAATGTTTATCTTTCAATTGATAAAGAAGAAAAAGGTTGGAAGAAGTTTGTTGGTTTTGTCCCTGATAATCTTCTAAGAGTGAAACCCTCACCAAAAAATTCCATTGCAATTACATGTGGTCCTCCTATTATGATTAAGTTTGTTATACAAAACCTTCTAAAACTAGGGTTTACTGATNATCATATATTTACAACTCTTGAGATGAGAATGAAATGCGGAATTGGAAAATGTGGGCGTTGTAACATTGGAAATCTTTATGTGTGTAAAGACGGTCCTGTCTTTTCTTATGATAAACTAAAAAATTTAAAAGGAGAAATGTGAAGGATTGCTATGAAGATTGGAGTGTATGTATGTCAATGTGGAATAAACATTGCTGCAACAGTTGACGTTGAGAAGGTTACAAAGGAACTTGAAAAACTTTCAAATGTTGCAGTTAGCAGATACTACAAATACATGTGCTCTGACCCAGGCCAGGAACTTATTAAAAATGATATTAAGGAATTAGGTCTTGATAGAGTTGTTGTTGCCTCTTGCAGTCCACGCATGCATGAACCAACATTTCGTGCAGCACTTGTTGAAGCAGGTATGAACCCATATTTTTTTGAGATGGTAAATATTAGAGAACACTGTTCATGGGTACACCTTGATACAGATCTTGCTACAGAGAAAGCAATTGAACTTATAACAGGAGCTATTGCTCGAGCAGAATATCTTGAACCTCTTGAGAAAAGGGAGGTAAGTGTTATTCCAAAAGCATTGGTTATAGGCGGAGGTATATCTGGTATTCAGGCAGCCCTTGAGATAGCAGACAAAGGCTTCAAAACATATCTTGTTGAGCGTTCTCCTAGTATAGGTGGACGTATGGCACAGCTTGATAAGACGTTTCCAACAATGGACTGCAGTGCCTGTATTTTGACCCCTAAAATGGTTGATGTTGCTCGCCACCCTAATATTGAGCTTCTTACATATTCCGAGGTTTTAGAAGTTGATGGTTATATTGGTAATTTTAAGGTGAGGATAAAAAAGAAACCGCGCTATGTTGATATGGAAAAATGTGTTGGCTGCGGTGTTTGTGCTGAGGCTTGCCGCCTTCACGGCAGAATTCTTGATGAGTTTGATATGAATCTTTCTAAGAGAAGTGCAATCTATGTTCCTTTTCCACAGGCTGTCCCACTTAAATATAGTATAGATCCAAACAAGTGTCTAATGCTTAAAGTTGGTAAATGTGGTGATCATCCATTATGTAAGGAAGTCTGTGATAGGGATGCTATAGATTTCAATCAAAAAGAAGAGATAGTAGATGTTGAGGTTGGAACAATTGTTGTTGCAACTGGCTATGATTTATTTGACCCTCTCACAAAACCTGAATATGGCTATGGGGCCAGTGAAAATGTAATTACTGGTCTTGAGTTTGAGCGTTTGGTTTCTGCTTCTGGCCCTACTGAGGGTCATATTGAGATTAATGGGAAGGAGCCGAAAAAGGTTGTTTTTATTCAGTGTGTTGGTTCTCGTGATAAGGAGGGTAATGAGTATT
>JGI2173J19968_10000115_pt1 | contig 26315 bp, 24 predicted proteins | sample DeeMarSWOR136_30_FD_19968 | JGI IMG/M metagenome (IMG submission 19968) | reverse complement strand
TTTATAAATACATCTATGGTTGCTGTTGTGCTTCTTTCTGCTGTTGAGGTGGCTTTTTTCCTCTTAGCACAGGAACTACAAACTCGACAATCACTAAGATTATTATGAGCGCTATGATTATAGGCAGACCTATAGAGTTGCGCATGAACAGGACAAGGTGTCCCAGCCAAGGAATGCGCATAACAACTTTGCCAACTACTAAGTCCTCTCGAACTCCGTCAACACCATCAGTTTTCCAAGGGTCGTATTCAGAAGTTGAAGGAGTGTCTGGCCACTTAATGCGGCTGTTTCCATCCCCTTTTGTTCGGAAGTATAATGTGCCATCAATTTCATCCACAGCCACTATCCTGTGCACGATAAGCTCCTCTGGATCACCAGGTTTGTGAAAAACGATTACGTCGCTGTTCGGATAATCAGCATTGAGGTCAGCTGGATTAACTCCTTGAACAATTATCAAATCGCCTATGTGCAAAGTACGCGCAAAAGGATGAAACCGACCGTCACATGTCCCATCGTAGGGTATGCACATGCTGCCGCTTACCACCGCCAATGCAGGATACGGTGTGTTCAGCACAACTTGTGAACCGTACCAGAAACCAAAAATTACTAGAGCAATTAAGCCAATAACAATGGCGGTTTGGACATACTCGTTCTTCCAAAGTTTCTTGAGATTAGCGGTCAAAGCGGTGCCTCGGTTTAATGGTGAAATATTCTTGTTCAATAAGCGTTCTATGTTTTAAAACTTACCGCTTTTTTTGAGAAAAAGGAAAATAAGGGAGTGAAATAGTAATTGTTGATTGTTAGTGTTCGGTGAAGTTTCGCTGCTTGTTTTGTTGGTGTGCGCGCTTTAGATTTTCTTTTTACTCAGCACTTCGCGGAATGTTGCACCACATTTTGGGCATTGATATAGCCCGATTTCCAGTTGCATTCGTTTTCCCTGCTTGTCTGGGCGTCCGGCCATTTTCCATGACTTCTTCATTTTTGGAACGTCGGCTCCACATTTTGGACATTTAGCCAATTCAATTTCCTCCGTAATATTACGGTCCCATGGTTTCTCATGATGGTAGATAAATAACTTTCGTTTGTTTTCGAATAGAAAAGTCCCATTGGAAAACCGAAATTTAACATTTTTATGTAAAAGACTGTTGAAACTGAGCTAAAACGGCTAAGCATAGTATAAACAAAATGCGCGCAAAAGACTTAAAGCCCTCTTTGATCTTACTCGGCGTCTCTGAGGCGCTTATCTCTCCTTTACAGGTAGATTGAAATGAAAATTCAATAGTTTCGGATTCTGTTTCCACACATGTGCGCGAGCTTTTTAAGCTATTCTTCGATATTCTTGGAAAACCAGATGTAGCTTTCAGCTCGTTTGAAGCCGAGTCCCTTGACGAAGCGAATTCCTGCGGGATTGTTTTTTTCCACATCCACGATTGCGATTCTAGCGCCTTTTTGTTTGAACCGTTTTTCCAACTCTTTGTATAATCTCTTGCCAACGCCGCTTTTCTGCCTGATTTTCTGCACGCTCACCCAGTTGAAATAGCCGTATTTCCATGGACTCTGAGGACGCTTCAAAATAACTCCCAAAGCAAAACCCACAATCTTGCCTGATTTCACGTCTTCAGCAACCAAGCACAGTTCTGAATCATCGTTGAAAAGAGAGAGTAGCTCGTCCACGTTCCATGTTCTGTAGGTGAAAGGCAGATACGAGGGCGTGAAAATCTTCTCGCCTAAATGCCACACGGCAGAAAGGTCTTCCAGCGTCATCTGTCGAATTTCAATCTGCTGTTTCTTTTTCTTAGCAGGTTTAGCTTTTTTCTTGGGCTTTTCACTTGGCGACATTGTTTTTCGTGTTTTAATCTGGAAAATTGAGATATAAACGCTTTGAAAGGCTTTCTAAAACGCTTTGTCTTTGATTTTCTGCGTTGCGGCTCTGTTGTGCTCACGGCAGACTATAGCCCCCTTATATATAGCTTGAAGCGTAGAGTGAACGGCTGGTTCTTTGTCAAGAAATCTTGACTAAAATTTGGGCGTTTCGGGCTTGTTTAGTCAAGAAACCTTGATAAAAACGCTTTAATCACTAAAAAAACCTAGTATTTACCATATTGCCAAGTGGTTGCCCTTGAACAAGATTATCACAGTCAGCCTCGTAGTAATCTGCGCCGCCTTGATAGTCGGAGCTGTGATTTATGGTGCCTCAACTTTTCAGAAGACGAGTTCAAGCTCAACCTTAACTTCAACTCCAACTCCTTCAACTCCAACACCTTCACTCACTCCTAATGAAATCTCAGCTCCGACCCTTACGAAGGCTCCTTCCAGTCCCCCACCTGGCGCGATAGTTGTCCCTGATAGTTACTCCACTATTAAGCAGGCTGTTAGACACTCCTCCGACGGGGACACGGTTTTTGTGAGAAAGGGACAGTACAACGAGACTGTCACTGTTGAAAAGTCTTTATGGCTTGTAGGCGAAGACAGGCAAACCATCATTGACGCTCACAGTATAGGTCCAGATTTACTGATACTCCATGACAACGTTAACGTCACCGGCTTCACCATGATTAACTCTCCAACTCCAGCAACAGGCACCTGGTTAGAGAATATGATGGGCATTGGTCTTCCAACGCAGCTTTCAGACATTCAAATAATCGGTGCCAGTCACTGCAACATATACGGAAATAACTTGGCTAACAGCTTAAGCGGAGTTAGCGTTGAGAATGCCTCTCAAAACAACATTATTGGAAACGAGATCAGCGAGAACAGTAGAGGAGTGAGAATAGAATACTCTGCAAATAATTACGTAGCGAATAACGTTATAAAAGGAGGGGGTAGCGGAATTGCAATAGTGTCTTCAGCCAACAATAGCATAATTAGCAATATTGTAACAGGTGCCGGAAGTGCTATTTGGCTTAATTCGGCGTCTGCCAACACTCTAAGAAACAACACGTTAATAGATAATTATGGGAATTTTAGAGTACAAGGCAACGAGAAATCAGCCTTCATCAATTACGTCGATACCTCAAACACTATTGACGGCAAACCAATCTACTATTGGATAGGCAGGTCCAATGAAATCGTTCCATCGGACGCAGCATGCATTATTCTCGTAGACTGCTTCAATATTACCGCAAAGGAAACTGATCTCGCTTTGAGTTCCCATGGAATAGTGTTAGCCTACACCAATAATTCAATCATAAAGAGCAACAAATTAGCAAGCTTGAACACTACTGCCTCAGAAGGTTTAGGAAGGTCGGGGTCGGCGTTGGACATTATGCTTTTCAGCTCTTTTAACAATGACCTCACCAACAACCTTGCGAACATCTGGCTGTATTCTTCCTTCAACAATAGAATAACGCAAAATACAGGAGTTATCCGCCTTTATGATTCAAAGTCTAATGAAATCTCGGATAACAAAATAACAAGCATTTCTTTTGTCCCCGTAGACTGGTCTGGTCTCGTTCTGAGTAATTCCTCCAACAACCAAATCTTGAGAAATAGCATTAAAGGTAACAGCGCGGGTATTCAGCTCATCAATTCCGCTGACAACAACCGCATTATAAACAACACGATAGAAGACAATGGTCAAGGCGGCATCATAGTCAGATCGAGATACAACTTGGTGCTTGGTAATGAAGTTACCGGCAATGGCAATTTCGGGATTCAAGATTCGGGATTCGGCACCAGCATAATCGGCAACAGCGTCATAAAGAACTGGGGTATGGGCGGCTTACTGTTGGATGGTTCCTTTGATTGCACCATAACAGGAAACGTCATAGAAGGTTCTTCCTCCTTGGGAGGCAGCAACACACGCGTAGTCGGAAATAACATAACAATTTACAGCGTGTACAGCCAGTCCCGCGTTTGGTTCCGATCTATTCATCCAGGAATATTTTATCACAACAACTTCCTCAGCCCCATCACAATACAAGAGGGCGCTAATCACATCTGGGACAACGGTAGGGAAGGCAACTACTGGAGCAACTATAATGGAACTGACGCTAACGGAGATGGCATCGGTGACACGCCCTACGTTATAGACGATAACTACCAAGACCGTTATCCGCTCATGGCGCCCTTCGACATTGACAGCGTACCTGTAGAGTTGCCAGAGTGGGCGACCCCGCCTTCCGTGCACCTGATTAATCCAGAAAACACGATATATGCTTCTACGAATGTCACCTTGGAATTCACGGTTAACAAGCAAACCTCATGGGTAGGCTACAGCCTTGACGAACAAGACAACGTAACCGTAACGGGAAACATCACCATAACTGGATTATCCAGAGGTTTACACAACGTAACCGTCTACGCCAAAGACTCGTTTGAGAATATGGGTGCCTCTGAAACAATCACTTTCAGCGTAGCCGAGGAACCAGAGCCTTTCCCGACAGCGCTTGTGGCAACTGCTTCTGGAGCGGCAGCAATTATCATAGGCATAGGCTTGCTGGTGTACTTCAGGAAGCGCAAACACTGAGCTGGAACCGTGCTTCTGCTAGTTTCTGTTTCTACTATTGCACCACTGAAACGTACCTTGCACTTTTGGCATTGAATTTAAAAGTCTTTAATCCCTCATTATAGATTTATTCGGCAAGCAGGTGTGCGAGTACGGTAGCTAAGACTGAGGATGCGGAGGACCAACTGAACGTTACTGCCTTCCATACGTACGTCTATCTTGTTAAGGCTGGAAAGCCTGTTGGACCAAGAGAAGTAATGCGCGGGGCGAACCTCACCAGCCCGAGTGTGGCGTACAGGAATTTGCAGAAGCTCATGGACTTAGGCTTGGTGCTTAAAGACGAATACGGCAACTATGTTGTGAAGGAAAAGGTAGGTCTCAAAGGGCATGTGTGGCTGGGAAAAACTCTTGTGCCCCGCTTTGTCGTTTTCGGGTTTATTTTCCTAGGTGTACTAATCGCCGAGGTGGCAATATTGCTGCCCCATTTACTGCTTGGAGCTTCAGTTGAGGGTTCGTTCTGGCTGTTAACCGCTATAACCATAGTCGCCGCGGTAATTTTTCTGGTTGAAGGGTCACGTTTTAGGAAACAGAGTAGATAACGACTTCAAATGCTCCTGTTCCAGCGTTGGAACGTTTTGTTCCTTGATTAGAACTAAATAGCAGCTAGTGCCAATCAAATGTGGTGCCAGTCAAACAGCGGAATAGGTGACTCCTATGGGAAAGTTGCTTGAAAAATATGCGGATTCTCTTGAATTCTGGATTTTCGTCGTGGTTTGCGCTTATTTGGGATACGCCCTATACTTTGCTGTTTATGGCTTAACCTTCAGCATCGGACTAACCTCAGACTACTACGTTTACAACTTGATATCGAAGAACCCGTGGTGGTGGCCAATTCTGTACTACGGCAGCGAAGGCGTCTCTGGCTCAGTTGGATTAGTCCTCCGCGCCATAGGAAGCTTTTTCGCGTTATACTCGGCGTATCTCTTCTGGAGAAAAAAAGACCGCGCACTACCACTGATCAGGCGAAAAGTGGGCACCGCCTTGCTGTTGGAGGCAGGGTTTCACCTCGCCTTGATTCCATCAGTAATCGCGGCTTTCGCTTACTACGCATCAACCGAGTACCTGTACTATTTTGACCATACCCCAGGGCTGCTTTTACTGTACGGCACAGCCATACCCTGCCTTGCGCTGGTCCTAGTTATTCCGCCGCTCTTGCTGAAACTGAGGACAACAATCATACGAAGCGCGCCAAGCCAAGAAATCATCAAATGGAGCTGCCTCACTGGTATCGCATACCTGTTTGTGGCGTTTTGGTTCAACTACTCCATGTTGTGGGCAGCCGCCATGGTTCCCTACCCCGAGTCGCGAATCCAATACGGATCAAGTTTTCTGCTTGAGCCCTCGAACTTCGTGAGTTTTGCAATAACGGTTTTTGGTCTTTTCGCGATAGCCACGTTCGGGTTAGTGTTCACTCTTCCCGCCATCAAAAAACAGCCAATTAAACTAAACTTGAGGCGCCTAGGCGCAGTTATAACTGCCTTCGGAGGCTACTTCATCTTCAGCATACTTCATTATTATCTTACCGGCGGCTATGAAGCCCATCCAAGCGTATGGTACGAAGTAATAAGCCCACTTCATAACCCCAATTTGTGGTGCGTAGCTTTCATTTTCATAGGTTTGGCAGTTCTAGTTCGCGGCAAAATCAAAGAACCCGACTAAACCAAACTTCAATTTTCCCCCAATTTTTGCGAAACGCAGGAACGTACAAGTTTTAAGCGAATAGGGTGCACCTGTTCCACCACTGGAACATTTTGTTCCTCAAGTAGAACTAAAAGCAGCTTGCTGATAGTTATGTGATGGTGAAGGATGATTGTGCAAGATCGCCGCTTTACTGCTTGTTCTCGCTTTTCTAACCGCATCATGCATAGCCGTCGCTAATGCCGTGCCGTATTCTAGGCGAGCAAACTGGGATTCTTGGGAGTCCAAGGCTTCAATGCCCACACGGAGATTTAATTTAGGAGCCGCTGTGGTAGAAGGCAAGATATATGCAATTGGAGGGGGAAGTGTTGTTAACGAAATGTACGATCCAACAACAGACACATGGACAACCAAAGCGCCCATGATAACGCCGAGAAAGAGTTTTGGCATAGCAGTATATGAAAACAAGATTTACTGCATAGGCGGATCAGGCGGCGGAGGAGCAAACGAAGTCTACGACCCCGCAACGGACACGTGGGAAAACAAAACTTCCATGCCTACAAGACGCTATGGAATAGGGGCAAACGTTGTTGACGGCAAAATCTACGTGATAGGCGGAAAGAACGCTTCAGGCTGGATCGACGGAGCAAACGAGGTTTATGACCCTGCCACGGACACGTGGACGACCAAAACGCCTATACCGACACGAGTCAGCTATTACGCTTCCGCAGTGTTTGACAACAAAATTTACGTGATCGGCGGTTACAATGGTTCCGTCTATGTCGATTTAACTCAGATATACGATCCAGAAACTGACACGTGGAGTAACGGAGCGCCTATTCCTTCCTTATCGCTGCTGGGTGCGGGTGCTGGAGTAACCACTGGAGTCTGGGCGCCAAAACGCATCTACGTTATAGGCGCTAACCTTCCTTCTGGCGGTATAAATGAAATCGTCTTCCTCGTCAATCATGTCAGAAATCAAATTTATGATCCAGAAAGAGATGTTTGGAGTAGTGGCGCGTCATTGCCCATTGCACGAATCGGGTGCGGCATCGCTGTTGTAGATGATATCTTGTACGCAATTGGAGGCACCAACTCAGTTTTTTTCCCTTACAGTTACAGCGATAATCAACACTACACGCCTTACGGGTACGGCACCATACCGCCTGCCATCGCTGCTGTTTCGCCCGAAAACAAAACGTACGCAACGGGCAACGTTTCTTTAGCTTTTGCGGTGAACAAGCCAGCTGTGTGGATGGGCTACAGCTTGGACGGGCAAGACAACGTGACTATCACTGGAAACACTACTTTGTCAGGCTTAACCAGCGGTTTGCACAGCGTAACGGTCTACGCGAAAGACTCGTTTGAAAACACTGGGGCCTCAGAAACAATCACTTTCAGCGTAGAAGAGCCTTTTCCAACTATGTTGGTCGCAGTTGCTGCTGTGGCAGTGGCTGTTGGCAGTGTCGGTGTCTTAGTCTACTTTAGGAAACGTAACCATTAAACGGAAAACTTGATTGCACAATTGCAGTAGCCGTCTTCACCATCCTGAAAAAACGCTCACGCCATCAACGTTTTTGATAAGGCTTAATAGCTGCTTTCTGCCTTCTTTTCCATCATAAACGCGTGAGATAACCATGGTAGACGTTTGGCTTCCCTACGGAAAAAGCGACATATGCGTCAGAATCCCAGCCCGAAACTTGCTCGGCTCAATAGAACCCAAAGAGCAAGCTGGCGCAGCCGACGCCAAAGCTGAAATCGAAAGAGCCTTAAAAGAACCAATCGGCTCTAAACGGCTAAGCGAAATCGCCCAACCAGAACATAAAGTTGCCATAGTAGTGGACGACTTCACCAGAAGCACCCCCAGCCACGATATGCTCCTGCCAGTGCTCGCTGAACTGAACGCTGCAGGCGTAAAAGACGAGAACGTCACTGTTATCTTCGGCTGCGGCACTCACAGGGCTGTTAAACCCGAGGAAGCGGCTAGAATTCTGGGCGAAGAAGCGCTTAAACGCGTAAAAACCGTTAGCCACGACTGCAAAGCAGAAGACTTAGTGTACGTGGGCAAAACTCAGGCGCATGGAAACAAGGTTTACTTGAACCGCGTTTTTGCCGAGGCAAACGTGAAAGTGCTTTTGGGTGACGTGGACTTTCACTATTACGCTGGCTACGGCGGCGGACGCAAAAGCGTTTTGCCGGCTGTGTCAGGCGAGGAGACCATTAAGCATAACCACGCCATGCTTTTGCAAGCTAGTGCGTGCACTGGAACTTTAGCGGGGAACCCTGTTCACGAAGAAATGACGGAAGCGGCGAGGCTGGCGAAAGTGGATTTCATCCTGAACGTTGTCACCAACAGCAAAGGCGAAATTGTGAAAGCGTTCGCAGGCGATTTGGAGCAGGCATTCAATGAAGCAGTCAAACTTGTCGACGAGATGTGCCGTGTGCCAGTGGACCACAGAGCAGAAATTGTGGTTGTCAGCCCAGGAGGCTACCCAGCCGACATAGATCTGTACCAAGCGTATAAGGCGTTGGATAACGCTTTGAAGGCGGTTAAGCGAAACGGCGTGATAATTCTCGTGGCTGAATGCGCTGAGGGACATGGAAACGATGTTTTTTATGATTGGATGACGCGGTTAGGGGAGTTAAAAAAAGTTGAACGCGAGATTAAACGTAACTTTGCCATGGGCGGGCACAAAGCGTATTACCTGCTGAAGACGCTACAGCGTCACCCGATTATTCTGGTTTCTTCGCTGCCAGATTACTACGCCACCAGCATTTTCAAGTTGAAGACTGCACGGGCAGTTAATGACGCCTTAAGTGAAGCGTTGAAGATGGCTGGCTCAGCAGCTAAGGTTTGGGTTATGCCTCACGGTACTTTCACGTTGCCCGACATCAAATCAATCAACGGATAAGTTAAGCCAACAGGTTCCAGAAAAAATCACCAAGCATGATGGCGAATTAAGCGTAAGATTTAAGTTTGATTTGGAATTTCTCGTTTAAGAAGGCGAAGATATGCAACAGACGTTCAAACTGCGCAAATTCACGCCAGACGACCTGCAGAGCGTAATGCAAATTAACTACCTTTGTCTGCCCGAGAACTACACAGACTTCTTCTTCATTGATCTGCACCAGCGGTTTCCTGAAACCTTTATTGTGGCAGAGGAAGACGGAAAAATCGTCGGCTACATAATGTGCCGCATTGAAGTTGGCTTGTCAAGCTTCGGGTTAGGCGGCTTGATACGAAAAGGCCACGTGGTTTCGATTGCAGTTTTGCCGCATGGTAGGCGCAAAGGCGTGGCGCAAGCGCTGATGGTGACGGCTATGGAGGGCATGCGCTATTATAAGGCTAAGCAGTGCTACCTAGAGGTCAGGGTGACCAACGCGGCTGGCGTTGCACTTTACAAGAAGCTGGGTTTTGACGTGAGCCGAACAAGTAACGGGTACTACTCGGACGGCGAAAACGCCTACGTCATGACCAAAAAACTCTAGTTCTGTCAGTTTGTTTTCTTTCTTGGGCGTTGCAGAAGCAAATTGATAACTTTTAGTTGCTTTTTGTTATTTTAAGTTCTGCACTTCTAGACTTTCAAAGGCGCATACGCCTGAATCAGAAAAACGAGAAGCAACGGAAACTACTTTCGTTCTTATTTAATGTAATGGAAGTTGTTGGAACAAGTATAGCGTGTAGAATTGGGCTATAGCTTCATCACTAACTAACCTGACATCTATCTCGATTTTTCCCTTAAATAATCGAAATAACCAACTTCTTGGCTCTTCACTTAAATAAGGTTCATCCTTTGAAAACGAACGAAACGGAGAAGGATAATTGCGAACCAACAATTGAATATGACTTCTATCTGGAACGGTGGTGTCTTGTTTTTGATTGAATAATACTCATCAAATTCCATTATGGCACTTATTGCTTGGGTTGCAAGGGCCGGAAAATTCATATCGATTGCTACAGCACCTGCATAATCAATCAACATTCCTAAATGCATGCTAAATCTTAATTTCTTACGCGCCGCAAACAACGCGGTTTCCTTTAAAGAAGTAATTAAGGCAGAAGCCGTTGATATCAGACCTAGTCGGACACAAGCATAGTAAAGTGCGAATATTGTATCTACAATCTCTTCTAAGTGATAATCGTCAGGTTTTTTTGCGGAAAAGAAAGTGTTCATCAAGAGCTCACTAACATCCATAATTAAATCATTGTCTTGAAATTCGTAGAAAATGCGGGAGAGCTCTAGTAAAGTAAAACGCGCATCATACTCAAAAGAATACTTTTCTAACATTACACTTTCCACTGAAACTTGTCTCAAACCATTTTGGATTAATTTATCGATAGCTTCCTTTGGATTGTATTGTGAATAGCCAAGTTGCCTACGGGTACTTCTATCGTGAATTAATTGAAACAAAGTTTCAATGTAAAGATGCTTAGCTGGTAAGGCATCATAGATAACCCTTGCAACCTTGTTTGCATTGTACTTCTTTTTCACATAGAAATCAAAGATAGCTACAAAGAGTGCTTTTTCGTAACACCGTGACAAAATCATACGTGTATGAAATGGATTCGTCATCATAACGATTTCCTTAGAAAGATTGTTCATGGATTCAATTTCATGTTCAAGATCAAGATCATAAGTACCGAATTCCATCCTATGTTTGACGACATCACTTATACTTTCCAGAATTACTCCTGGAATGAAAAGGAGTGGCCTATTTGGCCATTTCATTACAAATACAGACAATTCAGTAAGAAGGCGAGCAACACCGTTCTGAAGGCTCTTAAAGTCATTCTGCATTGCTGCCCTGCTTAAATAAGCAAGGGCTCTTAGAGAACTCGCAGTTCCGTCCCAAAAAGAATAAACCAAATTTTCTTTTCCTAGCTGAAAAATCTCATAAATCCACGCGAAAGAGGGTAGATTATCCGCTCGGGCGGATTCAATAAATTTGAATTGCATTGTCTGTTCTGCAAGTTTCGTGAAATACTCTATTACACAAATCACTGCTTGCTCATATTTTTCTTCAAGACCACGCTGTTTTAGCGAGCGCAGATGATTCAGAAAATGATCATTAATTTCTCTCATTCTACCCTCAGCAATGACCTCTCGACTAACTTCCGCGAAAGTATCTTCTCGCTTTGGTCTTGAGCTTTGAAGCGAAATAAGAACTTGTTTATGTCTTAACGCAACCTCTTCCAATATTAGTTGCAGTGTCTCTAAATCTCTTTCTTTTGTTGCTTTAAACCCAATTTCAATTAGAGGAAAAATTGGATCTTCAGCAGGGGGAACTGAGCCAACCCTCTTAAATTTTACGATGGAGAGAAGCGACTCAAGATTAATTTGTTGCCCAAGTTTTGAAATCGCTCTTTTGGGATCTAAAAGTCGCATCATATCTTGGAAGTATGGCAGAAGGTATATGATACCAAAAAAAGCCACGATTGGCGTAATTGTTTTGAAAATTTGAATGTTAGGGTTAAGGAGACCCAAGCCTGAAACCAATATCACAACAATGTCAATTATCAAAAGAAACCAAAAATAAGGACTTCTTCTATAAATTCTAGCAAGTTTTGACGAATAACCAGACGAAATCTCTATGACTGCAAGCGAAACTGAAGGCACTATGGCAATAATGGAAATGAAGCCCGCAAAAATATAGCTGTTAATGTCACTGAATGAGAGCAAGGTTCCAGTAGAAACAAAGAAAATGACGACAATAATCGCAGTAGCGCTTCCGATTACCGTAACCTTGCATTCTATGTACCGCCATTCTTCGCTAAATCCGCGATATTGTTTCTCGGCTTTCATTAGAAGTATTTGTAGAAATGCTAACGCTTTTCCTGTAAGTAGCAGAAAACCTCTAAGAAGGTAGATTACAATCAATGTGATTCCATTTGGAGTGCGCATCCTCGACAAAAGAAAATAAATTTTTTTCAAGATTAGGTTACTAATGTGCATTTGTAGGCCTCTTGCCCTCTCAATGATTCACAACCTTATAGTTTCTGCTGCTCAGTTATATTTTACTCAAAATTAGTTTTAAAATTGATGTTATTGCAATTATAAAATGTTAAGAAAGATGGAGTTAGTGTAAACGCATCTGTTTTTTCACTTCATGCCACTGAACAAATACAACAGACAAACCGTGACATATAGTATCACTAAGACATGTCTTTAAAACGCTGGCTAACGAATACGGCGATCCTTCCTACATTATGACCGAAAAACTCTAAGAAATATTGAAGAAAGGAGACGTAATTTTTACTTTTTGAGTTTTTTTAGTTCGTCTTCTAACTGTTTTACTCGTTTTTTGAGCGCTTCGTTCTCTTTCTCTAACGCCTTAATCCTCGCAGCATCCCGCGCTGTTTTCCGTTTTTTCTTTTCTTCGTCAATTTTTTCCGCGTTAACCCACGGCGGCGTGCCGCTGCTGCCCCAACCCATAAAATTTTCACCTAACCAATACTTGACTTCGCACAATTTAAAACGTGCGTCTAAATAGCTGTAAATGTTTTATTGAGGAAACCAATATAGGCACCTTCCAGTGATGTGGTACTTCAAAAGTGAGAAGTGTAAGAGAAAATGTCAAACAAAATAGCCATTATAGGCCAAAAAAAGAAAATTGCGCTCATAGCGCATGACAATAAGAAAGCGAATTTGCTCGAATGGGTCAAGTTTAACAAAGGCACCCTGCTTCAGCACGAGCTCTACGCCACAGGAACCACAGGCAAAATTCTGGAACAAGAGCTGGGTTCAAAAATCACCACTTTCGAGAGCGGACCATTGGGCGGCGACCAGCAGATAGGCGCGCGCATAGCTGAAGGCGGCATAGACTTCTTAATTTTCTTCTGGGACCCGTTGGAGTCTCTTTCGCATGACCCTGACGTGAAGGCGTTATTGCGCATGTCTGTGGTGTGGAACATACCCACCGCCTGCAACCGTGCTTCCGCCGACTTCATGATATCCTCTTCGCTGATGAGTCAGGAATACCCGCGGGCGCTGCCCGACTACGAGAGTTACAGGCAACGAATCAGAAACCTATGACTTTATTAGGCATGGGATAGGTCTTCGCACATAGGCACCTTAGGAAACATCCTTAACCACTACGCCTTTGGTGTAGGGCACAAACTCCCTAATGTGCTCAACTGATGCTTTTCCAGCTTTTTCACGCTGCTCCTTCGGCAACTTCACCATCAAAGCCTGCAGAATTTGCTTAAGAAAATCTTTGCCCGCTAAATCACCAGGCATAATAGTCACATAAGCCTTTGTTTTGGCTTTCACAGCTTCCACGGGACCTCCTATGAAACTCGCTTTCCCGTTTCCAACCACGCCGATAGCCAGCTTAAGCGGCACGCTCCGCATCCAGTTACGTTTCCCACTCACGGCGAAGGCACCATGAGGCACGTACTCGCCTGAAGGACCACTTTTGCTTAACTGGCTGGGCTTAACCCAGTAAACATCCGCTGAACCAGCACCTTCGCGCCAAGCTCTGGAAAAAGCAGCGGCAAACTCGCCAGCCTCATGCAGTGCCTGTTCACTGGGGGCTTTGCCTTCAGTTTTAACAACTACAAACGGCGCACCTGTAACATCAGCGTGAAAAACCGCGTCGTCAGGCTTAGTATGCTTCTTGACGAGCACTTCGTTGCTGACAGCGTCTTTACCCGCCACCACCAAGAAACCGTCTGAAGACCTGAACCAGCGGAACTTCTCATACCACTCCTTGCGCTTCACTTTGCGCTTAACGAGCTCTTTCATGACTTCCATGGGCTTAACGGTTTTCAGCGCCTCAGCCTCGCTTATACTTTGCTCAATCTCAGCCAGCTTTCTGCGAGACTCTTCTAAAGCTGTTAACGCGCCAGCAGATTTCTGCTTCGCCTTTTTCCCACGCTCATAATACTTCGCAGCATTTTCAAACAGCGTTCTACGCAAGTTTAAGCTGAACGGCAAGTCATCAATGCAAACGTTAACCGCAAGGTTTCGCGCGTCAAAAGATTCGACGAATGCTTCTGGCGTTCTGCCCGAACCTTTAGCAGCTAAAACTTCCGAAATAAGCGCGTTCCAGTCTTTTCCTTCCCTCTTCGCCGCCGTGAACATTGCCAAAAGGCTTTGGAGTTGGCTCGAATGCGCGTAAATAACATCGCCGATGCATCTGTCGCGTTCCGCCTTAGCTTCATCTTCACGCAAGCCTTGTTCCTGCTCAGCAATCACTCGCTTAAGCCTCTCCGCTTCCTGCTTCAGCTTGTCAACTTCGATGCTGGCAATTGCCTTCTCAGCCGCTGTGACTTTCAGGTAAAACTCATCCAGAGCTTCATTAAAACTGCTATAAGGCTGAGACCTAAGGGCTTCGTAACGCTTAAGCTTGAACGGCACGACATCCATAAAACTGCCGTCTTCAGCCAAAACTATGTTAGGTTCCGTCTTGAAGCCTGAAACGGTTGAAAGTAAACTTTGAAGACCGCTGTATATGGCGCCAACTTCGGAATCCGTTAGGGCATTGCAATTTTTGGTTTTTTCTACATCAGCCCTAAGCAGGAGTTCTTCCGCGTAGACGCCGCCCACGCCAAGAAAACGCGCCATCACCCTGACAACTTCCACATCCCCAAAGTCCTTCAAAGCCTGCTTCAACTCTTCCCTTGTCACTTTGAAAGGATTCTTACCGCTTGAAGGCGGAAACTGGAAAAGCTCACGGCGGAGAATGTTGCGGTCGCGCATACGCTTGAAAATCAAAGCCTGTAATATCTCGCCTTTTTCCCCTGTTAGGATGATGTTGCCTTCGCCGAAAAGCTCCAAAATAAGCCGCATCACGCCCGTTTTGGTCTTAAAGTAGACGGTGACAAGCCTTTCAAACTCGTACTGCTCCACGTTGGCTATCCAAGCACCGCGCAGGTGTTTTCTCAATGCCATGCAAAATGCGGGAGGGACGTGGGGAGGTTCCAAGGCGTAAGCGGTTAAGTGCAGCCTTCTGCCAGCTTCCATGACAAGGCGCAACGGAGGGCAACCGGTTTTGTGCAGCTTGAAAAGTAGCGTTTTCGCGTCAAATTGGTAAATGTTGTTAACTCGCGAATTCGTTAGTGCCTCTTTCAGTTCGTGAACTACGACAGCAACGTCAAAACTTGAGAATTCCTTCTTGCGCAAGGAGCTCAGCACCATAATCTGGAATCTAATAGTGCATGAGCTATAAAATTAACCCTTTTATAGTCGAGAATAACCACATCGTCGAAATATGAACCCTGCGCAGAGGAGTTAGAAAGAGGCTTGGAAAGTTACTTCCGTGCTGAAGATGGTCCCAAGTTTTACGTTGTACGTGTTTCCAGTTATGAAACTTCCTGCTAGGATTACGGCTCCGACCGCGTTCGGAGCTATTTTCACTAGGTTGACAATAGCAGTGATTAGGCCGTTTATGTAAGCGCTTGTGATTTCAACGAGTTTTGCGCCAGTGTTTTGCAGGAACGCAATTATATGAGTGGAGTTCATTGTGAATGAGTCTACCAGTAACGCGGCCATTTGGTTGCTGAACGTCTCTGTTGCGAAGCTGATGTTTTGCATCACGAAAGTGTAGAATAGGATCCCTGAGACGAAAGTAATGAGTACTATGAGTAGCACTCCGAATACGGCTGTTGATCCTCTGCGGGATTTTTTGGGGCGTTGGTGCATGTTTTTTCTCCTGTTTATGTGTTGAACTTGGCTACAATATGTATTTTTTCAGACATATTGTTGCAATTATGACTTTTTCCAAGGGCAGATATAAGTATTATGTACAAATCCGAATAGTGAGCATATTTAAGCATATCAATTATGCATGGTCAACTTTGAAAGAACACACGCCCAACGAAAGTTTTTAACCCTGAACCTCCATAGCTACTAACAACCCACTTCTGCCAACCACTAACAACAGAAAACAGAGGCACAAAAAATGAAAAAAGGCGAAGTTGTAATCCACCTCCATAAACCAGACGCAATTGAAATGCTGTTCTTTTTCGCCTGCGGCGCAATAATAAGCGTTCCCCTCACCCTCTTCATCTATCAATACACAGATTTATTACTAATCGGGCTTGACCCATTCACCATCGCTTTGATTTCACGTGCATTTTTCGCGCCTTTCATCGAAGAATTCTCAAAAGCTTACCCGCTCTTCTATCGCCACGGTGAAACCCAACGGTCCCTTTTTGACCTAGCAATACTAGTCGGCTTGGGATTCGGAATCGTAGAACTACTAACATACGTCTCAGTACTAGGCACACCAATAATCTACAGGCTGCCTGCACTTTTCTTCCACCCCGCAAGCACCTCAATAATAGCATACGGCATCACTACAAAACGACCTTTACCCTTCTACCTGTTCGCCGTTTTCCTTCACTTCGCCAATAACTACTTTGCGCTGACGCTGACGAGCCCTTTCTCATTATTGAGCCCAATTTTTGTGGTTGCAGTAGCCGTTTTTACATCTTGGCGACTACGTACTAAAACAAAAGAAAAGATCGTAATATAGCGAACACCCAGATACGGTGTTGGAAGGTTTGCACAAACTTAGTTCCCCTCCAATTTAGGTTCAGTAGGGATAATTGTGGTGAAGACTGTTCCTTTGCCAACTACGCTTTCCACCGAGATTGCGCCGCCATGAGCTTCGACTACGCGCTTGCAAATAGCTAGGCCCAAGCCCATACCCTTTGCCTTTGTTGTAAACAGTGGCCCGAAAAGTTTCTTCAGATTTTCTTCAGAAATGCCCATCCCCGTGTCGGCGAAGGCAATTTTTACTTTACCATTTGCCTTTTCGCTAGTTATTGTTAGTTTCCCACCGTCAGGCATAGCGTCAATCGCGTTCTTAATTAGGTTAAGGAATACCCGTTTCATCCTGTCAACATCAATCTTGATTGTTGGAGTGTTTTCGGTAAGGTCAATTAGCTGAACGTTTTTTGGTAAATCAATGTGAGACAAAGCTTCTGTAACTGCTGATTTAGGATTCGTTTCCTTTAGGTCCAGCTTGATCGCTTTTGAGTATTCAAGGAGGTCGTTTATGATTTTGTTTGAGTATTCAATGTCTTTTTCGATTACTGCAAGCATGTCTCGCCCTTTTTCGTCCATTAACGCTCCGTATTTTTTCCTCAAATAGTACGTTGCGCTTGTTATTCCAGTCAGTGGGTTCCGAAGGTCATGGCCGATCATTGCGGCCAATTCCTCAATAGTATTGATGCGCTCTTTCATCATACCGTCGATTGTTTCAGCCAGAAGCGACAGTTCATCCTTGCTGTTCCATGCTAAGCGTTCAGAAAGATTCTTGCTTTTGCCCATCTTTTTTATTCTAATGGCAAGGTGCTCTATTCGAGACAAAATGCCTTTCTCAACAATTAAAATGGTTACTAATCCAAAAAGAAAACCAGAACCTAACAAAGCCAAGATAAAAAAGGCGACGCTAGTTACGCCTTGCGTGTAAATGTCTCGGTACATGTCCACCCTCAACATGAAAGAGAGTTCTCCATAAACATCCTTTATCAAAGCGCATCCTGAAATGGTGTCTGCATTTAATTGGCAAGTAAAAACTGGCGTATCTTCAAAAGATGGAGAAGAATATAATTCTTGAAAGGCGATTCGTGTCTCTGATTCGTTAAAAGGCGTAATAACTACAGGTAGATAGATTGTTCTCTCCAAATTTTCAATCTCTTCGGAGTTAAGATAGCGTCCTATAATTAAAGCTCCTTGAATCGGTCCCTCGCTTTGACTGGTCAGTATCGGTTTAGAGGCTATGAGCAAAGGCGCTTCTTGCAGAGGAACCATTCCATTTAAGCTACTTTCTGTATCAGAGTGATACCAAAGAAAAACATTAGCAGAAAGCAACTCTAGCAAATCTTGAGGAACGGGCGTTTCACTCATATTCTGAAGATTGAAAGCCTTTCCATAGACAACATTACCCTCAGAGTTTATGAATAACATTATATTGAGCCGTAAATTAGCGAAAGTATCATCAACAAGGTTAGACTCCACATACTCGTCGTTTGCATCTTGAGTGAAGGCGTAAGTGTCGTCCCATTCTGCCCAATCACTAGCGGTACTGTCTAATTCAGCCAATTCATTTGATAACGCACTGAGGCAACGTTTAACATTCACCGCCGCCCTCTGTTTTTCTAACGCCGCGTAATTGTCCAACAGAATGAACTGCGCACCAACATAAACGACTAAGGTCATAACGATAAGCGCGACTGCAAATATGAGCAATATTTTCCTGCGCAAATTCATTCTTTACTTCTCCATCAATCGTCTAACTGCCAGTAGAGTTTCGCTAAAGCCCACTTCTTGAGGTGGAACCCCTTTGAAAACTAAATATGCTTTTTCGCAAAGTTTGTTTATGATTAGCTTTTCCAGAAAGGAGGCTCCAGGCCCAAAAGTCTTTTTGAGGGCATAATCAAAACCATCTATGTTGTTCGAAATTTCTTGTTTTTTAATGTTGAAGGTATTTTCCAAGTGAAAGAGTATAGCTTGCTTTGGCGATTCACCTAAGGAAGAAAGGCTCTCATCTATGGCTTCAACTAAGAGCTTTTCGAACTCACCGTTGGGCATATGTTAACCCCTCGCTTGACAGGAACCGTCAGGTATTTGAAATCGCAGGTGTCTGTTCTATTGGCGAGTTTATAAATCGCTTATGAACTTTGGATTAATATTACAGTGTAGCTTGCTGGAGCGATCAATAGTCTGGGCTAAACAGCAGAAACGATTTATAAATAGGCAGCTTTTTAATGTAGGTTCAAAATATAGTCTGCGAGGACTGAGGTCGCATGAGACCACTGGTAGTAATATACTGGACGAGACTGGCATTAGGCATAGTTGCAGCCCTAATCAGCGCGTTAGTAGCTGCTAATCTGGACGCACTTGACTTTACCGCTTTCACAACCGGCTTGACACTATCTTTACTAGTTTATTTAGTATCCTATTATCCTCTCAAAGCTAAATTTTATAATAAAGTGGAGAAACAGTCAAAAATCATGACGATGGGTATAGGAATATACTTCATCTCGTGGGCGGTTTTCTTCATACTGTCTTACTCTATCATAACAGGACCAGTTTAATCGCTTGGCAACCTTATGCTTCTTTGTCTTTCCGTAAAAAATTTGCAATCGTGGCTTGGCTCTTATCGCCCCTCAGCGTTTCCATCTTTACCTTTTCATCAACCTTACTGTTGCTGCTCTGAGCACTCGGAATATTCATTCGAATTAGGATGCGCATGCAATCAGACCAAGCTGAGAAGTAGCCGCGGTCAAAGTCTCCGTGAAGTCCATTCCGCATGTGATCCAGAAACTCTCGCCTATACCCATGTAGAGCCTCGGCGTCGCTTAAGTCCAGCTTTGAAAAGAGCGCGTACGTGTCACTGTTTTTTTTGCGCGAAAGATACATGCCGTACAAAGCTCGGAAGTAGCCTCTGTTCCACTCCGTCTTCTGCATTTTCTGCTTAAGCCGCTCCAACTCCCGCGTCGCTTCTGCGAACTGCCTGTTAACCAGAAGCTGGAAGTACCGCGTGACTAAGGCTTGAGGGATAGGCATTTTTAACGACCACGATGCTTGCTTGCTTTCTCCTCTTCAGAGACATCTTCTATACCGTTTTCGGTTACTTTAAATATTTCCTCGCCTTCGGGCAAATACGGACTTGACACCAGCCTAGCAATGCGCACAGGACCACGCGAAGCTCTCCGAAGGTAAAGGCGCGTGTGACTCGTATGCCCGACAATGTGCCCCCCGATGGGGTGAACGGCATCGCCGAAGAACACGTCTGGCTTAGCCATAACTTGGTTAGTTACGACGGCCACAGCGTTAAATGCTCTTGCTAAACCGATGAGTTTGTGCATGTGCTTGTTCAGTCTCTGCTGCCTAGGCGCCAACATTTCCCGCCCAACATATTCACTTCTGAAGTGGGCAGTTAACGAATCCACTATGATCAGCTTCACGTTGTTCGCTTTAATAACTTCATCCGCGTTTTCCAAAAGAAACATCTGGTGATCTGAAGTGTAAGCTTCAGCGTAAATAATGTTCTTAACCACCTGTTCAGGGTCAAGCCCCACATGCTTCGACATTTGCACAATACGCTCAAGTCTAAAGGTGTTCTCCGTGTCCACGTACAACGCGGCGCCGTTAAGACCCCCGTTTTCGGGAGGTAACTGAACATTCACGCATAGCTGGTGGCAGATCTGGCTTTTTCCACTACCATACTCACCGTAAAACTCTGTTATAGTTTGCGTTTCCAAACCGCCGTCTAGAATCTTGTCCAAGGCATTGCTGCCCGTGGTTAAACGCAAGACGTTCTGGCGCATTTTCAGAAGCTCGTCAGCGCGCACAAAGTTAACGCCAATAGATGAACGGGCTGCTTCGATTATTGAGAAAGCCTTTTTTTCGCCGACACCGACTGGTTCCAGTTCGCGGGCTGTAGCCATAGCCAGCGACTCAACGGTGTGATAGCCGAGGTCGCGTAGTTTTTGGGATGTGGCTGGTCCTACTCCTGGAAGGTCTTCTATGAACTCGTATTTCTTTTTGGTTGGTGTTTCTTTTTCTTGGCTTTCAATGTCCGTTTCTTCTGACATAAATCTCACGCTTGGGAAAGAGTTGCAGAAAGCTATATTTAAAATACACGAAACATGAGAGCGGCTGATCCATGGAGGGGTGAGTTAAAGTGAAATTGGGTTTTCGCTGGATGTTGCTGAAAAGTGGAGGCGGATGGATTGTAGGGCGGGTTTGGTTTTTGTGTTTTATTTTCGATAGTTAGCTTGGATTTTGTTTGTTGTTTCGGAAGATTTAATATTAAATCGTGCTACTCAATATAAAGAGGTCAAGTAACCAATGTTCAAGAACTTTAAAGACAAAATCACCATCTCAGGCATCACAGTGTTATGCATAGGCGTAACCCTGCTCATAATCACGTTCGTCAGCGCCTACGGATTCTTGACAGAAAGCATAATGCCTCTCTCAACCCAAGACCTTGTGCAAACTTTCGGAGAGGCTCTAGGACCTTTAATCGCAGCTGCCATACACATAATGTACCTCGGCGTCATGGGCTGGATTGGCTCGCTAGTAACTATCCGAGGAGTAACATTAATGACTAATGCACCTAAAGCTGAAACAGCAAAGCCAACACCTCAAGCATCCCAAGTGCCTCAACAAAAGACGCAGCCGCAACCTCAACAGGCAAAAGCCAAGCCAGAAGCTGAACCAGCTGAACCGGAGCTAATAGTTATTCCGCTAGAAGAAATGGAACAGCAACGACCAACGCAGCAAAAACCTAAGCCGACTCACTGAAAAAGCCGCATCTAACTAGCCTAAAAGAGGGAACCGCAATGAATGTGCCGATTCGAGCGCTAGGTATAGCTACATCTATCTTCTGGATACTTCTAATAGCCTTTATTGCTTTGTCAGCCTACTCCTTTAAGGATTTGAACTTTGACCTCGGCGAACCCCAATTCACAACGGCTCCTGATGGTCAGCTACTCTTCTCTTTGCCACTGCACATTTACAACAGAGGATACTGCAGCCTTAAAGAGTTTAATCTTTCAACTGTGTTCTCAGACGATGAAGGGGCAGAAATCTCGAGAGCCAACACTTTCGTTCCTGTTATACCGCGTGGGGAAAACGTAACAATCTTCCACAACGTCACATTAAGCATGGATAGCGTGCTTGAAAATGATGCTGAACAGTACCTGTTCAACGACAACAACCTTACAGCTTCTGTTACGGCTGGACTAACCTTTGCAGAATTGCTACCCACGCAAATTTCAACTAACTTTACGTTCCCGTGGGGCGCGCCGTTCTACAATTTCGCTCTCGGCCAGCCATCGTATGGGCGGTTTGACTTAACGCACAGCGCGGTATCGGTTCCGATGAGTTTTGAAAATCACGCCGCCTTTGACCTTGCAGGCGACATCAGGGTAGAGCTTTTTGACAGCGGGGGTTCGCTTTTGGGCGAAAGCCAGACCCAATTTTACGTTCCGCAACACTCGTCCTACGACGGAAATTTGGAGTTTCATGTCCCCTTGAGCGCCGCATCTGTCTCAGCTGCCCACAATGGACATTTTAACGTTTACTTTTCCACCCCGCTTTTCGAGTATGGACCCTTGGTGATTCCGTATGGTTGAAGAGAAAAAGAAAAGAAAAAACATCGTCAAAGACATTTCGTTCAGAGTTGTAAAAGCCACTTTAAAGGCGATACTCGTCTACCTAATTTACTTCCTTCTCGCGCCGGTGCTGGCGCCACTTTTCGGGTTGATTCCCGGCATTATGGAATCCATCGAAGCGTTCGTTGCAGTTTACATCGCGCTGATGCTTCTAAGTGACCTTACGGAACGCACGATTTTCCAGTATTTCTTCAGCACGGCAAGGGCGCTGTTCTTTATGGCCTATTTGCTTTTTTCAATGGGCAACGGCGTAATCAGCACAAGCTACGAAAACTTCAGCTTAACCGTGAATCTTACCCTGTTTTACACAATTGCCATGACGCTCAGCCTTCTAGGCTTCGCAAGTACAATTTTGCAGGCAATAAACTTCATGAGCGAAAGAGCCGAAGCCACAAGCGGTCTACAACCTCCCCAAAAAGCGTAAAAAGCTTTGCTCTGCGGTGACTATGGTCCACACTCTGGTCATGAACTAAAATCACATGTGTGCTGAACCGTGTATACTGCTATTGAGTAACTGCCTTTTCCTGTCCTCTAACATGAATACCTTAACGCTTGCTATGCTGAATGGGAGAGGTACAAGCAATACCATTGAGACTTCACTCATTGGCTTAAACAGAACGATTCTTGGACCAAAATTTAGTCCCAAACGCGCGTACACAAGAATTAGAGCAAGAACCGTGGAAGCCTAAACTATGTGGATAGGGTTACTATTGAGCGATATTCCGTGTTAGTTACGGTATAATTCTCTTGTATAGTCGGAGAAAACACATCAATATCTAGTTCATAGCTTTGAGTGCCATAACCTAGTTCATAGTTGGTGTTGTTTGTATTTAAGTGCCCCCAGCTTTGGGGAATAGTGAAAACTTCGCTAGCTCCAGCTGCAATAAATGCAGATTGCGTAATCGTGTTCTCAAGCTTGTTTATAGGCCCACTTCTGAAATCGTAACTTCTGTAGAATTTGCTCAAGGTAATTGAAAAATTTCCTCCTATGATATCACAATTAGTTACGTTGACGTAATCGGTGCGGTAGATAGTATTGCCATGGGCATCGGTTACATTGCCGCCCTCAACATCGAGATATGGCGTAAGATGCTCTTGAGTCTCGAAGAGTAGATTTCTTGTTCTAGTTTCTGTGACGGCAACTTGAACTGGAATTATAGGCGCAAAAAGAAGAATTAATAAAGCAATTGCAAGTAATGGCGTCAGAAGTATTCCGATTATTTTTTTGTCCATTTGGCTTAAACCTTGTTTTACTTGCACATACATCGCCCATTAATGGTATGGTTTTCTGAAGAAAAAAGGGTTTTTGTAAAGGTTTCTTGACACAAAAGTTCTTGACAAACCAAAAGCCATCATATTTGGATTCTAATAGGAATTATATGCAGAAACCTATGGGGGTCTACCCGCGCAAGCGCAGTCAGCGCTATTTATAGTTTGTATATAAAGGGGGCTATAGACTTTTTTCACACGCTAGCCTAACCCAAATGCCAAAACTGCCCTGCTCACTCCTAAAAATCAACTTTCAACCAGCACCTTAGCAAAATTCCAGATTTTGTCGCTCACAAAATGAAAATTTTTGACGACCGCACCTTGCTTGGTGCTTCTTGCTGTTTCTGAGTCGTAAAGGCTTTCTCCTAAAGCGAGTGATTTTCCGTGCTTCTCATCCACCACCAGCACAAGGTCGCCCTTGCTGAAGTCGCCTTCAACGCGCACGATGCCAGGAGCCATAACATCAGCACCTTTGCAAACATAGGGAACAGCGCCCATGTCAACCACGACCTTAGGCGCCCGCGCAGCGAAATCTTGGAAAAGCAGCGTCGGCAGAACCTTCTCCCCAACCTTGAAGAATAAGGGGTTTCCACCTACAAGGTAGATTTGACCGAAATCCACTTCGACCACTTCAACGTTTGCTTTTGAACCGAAAAGGGCTTCAACGTTCACTTTTAGCCTTTCCGAAACCTCATTCAGGATAAGCTTAGCGTCCTTTGATTTCAAAGAGTATCTTCGTTGTCTTTGTGGCATAACAACTCTCTCAGGCACGAGTTTCTGGGTAATACATGGTTACGTTTAGAGGATATTTCCGTTTTCCTATTCGATGTAGATTGCTGGTTGACCAGGCGTAGCTAACGCCGCTCGCTGTTTAGGATCATAGCGCGCTTTGTCCTCTTCGCCGTAAACCGTGACTTCAGCGTTAAATCTTTCCTTCAAAAAGCCTAGCGCATCCTCGATTATCTCCTTCTCGTTGGTCATTTCAATCTTTGCGATGCGCGCTTTTCTTTCGTTGGGCAACTTGCTTAAAGCTTTTAACACTTTCGCGACGAAGTGGGCGACCGCCTTCATGTTTTCCCTTAAGCTAGGGTCTTTCGCGAGTTCCTTCATAACCTCGTTGACCTTGACCTCGCCCTCAACCGCCCTTGCCACTAGATTACGGTACACCCTCCACTTCCAACCGGCAGCCGTGTAATAGCATATCCGCGTAGGCGAAATCTTCGTGGCTTTCAAGACGTTCAACGTGTCCTCGATTAAGTCGGTTATCAGTTTCTCCCGTTCCTCAGCGAGCACATCCACTCTGTCTTTGTCAACCCGTGGCCACTCAGCCAAAGAAATAAACGTGTCTTTTCCCGTCGCACTCCACAGTTCCTCGCATACGTAAGGCGCGAAGGGCGCAAGAAGCCTAAGCCAAATCTCCAAAGCTTCTTGAACTGCTTTGGTTTCAGTTTTTCCTTTTCTGCGAATGTACCAGCGGAAATCATTCCAAACTTCAAATAACGCAATCTCCAAGGCTGTTCTCGTCTTCAACGCCTCAAGGTTTCCTGTGACTTCCGCAATGCGCTGCTGCAATCTACTAAGAAGCCACCTCTCCAAATGCGTCACCTCATGGCGTTTAGCCGTCTCAACTATGCTCAAAGCAAGATTACTCAGGGACGCCAACTTGCCTTGAATGTCCGCGGCGTTCTCGCCTCTCCAGTCAGGATCATCCATGCCCTCGGCGCCCAAAAGAAGCGCGCATCTGGTGGCGTCAGCACCGTACTGCTCAACCGCGTTTTTCATGGTCACGAAGTTGCCCTTCGACTTGTGCATCTGCTTGCCTTCAATCATGAGCATGCCGTTCACGCCGATGGCGCGTGGCCACTGCTCCCGCGGAAACAACGCTGCATGGTGAAAGATGCAGAAGGTCAAATGGTTCGGCACAAGCTCTTTCGCTGAAACCCTGAGGTCAAACGGGTACCAGTACAAGAATTCCTCGCGCATTTCCCGCAGCACCTCCGCACTTATTCCTGACGCCTTGCTGAGCGCTGCTTCGCTGCCTTTCCCGTAAAAAATGTAATCGAAAACTTCATGCGTGAGCGCTTCTGGTTTTATGCCGTGTTGTCGTATGTGCTTGTTTATGGTGTAGAACGCCATGTAGATGGTGGAGTCGCTGAGGGTTTCGATTATCCAGCCCTTGCCCCACGGCAGCGGCGTTCCGAAGCCCGTGGTTCTGGCGCAAGCCCACTCCTTCAGCCAGTCGATAACCGCTATGAACCATTGCGTGGCGGTTTCAGGGTAAATCTTCATCTGGGCTACTGCTTCTTTGGCTTTTTCCTTCCATGCTGGGTCGGAGTAATTGAGGAACCACTGGTCTGAAAGTATCTTAACTATGCACGGCGTCATGCATCGGCAAACCACTGGCTGAGGCAAATCGTACATGCTGTCCGCAGCGCCTACCTGCTTGAAATCCCGTATAAGCGTGTCTTTAGCGTCTCTGACTGTTTGCCCAGCGTACGGTCCACAGTTTTGCTTGAGCACTCCTGCGTGAAACTCTTTCTTGTACAAAGCTTTCGTGGCTTCGTCCGCCCGCGGATCATGCTGGTCTTTTATGCCCATCTGCTCAACTATCTCAACCGCTGGGTACTCGCCGAAACCTTCAACCTCGATAAGCGAAATCGGCTTGATCCGCTTCACCATTTCAACGTCCACGCCGAAATCCTTCAGCACTTCGGGTTTTTCCTGCAAATCCTTGAGGGCAAGCCAGTCATAGGGCGCGTGGGCGGG
>JGI2173J19968_10000109_pt1 | contig 26677 bp, 25 predicted proteins | sample DeeMarSWOR136_30_FD_19968 | JGI IMG/M metagenome (IMG submission 19968) | reverse complement strand
CAAACTCAGGCCAGTACTTTGAGACACGCTCGTCGTAGTCAAACAACCTCCGCGAATGGGCAAGCGCCATGGCCAGAGCGGCCAATCCCTTCGTGGTTGAGAAAACGATCACCATCGTGTCTTCTTCCCAAGGTTCTCCGGTGGTTTCGTTTCTTACGCCACCCCAAAGGTCGACTACTTTTTCCCCATGGTAGTAGATACAACAGGCGGCTCCAAGCTCATTGCGGCGTTCGAAATTCTCAGCGAAGGCTTGCCGCACAGCCTCAAATCCGGGCTTGACGAAACCTGCTATTGCACTGCGCTTGGTCAATTCGCTTCATCCTCAGCAAACCTGGAATTCAAATTGTAAAGTCAGTTTTTAAACTACATATAAATATAGTGTGCGCACGCCTTTGCTTGAACTTAAGTATACGCTACTCTGATTCGTCGAACAGCTTGTTGACAAATTTACATCCACGATTTTCGGCAGGATTTTTTTCATTGTAAAAACACATTTTACTGGGCTCTTCTTTTGAATATTTCAGACAACCCCAACATTGGCTGAACAAACGAACCTTGTGCTTGTCCCTATGCTCTCTGCACAATTCGACAGCTTTCTCCAGAGGAATATTGTTTGGCATGAAACAGCATCTCTCGCCAGAAGAATAAAACTTCACTTGTGCGCACTAATCAAGGTTTCTTCCACAAGTCATAAAAACTAAGAGAATAGGCATAGTGAATGATGAACGAAATGGTAAGGGTTATTGTCGTTTATGACACAAAGCATGGCAACACAAAGCTTGTCGCGGAAAAGATCATGGAGGGAATAGGCGAAGTCGAGGGAATAGAAACTACTATCAGTGATGTCGAGAAAACTGACCCTAAAAGGGCAACCGATTATGATGCAATACTGATAGGGTCACCAACGCATTTTGGGGGACCTGTTAGGGGCATTAACAAGTTCATTGATAAACTTGGCAAACTTGATTTGAAGGCGAAATGGGTTGCTGTTTTCGACACTTATCTGGGAGAAGACTTCGAAAAGTCTGTGAAGAAGATGGAGCAGAGACTACGCGAAAAGGTTCCGCGACTTAAGTTGATTGCCCCTGGGTTGTCGATCAAGGTTGAAGGCATGAAGGGCCCCATTGCAGACGAAGAGCTTCCAAAATGCAAGAAATTCGGAAAGAAAATAGCCGATCAACTCAGGGCTTAGCATCACCAATCCTGTGTGCGAGTAAAAAAGGGAAGTTGCGGGGGGGTGTTTCGGGAGATATCGCCATTTGGGCTGGGTTCAAAACTCTCCGGGCCCACTTCTAGATTTCATTGGTATTAGAGATCTCTGTAAATATCGGGTCTTCGATCTAACAGAAAATGTTGCTTAGCTGGATCAAAGAGTTCATTCTTGTGTGCGCTTCACTCTTCATCTAAGGTTCTCTTGTATAAATCCTCATACTCAGGCACGATTTTGTCTGGGGTATACTTCCTAAGAACCTTCTGCCTAGCGTTTCTGCCAAATTTCTCTTGCAACCTTGAGTCTTCCAGAATCTTGAGCGAGTACTGTGCGATCGCCTCCACGTCTCCAATCTTGACTAGATAGCCGTCAACGCCATGAGAGATTAATTCTTTCAGCCCTCCAACATCGCTTGCGACAACTGGAACTTCGCAACTCATAGCCTCCAATGCGGCAAGTCCAAAACTTTCATCCTCAGATGGTAAAAGAAACAAATCCGTCTTTCCAATGATTTCCTGAACTTCTTTCACATTCCCGAGGAATTCCACGTTTTCTGATATCCCAAGATCTTCCGCCATTTTTTCAGCTCTAGGACGTTCAGGACCATTTCCAATAAGGGACAGCTTGCATTCGATTTCTTTCGAGATTGTCTTAAAAGCATTAATGATGTCAGGTATTCGTTTGATTGGTCTGAAATTGGATGAATGACATACAATCTTTTGTTCTCGATCTTTCTCGAGCCTTTTAAATCTTTGCGGATCAACAAAGTTCGGTATTACCTTGATTTCTCTTGAAATGCTAAAATCAGCCATTGTGTGTTCTCTCAAGTATTCCGAAACAGCTGTCAGTGCATCGCTATGTTGCATGCTGAACTGCGTCACTTCTTTGTAAGATGGATGACTTCCAACTAAGTAAGAGTCTGTCCCATGAAGCGTAGTCACCACCCTCACCGAGTCGTTACAGATTTTTTTAGCCAAATAAGCAGACGTAGCGTTAGGAACAGCGTAATGAGCATGAACTATATCTAGACTGTAGGACTTTATGATCTCTACCAATTTTGAGACTAAAGCGAGAGAGTAACAGCACGGAACACGTTCGAAAAGCGGGTATGAGAGAAGTTCCACTTTATGAAATGAGAAGTCTGTCTCTTCTCCCAGTCGAACAGGCTTATCGTAGCTGATCAGATGTAACTCATGCTTCTTTGCCAGTAGGTGTGCCAGCTCAGTGGCTATAATTCCGCTTCCGCCATAAGTTGGAAAGCATGCAATACCTATTTTCATTTCGAGAAGACCACCAGATCATCTATCTTTAAAGGAGTATCGCAGAAGAAAGGTTCGCCGTATTGGACGCCTATTTTTGAACCATAAAGCTGATCTCTCAATTCTATTGATTTAAGAAGACCTTCCATTCCAAGCATTAATCCCATCTGGGATTTGTAAGCTTTGATGGCCTCCAATTTCTTTTCATAACTCTCTGTAACATCGACTATAAAAGAGGGATCAAACGATTTACGTAGCATGTAATAGGCAACTATTCTGACTCTGTGAGCATCATGACCTGTTTGCACTTTTTTCAGTTTAGCAAGAAAGACCGCCTTGTCAGCGAGCTTTCTGCTTCCGGCATGGTCTGGATGATGCCCATCCCCATATGGAACTATCAGAACTGAAGGTCTATATTGCCTAATCACACCGGCTAATCTTTTTGCCTCATCAAAACCAGAACCCAATCTGCAGTCTCCGAAATCCATGTTTTCACGAATTTGCACACCTAGTATCCTAGCTGCCTTAGCTGCCTCTTGCATCCTCGTCTCGGGTGTTCCTTCAGTTCCCAACTCACCCTTAGTGAGGTCTACTATTCCAATACGATACCCTTTGCTCCTCATCTTTGCGATTAGACCGCCGCAACAAAGCTCCACATCATCAGGATGAGGGCTAACAGCAAGTATATCTAACATCTAATCACCCTGTGCTCACCATAATCGGCCTCAAGAGAGTTTTCGTAAACAATTCTCAGAAACTCCTTTCCAAATTTTATGAGATACTCCAAGACATTTATCTGCCTTTCTTGCAGGTCTCCGTAGGGAAAAACATTGTTGTGTGCTTTAGTGATCTGCTGTCTGGCAACCAAATTATGCTCCTTCACTTTCGAAGTGACCTTGTCTTCTAAGACTTCTATTGCCTTAAGGATTTTACCCCTTGCGAGCGAACAAGATCCAATGAGAGTCTCATCAATAGTCTCAGCTTTCTGAGTCACTTCATTCATGCTCCGTGTAACCTCACTCTTAAAGGAATTGAAAACATTATCAATCTTCTCTCTAGCCAATTTTTTCAATAGTTTCTCTGGATTCTTCAGTTCATGAATTTCTACATTGTATTTCTCAAGAACTTTGGAAACTTTCTTCTCGACTATGGTGGCCCCAAATCTAGGAAATATAACAGGCATCTCTAAGGAGAAAAAATCGTATAGTCCATTCAATTGGGCTTGGTAGGCTATCTCGTTTGGCCCAGCCACATAAGCGAACGTTGGGAAAAGGAAATCCTGAGTGATAGGTCTTGTAAGAGCATTCGCGCTAAATCTTGAGGGATTATCATCTAACAGATTAAGGAGTTCTCTCTGAGAGAAAGTTTCATCGGCAACTCGAAATCTCCCATCGTATGTAACTCGCAGTCGTTTCCCATCATCGTTAAGAAGGAAGAAATTGCATATGTTAGATTTTTTGTGGATTTTAGGCGAATAACCAAGCTTATTAAGTTTTAAACCTGCTTCATTCAGGATTTGCGTACATTTAGTAGGCCTTCTAATTAGTCTGTCAAAAACGGGAACCATCAAGTCTCTTAAGTATTGAGGCTCTATCATAACAAGCCCCAATTCCCCAAAGAGGTAAATCATAAATCTGGAAAAAAAATCTCCTATAGTAGCCGACTCTTGTAAGATTCGTGTGATTTCTTTCATCAAGAGTGATTTGAACTCTGAGTTCGGAGAGATATCTTCTACAATTGTTAACATCCTATTCAATTCGGACTTGTCAAGGCTGATATGCGAAAGAGCTACGTCTTTTGACACGCAATCATAATTAATCATAAATGGCTCATTTTCCCTGAACATACTGATGTGATCAACTTCAGAAATATCATGATCCTCAGATGCATTCCAGAAGATAGGGACAAGTGAGTATTTCTGCTTAGACAATCTTTCACAAATAACAATGACAGAAATTGCTTTGTAAACTGTGTATAATGGGCCTGAAAATAAGCCCGGTTGTTGACCAGTTATCACAGCGTAAGTTTCAGGTTGCGAAAGAGACTCTATGTTTTGAATCACTCGTTTAGGAGCATTTATTTTCTGGTTGTATTCCAACAACTTATTTACAATTTTCTGACGATCTACGTTGCATTTTCTAACACTTGGTTCTCTAAAATGTTTTGGGAATATGTGCTCTAGACGACTTGCACGATTAAGGTAGTCAATGGTTATCTTCTCTGAAGTTATGAAATCATAAGGTAAGGCACTGGATTTCAATGTAAATCACCTTTTGCTTCCTTAAGTTTGTCACCAAGATTATTTTAACCTATACCAATTGCACGCTTACCTATTGCATTTATCTTGCATCTGTGCTCTCTGAAGGGTAGAGGATATTTGTGTTGCCATTAATTATAATGGCGCGGTTCTTCTTCAACAAGCATTTATATTCGAGATACATAACCTACGGAAGCTACTCATGAGATGATTAGATGTCTGAAAAAATAGAACTAATCGAGACGTTAGCTGAAATAGCCTTCGATAGATTCGACTCGGCGATAAAAGACCTCTCCAAGAAGGAGATTGACTGGCGACCTATCGAAGAGACTAACTCCATAAGATGGATACTCACACATCTCTCCCAACAATGGAACGTGGGAATGCACAGAATCTTGAAGAGAGATCCAGAATACAAGCCCAAAGACTGGCCTGAAGACTATGTCGGCAACAGATCTTACTCCTTTGAAAAGATAATGAGCGATATAGAGAATGGAAAAAACAAAGTCGTGAACCGTCTTAAAGAGTTGACTCCGGCAGAACTCGAAGCCGAAATAACCCTCTGGAGAGGCACGAGGAAACTACAGTTGTATCTCTTGATCTATATATCAGAGATCTTTCACCACGCAGGACAAATCACTTACATCAGAGGTGCCATTGGACGACGAAGGCAGACCTATAAACACTTCTTAACCTAGAACTTGACAACGCCTCCGATCTTCATATATCAAGCTTCAGCAATTTCGCGGCGTTTCTATAGAAAATCTTCTCGATGCTCCCATTTTCCAGACCAATCGATCGACAAGCTTTAAGCTGCTCCCTCAAATATTGGATACTAAAGCCTCTTGGAAAGTAGCTCGAGTCGCTTCCGAAGATCAGGCGATCAGGGCCAACGGTTTCCAAGACCCTTCTGAAAAGTCCTCCCAAGTCGATTTCGAAGGGCATCCAACGCATCCATCGGTTTGAGCCTGAAGTGTCTACGTACACGTTGGGACATGACCAACACAACAGAAGAAGCTCTCTGAGGTAACCAGCGCCGAAGTGTGGAACGACGAAGGGAATTCTCGGAAACATCTTAGCTACTTCCCAAAGTGTAAGAGGGTTCATATTTCTCAGGTCCAAAGCTGGTCCCCCACCTCCGCCGAGAACACCGAAATGAACAATCACGGAGACTCCCAACTTCTCCGCCATCTCCCAAACAGGGTAAACAGACTTATCGTCTATGGACTTCGTCTGCGAAGACGCAATTATTTTGTATCCCTTCAACCCAAGCTTCTTGACCGCTCGCTCAAGCTCTGAGGGCGCATCTTCTGAAAATAAGCTATGGTGGGCAAACCCTGAAAACTTATTCGGATACAACCTCACAATCTTGGCGAGATTGTCGTTTCCGCCGCCGGTCAAGAAATTTACTCTCTCCACACCTTTCAAATCGAGGTCTGAAACCCACTTAGCTGCTTGCTCTTCATCTGAATGAATCTCAGATTCAGGGGGCGCAAATCCCCAACGCTTTCTCATCTCTTCCCTATCACGTGCTGACTGCTCGATAAGCAATTGAGCATTCTCATCTCCATATTTCTCAGCTAGCCGTCGCCTCCACGAGGTCGTCCACTTCGTCCAGTTTGTAGTTGGAAAATGAGCATGGAAGTCAATCACCTTCAATCCGTGAGAGCCCATAGAATTCCCTCTTTGTNTTGATATTATCCACATTCAGATGAATATTTTAACCTTCTTTCAGATGCGCGCGATCTNTGAAAGTTTAAACTATAACTCACGTCTCTCTCAGCCACAAAAATGAATAGTTTTCCACTATGCTTNAACAATACGACAAGCTTGAAGCTTGGGTTTTCCATTTAAGCTGTTTTCATGGCTTCTAAAATTTTTGACGGATTAACTCGGAGCTCTTTAAGCGCTAGCTCGTCGGGGCTGAAGCCCATAGCTAATCCCAACAGTTGTGGAAAGTGGAGCACCGGTAACTCGAATTGTTCATTGAACATTCTCTCTATCCTCGACTGTTGCATGTCAAACATTAAGTGGCATGAGGGACAAACTGTAATCAAAGCTTGGGCACCAGCCATTTTTATGTGTTGAAGCTTTTCTCTGGTGAGCTGCAAAGCAACTTTGTCATCTATTGCAATAATTGTGTATCCGCAACATTCAGCTTCATCCATATAGTCTAAGCATTCCGCGCCTGTTAATTCGATTAGCCCCTTTAGGACTACTGGATCTTCTGGGTCATCCCAACCTGAAATTCCTGTTGGCCGAAGAAGATGGCATCCACAGTGTTCGGCGACTTTAAGTCCTGTAAGCGGTTTTTGAATTGATTCTTTAATTTTGTCGAAGCCGAGGTCTTCCTTAAAAGCATGAATAAAATGCTTGGCCTCTATGGTTCCTTTGAATTCCATGCCAACTTCACTTAAATACCCGTTAATTCTATTCTTGATTTCCTTGTCCTCTTTTAGCACTTTGTTCACTTTTCGAAGTGTTACGGCACATCCAGTGCAAAGCGTGATGATGTTCAATCCTTGCTGCTCTGCTAAGCAGAGGTTGCGAGCTGCCAAAGCAAGCATCATTTCGTGGCTGGCTGGATCAACTGGGAGTCCACAGCAATTAAAATCAGACATCTCAACCAGTTGTATGCCTAATTTTGCGAAAACCTTTCTAGCTGAAATTTCATAGTTTGTGACTCTGTAGGGAATCGTGCAGCCCAAAAAGAACAAATATCGTAGCTCTGACATTACTGTGCCTCCTCCTTAGACTTTATTAATTTTGATCCATGAGCCAGTTCGATTAGTCTATCAACCTTGTCAACGCTCGATTTCGGCAGAGGTGGCAACCCAAGCTCTGCTCTTTTTCTCAGTCTCATCTCCGGAATCTTGTAGACATAGCCAGTTTCATAAATGTTCGAAGCAAGCTCAGTGAAAATTCTGGGAATTTGTCCCTTTTTGATTGCAAGGTTTCTGAGGACCCTTAAGACGCTGGCAACTTCCACATCTTGTGGGCAGCGGTCTGTACAGGTAAAACAGGCGGTGCAAAGCCAAAGGGTTGGGCTTTGAAGGACTTTTTGGCGGAATCCCAACTGTGCCAGACGTAGAATTGTGCGAGGTCGGTAGGAGTCGCTGAAGCGAGCGGTGGGACAGCTTGATGTGCAAGATCCGCATTGAAAACAGATTTTGAGGGTTTCTCCATCATGCTCTTTCATAACTTCATACTTGAAGGATGGATCTACCCTCAACGGTTCAACATTCTTCTTTGGGGCTTCAGTTTTTTGAGCCATCCGTTATTCCCCTTGATAGAGAGTTTCAATGCGCGAGCTTCATTATAAATCTTATTTCTATCAAAATTTCTTATGTGCGATAACTGATTCTCTCTTACCCACTTCCCTAAGATTGGAGACTAAGCTTTTTCGATTTCGTTCCAAATGCTGAANTTAGAGGAGCTGGGTAGTCTTTGGAATTTGACCTAATCTGTGACTGCCCGCATGCAACACTTTGTTTTAGATTATTTTGCTAATGATTTTATCAGTCTTGACCTTGTGGGCCTCTAGCGCCAGCTCTTTTGGGTCTATTCCTAGTGCCAAGCTTAGAAGTTCGGAGTAGTGCAGGACGGGCATGTTAAATTCCTCTTTGAACTTAGACCTAATCTGTAGTTGTCCCAGATCTAGTGCAACAAAGCAGAAGGGGCAAAGTGTCGCTATGCAGTCGGCGCCTGCCTTGGTTGTGTTAACAAGTTTTTCTCTGGCAAGGTTAAGGGCGAGATCGTCAGAAATACCCCTTAAGAGCCCACCACAACACTTTAGCTTGTTTTTATATTCGACGCTTTTCGCGCCCAACGTCTCAATTAGATTTTCAAGAATGGCTGGGCGTTCAGGGTCGTCTAGTTTGAGAAGTTCGCTCGGTCTAAGCGCGTGGCAACCATAGAACGCNGCTACTTTTATGTTGCTTAAGGGTTTGGAGACGCTTTGTTTGAGACGCTTTAGCCCCACATCATCCGTCAAGACTTGGAGGAAATGCTTTACTTCTTTGTTGCCAAGGAATTCTTTCCCGGCTTGGGATAAAATTCTGTTTATCCTTACTTTCAGTTTTTCGTCAGCTTTTAGCATAGCATTTGTCATTGCAAGAGATTCAAAACAGCCGCTGCACAATGTAATTATGTTCAAATCAGCTTCTTCGGCTAGGCAGATGTTATATGCGGCTACAGCTAGGCTGGTTTCTAAATCTATAGATTGTACTGGCGGTGGGGCACAGCACGTCATGTTGGCTAAATCAACAAGCTCGATTCCAAGTTTGGATAGAGATTTTCTTGCTGACAACTCGTAGTTTGGCTGTCGAGCAGGTATTGTGCAGCCTAGGAATAGAGCGTAGCTTGTCATGATGTTTCCTCCTGTTTCTGCAGTTTGTCAAACCCGGTGGCGAAAAGAATTTTTCTTAATGCGTCTACGCCTGTTGGTTGAAGAGGCGGCAAACCCAGGGTAGGTCTTTTGTTTTCTACGAATTTGGAAATCCCAACTATGCGACCGTCGTTCAAGAGAGAGGATGCAAACTCTGAATAGATGTTTGGAATGTAACCCTCATTTAAGGCGATGTTTCTCAGCGCATAGATCACGTCAGCTATTTCAACCTTTTGAGGACATCTTTCCTGGCAGTTGTAACATGAGCAACATAGCCATATGGCGTCTCCTGAAATCACTTCCTGTTTTTCTCCCAAAAGCGATAGTTTGATGACTTCTCTAGGATTGAAACGCTCAGTGATTTTGGCCACTGGACAGCTGCTGGCGCAGGTTCCACATTGGTAGCATAGGGTTACAGTTTCGCCGCCTAGGCGACTAGCAACTACATCAGAAAATGCTAGACTGGTTACTGTTTCATGTTCCATCTTGTTCACCTCAACCTTATTGAGAACCTCCCATTAACTGCAGTGAACCCAACTTTTGCAATCTCTCAGTCATCATCTGCGCAGCCTCAGCAAACTTGTCTCCCTCGATAAACACCATATTGAACATCTCTAGCCTCTGTGGCTCTATACCATACTCCTTCAGCAACACTTTGGCAAGTTCTACCTTCTTTTCAGCCTTCTGACTGCCCACTTCATAATGACAACCGTCACTTTTACATCCCACAATCATTACTCCTTGAGCACCCGCTTTGAAAGCATCCAAAAACTGGTGAACCTGCAGAATGCCCGTGCAAGGAACTTTCATTACCCTGACGTTAGCTGGATACTTCATCATAGCCATGCCAGAGGAATCTACAGCGGTGTGACCGCATTCTGAACAGCAGATGGCTAGAACCAGCGGCTTAGATGTTCCGTTAACAGACATAAGTCCTTTCATCTGGGCCAGCATCTGGTTTGGCCTTGAATGCCTAAGTTCGATAGCGTTGAGGGGACAAGTTCCCACGCAAACACCACAACCTTCGCATAAGAGATCAGATACTCGAGCAACGAAGTGTTCTTCGGTCGTTGGTTCTAAACTTATCGCGCCATAAGGACATGTGACCGGGCAGAACTCGCAGTCACCGCAGTAATCCTCGTTGATTACGGCGGTTCTCTGGTCTTTAATCATCTTGCCGGTGGTCATGAATTTGGCGGCCTTTAAAGCTGCCGAGTGCGCATGCAGGGAAGTTGTTGGCGCATCCTTCGGGAATGTTGCGCCTCCACAAATGTACAACCCTCTAACGATGGTTTCAGTTGGTCTCAGTTTAGCATTATACTCCTTAAAGAAGCCGTCTTCATCCAGCAAAGACTCAAGACCAATCTGGGCAAGTTCCTTGGTTCCTTCGGATGGTACCATTGCGGGAGCCAACACCACGAGGTCAGCGTCCAATTCCAAGAATCTATGCAGAAGAGCGTCTTCAACGTCGACGATTAGCCTGTTCGTCTCTGGGTCTCGTGAGATTTCGGTTGGTCTACCTTTGACGAATTTGATTCCCATCTCCCTGGCCCTTTCGTAGTAATCTTCGTGCTGCCTTCCAGTGGTTCTTATGTCTATGTAGCATATTGTAATGTCTGTATCGGGATAGGCCGATTTGATCAACGTGGCATGTTTTAGTGAGATCATGCAGCATATGCTCGAGCAGTAAGGATTGTAGCGCCTATCTCGCGAACCGACACATTGGATAAAAGCAATCTTCTTGGCAGGCTTGCGGTCTGAAGGTCTAACAATCACGCCACCTGTAGGACCGAAACCATCAATCATCCTAGCAAGCTCAAGATTGGTTACGACATCCGGATAGTCGCCGTAGTGATACTCTTTTATGATGCTGGAATCGAACTCCTTGAAGCCCGTGGCAATTATTACACTGCCTACGTTGAGGGATATCTTCTCACTCTTTTGGTCCAGTTCGATGGCTTTCGTTGGACAAACTTCAACGCATTTGGCACAGTCGTGGAATTTGCAGAAGCTTTCGTCTATGACATAGACGGGTGGATGAACGTTTGGGACGTTCATGTAGATGGCCTTGCGAGTTTTCAGCCTTGCATTGTATTCATCTGGCACTTCTACTGGGCAAACAGCAGTGCACAGATCGCAAGCGACACATTTCAGTTCATTAACGTATCTTGGTTTCTTCTCTATTGTTACTTTGTAGTTTCCGGGACCTCCTTCAACACCCATAACTTTTGAATTAGTCAGTATGTTTAGGTTGGGAATCTCGCTGAAACCGGAACGGTATACACATTTCCGTGAGGTGTGAGTGATGGTTTTCACATCTGAGGCTGGAGACTGTATGCAGATGGCGCAGTCGTCCGTTGGGAAGAATCGGCCTGCCTGAGCGGCTAAGCCCCCGAGAAACGGCGCCCTTTCAACCAGATGCACTTCAAATCCTAAATCCGCCAAATCTACTGCCGCCTGCATGCCAGCTATACCTCCGCCGATAACTAGGACAGATTTGAGGATTGGAAACTCGAGTTTCTCTATGGGTTCGAGNAGCTTGGCGCGTTCGATGGCGCCNAGGAGTATGGCTTTTGCTTTTTCTGTGGCTTCAGATGGTGTTTCTCGATGAGGCCAAGCGCAATGGTCTTTNAGGTCAATGACATNCACCAGATANGGATTGAGCCCTGCGTTTTCAACTGCTTGAACGATGTTGACCTCGCTTAGCTTGGGAAGACTCTCGGCAACAACTANTCTGTTTATCTTTCCATTTTTAATAGAATCAACGATCAATTGNAGNCCTTTGCCACGCCAAAATTCACTACTTCTACCAACAAGAGCCACGCCTGAAACCTTTTTTACATANTNAGTTATGGCGTTAAAGTCCAAGATTTCTGAGACCTGNTTCCCACAGTCAGAGAGAAATACTCCAACTTTTGCTTTGTCCATCTCTTATTCACTCACCTTCTCATCGTTTTCAACAGTCGTTTTTCGCTACTGTAAATCTTGACTTCTAGGGGCATCTGACCAATTGCAAAGTGAGTGGCACAGGCGAAGCATGGATCGTAGGCTCTAAAGGCCATCTCTACCTTGTTCAGCAGCCCATCGCTGACCTTGCCGTTATGGATGAGACCCTTTGCAGCATCTCTTATAGACATGCAGATGCCAGGTGCGTTATGGGTTGTGGCCACTACCAAGTTCACTTTCTTGGCTAAGGCTTTTTCATCCAGCTGATAATGGTGAATTAGGGTTCCCCTAGCAGCCTCGACAATTCCGACTCCTTCGCCGGGCTTTCCGGGTTTGTTCTTGACATCTTTGTTTGTTATTTCTTTGTCTGTAACCAGTTCCAGTGCCCGTTCGGCTGCGTACATAAGTTCTATCAGCCGGGCCCAGTGGAAGGCTAACGTAGCATGAACTGGTTTACCGCCGAGAGTTTTGTACATCCTTTCGTATTCTTTCTGTGCTATGGGGGTTGCCATGCCTTCTGCGGCGTTCAGTCTACCAAGCGGTCCGACTCGGTATATTCCACTTTCCGGACCATCAGTGAAACCTTTCCATCCAATATTCTTGAGATAGGGCAGTTTGACATAGGTCCACGGTTCAACGTGTTCTTCGATAATGTCTAAATATTCTAAGGGAACAAACTTCACGAACTCTTGCCCTTTTGGATCAACCACTCTGATGTCGCCGTCATAGAAGTTTACCTTGTTGTTTTTGTCAACTGTTCCCATGTAGTAGGTCTTTAACGTGTAAGGTTCGCTCGTGATCAGATTTACATAGTCAGCATTTTTGAGAACAACATCGTCGAAGAGCTTCAAAGAGAACTTTGCAAACTCTAAACAACTTCTAACCATTTTCTCGATTTCCTGCCTCTCCTCTTCAGACAAAATCTTTGTAATTCCGCCTGGTACACATGCGCTAACGGGATGAGTGGCTTTTCCACCGATGATTTCAGTGATTTTCTGCCCGTAGGCTCTATGCTTTATGACTTCTTTGCCGATCTCCAAGCCAGCCTTCTCTATCACTCCAAGAACGTTTCTCTTAGCTGGAGGGGCATCTGGACCTACAACAAAGTCTGGTCCACCCAAGAAGTAGAAGTGGAGTATGTGATCGTAGATGAAATAGCCGCAATACTCAAGTTCCCTCAATTTCTTAGCTGTTTCAGTCGGGTCAACATTAAACGCTGCGTCTACAGCCTTTGCGCCAGCCATGTGATGTGCAACGGGGCAGACACCGCAGATGCGGGTGGTTATTATGGGCAGATCCTCAGCTCTTCTGCCTTCGCAGAACTTTTCAAAACCTCTCAGTTCAGGAACTTGCAGATAGGCGTTTTCCACGTTTCCTTCGTCGTTCAGGAATATGGTAATTTTTCCATGACCTTCCAACCTTGTAATAGGATCTATAACTATTTCCTTCATTTCATCACCCTCCTCCTAAGGATTGACCTGGCCAAAGAATATTTGTAGAAAGTTCCAATCGGGTCAACAACCTGATCAATCACCTCAGGACTGACAGCAATAGAAGCAAGCGCGCTGACTGCGGCAGCACCTTGGTCGGTCACGAGCGGACCTGGACCACCACATCCAGTGCAAGGTATGTTTACGTTTGGACACTGAGCACCGCAACCTGCTCGTGTGGCATGACCCATACATATCACTCCTTGATCCCAAAAACACGTTTTCAAGTCGTCATCGATTTCGTAAATTCTCTTTATTTCAGTAAGCTTTCTGTCCTTTCTTTCTCTTGGGCATTCATCACACACGGATTTTTTTGGCATTAGAACAGATCCTTTTGGAGGCAGCTCGTTCTTGAATATGGCTTCAACAGCCTGAATTACAAGAGGAACTGGTGGTGGGCAACCTGAGAGAAAATAGTCTACATCCACTGTCTGAGCCAAGGTTTTCACGGTGTCATAGAATTCAGGAAGTGTCAGCTTTCCTTCTTTGACTTTAAAAGAAGTCTTTGGTGTCACTTGGTCCGGGTTTTTGGTCGAAGGAGTTTCAGAGTATGCTCGTTCAAATATGGTTTTTCTGTCCCATAGGTTTCCCAGACCTATGACGCATCCGTCACATGCGCAGGATCCGAAGGCTACGAGGACTTTGGATTTATTTCTAAGAAGCTTGGCCATGTGTTCCTGTTCTTCAGTTCGAATGGCCCCGTTGAAGAAGCAGACGTCTATGTGTTTGTCGGGCATTGCTTCTACGTCTTTGTATTTGATGTCCATAGCTACTGGCCAAAAGAGTATGTCTGCGTTGGCAACGACGTCCAAGATTTTTTCGTTTATATCCAGAACCGCGATTTCGCAGCCTCCGCAACTTGCTGCCCAATAGAAGGCGAATTTCAGCTTTTCCATACAACCACCTATATGAAGACATTGCACTAGAGTTTGATAGAAAAAGAGCTTCTCAAATTTAAGTTTAGCCATTCACTGAGAAACTCTGTAAATACTATATATAACAGAAGAATTCTTGAGTCAAAGGACTTGAACGAAATTCTCTTATCGATGAAGGGAATAGAACCAAGCTGATGAACGATTTCAAAAAGCGAGATGAAGACGAAATAGAGCATGAGCTTCAAGAATGGCTTTCCAAGGCTCATAGGATAGTTATTGCGGGTATTGGAAACCCTATTCGAAGAGACGATTTCGTCGGAGTCAAGATAGTCAGAGACCTACAGGACAGTGTTCCATCTTCCGTCTACTTGATAGAATGCGAGACGGTTCCTGAGAATTTCATAGAACCAATAGTCAGGTTTGACCCCAGCCATGTGCTGATCATTGATGCTGCCTTGCTCAGTTTGGAACCAGGCTCCTCAAAACTTCTCAGCTTTAAACAACTATTGAAACAACATGTAGTGTCAACCCATGCCCTCCCCCTGCGAATCTTCTGTGAGTACTTGACAACGGTGATAAATACCAAGATTGCGTTGCTTTTGATCCAGCCTGGAGATACGAGTTTTGGTGAGGGTCTGACACAGGAAGTGCAAAATGCTGCAGATCGCTTAGCTAGATTACTGGTGAGATTATTACGCACATAAATTACAGAACCATCCAATCCATCATCATGCGCTCTCACCCTGAAGAGCATGAAATTGCTAGGTCACACCTTTTCCCCAATTGGTTCTTTCCCATAATCTTTCATGGAAGTAATATAGGACGACCTGAACTATATTGAATGCTGCAGTGATGTACGTTGTCTGGATCCAATTTCCTGTGATTACCCAAGTAATTGTTCCTAATACTAGAATCCCTGTAGTTCTCCAAGTTGCGCTCTTGACCAAGCTTCTCAGTCTTGTGTCCATCTTTCATTCCTTCATAAATACACACGTGNATTTCTCTTTCTATTTGAAGCTTGTTGACCANCGTTTCGTACATATGTTAGTTTTTCTTTCAAGAGCGTTATCTATCGCAATCAAGGCAATGCGTGCACCGTTGTATGCTATTCTAGTGATGTTCCAAAGCATCAACCTCAAATGTGGTATTTCAGGAAGCTCCTGCATCAATCTGTCTCTCTCAAGCTCGATGAATGTCCGCATTTCTAAAAGGCTGTTTGCGATCTTGATGTCGCCAATGAAAAAGCAGTCTACAGATTTCAGAACTAGATCATGAGCAAGATCATTTAGATTGTTTATTCTTTCGATTACCCATTTGGGCAATTGATCTCTGTATTTTTGCAACAGTTCAATAACTCTGCGCGCTATTTCTTCAGCATAATCAGCAATCAACTCAAGGTATCTCAACATCAGTCCAAAATATAGGATATGTAAGGGATCGGTCAATCCTATCTCTTCAGCTACTTCTCTTCTTCTTTGTGCAGAAATTAACAACCTCATCGCAAGCAAATACATCATGTCAGCTTCATCCTCTCGCTTTATAGCGTCTTCTGCTAATGAAGTGTCGAAGTCTACGAGTGCTTGTACTGCTTCCTTTACAATGGTCAACGAAATTATGGAAAGCCTTCGAAGTAGCATGTCCAAATGGAATTTTCTTGGATCAACTGAACATTGGAGTGTAATACGATCCGGCGTCTCTTCTATGATTCCCAATCCAATTAGTTTACGCATTATTCCCCTGATTTCTTCGATGTGTTCAGAATGTACCCTTTCAGAGGATATTATGGAGAAGAGGTCACGGCCGAGAGTGTAGCTACCAACGATTATTCGTTCTAACATTTTTGGGTCGTCACATAGATCAGCGTTGCAGATGTGCTCCTCAATTCCTTCTCTTGGTCTAAGAAGTCTGCTTGGAAACAACTTAAGTGAGCCATCTTTTTCTGGCAACAGGAAGAGGGTATCTCCACGTTTCAGATTCATTTCCTTAACCCAGTTGCTAGGTAGAGAGATCGACAAAGTTGAGTAGCCAACTTTTTGTAACTTTCTACTCTCCATCTGGTTCACCGCTAGCATTTATAGTATTTACCACTGACTATAATATAAACATTATGTATTTATCTTGCTTACGTTATAAGTATACTTCCGTGAAAAGGACGGTGGATATATATGCAAAAAAAATGGAAAGCTGTTAAGGTCCGGCAAGAACTTGTAGAGGAAGCCAAAAAAGAGGTGGACAGAAGCCAGTACAAAGGTCTCTCCGAATTCGTTTCAGAGGCAATTCAACTTCGATTGCAGACATTAACAAAAGAAAGAGTCTCGGAGTATCTAGAGAGAGATAGAAAAAGCAGGATCCCTCAGTTGCAAGCACAATTGTTCTACACGCCAAAACACATTTGGGCTCAGGCTACCCCTCAAAGAACTGTCAGAATTGGAATAACCGATTATTTCCAGGGTCAACTTAAGGAAGTAGTTAATGTCCGCACTGATAAAGCAGGAGAAAAAGTTTCTAAGGATGAACCCTTCGGAGTCGTAGAAACCTGGTGGTTCACGTATGACTTGTATTCACCAATAAACGGAAGGATAGTCTCAGTTAACAAAGCAATCATCGACGACCCGTTTTTGTTGAACGCCGACCCGTATCAGTGGATCGTAGAGGTTCAGCCTACACACACGGAAGTTCACTCATGGACGCATGGACTGTTGAGTTTAGGAGAATATAAAGGACTTTTCCTCAAACTTGAAGCTCAACTCCACCAAGGGAGCACCTTTCCTGAGGGAAAAAGCTTGGGCAAAGTGCGTGCGCCAGAACGGAAAGTTATACGCGTCAGACAAGAACTTGCGGCAGCCGTAGAGAGCACGCTTGAGACCAGCCGTCACCGTAATCTCTCCGAATTTGTTTCTGAAGCCCTTCGACAGCACCTAGATGAATTGAAGCAAAGCAAGGGAAAGATTAGTGAGAAGAAAGCTGACTATCCTGTGATCCAGGAACGATTTCTTTACACTCATAACCACGTGTGGGCAATGGTAACTCCAGAAGGAAACATAAGAGTAGGTCTATCCGACTTCGCCCAAAGGCGCCTAAAGGGAATAGCTGGTATCCAGACACACAAGGTTGGATACGAGATAAAGAAGGATGAACCCTTGGGAGTTGTTGAGACATGGATGTTTATGTTTGACCTATACTCTCCCGTCAGTGGCAAAATCCTCAAAATCAATAAGCTCCTTCAAGACGAGCCTCTCATAGTTAGTAAGGATCCCTATGAAACAGGATGGATCGCTGAAATCAAACCTAACAACTTGGTTACGTTGGAAGAAGAGCTAAAGGATTTGATGAGACTACCTCGATATAAAATGTGGGTGAGCAAGCTAGGTCCACCACGGATCTTAGGAATCTGACTTCCCTTTTTTTAACATCGCTAAACGGACAATCAATGAGGGACACTGAACAGATGGCGGTAACTAGTCACGCTTTAAGAAATAAGCGGAAGCTGCCACCATGTCGTGCCGCATGTCCCTCTGACGTGAATGTTCAGGGATATATCACTTTACTTCAGCAAGGCAAGTTCAAAGAAGCAGTGGAACTTATCAGGAAAAGTATGCCCTTTCCGGCAATTTGTGGCAGAGTTTGCTTTAGTCCTTGTCAAGATGCGTGTTCAAGAAAAAACATTGACCAGCCTGTGGGCATTCGTTATTTGAAACGGCTTGCTGCAGATATTGAACGCGAACAAGGGCGAATCAAACCAGATTCCATACCCAAGACGCACAGCGAGAAAGTGGCGATAGTTGGCGCAGGACCGGCAGGACTGAGCGCTGCATACGAACTCGCAAAACTCGGCTATCCAGTCACCATTTTTGAGCGCATGCATGAACCCGGTGGCATGATGAGGTATGGTATTCCTGATTATCGTCTGCAAAAATATGTTGTGGCCAATGAAATAGCTTACATCCAAGATTTAGGTGTGGAAATCAAGACAGGGGTAGAATTTGGCAAGGACGTGCAGCTCGACACTCTGCGAAACAAGGGCTACAAGGCTATTTTCTTAGCGAACGGAGCGCAACTGAGCATAAAACTGGGGATACCAGGTGAGGATTTGGAGGGTGTTTTTCCCGCGATTGAGTTTCTAAGGCATGTGTCTCTAGGAAAGACCGTTGATGTAGGCGAAAAGGTTGCAGTCATCGGAGGAGGCAACAGCGCCATCGATGCCGCGCGCACATCACTTAGGCTTGGGGCAAGAGAGGTCACGATTCTCTACAGACGCTCACGGAAGGAGATGCCTGCGCTTCCCCATGAAATAGAGGCCGCCGAAAAAGAAGGAATCAGGCTTCATTTTCTAGTTGCGCCCACACGAATCATCGCTGAAGGGGACAGGGTCAAGGTTATCGAATGTTTGAGGATGAAGCTGGGTGAGCCTGACGAAAGTGGCAGAAGGCGCCCAGTGCCCATTCAGGGGACTGAGCACACGTATGAGGTGGATACGGTAATTCCGGCAATCGGCCAACTGGCGGAAACTTCATGTTTACCTTCTATTCTCTTGGATGAGCGTGCACGTGCGATTTCTGTTGATCCATTAACGCTAGAAACTAGNAGCCTAGGTGTTTTTGCGGGAGGCGACGTAGTCACCGGTCCCGCAAGTATCATCGAGGCTATAGGTGCAGGCAAACGAGCCGCGGTGTCGATTGACCGTTATTTGAATGGCAAGGATCTGAGGTCTGGAAGAGAGGAAGAAATTGAGGAGACAACTTGGGTCAAAGACTGGAAAATGATAAAGAAAAAGCCTGAAAGATACGCCGCCCCAAACATCGACATAGGGAGACAGAGAGTAAGCTTTGAGAAAGCCGCTGAACTTTTAGTGAAGATCAAAGAGCTTGCTATGTCCGAGGCGCGCAGGTGTCTTGAATGCGGGCCATGCAGCGAATGCCTCGAAGGCGAGGGGTTTTGTGAAGTCGACAAGGCCATAGTTGATGAAACTCTATGCACCGGCTGCAACGTTTGCGCGGTAGTTTGTCCATCCGGAGCGATAAAAAAGAATGAATCAGGGGTTGCACAAGTGGACGAATACCTATGTAAAGGCTGTGGTACCTGTAGCGCAAGTTGCCCGGAGCGAGCGATTACCATGCGGCGGCTTACGAATGCTCAAATCGTGATTCAGGCACTAACCGCCCTAGGTGGAGGTTTCGCTTGATGTATGAGCCCAAAATTATTGGTTTTATTTGCAATTGGAGTTTGCCTACAGAAGTGGACACTACAAGCACTGGCAGAGTGCANGGTTATCCAAAAATACGCATTGTACGAGTAATGTGTGTTGGGAGAATCGATCCAGCTATCGTGCCAGAAATCTTTGCCAAAGGCGCAGACGGCGTTTTAGTAATCGGCTGTCATCCACCCGATTGCCACTACATCGATGGAAACCTTCAAGCAGAACGGAAAATCAAGGTGCTGAAGAAGCTCATATCGCTAACTGGCATTGAACCGGAGCGTCTTCGGTTAGACTGGGTTTATGCATCGGAAATTGAGCGTTTCGCAAAGATCATTGACGATTTTAGAAATCAGATAAAAGTGCTAGGATCTTCTCCTTTGGCTGGAGAAAGATCGGATACTAACATACTTCTGAATCTAAATGCCGCTAGAGCCGCAGCGGAAGATTTTAGACTCAGAGTCTTGGTCGGGAGAGAAATGGAGTTGACTGAAAAGGAGAACATTTATGGAGAGAAAATATCACAGGAAGAATTTGACGCTTTGCTGCATGAAATTGTTGAAACCGAATTCATTCGACACAAGATACATCTCCTAGCAAAAGAAAAGCCGATGTCGGTCAAGGAAATAGCAGCGATTACTAACTTGAACCCAGCCTTAGTGCTTCGCCACGTTGTGAACATGCGTAGGAGTGGAATGATAACCTTAGACCGTGTGGAGAAAACGACTCCATTTTACAAAGCATTGGAGGTTCATTAAATGACTCAAGAAAATATTGGAGCTGTACTTGTAGTAGGAGGAGGAGTCGCTGGAATCCAAGCAGCCTTAGACCTTGCAGACTCGGGTTTCAGAGTTTACCTTATTGACCAGTCGCCAAGTATAGGCGGCGTGATGGCACGACTTGACAAGACGTTNCCAACAAATGACTGTGCNATGTGCATTTTGGCACCTAAACTTGTGGCAACTGGAAGACATGCAAACATAACTTTGATAACAAACGGAGAAGTTATAGGCTTGAATGGCCAACCTGGAAACTTCGAAGTAAAAGTTCGAAAAAGAAGTCGTTATATAGACGAAGAGAAATGCAACGGATGCGGATTATGCGCACAAAAATGCCCAGTAGAAGCTGTAGATACATTCAATGAAGGTTTGAGCGATAGAAATGCCATCTTCGTTGAATATCCACAGGCAGTTCCATTAAAGTTCATGATAGACCGTGAAAAATGCATAGGATGTGGAACATGCCAAGAGATCTGTAAAGCGGAGGCAATCAAATATGACCAACAAGACAGCGAAGCAACTTTGAAGGTAGGTTCTGTTATTCTTGCGCCTGGGTTCGAACCTTTTGATGCAAAACTAAAAAGCGAATATGGTTATGGGCGATTTCCAAACGTTGTTACAAGCATAGAGTTTGAACGTATTTTAAGCGCCTCAGGACCATACAGCGGACTTGTTTTAAGACCTTCAGATGGCGAGATTCCCAGAAAAATAGCGTTTATTCAGTGTGTTGGTTCAAGGGATGCCAAGCTTGGAAATAATTACTGTTCTGCCGCGTGTTGCATGTATGGTATGAAAGAGGCAATCATAGCTAAAGAACATGTACCAACGAAACTTGATTGCACGTTGTTTTATATGGACATACGCGCCTATGGAAAAGAGTTTGACGCTTACTATGATCGTGCCAAAGGAGAATATGGCATAAGATTCGTAAGATCGAGAGTTGCAAGCATTACAGAAGACCCTTTGACGAACAACCTCTGCGTATATTATGTAGAGGACGGAGACCCTAAGACCGAACAATTCGAAATGGTGATTTTATCCATTGGAATGCAACCTCCCAAAGACGCTGAGAAACTAGCCAAAGTGTTAGGAATAAAACTTAATCGATACAAGTTCTGCCGGACAAGTGTTTTCTCGCCTCTGGAAACATCGAAACCAGGCATATTCGTTTGCGGAGCGTTCTCATCTCCAAAAGATATTCCTGAGAGCGTGGCGCAAGCGAGCGGAGCTGCCACGAAAGCGGCTAGCTTGATTTCTTCTCAGAGATGGACTCTCACAACCATGAAAAAGTATCCGCCAGATAGAGACGTGTCTGGTGAGGACCCCCGCATTGGAGTTTTTGTCTGTCACTGCGGTATAAACATCGGTGGAGTCGTCAGTGTCCCAGAGGTCGTCGAGTATGTTAAAACACTGCCAAATGTTGTCTACGCGGAGCACAATCTTTACACATGCTCACAAGATACGCAAAAGAGGATAAGGGAGATAATAGAGGAACACAACCTAAACCGCGTGGTTGTGGCATCGTGCACTCCCAGAACTCATGAACCGCTTTTCAGAGAAACCATCCGGGAAGCTGGACTCAACATTTACCTCTTCGAGATGGCAAACATCCGTGACCAATGCAGCTGGGTGCACATGCACGAACCTAGAGAAGCGACTGAAAAAGCGAAGGACCTCGTTAGATCCATAGTCGCCAAAGCCCGCTTGTTGAAGCCCCTCAAAAAGCCTGTGATTGATGTTACTCCTGCAGGTCTAGTGATCGGTGGCGGATTGTCTGGAATGACCGCTGCTATAGAATTGGCAAAACAAGGCTTCGAGGTTCATTTAGTAGAGAAGGAGAATGAATTGGGAGGACATCTACGTCATATTTACTATCTTCTCGGATCTGATGACCCGCAAGAGCGACTCAAGTCAATCATTAAAGAAGTTGCTGAAAACGAGAAAATTCAGGTCTATCTAAATTCTGAAATTCTTGATGTCGAGGGATACGTCGGAAACTTCAAGACGATCCTCAACTGTAGTGGAGAGAGAAAGGAGATAGACCATGGCATAGTTATAGTGGCCTTCAGGAGCCATGGATTACAGACCAACTGAGTACCTCTATGGCGTTGACGAAAAGGTGTTAACCCAGCGTGAACTGGAGGAAAAGCTGACCAATGGACAATTTGACGCTAAAACGGTGGCAATGATTCAGTGTGTAGGGTCCAGAAACGAGGAACGTACCTACTGCTCGCGAATATGTTGTTCGCAGGCTGTAAAGAACGCTTTAGAGATCAAGGAGCAGAGCCCTGAAACAGAAGTCTACATTCTTTACAAGGATATGAGAACCTATGGATTCATAGAGGATTACTATCGTGAAGCTGCGCGCAAGGGAGTTCTGTTCATATGCTACGATGACGAAAACAAGCCTAAAGTCATCCAAGAAGATGGAAGGCTCCAAGTCACAGTGTGGGAGCCAGTCGTAAAGGCTTGGATTTCGATCAACGCGGACCTCTTGACGCTGAGTGCAGCTACCATTCCCAATCCAAACAATGAGCAGATAGCAAAAACGTTGAAAGTCCCCCTCAGCAAAGATGGGTTCTTCTTGGAAGCTCACATGAAGCTCCGTCCCGTTGACTTCGCAACGGATGGCATATTCCTATGCGGGTTGGCTCACTGGCCGAAATCCATCGAAGAGAGTGTTTCACAAGCGTGTGCAGCCGCGGCTCGAGCAATTAATGTCTTATCAAAAGAGACATTAGAAGTAGAGGGGAGCATAGCCAGCGTTGACGAGGACCTTTGCAGTGGATGTAGATTCTGCGAACCCGTTTGTGAGTACAACGCCATCCAAATGAAAGAAGTGGATGGAAAGCTAAGGGGGTACGTTGTCGAAGCTCTGTGCAAGGGTTGTGGTGTTTGCGGCTCCACTTGCCCTGCAGGAGCCATAACCATGCTTCACTTCACGGATGACCAGATTCTTGCTCAAGTTAGGGCAGCGCTAAGGGAGGAAGCGAGATATGACTAAATCTGAATTCAAGCCAAAAATTGTGGGGTTTCTCTGCAATTGGTGCTCCTACGCTGGGGCTGACCTAGCTGGTGTTAGCCGAATTCAATATCCCCCAACCCTTAGAATAGTGAGAGTTATGTGCAGCGGAAGAGTTCATCCAGTTTTCATCCTCGAAGCCTTCAGAAGAGGAGCAGATGGAGTTCTAGTTGCTGGCTGTCACCATGGTGACTGCCACTACCTCACAGGGAATTACAAGGCAGAAAATAGAGTTTTGCTGTTGAAGAAGGTCTTGGAACAGCTCGGTCTTGAGCCTGAGCGTCTGAGATTGGAGTGGGTCTCCGCCTCCGAGGGAGATCGATTTGCAAAAGTCGTTAAGGACATGACCGAGGAAATTAAGAAGCTCGGTCCGAACCCGTTGACGGTTGGAGGGCAATTAGATGTCAAAAAATAGAGAAATCCAAGAAAAGGAGACTGAAAAGAGAATGGTGCTTAAAATGAGCGACATTGATCCAAAATTCAAATATGAAATCAGCAAGCTCCCTGGTGCAGAAACCATCCTGCTATGCTTCCAATGCGGCACATGCACGGCTGATTGTCCAATCGCGCGATTCAGTGACTTCTACAGACCCAGAAAACTCATCCGTATGATTCAACTAGGCCTCAAGGACACGCTTCTTTCAAACGACGTCATTTGGCTCTGTTCCACATGCTTTACGTGTATCGATCATTGTCCTCAAGACGTGGGAATCGCCAATATTGTACGGGCTCTTCGAAACTTAACTATTATAGAAAGGGAAATGCCTGTTGTCTATAAGGAACTAGCTTCTAACATTCTGAAAACAGGCTACGCATACATGATTCCAAGACTGCGACTCAAAAAGAGAGATGAAGAGGGACTGCCTTCCCTACCAAAAGCTGACTTGGAAAACCTTGTCAAACTCTTCGACCTCACAGGTCTTTCTAGGACGCTTGAAAGGCTGGGAACCTAGAATGCAAGAGTTAGAGTACCTAATCTTTCTGGGATGCGTTATTCCCTACAGAATCTCCAGCTACGAGATCTCCGCGAGGAAGGTTCTTGAGAAACTCGGAGTGAAACTAGTTGAGATGCCGGAATTCAACTGTTGCGGATTTCCGCTTGACCCGGTAAACCATGACATGATGCTCACTTTGGCCGCGCGAAACCTCTGCTTAGCAGAGCAACAAAGATTAGACATCATTACTTTGTGCAATGGGTGTTTCGGTACTTTAAACCATGTGAACAGAGAGCTCAAGGAAGACGAAAAACTCAAAGAGAGGGTTAATGGCTATCTGGAAGAAATCGGAATGGAATTCAGAGGAACAATAAAGGTTAAACATCTGATCCACGTGCTCGCACAGGACATCGGCTTCGAAAAATAAAGAAAACCATTCAGAAACCATTAAATCCGCTACGTGTGGCACAACACATCGGATGTCACGTAGTTCGTCCAGGAAAAATCGTAGGCTTCGATGACCCAGAACATCCTACAATCCTCAAAAACCTAGTCGAAGTAACTGGTGCGGAATGCTTGAACTATACAGATGAAATGGAGTGTTGTGGCGCTCCAATCATCGGCGTAAACGACAAAATTCCACTTCAGTTGGCTAGGGAAAAACTTGATCATATTAAGGCTGTTGGCGCTCAGGCGTTGATCACCGTGTGTCCTTTCTGCCACATGATTTACGACCTAAACCAGCCTAGAATAGAGAGAACCTTTAACGAAAAGTTTGGAATCCCCGTTCTTCATTATCCTCAACTGTTAGGTTTGGCTATGGGCTTCAGTCCAGATGAACTTGCTTTTAAACAACTCAGAGTGGACGCAACTAAGATCTTCACGAACGCGCGTGCTGGATTTACGCTTCACGAAACGCACGTGGAAAGCAGGGTGATAAATTCGCTTTGCGGGGGTAAAACGTAATAAAGAAAAAGCATAAGGAAGCTAAAATCGTTGTCCAAGCACCACGCAAGAGATTTGAGTATAAAAGTAGGACTAACGAACCGAAAGCGTCAAAGGCGAAAAGGTTATTTCTTAAAACAATGCCACGATTAATGTATCGCTCTCTTTTTGGCTTTGTTTTGAACTTTTTCAAGATTCTGAACCGAAAGATTGGGTCAAAACTCGTCCTATGGTCTATGAAGTGTGAAACCTTACAGCATGTTGACCTTATGATTAAAGTGTTCAAATGTATAATTTTGCCAGCAAGCATTCTTTATGTTTGTTTGAACTTCTATTTCTTCAGGCAAAATGCTTCGTATTCTATGCTTTTAGGCATATTGATTTTCGTTTATAGCAACTTCCTTCCAGATTTGCCTTCCATCTACAGAAAGAAGAAGATTTACCGCGATGTAGGAGTTACAACTGAAAATTTACCATGGTATAAGAAATATGTTCTTCTGCTGTTTGCTCCGCTGTTTATTGCGGCTTTTCTTGCTGGGATACGGTTAAGATGGGAGACAACCGAAACCTTCCATAATTTCAAATCGTTAATAATATATGTAGCGTTTCTTTTTGTTTTGGGCTTTTTTGCATTCGGAGACCATCCAATCTCAACCGGAGATATAATCGAAATTCTTTCTCTTCCATTCTACGGTTTGATAGGATATTTGACTCATCTGAAGGTTGACCTGTGCTTTTGAACATGATAAGTTGAAATGAAACAGCCCGCGCATTAAAAGGTTCTATGTTTTGGTACCTAATCTAAAAATATTAGCTGGTTGTTTTCTACTGTGCCTTGATTCATAAAAGCGGGTAAAAACCGTGACTATGAGACTTCAGAAAGAAAGCTATCGAGCATGTAATATCACGAGTAACACGTGAAGGAAAAGGCAGAATAAAAATGATAAAATCCTTACTAAAGAACGAACACCCATGAAAATACGCATTTTTCTAGCGAAATTTCTAGAAGAATGAAGACATAGAAAACCGTGCATAATAGTAGAGTGACGAAAAGTCTGCCTTAAGACGAATATTTAATGTCATTATCGTAAGGATAATTCCGCAGGGTCAAATACAGCTATTATATGTACGCTTGTGTGCTTCTTAGGCATCCCATAACAATCGCTCTGCAGAACAATGATTAAACACATCCCGCATCTGCATTTCGTCAGTATCTGTTGAAATTAGGATATATATTTGTCTTAGCATGTATTGATATGAGTGGACCAATCTAATATGTAGTAGAGGGAAGATTATGGAACGTAAGATTATGTCTTTGGGCAGATCCTCTCTTGTAGTTTCTCTTCCGAAACATTGGGTCAATCTGAACGAATTAAAA
>JGI2173J19968_10000107_pt1 | contig 27151 bp, 23 predicted proteins | sample DeeMarSWOR136_30_FD_19968 | JGI IMG/M metagenome (IMG submission 19968) | reverse complement strand
AAACAAATTTACTTCCCAATTTGATACTAAACCTTGAAACTCCCATAATGTATCCCAACTGGACCCACCATTACTTGATATCTTTACATAGCCTTTATCTAGCCCGCCAATGTCAAATTTATGGAAATAATATATTCTAATTGATTGAGCTGTTCCGAGACTTATTGAATCTGTAATACCCCAATTATCTAAATTGCTTCCTTTTTTAGAAAACGCGTAATTAGCTCCTGCATCAATTAGAAACTCAGGATTAGATGAACATTGTAATTGACTTATATTTGAACTACTTGCTATGGGTGCTATAACAGCAGTAATCACCAGCGTACAGATTACAATACCTATAGTTTTCTTTCTCACGTATTTTACCTCCCCAAATTCAAAGGTTATTATAATATCTAATATAAGTAGTATATATAATTCTTTCCAATATAAATTTTTAAATAATAATTAATTAAATAAAATAAAAAGAAATATTACTATTTAATTTAACTAAATATTACCAGTTTCAAAGAAACCTTCTTAACCGTATGAACCTTAAAATTACAAATCCTTTTACTGTTTTTTCAATGGATTCCATACCCGGTGCTGTTACATTTACTGTAACAGTAATCATCCCAAATCCAAACAGACGACTGCCTACAGTCTCCTTTGTACCATTTTCAAGTTTTAATATAGTATCGTTATCCTGCAATAGCTGCTTTTTTATAAGTCCTCTGCGAGTAACTGTAAGATTCCATTTTATNTTATTAATATCTGAATCTCCAATATTTTCAATATTTATCTTTATAGAACGACAAAGACCTCGTTTTATAGATACCTCTAGTGAAAGCTCTTTCGGTTCCTCCTTCTTAATAAATATTGATACAAATACGCTTCCGCTCCCTCCATTTGAGGATATATCGACATTTCCACCAAAATATCCAGACAAATCTCCAGTATCTACAACATAAACTGTTATAGTATCATGTTCACCATCTGAAGAACCACTTTTAGGGCTTACTTCTATCCAATCCAGACTTTCAGATATAGAGTAGGTTAATGTTTGCTCCCCGCTATTCCAAATCTCAAAAGTAGCACTTCCCGTCCAACTTTGGTTTCTCTCCCCAAAGTTAATATTGTTAGGTGAATAAGCTAATTTCGGATCATCATACAAATCAGTAATTATTGCTGCAGTATCCTCCCCTTGATAAGGGTTGTATGTTGCATTCTCCAAAGCAGAATATTTTGCATGATTAATGCCGCAGTATGGGCAGTCACCTGTCCGACCCCATACATATGCATCAAAGATAATTTCCAATGGTTCTTCGTTTTCAACTGAGCCAGTTAGATTCCACCATACTATGCTTCCATCCTCAGATACATTAGTAGGTTCAATATTTGATTCATAAGCATAATAAGTTACTTCTGGTAAAAAGTCAACAATTTTAATATCGGTTAAATTATAAGCACCATAATAGATAAGTTCGATTTTGAATGTAACAGTCTCAGTTACATATTGGAAGGCTTCTTCAACCCATTCACCGGTTTCAGGGTCTTTTACTTTCTTTTCAAAAGATGGCGGAGGTGGAATACCATAAACAGTCGCATAGGAATCCCCATAAAGGTCCCAATCGCAACCTGTTTCAAAGGCAAAAACTTCCACATAGTTATAATTCTCACCATACCCATTGACACATGCTTCAAATTCTATTGAAACACTTTCACAATGGTAAAGAATTATACCATAATCATCACTTAAATTCCAGTATATAATATTTCCATCAACAAAGCTTTCATTATATGAACTATTGCCATTATAACCTAAACCAGAGGATAAATTATCTACAACTTGAATGTTTCCTGCTGAGCAACCGAAAATACAGTTCTTATGATAGGTTATAGTTATATTAAATAATACTATTTCAGAAAGCTCTGCAGCATAATAATCTACCCATGCTTCAATACTTGGATCCCATACTTTTTTTTCAACATCTATAGGTTTTACTGGACAAAAATCAATTTCTTCTGTATTTTCAATTAATTTACATTTTTCTTTTATTGCACCNACTGATGTAAAAGAAGGAAGGACAATTAAAATTATCATTATTGTACTTAATCCAATTCTTTTTTTCATGTTTTTAACCTCCCATCATTTCTATATTTATCGACTATGATATTTATAAACAACGTAGTATATATAAATTACTATTTTTGTAATATATATCTAAATTTAAAAATTCATTTTTAAATCTGTCCGCCAAGAAGTATAGACGTCCCAACACATATTAATGCGGTGATAATACCTACAAGTAGCATTTGAATTCCATATTTTATCATACTTTCATCGCTTATTTTAGCTAGGTAAATACCTAATGATAACAATACTAGAAGTGTTAGCGTAATACTTGAAAAAAAGGCAAATTCAGATGTTATAATACCAAAATTTACCAAAAAAAACGGAGAAATAACAAGCATCGCGGCAATAGCAGGGGATACACCATCAACAATAGCTGCATAGATTGTTGCAAATCTATGTGATTTACCATGCAAACCATTTTTCATATCTTTAAGCATTGCCCTTTCTAATCCTTTTAGTTTCTTTGTTCTCTCTGCTTTCTCAGTCATATACGCTCCACTTATTCCTGATACACCCATTGCAATAGATCCAGCAAGTCCTGCACTTATAATTATTATAGGTTGCAATACACCAGAAACATAAGCTCCAATAACAACACCAAGCATAGTGAGAGCCCCATCAAAAGCATTCATTACAAAATATCTACGGGTAATTGTGGCCACGCCTGATATTTCAGAGTATTTCTTCCATCTTTTTAGAGTCTTTTTAATTTTTTTTCTTTGCATTTGATTTTTCCGTAAAATATTAGATTCACATAATTGAATAGAATTAAAAGTTTTTGAATATTTTTTAAATATAATAAAAATTATATTCATTGGTTTAACATTATACTACATTAAATCTCTACCTATAAATAGAAAAATATATATCCTAGAAAATACAAAGTAATTATGGGGGTCTGGTTTGAAAATAAGATTAAATATTTAGAATACTCTCTTTTATCACGCTTATTTTCCTCCCTCAAAGCTAGACCCCCTAAATTTAATTTTTTTTTTAATTTTTATGGGCTATATTAGTTATTGTTACATTTATATATGATTAATATGATTAATATGATTATTTTATTAGAGGGAGGCGAAAAATAATTGGGCAAACAAAGGATTTTATTAAGTAAAACTCTGGTAATTGGGATATTTATATTACTTATCGTAATGAGCGTTGTTTCATCTACTGGAAATTTGATATCAGAAAAACCCGTTAATATTGCAGAACAAAAAACAAAGGAATTTTCTTCATATGGTAAAACGTTATCAGCATTTGGTTTGGATAGGGAAATATTTCAAAAAATAAGGCAATATGAACTTATGTTATTATCACCGTCCATTAATTTTCCGTTACCTGGAGAGGTTTTTAGGGTAGGGGATGTTGTTGAGATAAATGGCACTGCATCAATGCCAGATTTCCAAAACTATATAATTGAATGGGGAATTGGTCTGAATCCGACTGAATGGTTTACAGATGGTGTGACTCTAATCAATAATGGCACAATAGAAATCATTAATGGCACCTTGGGTTTTTGGGATACAGGTTCAGTCACAGATGCAGAATTCCACTCTATTAAACTAACTGTCAATCTTATGAACTCAGAGCAATACGAAGTAAATGTTAGTATTTATCTTGATCCAACGTTGCATATTAATTTTCCTTTCGGATGGCCGCATGAAATACAGGGATCACAAGTTGCTATTTGGACCCCTATTGCTCTTTCTGATATTAATAATGATGGGTATCAGGAAATTGGTTTTGGAACGGTTACTGTAGAATCTGCTGGAGATAACAACTATGACTATGTTATTGATCATATGGGCAACGTTTTGCAAGGATGGCCCATCCAGATGTATGGTATTCAGGGTGCGTCCCTAACATTTGCAGATATGGATGATTCATCTAGTAATGAAGAGGTAATTGGAGGTATGTGGGGAGATAAAATTTATGTTTGGCATGACAATGGAACATTGGTGGATGGTTGGCCAAAAAATATCTATGTATCTCGGGCCTCAGCAACAATAAAGGATATCGACTGTGATGGTGATTTAGAATTAATTCTGCCTACAACTGACGGTGGTGGGCTAATTTATGCATTACATCATGATGGGGCTATGGTTGATGGATGGCCAGTTTACATAGGCAGTCCTGTTAGAAGAGCGGCGGCAACTGCAGATATTGATAAAGATGGTTTACCAGAAATTTTATTTGGTGACCAAAATGGATATGTGTATGCTTTACATAATGATGGTAGCTCTGTTGATGGATGGCCAAAACAAGCCCATGATTTTATTAAATCTTCCCCTGTTATTGCTGATATTGAAGGTGATGGTGATCTTGAGATAATAGTCTGCTCTGGTTTTACTCAACAACGGATTATTTCTATATGGCATCATGATGGTACTATGGCTGATGGTTGGCCTCAGGAAAATGGGTTGCCATTCGTTCAACCCTCAGTAGGAGATATTGACAATGATGGTGATTTAGAGATACTTGCTGGAGGTTCTATACCAAATAAACCATATGCACGGTTTTTTGTATGGCATCATGATGGTACTATGGTTGATGGTTGGCCAATAATATTTCCCTGGGATGGATCTCAAAATGTTGATTATATCTATGCTCAACCGGTTATTGGTGATATAGATGGAGATTCAGATGTTGAAATAATTGTTGGCTCTTATAAAAACAAATTATATGCATGGCATCATAATGCAACAAATGTGACAGGCTGGCCTAAGATAATTGGGGATTCTGTTGATTCAACTGCTGCAATTGCTGATATTGATAAGGATGACTTGGTGGAGGTTGTTGTAGCAGGGGACGATGGTAAAATATATGTTTGGGATTTGGATGGGATATATAATTCATCACACATGGAATGGCCGATGTTTCAACACGATTCTCACCATACAGGCTATTACAGTGGAAAAAATGGTAGCAATCAACCACCAATTGCACCTACCATCGATGGTCCAACAAAATGTAAACCTGGTATAGATTATGATTACACTTTTGTATCTATTGATCCAAACAGTGATAATATCTGGTATCACCTTTGCTGGGGTGATAAAGAAATTATTTATATTTATGGGCCTTTTCCTTCGGGTAAAGAATTAAAGTTATCATATAATTGGGCTGATAAAGGTACTTATACTATTACTTGCTGGGCAAGAGACATATATAATGCTACTAGCGATGTTTCAACATTAGAAGTCACTGTCCCAAGAACAAGAACGTCATTTATTACTTTGTTCTATTGGTTTTTAGAACATTTCTCAATACTAGAAAGACTGTTATTTCTAATAAAATAGGAATTTAGGTGTAAAGCCTATATAACAAAAAGTATAAATACTAATTAACAATTGTTAATAATGTATGGGTCTAGTTTGGAAATAAATATGAATTTTTAGACTAATCTACTTTTTCATACTTTTTTCCTCCCTTAAAACTAGGCCCTTATTCAATTTTACTTTTTATTGAATTTAACTTTCAAAATTTTATCATTTTTTAGGTAATAACATCGTCTCTCGGGCGACATTTTTATTTTTTACATTTCCAGGAGAAAATAACCTTTCGTTTTCCCCTAAAAAAGTACAAAATATTTTGTCGTTTTTACGGCGACAAAATGAAAAACTATATAAACTAAGAAAACCACGTATTTATTGACAAAAATAAATAATATTGGTGTAAAATTAATGCGGAAAGCAGGAACAAACAGAGACAAGAGCATAGAAAAAGCAGTAAATGATATATTGAAATCCAGAGCCAGATCAAGAATATATATCTATCTACTTACAAAAAACGGTGCAAGAACTGAACAAATCATTAAAGGAACAAGACTTCACCCAAGTACGGTAAGAGAGACACTTTCTAAGATGTATGATAATAATCAAATTTATAGAAAAAAAATAAAAAATGATAGTATTGGAAAAAATCCATACATTTTCTATCCAATCTCACCGATTAAACTTATAAAAAGACATGCACGTGAAATCGAAGATAGACTAAACAAACTTGCAAGTCTGGCATTTTCTAGAGATAAGGAAAATAATTACAGGCCTGTTGAAATAAACATTGATGAGGGGGTGGATAAAAAATGAACATAAAACCAATAGCAAAGCTACTGGCTCACCACCCAAAAATGGTAATTATAATATTTACTGTAATTACCATTCTAATTGGTTCACAGGCATTAAATATTTACATAGAGTCTGACTTGACAAAATTCCTTCCAAAAGATGATCCAGCAATAAAGCTTTGGGATCAAATAAATCAAGAATTCAATATTGGGAAAACTATAATTGTACTTGTTGATCAAACAGATAGAGTATACGATGTTAGAGACCCAAAGGTTCTAGTTGAGATGGATGAAATATACATTAATATTTACGAAAAACTTCTTAAGGAAGGAAAGGAAACAGGTATTGAGTCAGTAAATAGTTTGGCACTTTTAATAAAGAAGGAAAATCGGAAAAGCATTGCAGAAGGTGGCAATAATTATAATGGAATTCCTTATGATCAAAATGATATCTACAAATATATGGAAAGATTTGAAATTGCTGCAACAAAAGGCATACTATATTCAAACACCTACAAAATTGCTGTAATAATTGTCCAACTCAAGGACAATGCTGATTTTGATTCAGTTCTATCAAGAACTGAACAAGCAGTAGAAAACAGAGGGACGTCTTATGCAAATATGACAATCACTGGAACTATTGCTTATCAGAACGCAATTCGAGAACAAAGCAATAGAAACCTGATCATAATATTTCCTGTTGCTATTATTCTTGTATCAATTGTTTTGTTTTTCTTTCACAGGTCCTTGAAGGGTTTGATAATTGCATTTCTTCCTCCAGCATTTTCAATAGCCTTAACATTTGGTGTTTTAGGAATGGTTCAACCAGAATTAACAATAATTTCTGTAGCTGTTGTTGCACTTCTTATAGGTCTTGGCGTTGATTATTCTATTCATTTGATGAACCGACTTGCTGAAGAAGATGCTTTAGAGGATAATGTTGAGAAAATAGAAAAAATATTGAAATTTACTGGAAAAGCGGTTTTACTATCCACAGTTACAACTATTATCGGCTTTGGCTCTCTTATGATATCTTCCATGTCACCTATGGTAACATTTGGTTTTGGATGTGCGATAGGAATATTCTTCTGTTTTATATCCGCAATTATTATTGTGCCCAGTCTTTCCATATTACTAGAATTCAAGAAAAATGGTAGAGTTGTTGTTTGGAAGAAATTTGCAAAGTTTGCAGTTGATAATAGAAAAAGGCTTCTATTAATCGCTGTTTTCTTTGCAGTTATTTCACTTGCTGCCTTACCTGAAATAAAAACCGATGTGAACTATTTTGAATTGGCACCTAAAGGTATTCCTGAGGTTGAAGCAATGTTTAGATATTCAGAAAGCTTTGGTGGTGGTAGCAATTTCAACGCACTTCTTATTGAAACAGATCCAAATGGGCTTTTAGACCCTGAAATAATTGAATCATTAGTTGAAATGGAAGATGAAATGAGAGATGTAATTGAATCTGCATTTCCTAATATAGATGAAAAGAAACTCGAAAAATCAGTATATTCAGTTGCAGATGAGATAAAAGAAGTAAGTGACATAATTAATAGAAGTGTTGTCGCAGAGAAACTTGGGGAACTAATAGGAATTCAAAAAATATTATTTGATATGATAGCAGAGGAAGGAATTATTGATAAAGATTTTTCAAAAACAATAATACTTGTTGGAATTCCTATTTCAAGTAGTATTGAACAAATAGGAGCGGTTGTAAAGGATATCAACGCAATTGCTTCAAGTACGGTTCTTCCTCAAAATGGCAAAATATCAAAGCTTACTGGACAAGACGCTATAACTGTAGCAGTAAACAACCGATTAACAGATGAACAAATACGCTCGATGATACTTGCGCTTATGCTAGTGCTTGCTGCTTTAATTTTTATATTCAGCTCCTCAACATACGGATTTTTAACCATAATTCCTGTACTGTTTGTTCTGATGTGGGAACCAGGTTTTCTTGTAGCAGCAGAGATACCTCTCTCACTAGTAACAATTTCGATTGCATCTATAATGGTTGGAATTGGAATTGACTATGGTGTGCATATAACTCATAGATTTAGAGAAGAACTTGCTAGAGGAATCCCTAAAATAGACGCAATAAAGATATCAATTGAAAAAACAGGGTTATCGCTTGTTGAAGCAGCACTTACCACAGTTGCTGGAGTAGCTTCAATATACTTTGTAAATGTCCCAGCTCTTCAGCAATTTGGAATAGTAGTAATTTTGATGGTAGCTCTCTCCTGTATTGCAGCAGCAATAATATTACCGGTTTTCTATACTTCAAAATCTGTAAAATAAAAATCTTATTTTTTCTTAGAAAGAACCCTTAAAGATTTAATAAAAGGGATATCAAATGCTATATTTCCAACAATGATTATTATTCCAAGTATAAGTTCACCATTAAAAGCAGTAGTCCCCTCTAAAATACCTCTGGAGTACCAATCATAAATAAATAAAAAACCAACAGTCAAGGGAAGGCCTATAAGCAGGGGGGTAAACAAGATTTCTGTTCTAATTATTTTTGAAAAATAAAATTGCTTTTTAATATATTTCATTTCACTCTTGTCCATTCATTAATCACCAGGGCATAATACTTGGAAATATGATTTCACCGGGATAGCTAAATCCAAAATATGGAATGCTTATCCAAATTATCAACAGCAATAATGCAGGAATCATTTGAATCATGAAGTCATCATCCAACCACCAGAATTTTTTTGTCTCACCTACAATTGCACCAAAAGCTCCAACAATTGATGCTACAAGTATCAATAAAATATCTGCCTTAAACCATGTAATAATAAAGAAATACATGCAAATCAAAAAACCAAACAAATAAACATAGCTCTTGTTAAAACGCTTTCTTATTTCACCTATTATGGGATCACCCAAGGTTGCACATAAAATACATGGAATTGCAATTTGCTGAGGAAAAAATCTAAGCAGGATAAGAATTGCCACCGCAAAAAATACGTAACTACCAATTCTTTTTTTTTCATACATCCTAAGACCAAAAAAATGATTGCTACTAATCCTTCCAGACAATCTAAGAACTTCTAAAATAATTACAAATAAGACAATCAATGGCGGAACCCATAATTTTAAAATATTTATCCAATCAACATCTGGTAGAATGTAATAAAACAAAAACGATGCTCCAAATGCATGAAAAGCGCGTCGGTACCAATGAGCATCAAAATCAAGAGAATTAATCTTTTTTTTAGCATCCTTTAACTTATCAGCTACGTTTACCATTTCTAAACAACAGCTTCTTTATCCAGGGTTGAAATTCCCTGCTTCCCTCCTACTATAACCTCATCAACCAGACCTATAAACAAACCATTTTCTACAACACCTGGAATGCTATTTATTTCCATCTCCATATTTGCTGGGTCATCAATTCTTTCAAACTCGCAATCCAAAATATAATTTGAATTATCTGTAATAAATGGTTCATCTCCCATTATTTTTCTAAGTTCAATACTACAATCAAACTCCTCAAGAGTCTTTTTTGTTGCAGTCCAACCAAACTTTAGAACCTCAACAGGTAGAGGAAAATCTATTCCCAGGCATTTTACAATCTTTGAATCATCAATAACAATAATTACCTTCTTTGAATTATAAGCAACTATCTTCTCACGGGCTAAGGCACCACCCCCACCCTTAATCAGATTGAGATTAGAATCAACCTCATCAGCACCATCTATTGTTATATCAATAACAGGATGTTCTTCAAGAGTTGTAAGAGGTATCTTCTCCTCAATTGCAATTCTCTTTGTATGCATAGATGTAGGGATTCCTTTTATACTAAGTCCTTCTCTACAAAGTTTCCCTAATTTTCTCAGGGCATATTCAACTGTTGAACCAGACCCTAGTCCAATTATCATTCCGTCCTCAATAAGCTCTACTGCCTTTTCTCCAGCTAGTTTTTTAAGTTCCTCTTTTTCCAAAAAGTCACCCAGACATGTAATATTGAATTAGTACAAAAATTTATACTTAATATTTTTATTACGGGCATGGAAATATGCTTTCAGAATGTGAAGAACATGGATATTATCGTGGAGAAACATGCCCTGTTTGTGATAAAAAAGGTAAATTTTTAATGAGTGATAATGAACTGAACTCTTTAAGTCGCATTATTGCAGGTGCACTTCGCCATTTCCCAGAAAAATTAGGTTTGATGATGGATGGCAAAGGATGGGTTGAGATATCCTCTTTAATAGAAGCTATTGGTACAAGCAGATCTGGTTTTGACTGGCTTCGATTGCATCATGTAGAGGCACTTGTTGAAACCGATAAAAGAGAGAGGTATCAGATTGATGGGGGAATGATAAGGGCAACCTATGGTCATACTATAGACGTTAGCCCTGATGATCTTCCTCTTGCAGATATTGATGAGTTCTATTATCCAGTAACTGAAGAGGAAATAGATATTATACTTGAGGGAGGTCTTCATCCGATTGATAGAAAAAAAGTGCATCTAAGTGGTAGCATTGAAAAAGCATTGGAGGCAGGACTTGTTAGAACACAGGATCCAATGATTTTAAAAATAGATGGAAAAAAGGCAAGAAAAGACGGTCTTAAAATCTATCATGCTGGAAAGGATGTTTATATTACAGATGCAATTGATTCAAAATATATATCAAAGGTTGAGGAATCTAAAATAAAGGAAATGCTAAAAAAATCTAAGTAGAATTTTTTTAATATAAATTAAAAACTCGTAATTTATAATAAGCCGATTGGTGGGTTAAGGCTAAATATTAGCTATTGTTTCTCCTGTTGGTTTTACTCTTTTGGGCTTGTAGCTCAGCTAGGTAGAGCAATCGGCTCTTAACCGATTGGCCAGGGGTTCGAATCCCCTCAAGCCCGCTTTTCTTGAAGGGTTTTTGCACAGCATTTTCACACCTTTATATACTGCTGTGGCAGATGGATGAAAATTTTGCCCCTAAAATATTTTATTTTTTTAAGATAGCAGAACAAGTAATTACTCAATTATATTCGAAAGATTTATAAACTTTATTCGATTATGTTAGAGTAATGAGAGAAATATTGCTTGAATGGAACCCTTGGTGGGAAGGACCATATCATTTTAAAAAAGTAAGAAGAGATTTATTTGATAAAATTAAAAAATGGACTAATAGAAAAGAAATAATATCCATACTAGGAGTTAGGAGAAGCGGAAAAACAACACTTCTGTTTGAAACAATTGATTATCTAATAAACGAAAAAAAGGTGAATAGTGACAACATATTTTTTATAAAAGCCGATGATGATCGAGTTGAGAAAAAAGATTTAATAAATAAATTATTAGATGAATATCTAATCTGGAAAAATCCTCAGTGTAAAATCTTTATATTCATTGATGAAGTAAATGAAATTCCTGAATGGCAAAAAACGTTGAAAAGAATTTATGATCTTGACAGTGAAAATAAAAAAATCTTTATCTCTGGTTCGAATGCTTCACTTCTGAAAGAAGAGCTTAGTTATTTACTTACAGGTAGATTTGCATACTTTGAATTATTTCCCTTTAGCTTCAGGGAATTTATACGGGCTCATAAAATTTCAGTGAAAAATGAAACAGATATCCTTCAGAAAAAAAATACTTTGAGAAATTTACTACTTTCGTATATAGAGTATGGTGGTTTTCCTGAAATCGTTTTGGAAAAAGATATAGATCGAAAAGACGAGTTATTACAGTTTTATTTCGAATCAATACTCTATAGAGACATAGTAAAAAGAAAAAATATAAGAAATGTTGAAAAACTTGATAGATTGGTAAAATGGTATTTACAAAATATTTCTGCATATGCAAAATATGATAAACTTGGAAAAATTTGTGATTTATCCACTGACACTATAGGAGAATATACTCGTTTTCTTGAGGATGCATATCTAGTTTTTGTAGTTAATATTCTTGCTTATTCAATTAAAAAACAATTTATTAATCCAAAAAAGATTTATAGTGTTGACTCTGGCATTCGTAGGATAGTTGGTTTTATTTTTTCTAAGGACTCTGGGAAATTATATGAAAACATTGTTTTTATTCATCTAAAACAAACAGGACAAGATATATATTACTGGAAAAACAAAAATGAATGTGATTTTGTTATAAAAAATAAAGAAATTATAGATCAACTGATTCAGGTATCATATGATGTTGAAAAAAATAAAGATCGTGAGATAAAAGGCTTAATTGGTGCAATGGAAAAATTTAATTTACTAAAAGGACTTATTATAACACAAGATTACGAATCTAAAAAGATAATAGATGGAAAGGAAATAGTCTTTGTTCCCTTGTGGAAATGGCTATTGTTACAATAGAATAATATTTGGAGAGATACAACATGATTTTTGAGGATGATGAAATAATAGAAGAAGATGTAAAAGTTTCTATAAATAAGTTAGTAATTAGTGATAAAAAACCTATAATCATTAGGAATATGGAAGATTATGGAGAAATATTTTTTACAATAGAAAATACTGTTTTATATTGCTATTCAGAGTTTGATTTTAATATAAATGATCATGAAGTTATTAAAACATATAATAGTCTTCTCAAAGATTTTGATAATCAAAAAGAAAATACACTAGCATCAGAAATCTCTAAAAGTGTTAAAGCGTTTTTAATTATGAGAAGGAAAAATGGTAAGAGAGATTATACTTATGGAGAACTAACCTCATGTGTTTCATTTCTTATAAAAATTGCAAAGAATCATAAAAGCCCAGATGGGCTAGGATATATTAAATGNATCAGATCATTCCTCGAAGGTAACATGCCTGAAANTATAGATGAAATTGTTGAATATATGTTTCAAAATGAAATCTAAAAAAATATATGTTTAGAGATCATTCTTTTGCATCTACTTTCTTTTATTACCCGTTCGTGTTCCCTCAAGCCCGTTGAATTGAATAAAAAATTATTACGATTATTTTGATATTTTTTAAAATCAGAAAAATAAATATTGTACAATTTTTTTTATATAAATGTTGTAAATGTGTAGTATTGTTACATTATTTATCGAATTTTAAGAATTATATTTTTTAGATAGACTTATATTTTATTAATTTATACACTATTGCTGAAAAAGCTGGAGGATGTACGTGAGGAGACTTACTACTTTATTTGGTGAGAATGCAGGAAAGATATGGTCAGTTCTAAATCAAGAAGGTTGTTCAAAAAAAGAAAAAATATTGGAAATAACCAAACTCGAAGAAGATGATTTTTATGCAGGAGTGGGCTGGCTTGCTAGAGAAAATAAGATAACTAAAGAAGATCAAAATTCCTTTCGGCTTGGAACAACAAATTTAGAATCAGAGATTGGAAGTCATGCTGGTTTAATCTGGAAGATACTTGATATCTGGGGCGATGCAGATCTAAACACAATTAAAAGATTATCAAATCTTGATGATGGTGAACTACAATCTGCTCTTGGTTGGCTTGCAAGAGAAGATAAAATTATTATTAATGCAAATCAGAAATTTGTCTTAAAATAATCAGATTAAGTTAGTAAAAAACGAAAGGATTAAAAACAAAAATAGGGTCTTAATTCTGAGACCTTTAGATTAATATAGAGTCTTAATAGTAACATAGACAGGATGTAATAAATGAGAGTGGCAATGATTGGATGGGAATATCCACCGTTTAAAGCAGGTGGTCTTGCTACTCATTGCTATGGACTTACTCGCAGTCTTGCAGATAAGGGAGTTCGAGTAGATTTTTATATGCCTAAAACCAAGCATGCTACAGGTAGCGATAAACCAAACCTAAATATTATTGAGGTTGGAGAAACAGAGATATTTCCTTATGACAGACCTGATTCAAAAGAACTGGCTGGACAGTTTTTTGAGGCTGTTTATAAATACAATGATCTGGTAGTTTCTAGAGTGAAAGGCAAATATGATGCAATTCACTGTCACGATTGGTTAACAATGAAGGCAGGTATTTCTATAAAGGAAAAAACAAACACTCCTCTTATAATTACAGTTCATTCAACCGAGTATGATCGTTCCGGATGGCTTTATCCTAATCAATGGTTCATTGATATTGAACGAGAGGGAATGGAAAAAGCTGATAGAGTAATTGCTGTAAGCCATTTCACAAAAAGAGTAATTGTTGAAAAATATGGAATTAATCCCGACAAGATTAGTGTTATACACAATGCAGTTTACCCAATTCCTGAGAACCATAAAAAAGACATTGTATTGTTCTTAGGAAGGCTCACTATACAGAAGGGTGCTGAATTCTTCCTACGTGCAGCCCAAAAAGTAAAGGATTACGAGCCTGACACACAATTTGTTGTAGCAGGGATTGGGGATATGCTACCTCGCTTGATTACCCAAGCACTTGATTTGGGAATATCGGACAAGGTAATATTCACTGGTCGATTAACTGAAGAAGAGGTCAAGCACATCTATGGTATATCTAGTGTTTATGTAATGCCCTCTGTAAGTGAACCTTTTGGAATTACAGCTCTTGAGGCAATTTCTGCAGGAACCCCAACGATTGCCTCTAAAACCGCTGGTTTTTCTGAGGCGTTCAATAATTGCTTAAGGGTTGATTTTTGGGATACAGATGAAATGGCAAATAAGATAATATCTTTAATTAGGTATAAACCCCTACATAAAACACTTGCTCAGGAGGGTAAACGAGAGATAGAATTATTCACATGGGATAGGGTTGCAGATAAAACAATAGAAGTTTATAATGGGGTAATATAGAAATGCCATCAATCTGTTTATATTTCGAGGTTCATCAACCGATGAGGTTGAATCGCTTTTCAGTATTCAACATTGGTAACGTTAATACCGAATCTACATATTTCAACCGTCAATTAAACCAAGAAATATTTAAAAAAGTAGCAAGGAAATGTTACCTTCCAACAAATAATTTACTTCTTGAATTAATACATAAATTCGATGGTAAATTTCGGGTATCATTTAGCCTAACCGGAACCTTTGTTGAATATTGTGAACAGTTCATACCAGAGGTAATAGATAGTTTTAAAGAACTTTTTAAAACCGGCGCGGTGGATATGATTGAGGAGACATACTATCATTCTTTGTCTTCATTATATGATGAATTAGATGAATTTGAAGAACAGGTGAAAATGCATAGTAAAATGATTAAAAAATTATTTAACTATAAACCAAGAGTTTTTCGTAATACAGAAGCAATATACGATAACAGGATTGCAGAGAAAGTTGAGGAAATGGGATACAAAGGAATTATTACAGAGGGCACAGAAAAAATTCTTCAATGGCGCTCTTCAAATTATCTTTACAAACCAATAAATGCTAATCTGAAAGTACTTCTAAGAAACTATACATTAAGCGATGACGTTGGTTTTAGATTCTCTGCAAAATTATGGCCAGGCCATCCATTAACTGCTGATAAATATGCAAATTGGCTGGCTAAATCTGAGGGAGATATTATCAATTTGTTCATGGATTACGAGACCTTTGGAGAACATCATTGGACAGAGACAGGAATATTTGATTTTCTAAAACATTTTCCAGGAGAAGCACTAAAAAATAAGCATCTAGATTTTATAACTGTAAGTGAAGCTGTTTCACGATTTGAACCAGTAGGCGAGATAGATGTTCCCTGGGCTATATCATGGGCTGATGCCGATCGTGATGTATCAACGTGGCTTGGAAATGATATGCAAATAGCCTGCTTCAACGAACTAAAAAATATCGGTAAAACAATAAAAGAGCAGGGTAAAAAAGACCTACTAAGCACATGGCGCAGGCTGCAGACATCAGATCATCTATACTATGTTTCTACAAAAGGCATGGAGGATGGGGATGTCCATAAATATTTTAGTCCATATGATGGCCCATATGATGGTTTTATAAATTACATGAACATCCTACAAGATTTTAAACATAAACTGTATTAGCCTAGTGAGGAGAGTAACATTGAAAATCGCACATTTTTCCTGGGAGTTTCCACCAGTAATCTATGGCGGCCTTGGTACATTCACTGCTGAACTCACCAAGAAACAAGAACATTTGGGTAACAAAGTTACAGTTTTTTCCTTAAACGAGAATAATAATTATAAAACATATGAAAAATGCAATGGAGTGGAAATATACAGACCAAAAATCCTGGATTTAACACAGACATTTAATCTGTTTGCTGCCCATGAACTCCGTTCATGGGGAACAAACCTAAAATTTTTTGCAGATGTTGTAAGTTACAATACAATTTCTGCTTCCCAACTAGTAAATGTACTTGTAAAAAAGAAAAAGAAATTTTATGATATTGTAGATGCACATGATTGGCTTGGTATAATCGGAGGCATGATTGTAAAAAAAGAACTTAAAATTCCTCTTGTTTTCCATGTTCACTCCACAGAATATGGAAGATCTATCGGAGATGGTTCTTACACAATAAAAAATATTGAGTTTGACGGAGGACAGGTTGCTGATTGTGTAATAACTGTTTCATACACAATGAAAGATGAGCTAAAAGCGCTGGGATACCCTGAAGAAAAAATTAAGGTTTGTTGGAATGGTGTAGATCCATCTAAATATAATCCAAAAAAAGTATCAGATGAAGAAAAACAGCAACTAAGAAGAAGATATGGAATTAATAAAAACGATAATATGCTGTTTTTCATAGGACGTCTTGTTACTGTAAAAGGGGTAATTAATCTGGTTAAAGCAATGCCATATATTTTAGGAGAATTTCCAAACACAAAACTTGTTATATTAGGTATTGGGGATTTGGAATCAGAATTAAAATCTCTTTCTAAAGAATTAAATGTCCAAAAAAATATTATTTTTAAAACTGAGTTTATTAACGAAAAGGATAGAATTATTCACTTTGCAGCTTCAGACTGTGTTGTACTACCATCAACCTATGAACCATTTGGCATTGTATGTACGGAATCAATGTCAATGGCAAAACCAACTGTAGTTGGAGCTAAGGGAACAAGTGGATTTCGAGAACAAATCATTCCAAATGGGGACATGCAATGTGGAATTCATATCAATCCTCATGATCCAAAAGATATAGCATGGGGCGTAAATGAGATATTAAAACTTGAAGATAAAGGAGCTCTAATGGGAAAAAATGCACGTAAAAGAGTAATAGAAACGTTTAGTTGGGAATCGGTTGCAAAAAGAACCTTAAATATTTATAAAGAATTAATTTGAGGGCATTATGAGAGAGTGGATTGTAACAAATGGCCTAGGCAGCTATGCCTCTTTAACCTATAGAAATACAAATACTCGAAAGTTTCATGGTTTACTTGTGGCTAGTTTAAACCCGCCTATTGATAGGTGGGTTTTTGTTTCCAATATATTTGACCAGTTTCAAACAAAGAAAAAAAAATACGATTTGAAAGATTACAGTTGCAATTTTAATTTTGATTTGTTTCCATCATTTTCCTACGATATAAACAATATTCAAATTAAAAAAACCGTTTTTATGGAATATGGTAAAAATACAACCATAATCAGATATAAAATTCGAACTACTAAACCAATAATAATTAATCACAGCCCAATAATAAACTCCAGACATTTTTACGATGTAAACAGACAAAGATATCTTACATTTGATCATGAAGTCAATAATGATTGCGTAATTATTAAACCAAGAAATATTGACAAGAAAATAAAGATGAGTCTCAAAGGTGCTGATTTTTATCCATTACATTTCTGGGAAGAGCTACATTATGAAAACGATCTTATAAGAAATGAAGCTTGGGTTGATAATTGTGTTCAAATTGGAAAATTTCAGAAGACTGTCAAAAAATCAGATGATTATTTTTTAATTTTTTCAATTGAAGATGACATTGATATCAACCCGTTAGAGGTGTATTTAAACGAAGAGAAAAGGAAAAAAAATCTAATAGAGCAATCAAGCCTTCCTCCTAGATTTGAAAAACTAGTTCTGTCTGCTGATAATTTTATTGTAAAAAAAGGGGAAGGTAAATCTGTAATTGCTGGATATCATTGGTTCGCAGATTGGGGAAGAGATACATTAATTGCTCTGCCCGGCCTTACTCTAGTTACAAAGAGATACAATGATGCAAAACAAATACTTCTTAATTTTAGTAAATATTTGAATAATGGACTGATACCAAATACATTTTTAGACAGAGATTCCACAATTTTGTATAATACTGTTGATGCATCTTTATGGTATATAGATAGAGTTTACCAATATCTAAAATATACAAATGATAGATATTTCTTAAATGATGTATGGAAATCAATTCAATCTATTGTTGATTCATATATAAATGGAACTGATTTTGATATAAAAATGGATGAAGATTGTCTTATAAGCCATGGCCCAGGTTTAACATGGATGGATATTAAGATAGATGATTATTATCCAACCCCTCGTGCAAGAAAAGCAGTTGAAATTCAGGCCCTTTGGTACAATTCACTAAAGATTATGAGTAATCTTGCTCAAATTTCAGGAAAAAAGGATATCTATTTTGATTTGTCTGAAAAAGTAAAAGAAAATTTCAATAAACAATTTGATAGACAATACGACGTGATTGATAAAAGAGATTATTCATTTAGACCTAATCAGATATTTCTTGTTTCTCTTGATTTTTCAATGATAAGCGAAGCTTTACAAAATAAAATTGTAAATGATGTTTCCAAAAAATTACTTACAATATTTGGCTTAAGAACACTATCGCCTGATGATCCTGGATATAAAGGAAAATATATTGGGAATTATAACAAGGATATTGCATATCATAATGGTACGGTTTGGCCTTGGTTGCTTGGTCAGTTTATAAAGGCTTTTGTAAAGGTTAAAAAATATGATTCAGAAAGCCGTAAATATGCTTATAATAATTTTTTAAGGCCAATGCTTGAAGTATTTGACGAAAAATGGGATGGTTCAATTTATGAAATCTTTGATGGAGACCCAGTATATACACCTAGAGGTTGCATATCCCAGGCTTGGAGTGTTGCTGAAATACTTCGGGCATGGGCAGAAGATATTGAAGATATATCTCCAATATATGAAAAGGTATTTTTGTTATCTGAAATAAGCGTTTAAAACGTATTGTTGAATCATTCTATTTGTATTAAAAAAAGATGCATTAATTGCTATACAACTTCTCATTGTTCTAATCCAATTATCCCTATCATTATAAAATTTTGGAATAATCCAGCTCTCTAGTTTATCGTATAAATCATATTTATCGATTTCATCATCTGATTCTGCCTTGTCTGTTTTCTCAGGTCCTATTGCCCATCCTGTTATGTTTTCAATGCATCCCTCAAGCCACCAACCATCTAAAGTGCCGAACTGGGGAACACCATTATGAGCAGCTTTCATACCAGATGTCCCAGAAGCCTCCTTTGGCCTGCGGGGTGTATTTAACCAAAGGTCAACTCCTGAGGTCATCATCTTACCAATATTTATATCATAATTATTAATAAATGTGATTTTAACATTTTTGTCAATTATCTTCATAACCTTAAAAATTTTTTTAATTGCATCTTTTCCAGAATAATCTTTTGGATGTGCCTTTCCTGCAAATATTATTTGAATAGGTCCTACTTTTTCAGCAATCTGCATTAATCTGGTAGGGTCAGATATTATAAGGTCAGGTCTTTTATAAGGTGTTTGTCTACGACCGAAACCTATAGTAAAATCATCATAATTCATATTAGCATTAGACTGTTTGTTTACAAAGTTAATAAGTTCTTTTTTCGCCTCCATATGAGCATTCCATATTTCAGCTTTCTGAATGCTTAGCGCAGACCTAAGTATGTAAGGGTCAGATCGCCAACCTGGCATACATTTATCAAAAAGTCTCTTGAATGGTTCAGAAACCCATGTTGCAGAATGAACACCATTTGTAATTGAGTCTATTGAGTAGCCAGGAAACATCATTCTAGATACCTCACCATGTTTTTTTGCAACTCCATTTACATAGTGACTAAAAAATAATGCAAGTTTTGTCATGTTCAACTTGTTTTCAAAAGTAATATCATCCAGTATGAAATCAGGTAGGATATTTCCCAGCATTGATTTAACAATTGAAAGATCGAATTGATCATGGCCGGCAGCAACAGGGGTATGGGTAGTAAAAACGCATTCATCTCTTACCTTTTCTACATCATTTAATTGATTGTAAAGTTCAAGAGTACCAAGTGCTGCATGCCCTTCATTCATATGATATCTATCAATTGTTGTGTATCCTAGAGCCCTTATCATTCTTACTCCACCAATGCCAAGTATGATTTCCTGAGCAAGACGATATTTATTATCACCACCATAAAGATATTTGGTCAGTTCTTTATCCCAATCGCTGTTTCCTTCAACATTTGTATCAAGAAAAAAAACAGGTACAATAAATCCACTTATACCCTTTACCTGATAATACCAGGTACGTATTTTAACATCTCTGTTATAGATTTTTACTTCTGTTATTGTTTGGAGCGGTTTTAAAAATTTTGAAACTTCAAATTCCACTGGTAATTCCATCTGATTTCCATTTTCATCCAGTTTTTGATAGAAATAACCATTTTCAGAAAGCAGAGTAACGCCTAATACTGGAACATTTAGATCAGCACATGATTTTATTGTATCACCAGCTAGAATGCCGAGGCCGCCACTATATGTTGGAATATTTTCATCGATTCCAATCTCCATAGAAAAATAGGCAATCTTTGGTTTACCTCCTAGTTTTTCAATTCTTTGTTTATCTTCTGGGCTATCAGACATTTATCTCTCCTTTTTTTGCATTCCACCATTTATTGTAATAACAGGTTTCTTAAAAATATTTCATTTTATTTTTTAATTCAATTTTAGCATAAGAGGGTATCATTTATAAATATGTATGCTATACAAAATAATCAATTTATTATATGGGATGTTTGCAATGTCTGAAAAAATTTGTGATATTTGTAGTAAAAAAATAGATCTTAATGATCATCCTCTAGGATTAGTTTTTGAAGATCAAATATTTATTTGTCAGGATTGCAGTATAAAACATTCTCATGAAGAATTAACCAAATTATCAAAGACTATAATGCAGTGTCCACATAATGGAATGCCAATTGCACTTTGGATTATTCATGAACAAAACAAGGATAAAACAATGATGACAGTAAAAAAATAATTTTATAAATTTTTCATGAAAATCCTTTTTAGAGTATAGTTTATTCCAGGAGCATGTATATTATCAAACTTGGCGGTAGTGTTATTACAGACAAAACAAAAGAAAATTGCTTTAAAAAGAAAATTGTTGATAACCTAGCAAAGGCAATAAAAAAAGCAAAACAAGAAACAATAATTATTCATGGTGCAGGTTCATTTGGTCATATTATTGCAGATAAATACAGATTAAATATGGGTTACAGTTCTAGTGACCAACTTTATGGTTTTTCCCTAACACAAGGAATGGTTCAAAAATTAAATTCCTTGGTTTTAGATTCATTACATTATAATAAAATATCAGCAGTTTCAATCCCACCTCACTCATTGTTGATATTGGACAATCATAATCCTTCAACATTTAATCATGCTATTTATATGAAATATCTAAAATTAGGTTTTACACCTGTTACTTTTGGAGATGTTGTACTTGATAAAAAATTGGGTTTTTCAATTTGTTCTGGTGATCTTTTAATGTTGCTTTTAGCTAAATATCTCAAACCAGAAAAGACAATTTTTGTTATAGATGAAGATGGTTTTTTTACTTCAAATCCAAAAAAAGATAAAAATGCTGAATTAATAGAATCTATAACAGCTGATAAGCTGAATAAATTTACTACATCAAAAGATGGACACGCTGATGTAACTGGAGGAATGCATGGTAAGATTGATACAATAAAAAATATTTCAAAATTAGGTATAGATACAATCTTGCTAAACGGTAATAAANCTGATAGATTATTCAAGGTATTAATTGGAGAAAAAACTAAGTCTACAATTATAAGTGGAGGTTATAAATGAGTATAACAGAGAGTAGAAAAGATGAACATGTGAAAATCTCTATTGAAAAAAACGTCGCAGCTCATCACAATTTTTGGGACGATGTTAAACTTACTCACAATGCTCTTCCAGAGATAAATAAAAATGAAGTTGATCATTCAACAAAACTTTTTGGTAAGAAATTAAACGCTCCAATAATTATTTCTGCTATGACTGGTGGTTATCCAAAAGCCAAAAAAATTAATGAAAATCTTGCAGTAGCTGCAGAAAAATTTCAGATTGGTATGGGAGTAGGCTCTCAAAGGGCTGCACTTGAAAATAATAGTTTAAGGGAGACCTATGGTATAATTAAAGACTACAATATCCCTCTTCGTTTTGCAAATATTGGTGCATCCCAATTAGTTATTTGGGGTCATAAAAAATCTATAGAAAATGCAGAGAAAATGATTGATATGATTGATGCTCATGTCTTTATTGTTTGTTTAAATTTTTTACAAGAGGTAATACAGGCTGAGGGGGAGGCAAATGCAAAAGGTTCCTTTGATGCAATAAAGACACTTGCAGAAGATTTAGACGTTCCTGTAGTTGTAAAAGAATCAGGTGCTGGAATTTCTTATAATGTTGCTGAGAGACTTTCAAAAACAAAGATATCTGGAATAGACGTTGGTGGACTTGGGGGAACCTCATTTTCAGCTATTGAGCATTATCGAGCTAAACTTATAGATGATGAGCTTCATTCTCGTGGAGGTCAAACATTTTGGGATTGGGGTATTCCAACTCCCACATCTATCCTTGAGGTTGGGGATGCAACAGAATGGAAATTACCAATTATTTCAACTGGCGGAATCAGAAATGGTCTTGATGCAGCAAAAGCTTTAGCACTTGGTGCAAGTTGTGCAGGAATCGCACGTGCCCTTCTGGAACCTGCAACAAAAGGAAAAGAAGATGTAGTCTATGAGGTTGATGCAATAATAAAAGAACTTCGGGCCACAATGTTTCTTGTGGGTGTTGATAAATTATCAAAGATGACTGATATTGGTGTAGATTTATGGATATAGAAGAAGAATTGAAAAAAAGAGCGGATTTTTTTAATACCCAACTTGAAAAATTTCTTGAGGGAGGTAATCCAGAGTCTCTTTATAATGCAGCAAGACACCTTCCTTTAGCAGGAGGTAAAAGGCTTAGGCCGTGTTTTAGTCTAATTTCATGTGAAGCTGTAAATGGCGATATAATTAAGGTCATACCTTTAACTATCGCCCTTGAATTGATACATAATTTCACTCTAATTCATGACGATATAATGGACAAATCAAATTTAAGAAGAAATCTTCCAACTGTTCATATAAAATATGGTGAACCATCTGCAATAAATGCAGGAGATCTTTTATTCATCAAGGCCTTTGAATCAATGCACAATATGCCTGTGGATTGTTCTATTTTCAAAAATATAGAATTTGGTTTTGTTGATTTTATAAAAGAAATTTGTGAAGGTCAACAACTAGATATGGATTTTGAAAATAAAAAAATCATAAATGAAGAAGAATATATCGAAATGATTAGGAAAAAAACCGCTGTATTTTTCCAGTATGCTGCTGAAGCAGGAGCTATTGTTGGGGGCGGCACACAAGAAGAAATAAATGCATTGAATAAGTATGGAATTAATGCAGGATTAGGTTTTCAGATTTGGGATGATTATTTGGATATTAGCAGTGATGAGAGTACACTTGGTAAAGACATCGGAAACGATATTAGAAACGGTAAAAAAACACTTATTGCGGTACATTGTTTAAATAATGCCACTGGTAATGATAAAAAACTTTTAGATAAAATATTTGGAAATGTGAATGCAACAGATAAAGAAATAAACCAAGTTTACGAGCTTTTTAAAAAATTGAAATCTATTGACTATGCAAAAAATACTGCTTTAAATTATATCAATAAGGCAAAGAATGCATTGGACGTATTACCTGAATCAAATGCAAAACAAATACTATTAGAACTTGCCGATTATTCTATAAAAAGAAAAAAGTAAATTATTATGTCAAATGAAAAAATCGAAAAAACAGCAAGGCTATATGCCCTTCAAAATGCTGTGCAGTTTAAGGGTAAAGCAAATCCAAAGGCAGTAGCAGGTAAGGTTATAGCTGTTTTACAGAAAGAAGGTTTTTCTCCAAAGGACATAATCCCGATTATAAATAAAGTAACATTAGAAGTAAACAAACTTACTTTTGAAAATCAAACTGCCGAGTTGGAAAAAATTGCTCCAGAACTTCTTAAAAAGGAAAAAAAAGAAAGGGATTTTTCCTTACCAGACCTTCCTTTTGCTGAAAAAGGAAAGGTTGTTACTCGTTTCCCTCCTGAGCCAAACGGATATCTTCATATTGGTCATGCAAAGGCTGCAATAGTTGATTACGAATATGCAAGAATGTATGATGGAAGATTTATTCTGCGTTTTGATGACACCAATCCAGAAAATGCTCATCTTGAATTTTATGATTCTCAAAAGGACGATCTTTTGTGGCTTGGAGTTAAATGGGATGAGGAATATAACACATCTGACAATATTGAAAAGCATTACAAATTAGCCGAGCAACTGATTAAACAGGGAGATGCCTATGTCTGTACATGCAACTCTAGTTTCATTAAGGAGTGTAGATTCAATGGAAAAGAATGTGATTGTAGATGTGTTGATTCTGGAGAAAGCTTGGATATTTGGAAGGAAATGATTTCTTCCTCAATAGATGGTGCTATCCTAAGGATGAAAGGAGATATGACCTGTGATAATACAGCGATGAGAGATCCTACTTTATTTCGGATAATTGAAAAAGAGCATCCCATACAGGGGGATAAATACCGTTTATGGCCTACATATGATTTCTCAGGTGCTGTTGAAGACAGCATTAGTGGTGTGACCCATCCATTTAGGACTAAAGAGTATGAACTTCGCGATGAGTGTTATTTCAAACTTCTTGATCTTTTAAATATAAGAAAACCCCATCTAATGGAGTTTGCAAGGTTATCAATTGAAGGAATGCCGGTTTCAAAACGTAAAATTAAACCACTGATTGATAAAGGGTATGTTTCAGGTTATGATGATATCAGGCTTCCAACCCTAAGGGGACTTAAAAGACGTGGTATTTTACCTAAAGCGATAAAACAATTTGTTCTTGAACAAGGTATTTCAAAGGTTGAATCATCTGTACCCTTTAGTCTTTTGGAATCTGCAAATAGAAAAATAATCGACCCAATTACGAAGAGATATTTCTTTGTTAAAGAACCAATTAGGCTTGTAATTGATAATGCCCCAAAAAAGGATAAGGAAATAGATTTTCACCCAAGAGATAAAGATTTGGGCAGCAGGTCAATTAAAACAGGTAACACATTTTATGTTGAAAAACTGGATATGGATAATTTAAAGGTTGGAGATGTTTTTAGATTAAAGGAACTATTCAATGTTGAAATAAAAAACAAAAACGAAATTATTACTGGAGAGTATGTTGGAGAAGAATTAATTTCTGAATCTGCAAAAATACAATGGACAACAGATAATTACGTTGAGTTAAGTGTGTTTATTCCTCACGTACTTTATATTGGTGAGCAGTTTAACAAAGATAGTATTGAAAAAGTAGATGGTTTTGCAGAGGAATCTGTATCAAATATAAAAAATGGTGAAATCGTACAATTTGAAAGATTTGGATTTGTAAGAATTGAACATATTGATAAAAAAATAAAGGGCTATTTTACACATAAGTAAACTTTTTAAGCAGTCAATAGTTTATATGTCTCACAACACTAGGAGTGGGATGTAGTGTGCGTTTCCTTAAAGATTCGACAATNGGATTAATTATGTTTTTGTTTACCCTTCTTTTTGTAACAGAACTTGTCTCAGCAGATAGCATGATACCTTCTGTTGATATCGGGTTATCTATTGCAATACTTATTGCAGCGATTGCTACGATAATTACTATTCTTACCATGGGTGGTATCAAATATGTTACTCCAGAAAATGTATTGAATACCGAAGTTAGGTTGAATCTTTATAACTTTATAGATGAGTATCCCGGATCTCACCTTAGAGAGATTGCTCGCGAACTTGATTTAAAACCTAGCAATGCAGCATGGCATTTAAGAAAACTTGAACAAACAAATCTTGTGAGAAGTAGGGTGATTGGCGGTAAGAAGGTATACTACCTTGTTGAGGGTGGTGTAGATGCCAGAAGGGAAGCAATTGCAGAGTCAATTCTGAAAAATAAGAATGCTAGAGAAATTATGGTTTATCTTTCTGGTAATCCTGGTAAGCATCTGCTTGAGATAGCAAATGCCTTGAAACTTAACCATCATACTGTTAAATGGCATATAAGAAAGATGTATATGGCAGAACTAATAGATGGTGACACAAGCAACTCTGCATATCCAGTATATTATCCAACAGAGATCGGGCTTCAATCTGTTAGGAATTATTCATTTAAACCTAAAAAATCAAACAAAGCCTCGTAAAATCAGGTTTTTTTCTTTTTATAATTCCAAGTTTTTAGGTAAGAACCGTAAAATATAATTTAAATAATATTAATAACTACATTTTATTACAAAATATCTGAAGGCTTCAGAGCTAGATTATGGTTGACATTAAAAAGCATAGATTTCTAAAATATATACTATTTTTCAATCTATACTTTGCAGAAGGTTTGATGATTGCAATAACCACGGTTGTTACATCTTTATACCTGCGTGAACAAGGAGTTTCTATTCCAATTACAACTCTTATTGTAGGAATTGTAAATATACCATGGATATTGAAATTTATATGGGGGCCAATAGTTGATTATTTTATAAAATTTGGAAGAAAGACCTTTATTATATTTGGTGGAATTCTATCTGTTATTGCAATGCTTGTTGCATCAATTGTCAATCCTGGTGTTTCTCTTATTCCATTTGCAATACTTATTTTCACAAGTCATATAGGAATAGGCTTTATTGATGTTTCAACAGATGCTTGGGCAATAGATGTTTCAACAGAGAAAGATCGTGGAAAAATAAATGG
>JGI2173J19968_10000104_pt1 | contig 27440 bp, 22 predicted proteins | sample DeeMarSWOR136_30_FD_19968 | JGI IMG/M metagenome (IMG submission 19968) | reverse complement strand
ATGGCAATGAAGATTTGTCGGGGTTCACGGAAGAAGAAGGCCGAATATTTTCCGAAGACCGCCAGCAATGTGCATCCAATGAGGGCTACGGAGACAGGGTACTGTATCCTTTCCCCCCATTGAATGAGCCGGGGGATGTACCTTTCGAAGATTTCCCTGGCGACGATGGGAATAAAGACGATCAGGGCAAGGGATCTCACCATGGCCAGCAGGGGAATCTCCATTTCTTTCATAGCCAGATATTTCACCAGGGGCGGGAGTGTGAAAGGGACCAAGAGGGAGGAAAGGACCACCATGGATACCACGAGAGAGGTATTTCCCGCCAGGATGTTGGAGATGAAGGGAGCAACCACACCCGTTGAAATGCCGGAGAGCAGCAGGACGGAAAGGGCATATGAAGGGAGGAAGAGCTTCGTGAGATAGTACAAACAGAGGGGGATAGCCAACAATTTGACCAGAAGGAGGATAGCTATCAATTGAATATCCATGATGGAGCGGATTACCGCCATGAGGCCCACCCTGAGGAAGCTCAGGAAGAGGAAAACAATCATGAAATAGGTCAGACAAGGTAAAAAGGGATCGCCCAATGCGGGAACCAGGGCTCCCGCAAGCATTGAGAAAACCACCACCCCGAGCAAGACGAGGTCCTTTAGGCTCATGAACGATTCCCTCTACCCCTCAATTATGGACCCAATGTATCAAATCGGAAATTGAAAAGGCAAGGTGGGAAAGGGAAATCCCGCGTTGGGGCAAGGAAAAACTCGGTTGGGATTCATATCCCAGGGTATTGACTCGTTATTTCCAGTAAGTTTTCGGTTAGCGGCCTATCTTTTCGAACCACCTCATGAGGGGAACGAGGAGAATCCAGAGGATAGAAATGATGATCCAGTGATTCATTCCCAAAAGGGAGGACAGTGTGATTTTCCCCAGAGAGCCCCATGTAAGAAGGTTCCCCTTGATCAAGGTATAGGTTTCCGCGTAGATACCGGCACCGGCCAGCATGCCCAGGATGCCTCCCCAGAAGGCATCTACCCGCCCTTCGCCTATGGCACCAAGGGCCGTCCCAGGGCAGTATCCCAAGAGTCCAAACCCTACGCCGAAAATGAGGCCCCCAATAATGTTGGCCCCCAGGGCAGCGGATTTGATCTCGAGCTCGATGAACCCCAGGTCTTTCATCGCGTAAATACCCACCATTCCCACCAGAATTGCCGAGAGCATAAACTTGATGATGGTGAAATCCTGAAGCCGCAGCGCCCCCACGATCCTTTCGTATTTTACTGCCTGGCCCTTCTGGAGGAGAAAGCCGAAGATGAAGCCCGTAACAAGGCCGAAAATCAGTTTCCACCCGAGGCTTGTAACCAATGGCGCCATATCACTTCCCCCCCTTCCCGTAGAGGAGCTGGGCAGTGGCAATGCCCGCTATGAAGAAACAGATTACCGCGATCCAGCCGCTGAGCGCTAGTTGAGCAGTCCCGCTCAACCCGTGCCCCGAGGGTCAGCCGCCGGCCATGCGAGCCCCGAACATGAGGAGAATACCCCCGACAAAACCAACGATCCATCGCTTGAGCCTTCCCGCTCCGAAGCGTTCGGCCCACATGGGCGGGACAAATTTCGCCCCAAACTGTCCGGAGAGCTTAGAGGAGACAAAAGCGCCCAACAGGATTCCCAAGACGAGCATCCACTGCCAGTCGATTTTCGGCCCGTACTTGGCAAAATAGGGGAGTTTTGCCACGTGCCCCGGGGTAAAGATCTTTTCGATCATGGCGGCTGTCCGGGCGAATGTGGTGGAGACCCCAAGGGGTTTTACCGTCAATATCGCAAACCAGCTTAGAAGCCCCACGAACCCCCCTGCGACGTAAGGAGACCACTCCTTCTTCCTCAGCCAATTCATCTCACCTCGGCCCCTGCTCCAAAGGCCAATTTCTCATCCTGTTCCCGCCTTTAGATCGAGGATGATACGTGCGGCAATTTTCGCTCCCTTGCCACACACTCCGGGGCACCCTTGAGGTTCGTGCCCGCCAGCTGCCAGAAATGCCTCGTAATCCTCCTGTTCATAAAGCTTGAACGACTTGCCATAGAGGATTTTGTGTATTTCGGCGCACATGGTGTGCCCGACCTCTTCTTTGAACCTCAGATACATATCGGTAGCGGGAACCATGGCCTTCCGATACTGTTCGGTATCCTCGATGGATTCCCTGCCGACTATCTGACAAATCGCCATAATGCCCCCTAACAGGGCTCCACACGTCTCCCCTCTCCGGGCTATTCCGCCCGCCAGGGCACTTGCCGCTTTGAAAGCGCCAGGGTCCTTGAGATCCAACTTTTCCTGCAGAGCTGCAAGAACGGACTGGCTTCAGCCAATATAGTTCATGTCATACTGTAAGGCCAGATCCCCTATCTCCTCGATCAACTTTTCCCTTTCTTCGTCCATTGCAATCCTCCTTTCCCGCTATATGATTGAATATTGGATGTTGTGGTCTAGGCGAACTTCAAAATCTGGAGCGTATCCCAATAACCTCCGAGATGAGAGGGGATAACGCTGGGCAATATAACACAAAAAGCCATAGTCCTCCATAGCTATTGATCCGGAGTTGCCGGAGTCTAAGGAGAACAGCAGCGTTCATGAGCGACTCGCGGGAGCAGTGGGGAACCCCGAAAGGGTCACTGCGGGAGCGCCGGAGCGAAGGGACGGTGGTGTTCTCCTGCAAAGGTCGAAAAAGGAAAGATTATCAAGGGATTACGAAAACACACGGTCTGAAAGTCCGGAAGCTCCGGCTATTGATGGGCTGCTCGTTGATTTGACTAGTTCATGGGGTTTGCGGCGGGAATATAGACTTTTTTCTTTATTTATGCGATAAACACTCAGAAATGACGTAAAAAAATGGCGTAATTAAGCTGAGGAGGAGGAAATGGAAATTACCCGAAAGCTTGTTGATTTTTGCCACCGCCTGAACTACGGAGATTTAGCTCCCGAGGTAACCGATAGGACCAAGTATCTCACGCTGGATTTCCTGGGTGTGGCCTCTCGTGGGTCCATTGTGGAATCGACCAAAGCGATGTATGGAATGGTAGAGGATTTGGGACTGGACCCTAAAGGGGGGGTAATCATCGGCACGGGCATGCGGGCGCCCTATCAGTATGCGGCTCTGGCGAATGGGACCTCTGCCCATTCTTTGGAATTAGACGATGTGCATAATGAGGCGTCGCTTCACCCCGGTGTGGCCGTATTTCCGGCGGCCTTTGCCGCCTGTGAAATGGTGGGAGCTGATGGGAAGAAGTTCATAGAGGGGGCTGTTGCGGGCTATGAGGTAACCGTGAGGCTGGGAAAGGCCCTCACGCCCAGCAGTCACTATGCCCAGGGTTTCCACCCCACCGGGACGTGTGGCGTTTTTGGAGCTGCTGTGGCGGCCTCCAAAATCCTGGGGCTCGATGAGGGGCAGATGGGCAGTTCCATGGGGATTGCCGGAAGCCAGGCTGCTGGTTCCATGGAGTTCCTTGCCGATGGCGCATGGACCAAGCGGTTTCATGCGGGGTGGGCGGCCCACAGCGGACTCATTGCCGCTCTCCTTGCCAAAAAGGGATTTAAAGGCCCCTCGACTATCCTGGAGGGAAGAAACGGATTTCTCCACGGCTATTCAGCCTCCTCCGATCCCAGCAAGGTATTGGAAGAGCTGGGAGACTCCTATCACGTCGTGACGACCAGCATCAAGCCCCATGCCTGCTGCCGGTACAAGCAGGCTCCCATAGACGGGGTCTTGGAAATCATGGGAAAAAACCGTCTAAGACCAGATGAGGTGGAGAGGGTGACGTTGGGAATACTGAAGACCGGTTTTCCCCTTATTGTTACACCAGAGGAGTCCAAATATAACCCACGGTCGGTGGTGGATGCTCAGTTCAGCATGCCATTCGGCGCTGCCGTCGCGATGCTCTACGGGAAGGCCTCCCTGGACGAATATACCCTTGAAAAGCTCAATTCGCCCCGCGTCAGGGAGATGATGAATAAGGTGTCCTGCGTGGAGGATCCGGAGTTGGACAAGGTTTATCCCAAGCAATGGCCCGCCACGGCGGAGATCGTGACCCGAGACGGCAATTCGTATTCGGCTAAGGTAGATTATCCAAAGGGCGATCCCGGAAATCCCCTGACATGGGACGAGCTGATAGACAAGGTGAATGGTCTCGCTTCCTCCGTATACTCGGGATCGCACCTCAATGAAATCGTTCAGAGGACGAGGCATTTGGATAAAGAGACGGATCTCAGGAAGTTTACCCCACTGCTTCTGAGGGACAGTTAATTCCAAGGAGAGAGCCAGTATCAGGCCGATGAATAAGATGAAAACAGAGCGTTTAGCAGGGATTTTCCCCTATCTAGTCACGCCTCTGGACGGCAAGGGCCGCCTTAAGGAAAACGTCCTCGCCGATCTGGTCGAGCACCTCATCCGAAAAGGGGTGCATGGCCTCACGCCACTGGGGAGCACAGGGGAAGGGGCTTATCTCGATTGGCCAACGAAGAAACGGGTCGTTGAGGTAGTGGTAAAAGCGGCAGGTGGGCGTGTTCCAGTCGTTGCCGGTGTCAACAACCTGACCACCCACGGTGCAATTTTCGATGCCTCTGAAACCGAGCGCATTGGCGTCGATGGCATTCTCGTGGTTCTCCCCACATACTTTCCCGTTATCGAAGAACAGGTGGTGGCCCATTTCCGCGCGGTTGCCAGAGCCGTTTCCTGTTCGATAACCCTCTATACCAACCCCAAGTTCGCCAAGTGGGACTTTACGGTTAACACCCTGAAGGAGCTCGCCCAAGAAGCGAATATCGGTTATCTGAAAGATGCATCCGGCAATATCGGCAAGCTCATGTCCATCATTACCGCCTTGGGAGATCGATTCGGGATCTTCAGCGCCTCCGCCCATGTGCCCCTATTCGTGTTCATGCTTGGCGGTGTTGGATGGATGGCGGGCCCAGCCTGTTTGATTCCTGAGCAGAGTATCACCCTCTATGAGGCAGCCCGTGAAAAAAGATGGGACGAAGCTTTGGCGCTTCAGAAGAAACTATGGCCCCTGAATGTGGCTTTTCAACGATATTCCCTCGCGGCATGTGTGAAGGCCGGCTTGGAAATGCAGGGTTTTGCCGTCGGTCCTCCCCTGCCGCCCCAGAAACAATTAGACCGCCAAGGACGGAAGGTTGTGCGGAAAGTTCTTGAGGACATCGGGGGCCTTTAAATTTGTCAGATGAAGGGAGAGAAACCATAGGTGCTCATTCTGAAGGACTTTAATCAGCTGCGAATGAGGAGATTATGAAGTTCGAAGCTATTCAGAGGGAAACCGTTATTCTCGACCCTAAGAACAACATGGCCCGCAGGTCCATTCCGAGCGAGATACGGAAGGATCCCCTGACCCGGAGAAACTCCCGAATCTGCCATTTCATGGCGCTCAAATGGGATAAGCCCGATTTCGACAAGCTCGTTGCAGGGACTGAGGGGTGGTGCCCATTTTGTCCCGACAAAGTCATGGAGGTAACTCCGTGCTTCCCACCGGAGATTTTACCGGAGGGGCGGATTATTTCAGACGACATGGTTCTCTTCCCCAACATCGCCCCATACGACAGCCTAGGGGCCGTGGCCACCATGGGGAGGCGCCACTTCATGCCCATGACGGAGATTAGGCCTGAGCGCATCGCAAAGGCCTTCCGCCTGGCAATGGAGTTCTTTCATCGGGTTCACCGTATAGGACACCCTGAATCCGTCTATCATATTATTAACTGGAATTACATGCCTGCTTCGGGGAGTTCCCTAATACATTCGCACTTGCAGGTGTTTGCTACCTCCGTTGCGCCTAACCTCATGCAAGAGGAATTAGAGGCGGCCCAGACATACTTGAGGAACAACGGCACGAATTACTGGGATGATTTGGTCAAGGCCGAAGAGGGCAATGTCGAGCGTTACCTGGGAAGGATTGGCCGCACCACGTGGCTGACTGCGTATGCCCCCATGGGAGTGGCAGGAGACGTGCTGGCCGTGGTGGATGGCGTTCAGTCAACCCTTGAACTAACAGACGATGACCTGTCTGATCTATCCGTGGGGCTGACTAAGGCCATGACGGCTTATGATAAGATGGGAATCTACAACTTCAACATGAATTTCTTCACCGGCGCAGAGGGGGATGAACATGCTCGGGTGCATCTCCTGTTCTCGCCTCGAACGTTCTTCAATCAAGCCCTGGGTTCTTCCGACGTAGGAGCCCTTCGAAACCTCTTCAACGAGGCGATTTGCATGGCCTTTCCTGAGGAGATAAGCGAGATGCTGAAGCCGGAGTTCTAGCGATGTCGGAGGCTTGGCGAGGGAGAACCCTCAGTTTCCAATGTTACCGGTGACGGATAGGCTATTCTACGGGGGTAGGCTTACAGAGCAAATGCTCCTTAACGGATAGTCTTCCACAGTTACCACACACGTACTTCAAATGCGGAAGCATGGGTTTGCAGATGTGTCTGGGATCCGTTATGGATTTCCCACAGTATTCGCATTTCACGGGTTCAACAAAACTCGCATTCCTACAGAGATGATACCCCCACTCATCTAATTCGGACCCACAGTTGGGACAGACTAACTTCTTCATGATTTCCCCCTCCCTCTGGGTACGCGATATCGTCATCATCTTTGGCGCAGGCCATGATATCATACCTCATTCCATTTTTCAATTCATTGTCGGGTGGAGGTTATGGACTTTTTGGGAACACGGTTGTCCATGAGCGAAGTTTGCTGGAAAAGTGGGGTACCCGCCGAGGGTGAGCGGGAAGGGGAAAGAGAGTCAGAGGCCTAAGGTTAGAGGTTGGAGGCGGAAGGCAAAATTTCAAATGTCAAAGCTCAAATGACAAAGTCCAAATGGAGAGATCTCTGGGAGAGCGGAAAAACGAGCTGTGAGCGCGAATCAAAGATTTTTTCGCCAAGTCTTGAGAACCAAGGAGAACCTTAAGCGATTTCTGCAAAGAAGCAGGTCTTGAAATGGTCGAAAAAAGATTTCTGAGCGGCGAGGAGCGAGTTTTTTCGAGACTTCAAGGAAAAAACCACCTGTGAGCGGAGGGGAATTCGGGCAACAGCCCCTTGAGTGGCGAGGAGCGACTTTTCCGGAGATCTCGGGCCATTTCGGGAGCGTCGGAGCGAAGGGACAATGGCGTCCACTTGTCGCGGGGCAGGTGGGCCATTCCTTGACCTGGCCCTTGGGCAGAAGTTACTGTATACTTCTACTCCGAGGAGGGCGTCTGTGCACTGATCATTAAGCGGGGATCTGGGGAGAGTTGAAGGATTTATTGAGCACGGGCCATGAAGGTATTAGATAATATTCCGATTAAGTGGGATCTCGAAGAGGTCGGGAAGCAGTTACGCCTCAAAGAAGGCTCTTCATCCCAGGCTCGGGAGTTGGTGGTAATAGCTGAGCCCTTGATCAAGGCAAAGGCCGTTTACGAGGTCTCATACATCGACCAGAGGGGGGAAAACACCGTAGAAGTTAACGGGGTAACGTTTACCAGCCGTGTTTTGCGCATTAATCTTGAGAGAATTGAGAGGGTTTTTCCCTTTATCATAACCATCGGAAAGGCCTTGGAGGATAGGGCCAGCTCATCAAGCGATCTGCTGAGGCAGTTTTACCTGGAGGCCCTTGGGGATATGGCCTTGCGCTCCAGCAGACGGTACGTGGAGGGGTATTTGAGGAGACATTTCGGATTGGAGCAGCTATCGAGGATGAGCCCCGGATCCCTGAAGGATTGGCCCGTAACGGAGCAGAAACCCCTCTTTTCCTTATTCGGGAATGTGAAGGACCTGATCGGGGTCACATTGACGGAAAGCATGCTGATGATCCCGAGAAAGTCGATATCCGGCGTATTTTTCCCGACGGAGGTGAAGTTCTTCAGCTGCCAGTTGTGTCCGAGGAAGGGCTGTCCGGCGAGAAAGGCACCCTACGACGAGATGCTGAGGGAGAAGTATGGGTTGCATGATGAATAATTGGGTCTTTAAGGGGCTTTTGCCCAAAACCCATTTCGCTCAGAGTTCGTTTTTCCGGTTTTCCAGGGGTTCCCAACTTTGAACTTTGACATTTGATATTGATTCTCGTGACCGTGTTTCGTGTCCGTACTCGTGGTTCAGACCCAATTATTTGTCATTTGGATTTTGAACTTTGGCATTTTATCTTCCGCCTCCACCCTCAAACCTCCAGCCTCCAACTCTTTCGGGCCCTTTACTTCTGCGGCGTGGATTTTCCCACCCGAGCCTTGGCGAGGTCCCAGCAGTAATCGTAAAGATGAAGGCCCTTGCTGGCCGCGATGATCTCCCCGTCTTCTACCCCGATCTCCTTAGCCATGTATTCCTTGACCAATTGAATGGCCGCCAGGTTGGAGGGAAATCCCGCCCAGAGGTCCCAGGACCTGAAGTAGGGGATGAAGTGGAGCTTTCCGTATCGAACCCGGGTATCAATTCCGCGCAGACATTGAGGATCGTCCAAGAAGATGGAGGCCGCATTCCCAACGGCCATATAGGCCTGGTTTGTGTTAAACCCGTCTTCCCTGTACATCCGTATAACTTCAGAGATCTGTTTCTCGAGGTCTTCTCCGTAGGTGTAGCTCTCCAATTCCGATTTATTTGAGGTGATGAGCTTTTCCAGGTAACCCTCGATATATTCCATATCCGTGGGAGGGGGCACTCCAACTCCGGGGGGAATATCCGGAATGAGGGGGCGAGTTGAGGGAAATCTAATCTGTATCACAATAAAATCATATTCAAGGCGCTTCTGTCCCTTGAAGCTCCCCCTGTCTATCGTGTATTCGTGTCCCTTTTCGAGGATATTATAGATACATTGAAACCAAGCATCCGCGAGATCTCGAGCGTGAATGTACTCGAATGACAGCCCATCCATTTTCTCCCCCTATTTGAACGGCTAATTCCCGGCGATGAGGAGTGAAACCCCTTCGAGGATTTGGATCGGCGCTCTGTCGCCCCGTGTGGAGGCCGGGGAGATCACGAGGTATCTGGACCTAAGGCCTTTGTGAGCTCTGGAGAATGTATCCCACGGTGGGCACGAACCACTTCCCCAGGTAGTCGGCAATAAGGACCGAGAGATTGGCCATCAGTACCGGGCTCGGTTTTTTCAAGAGATGTCCGAGCTCGACCCCGAAAGCCTCTACATAGTNCTCGTTTTCCTTNTACTTCTTGGGGCCNTCGCCGTCGAAGTCNACNCCGATCTTCTCCATCTCTTTTTGAATTTTCCTCGTCAATCGATTCAAGAGGGGTTTTCTTTTCGCCTNNTCGTCCANATATTNATTCAAACAGAAGCCGACGAAGAAGATCAAGATATTTTCAACCTCGGCGAAAACCCGAAAGGTATTGGCCTCACCGTATCTCTCCATCAGTGCTTGGTACTCTCGGCCGTGGATCTTAAGCCAGTCGTTATACCCCTTGTCCAGATCCCACACCCCTTTTTCCTTCAAGGGGTCCTTGGCCTCATTGAGGCTTAGGATGGCGTAGACGAGTTTTCTCCCCTCATCGATGAGGAACTCGCTCAAGAGCTCCACTTCCCTGTTCAATACCGGGTTTCGACTGGACATCTTCTCCCCCAATAGATAGGTTCTATCATACTCCAAAAAGGTCAATTGGTAAAATATTTTCTTCGCACCCCTGACGGTGCAAGGGACGAGAGTACGCGTGACCAGAGGGGAAATTGGATGAAATTCCATCATCTGCTCCCCCCTTTGAGAGCTCTGGAAAATCGGAAAAACGAGCTCTGAGGGCGAATTGATATCCTCGGAGTTTCTACACTATATTGAGATCATAGGTTTTTTTGTTACGATCGATTTGTGCTATCCACATGGAATGATGGAATGTTGGAATAGCGGGTATCAAAACGAAAAAGCATTATTCTTGCCCAAGGAGCACTCCGTTTGAGGATCGCTTCGCTGAGGTACAAGGCAAAGGATTTTCGGCCTTAAACCTCAAGTCCGCCGCACGCGGACGGTCCTCTAACCTCTATCACGGTAATATGTACCTGTTAACCCCATCATTCCAGTATTCCATTATTCCAATATTCCAGCTGGAGTGGAGCGAGCTTTAGAATGGTCGAAAAAATATTTCTGAGCTGCGAAGAGCGAGTTTTTCAGAGATCTCCATTTTTTTATCTTGACAAAAAATGGGCGATGTTTTAGGATTCTTGTGCCAATTATCACATATTACCCCGTGATTGGGAGTTTATTGTCTGAAAAGAGATCGAAGCTGGCTGCGCAAGCTTTTTTTATTTCCCATCTGAGTGAACTCCCAAGGGGTTCCACCCATTTAGATTTTGGATTGTAGATTGAGGAGTAAATTGCAGGAAGGCATGTTGCCACAACAAACTTTTCCGAAAGGAGGTAATGCTTATGGGTGTTGAGATAAGACATCCCGTTCCGTCGGACCTCGAGATTGCTCAGGAAACCGAATTAAAGCCCATCACGGAGATCGCCAAGATCTGTGGAATCACGGACGACGAATTAGAACCCTTTGGCAAGTACATGGCCAAGGTCAACCTAAGCATCCTCGACCGGCTTAAGGACAGGCCAAACGGCAAGTTCATTACCGTAACGGCCATCACTCCGACCCCGCTCGGTGAGGGAAAGACCGTGACAAACCTCGGTCTCGGGCAGGCGATGTTCAAGGTACTCCAGAAACGGGGAAAGCTCTCGGTCAACTGCCTCCGCGAGCCCTCGAAGGGACCCACCTTCGGGATCAAGGGCGGGGCCTGTGGGGGAGGATACTCCCAGGTTCTCCCCATGGAGAACATCAACCTCCACTTCACGGGGGACATTCACGCCGTTGAGACGGCCCATAATCTCTTCAATGCGGCGATGGATGCCCACATCCTCCACGGGAATAAGCTCGACATCAATATCCACAATATCAACTTGCGACGCTGTGTGGATCTCAACGAGCGGGCCCTTCGCAATATCGTCCTGGGGTTAGGAGGGAGATTGGACGGAGTTCCGCGAGAGGGCGGATTCGACATTACCGTGGCCTCGGAGACGGCGGCGGTTCACGCCCTGACCACCGGGCTGAAGGACCTCCGCCAGAGGTTGGGGCGAATGGTCTGCGCCTTCAGCAAGGATGGGAAGCCGGTAACGGCGGAGGACCTGAAGGTGGCAGGAGCCATGACCGTCCTCCTGAAGGATTCCATCAAGCCGAACCTCGTCCAGTCAACGGAAAATCATCCGGTATTCGACCACGGCTTTCCCTTCGCCAATGTCGCCCATGGAAACAACTCGGTCCTGGCCAACATGGTGGCACTCAAATTGGCCGACTATGTGGTTACGGAGAGCGGCTTCGGCGCTGATTGCGGGGCGGAGAAGCTCTTCAACGTGGTCTGCCGCCAGAGCGGCCTGAAACTGGACTGCGTAGTCATCACCTGTTCCATCAGGGCGCTCAAGATGCACGGCGGGGCCTATGAGTTTAGGGCCGGCCAGCCGTACGACAGGAAGGCCGCTGAAACGGAGAACATGCCTGCTCTGGAGAAAGGGTCGGAAAACCTGAAGGTCCACATCGAGAATATGCTGAAGTTCGGGGTGCCGGTGGTGGTAACCATCAACACGTTCACGGCCGACACGGATAAGGAGATAAATTTCCTCATCAAATACGCCAAGGATTGCGGTGCTCTTGATGCCGTACCCATCGAGGCCTGGTCCAAAGGGGGCGATGGCTGCATCGAGGCAGCGGAGGCGGTCATCAAGGCCTGCGATCAACCCAACAAGTTCAAGCTCCTCTACTCCGATGACATGCCCATTAAGGAGAAGATCGAGACGGTGGCTAGGGAGATCTACCGTGCCGACGGCGTCGATTACACGCCCCTTGCCGAGCAGAAGATTCAGCTCTACACGGATCTGGGGTGGGGAAATCTGTCCCTCAATATGGCCAAAACCCACCTCTCCCTCTCCCATGACCCGGACTGGAAGGGGGTGCCGAAGAACTATCGGGTTCCCATCCGGGATATCCGGGCATCCGTGGGAGCCGGGTTCCTTTACCCCATGCTCGGGGAGATGAGGACCATGCCGGGATTGCCCTCTCAGCCGGCCTTCTGGCCCGTGGATATCGATGAAAACGGTGTAACCAAGGGGCTGTTCTAATCCCGTGTTGGGCATACCGGTTGTCGTTGAGACGGTGAGGGGCATTTGGATATAATGTATTGATTACCTGAAGGATTATTATGTCTAAATGCACCATCACCTTTCGTCCGAGCGGAAGGAAGATAGAGGTTGAAAGGGAGGAAAATATCCTGGAGGCCGCCGTAGCGGCGGGAATCCATATCAATGCTTCATGCGGCGGAAGCGGGACGTGTGGTAAGTGCAAGGTTAAGATAGTCCGGGGGAAGACGCGTTCTCCCCAAAACCCAAAGCTTTCCAAGCGAGAATTCGATGAGGGGTACCGGCTCGCTTGCAATACCTTTTGCCTGGGCGACTTGGAGGTGGAGATTCCCCTCGAATCCCAGGTCGATCCGTCGGTACTGAGGCTGAAACGCGAGGGAAGGTATCGCCTTTCTCCCCGGGATATCGATCAACTGGTCGAAGGTTGGGAGATCGACCCGGCCGTCTTCAAGCGTTATGTGGAGCTGGATCCTCCTACTCTGGACGATAACATAAGCGACCTTACCCGGCTCGTAAATGTCCTGTACAAGGACTATGGTATCAAGGGGATATCGACGGACTTCCGCGTCATTATGAAGCTGAGTCGCCTCCTTAGGGCGGCGGACTGGAAGGTAACGGTCACCCTGGTCCTCACCCGGAAGGGATATAAGCTCATTAATGTGGAACCGGGGAATGTGGCCTGCGACAACTACTCCATCGTCATCGATCTGGGCACCACGACGGTCTTCGGGCAGCTTCTCAACCTGAACAGGGCTGAGGTATGTGGTTTCCCCAACGGGGCGGGTGCCTTCACCCTGGCGGAGGCATCCGATTATAACGCCCAGATCAGCTACGGCGAGGATGTGATAAGCAGGATCGTCTATTCCCAGAGGCCCGGAGGCTTGAAGAGTCTCCAGGAGGTGATTATCTCCACCATCAACGGGATCATCGAAGAGCTTTTGAGAATGAGCGGGATAAAGAGGGACTTGGTCTCCCACCTGGTCATTGCGGGAAATACGACCATGACCCATCTCTTCTTGGGGCTCGATCCCAAATACATCAGGGAAGATCCGTATGTTCCCACGGCCAATTTTATCCCGCCCGTGAGGTCCGTTCATCTGGGCATCAATCTGGGGGATCACGTTCACATCTATATCTTTCCCCTGGTGGCCAGCTACATGGGCGGCGATATTGTCTCGGGGATTTTGGGCTCGGGGGTCTTCCAGCGGGACGCCCTCACCCTCTATATGGATATCGGCACCAATGGGGAGATCGTTCTGGGAAATAAGGATTGGCTGGCAAGTGCCTCCTGCTCCGCAGGGCCGGCCTTCGAGGGGGCCGGGGTAAAATTCGGGACCCGAGCCACCAGGGGGGCCATCGAACGGGTGAGCATTAACCCAAACACCTTCGAACCCATGCTCTTGACCATTGGAAAGGCAAAGCCCATCGGGATATGTGGTTCAGGGCTCATTGATACCGTAGCTGAGCTCTTTCAGGGTGGGATTATCGATCAGAACGGGAAATTCAAGCAGGACCTCGATACCGATAGGATAAGGAAGGGAATGGACGGGTATGAGTACGTCCTGGCCTGGAAGAAGGAAACCGGGATCAAGGAGGATATCGTCCTGACGGAGATTGATATCGAAAACCTCATCCGGACCAAGGCCGCTATATACGCCGGGTGTAAGATCCTTCTGGATAGCGTGGGGTTACGGTTTCAGGACGTGGATCAGTTGCTCATCGCGGGGGGGTTCGGCCACTACATAGATCTGGACAAGGCCATCTCCATCGGACTCCTCCCCGAAGTTGATACCGATAAATACCTCTTCGTGGGAAATGGATCGCTCCTCGGGGCAAGGCTCCTCTCCTTTTCCAAGGACCTGTTGAGGGAAACGGAACGGATTGCCCACATGATGACCAACCTCGAGCTGAGCAACAACCCGACCTTCATGAGCGAGTTCGTGGCAGCCATGTTCTTGCCCCATACCGATACCTCTGCCTTTCCGGAGGTCACGGAGAGGCTCCATGAATATCAAAGGGCGAAGAACGCCTATGCCACGTAGAGGGAAGGGAGTTGACGTACACCATCGCGGTTTCAGGCAAGGGAGGAACCGGAAAAACCACCCTGTGTGGGATGCTCCTTAAATACCTTTTGGATAAGGGGAAAAATCCCATATTGGCCGTCGATGCGGATTCCAATTCCAATCTGAATGAAGTCCTGGGGGTGGAGGTGAAATCGACCATAGGGGAAGCACGGGAGTTGATGAAGAAGGACGTACCGACGGGAATGACCAAGGAGATGTGGTTCGAGTACAAGGTCAACGAGGCCCTCATCGAGGCCAATGGGTATGACCTGCTCGTCATGGGACGACCCGAAGGGCCCGGTTGCTACTGCGCCGCGAACACCCTCGCCAGAAAGTACATCGATATCCTTTCGGACAATTACCGCTATGTGGTTATCGACAACGAGGCCGGAATGGAACACCTCAGTCGGCTCACGACACAAAATGTGGGGCTCCTGATTATCATATCGGACCCCAGTAACCGAGGGGTTGTCACGGCGGGCCGAATCCGTGATCTTGTCCTTGAACTCAATCTGGATATCGATCGGAGCGTGCTCGTCGTTAATCGAGCCCCGGGGGACCTTGATCCCGCCATCGCACGGCGGGCCGAGGAACTTCGCTTGGAATTAGCCGGGACCATCCCGGCGGATGAGACGGTCTTTCAGTTCGATGTTGAGGGAAAGCCGACCTTTGGGCTCCCGGCCGACTCTCCAGCGGTGCGTGCGGCCCGGGGGATATTCGATCGACTTATTCAATAGTCATGAAGTGGAGTTTTCCCAGACGAACTCAGGAAACTCCACTCATGAAGGGGGGGGAAGAGATGACGGCGAAAATCATAAGCGGTACTGAGGTGGCCAGGGAGATTCGGGAGGAGTTGAAGCGGGAAGTGGCAGAACTCAAGGAAAAGCACAACGTAACGCCGGGATTGGTCACCATATTGGTTGGGGAGGACCCGGCTTCCGTCAGTTATGTGACGGCCAAACAGAAGACCTCCCATGAACTGGGTTTTTACTCCATACAGGACAATCAGCCCGCTGATATGGCTGAAGATGAGCTCTTGAAGTTGATCGATAAATACAATACGGATCCCAAAATCCACGGCATCCTGGTGCAACTCCCCTTGCCCAAGCACATAGACGAGGGGAAGGTCCTTTACGCCATCGATCCCCGAAAAGATGTGGATGGATTTCACCCGGTGAATGTGGGCAAGCTGATGATCGGGGAGCCCGATTATCTCCCTTGTACACCTGCGGGAATTCAACAGCTCCTGATCCGATCGGGGGCGAAAATAGAGGGAGCCGAGGTAGTGGTGGTAGGCCGGAGCAATATCGTGGGCAAGCCCATCGCCAATATCCTCCTGCAGAAGAGGGAAGGGGCCAACGCCACGGTCACTGTTTGCCATACCCGAACCAAGGACATGGCCTCCCACACGAGGAGGGCTGACATCTTAATCGTCGCAGCGGGAAAGCCCAAGGCCATAACCGCCGATATGGTGAGGGAGGGGACCGTGGTCATCGACGTGGGGGTCAACCGCATAGGAAAGACCCCCGAGGGAAAGGCCATCCTGTGCGGGGATGTTGATTTCGAGGCCGTGAGAGAAAAGGCGAGCGCCATAACGCCCGTTCCCGGCGGCGTGGGGCCGATGACCATTACCATGCTGATGATGAACACCGTCAAGGCTGCCAAACTGGCAGCGGGGATTCGTTAGAAGGGAGGAAGGGAAAGTGGCAGAGAAGAAAAAGAAAGCTCCCGAGAAGAAGGAAGGAACGAAAGAGGAATATCAATACGAGGAGAAGACTTCCTTCGATGGGAAGAAGGTGAGGGTGTTGGGGCCTACTTTCGAGAAGGGACAACCCGATAAGCCCGGGAACTGGCGGGAGAAGTTGAAGAATAGGGAGGAGAAGCTGAATTACCTCAAAACGGGGGAGCGATATTGGTTTAACACGGAGTGGTTTGGAAGTGAAAAGAGGAAGACCCCCGCTTAATTCTCTACGGTAAGGGAGGTGCGAAAAGTGGCTTTTGAGATTCCTAAGATTCAATATACGGGAAAGATAAAGGAGATTACCCTGGGGAAGGGTGATAAGGCGGTTACCGTTGGAGGGGAAACCTCGTATCCGTTTCACCTCTTCGAGGGCGAGATGCCTCATAAGCCGAAAATAGCCATGGAGGTTTACGACGTGGCGCCCGACGATTGGGCCGAGGCGGCCCTCGAACCCTTCAAAGGGGTTATCGATGACCCGATTGCCTGGGCCAAGAAGTGTGTCGAGGAATACAAGGCGGATATGATCGCCCTGCAGCTGCGCAGCACTGACCCCAATGGCCTCAATCGACCCGCCGAAGAGGGGGCGGAGACGGCCAAAAAGGTCGCCGAGGCGGTGGATGTGCCTGTTATCGTGTGGGGGAGCGACAGCGACGACAAGGATGCGGAGGTGCTGAGGAAGGTCTCGGAGGTCTGCGAAGGGGGAAACCTCGTTATCGGACCGGTGGTGGAGGGGAATTACAAGATCGTTGGCGCCGGAGCCATTGGATACAAGCACACGGCCATAGCATCGACCCCCATCGACATCAACCTCGCAAAGCAGCTCAATATCCTGCTGGGAAACCTTGGTGTCCCAGATGAGCAGATCATCGTCGATCCCACCACGGGGGGCCTGGGGTACGGCATTGAGTATACCTACTCCGTGATGGAGCGGGATCGGATGGCGGCCCTCACCCAGCAGGACGAGAAGCTCCAGTTCCCCATGCTCTGCAATATGGCCAGGGAAATCTGGAAGACGAAAGAGGCAAAACTGAGCGAGGCGGAGGAACCCACGCTCGGGGATGCCAGGAAACGGGGAATTCTCATGGAAGCGATTACCGCGGTGCTTCTCCTCTTGGCGGGAGCTGACGTGTTGATCATGAGGCATCCCGATGCCGTCAAGCTGGTGAGGGAGTATATTGAGCAAATGACCGCCGCATAGGTGAAGAGAGAAGACGGGAAATGCTATAGTTTAATTGAGGATTATTTCGCGATCCGGTGTCTGAATTGATCTCAAGGAGACCGGGATCGGAGTTTCCTGACTTTTGGGGAACACGGTTGTCCATGAGTGAAGTCTGCTGGAGAAGTGGGGAACCCATCGAGGGCGAGCAGGAAGGGGAAAGCCGGTCCTTTAGAGACCGGAAGGGGTAAGTATTCCCCGCCTGCGAGCCCCGAAAGGGTCACTTCGGAAGCATTGAAGCGAAGGGATAATCGTGTTCACCAATGAAAAGCATATTCCCATGAAACATCAATTGGTTAGAAAAAATTGAGGTGGAAAAACCAAGAAACTCCGGGACCGGGAGAGTAGATACAGAGATAAGGAGGAATCAAATGGCCGAAGAAACAGCGAAAAGCGTGGATCAGGCTACCCTCAAGATGATCGAGAAAGCACGGGCCGATGGGTGCGAAATTGTTTTCGATCGGGCTGAGAAGATGAAGCCCTGTCCCATCGGCTCGGAGGGTAGTTGCTGTAAAATTTGCTCCATGGGGCCCTGCCGGGTTCCCGCTCCCAAGAAGAAGGAGGGGGAAACGGCTGGGGAGAAGAAGAAGCGGACAGGCGTATGTGGTGCAACAGCCGAGACCATCGCCGCGCGGAACTTCGCCCGGATGGTTGCGGGAGGGGCGGCGGCCCACTCGGATCATGCCCGGGGGGTGGCCGAAGTCTTTCTGGCCACCGCCAAGGGAGAAGTCCCCGACTACCAGATCAAGGACGAGCAGAAGCTCTACCAGGTGGCCATGGACTTCGGAGTGGAGATCGGGGATCGGTCCCTGCAGGATATCGCCATCGACGTGGGGAAGGTCGCCTTGGCCGAGTTCGGTCGCCAGGAAGGAGAGGTCCTGTTCCTGAAGCGAGCTCCCCTCAAGCGACAGGAGCTCTGGCGGGAGACCGGGACGGCACCAAGGGGCATCGACCGGGAGATCGTGGAGATCATGCACCGAACCCACATGGGGGTGGATCAGGATTACCGCAACATCCTCTTGCAGGCGGGCCGATGCGCTATCGCCGACGGGTGGGGTGGATCGATGATCTCCACCGAGCTTCAGGACATCCTCTTCGGGGATCCGGTCCCGGTTTTGGGACAGATAAACCTGGGGGTGCTCAAGGAGGATGAGGTGAATGTGGTGGTCCACGGCCACGAACCCCTGCTTCCCGAGATGATGGTGGTAGCCGCTCAAGACCCGGAGTTGATCAAGTTTGCCCAGTCCAAGGGGGCAAAGGGGATCAACCTGGCGGGCATGTGCTGCAGTGCCAACGAGGTATTGATGCGACACGGAATTCCCGTGGCCGGAAATTTCCTGCAGCAGGAGCTGGCCATCACAACGGGTGCCGTGGAGGCCATGACCGTGGACGTTCAGTGCGAGATGCAGTCACTGGCGGATGTGGCCAGGTGTTACCATACCAAGCTGATCACCACTTCCCCCAAGGCCAAGATCGAGGGGGCAATGCACATAGAGTTCGAGGAAGGCCATGCCCTCAACATTGCCAAGAAGATCCTGAGGGAGGCCATAGAAAACTTTGCCAACCGGAGGGCGAAGGTGTTGATCCCCTCCGAGAGCACGGATACCATAGTTGGGTTCAGCCACGAGACCATCAACTACCTCCTGGGAGGTTTGTTTCGGGCGGCCTATCGGCCCCTGAACGATAACATCATCAATGGCCGCATCAGGGGCATCGCGGGGGTGGTAGGCTGCAACAACGCCCGCACCATCCACGATGATGCCCACCTGAAGATGATTCTGGAGCTCATCGGAAGCGATGTCATCGTCCTTACAACCGGCTGCAGTGCAATGGCCGCGGGGAAGTATGGCCTCCTCACCCCTGAGGCCGCTCACAAGCATGCCGGCAAAGGCCTGGCCTCGGTGTGCGAGGCAGTGGGCATTCCGCCGGTGCTCCACATGGGTTCCTGTGTTGACAACAGTCGAATCCTCATGGCAGCCACGGCCGTGGTGAAGGACGGAGGGTTGGGAGACGACATCAGCGACCTTCCGGCGGCCGGCGCGGCACCGGAGTGGATGAGCGAAAAGGCCATTTCCATCGGACAGTACTTCGTCTCCTCCGGGGTTTATACCGTATTCGGGGTCACCTGGCCCACCCTGGGAAGCGAGGAGGTCACCAAGATGCTCTTCGAGGGGTTCGACGAGATCTTCAAGGGCAGGTGGGCCTTCGAAGTCGATCCGGTTAAGGCGGCTGGCATGATGATCGAACACATCGATAAGAAACGCAAGGCCCTTGGAATCGACAAGGCCAGGGAACGAATCCTGTACGATATGGCTGCCCGGAGGGAACTGGAAGCGGCGTAAGAATCGTTTGAGGTTGGAGGGTGGAGGCTCGAGGCTCTAGGCCATAAAATGGTAACCGGGTGTTGCCCATATCCCTGGAGCGAACATGAAAGAATTCTTGTTAACCATTCTTGACGACTTCGTAAAAAGTCCAACTGCTGCGTTACGATTCATCTTTCGTCATTGCGGCGTACTGGTAAGTACGCCTCATTCCTCAAGATTCACAAGCCTTGCATTTGGAGCTTTTTACTTTGCCGTCCCATTTTTGACTTTTTGTGAGTTCATTAGTTTTAGTGAAGCGAAACGGCCGCAAAGACAATGTTTGAGCCCGTAGGGCGAGTTTTGGGTTTGCAGTGAAGCGAACTTTAGAATGGTCAAAAATTCTTTTCAGAGAGCGAAAGGGTATTTGGGCAACAGTCCCGTAAGGCCTGGGGTTTGAGGTTCCGTTGGCCTTCGTCTTAGGGTTGTGATCTCATACTGGGAAGGAGGTTGGAAAAGTGTCCAAGATTATCTGTTCTGCGGCAATCATGGGAGCGCACAAGATCGTGGAGCGGGCCGAGAGGGATTACGATGAGGCCCTGGAGAGGTGGGGGCCCAATGAACCCGTCGGATTCCCCAATACCGCCTACTACCTCCCCGTGATCTATGCCATTCTGGGCATACCTGTTGAGAAATTGGGCGATATGAAGCCGGTTTTGGAGAGGTGCCGGGTACTGCTCCCTCCGATGGTAAGGGAGAAGACGCCTTTGCCCTACCTAGCCCCTGCATTGGATGCGGGGATGGCAACCTTCTTCGCGGAGGAGATCATCGAGGCCATTCGCTACCTGAAGGATCCCGATTTCTATACAAAGCAGGAGGATCCCATCGATAATAACATCTGGTTGGGGGCGGCGGATGACGTTATCTTTCGAAAGCGGGGCATCGAGTTCGTGGATGGTACGGCCCCGGGGTTTGCGGCCATCGCCGGTGCGGCACCAAATCCCGAAATCGCCAAGAAGATCGCCATAGAGCTACAGGAGAAGAATCTCTATGTCTTCATGTGCGCGGAACACGATGGAAAGCGGTTTAGCGAGCAGCTGATCGAGGCGGACGTGCAGATCGGCTGGCCTACCCGGTTGGTTTCCTACGGACCCGACATCACGGCGGCCGTCTTCGCTATGGGCTTTGCCTGCCGCGTGGCCATGGCTTTCGGGAACGTGAAGCCGGGGGACTTTAGGAGAAACCTCATCTATAATAAGGACCGAACCTTCGCCTTCGTGATGCCCCTTGGGGACGTCACCGATGAGTGGTACGCCAATGCCGCCGGGGCGATCAACTGGGGATTCCCCACCATTGCGGATACCCCAATTCCTGAGGTTCTGCCCACGGGTATCTGCACCTACGAGCACGTGGTTTCCAACATTCCCCACGATCAGATTACTGCGAAGGCCGTTGAGGTGAGGGGGTTGAAGGTTGCCGTCGCCGAAGTCCCTGTCCCCGTCTCGTATGGTCCAGCCTTTGAGGGGGAAAGGGTTCGTGGGGACGATATCCACCTGGAGGCCGGTGGGGGAAGGACCCCCGCCGTTGAGTGGATTACCAGCGCACAGATGGACCAGGTGGAGGATGGAAAGGTCGAGGTCATCGGGCCCGAGATAACGGACGTTCAACCACCGGGCATGCTTCCCCTTGCCATCAAAGGCGAGGTGGCCGGTCGCGAGATGCAGGAGGATTACGAGCCAATACTGGAGAGGCAAATCCACCACCTCATCAACTATGCCCAGGGAGTGATGCACATAGGGCAGCGGGACATCGCATGGTTGAGGGTCGGCAAGCCCGCCGTTGAAAAGGGATTTCGCCTCGAGCACCTGGGAAAGATTCTTCACGCCAAGCTTCACCAGGATTTCGGGGCTATCTTCGACAAGATCCAGGTGAAGATTTATACCGAGGAGGACAAGGTCAAGGAGATCGTCGAGCAGGCCAGGAATGTTTATGCGGTACGGGATGCCCGAATCGAGGGAATGACAGACGAAACGACGGATATTTTTTATTCCTGTACCCTCTGCCAGTCCTTTGCTCCCAACCACGTCTGCATCATTAGCCCCGAGCGAACGGGTCTCTGCGGGGCGTATAACTGGATGGACTGCAAGGCCTCCTATGAGATCAACCCAACAGGCCCCAACCAGCCAGTTGCGAAGGGAGAGATTATCGATGCGAGGCTCGGGCAATGGAAGGGATGCAACGAGTTCCTCTACAAGGCATCCCGCCAGAACTTCGATCATTACAACTTCTACAGCATTGTCAACGATCCCATGACCACCTGTGGATGCTGTGAGTGTATTGCCGCCGTGCTCCCCCTTTGTAACGGCATCATGACGGTCAACCGCGATTATCTGGGGATGACCCCCTGCGGGATGAAGTTCACCACTCTGGCTGGTACCGTGGGCGGTGGGGTCATTACCCCGGGGTTCGTGGGGCACGGAAAGTACAATATCACCCAGAGGAAATTCCTCAGCGCGGAGGGCGGTATCCTGAGGATGGTCTGGATGCCGAAGATGCTCAAGGAGGAAATTGGGGAGCGATTCGTCAAGAGGGCTGAAGAGATGGGCGTGCCGGACCTCATTGATAGAATAGCCGATGAGACTGTTGGGGAAACCGAGGAGGCTATTGTTTCGTTTCTTGAGGAGAAACAGCACCCCGCTCTGACCATGGATCCTATCCTGGAGGCATGAGGTAACGTGTTCTTGGTCATGACGCCTCCCGAATTCTGGCTATCGGGCCATGGGGCCATGGAAGGTCCAGGACAATCGAAATTGGAAAGGAGATGGAGCGATGGGACTGACCGGAATCCAAATTTTTAAGTTGTTGCCCAAGACCAACTGCGGTGAGTGCGGTGTTCCGACATGCCTTGCCTTCGCCATGAACCTGGCTGCCGGAAAGGCCGAGTTGGCCTCCTGTCCGTATGTCTCGGATGAGGCCAAGGAACAGCTTTCCGAGGCAGCAGCTCCACCTATCCGACCCCTCACCATTGGTGCCGGTGATAATGCGGTGAAGATCGGGGGGGAGACCGTGCTCTTTCGCCATGAAAAGACCTTCGTCAATAAGCCTGGGATTGCCCTGTTGGTCTCCGATGGCATGGATGATGGGGAGGTTGAGGCTCGATTGAAGCGGTTTACGGAACTCAAGTATGAGCGGGTGGGCCTGAGCCTCCGTCCGGAATTGGTCGCCGTGAAGAGCGAGACGGGGGATGCGACCAAATTCGTCAATCTCATCGAGAAGGTAAAGGGAGGGACCGATGCCGGCTTGATCCTCATGAGCGACAAGGCCGAGGCCTTGGAAGCCGGGGTGAAGGCCTGTGCCGATCGAGTCCCATTGATCTACGCCGTAACCGATGGAAATTCCGATGCCCTGGCCAAATTGGTCAAGGAACATTCCTGCCCCCTTGCGGTAAAGGCGGATGACCTGGAGGCCCTCTCCCAGTTGACCACCAAGCTGGAGGGTGCAGGGGTAAAGAACCTGGTCTTGGATAGCGGTTCAAGGACCCTTCGGAGGGCATTCGAGGACCAGGTATTCATTCGACGGGCTGCACTGATGAAGAAGTTTCGCCCCCTGGGCTATCCCACCATCACCTTTCCCTGCGAAATGACGGATGACCCCATGAAGGAAGCCCTCATCGCGGCCACCTTTATCGCCAAATATGGGGGCATCATCGTCATGTCCGACTTCGATGGCTTTAGCCTTTTTCCCCTCTTGGTGGAGAGGATGAACATCTATACCGACCCTCAACGGCCGATGATGATGGAGCAGAAGGTCTACGAGATCGGTTCCCCCAATGAGAATTCTCCGCTCCTGATCACCACGAATTTCTCGTTGACGTACTTCATCGTGTCGGGGGAGATCGAGGCTAGCCGTATTCCCAGTTGGCTTGCAATAATGGATACCGAGGGTCTTTCCGTCCTGACCGCATGGGCCGCGGGGAAGTTCGTAGGGGATGCCATGGGGGCCTTCATCAAGAAGAGCGGCATTGAGGATAAAATCAAACACCGAAAGATCATCATTCCAGGAGCAGTAGCCGTGGTGTCAGGGGATCTGGAGGAGGAGCTGGGGTCGGATTGGGAGGTGATGATTGGGCCGAGGGAGGCGGCTCACCTGCCCGGCTATCTCAAGGAGATGTGGACGTAAGAAATTCTCTTCAATTGCGAGGCGACTCGATAAAAAAGGAGGAGGAGCATGTTACTGATCGGGGAAAACCTCAACGTCATGGTTAAACGGATCGGTGAGGCCATGAAGAACCGGGAAGCCAAGACGATTCAGGAGCTGGCCGTTGCCGAGGCCGAGGCCGGGGTAGACTATATCGATATCAATCTGGGACCAGCACGAAAGGCGGGGGACGAGTTGATGGAGTGGATCGTCAAGACGGTCCAAGAGGTCGTGGACCTTCCCCTCTTCCTGGATACCACCAACGAGGTGGCCATCGAGGCCGGCTTGAAGGCGTATAAGAACAAGCAGGGAAAGGCCGTCATCAATTCCATCATGGCCAGGCCGGAGAGGATGCAGGCCGAGTTGCCCCTGGCCCAGAAGTACGACGCGGGTTTTGTGGCACTCCTCTGGGGACCCGAGGGGATGCCGCGGGATGCCAGTGAGAGGGGATCGCTGGCGGCCGAATTGATGGGAAAGGCAGCAGAGTACGGTATACCGAGTGAAGATGTCTGGATTGACCCTATTGTAACACCCGTGAGCAGTCAACAGGATCAGGTAAAGAGCCTCCTCGAGTTCATGATGATGTTCAAGGACCTCCAGGAGACGACTCCGGGGTTAAAGTCGACCTGTGGCCTCTCGAACGTATCCAACGGCGCACCCTCCCATTTGAGGCCTATCCTCAATCAGACCTACCTGATGATGACGGAGAAATACGGGATGGAATCCGCCATCGTGGATGCCTTCGACGAGGATCTCAAGAACTTCGCCAGGGGGCAGCGGGAGGATGTTAGGAAAGTGGTCTACAGGGTTGTGGATGGGGATGAGCCGGACTTGGCCTCTTTGAGCAAGGAAGAAGTGGATTACGTTAGGACCACGAAGGTGCTCCTGGGCCACAGCCTCTACTCCGATTCATGGCTCCAGTTCTGATTAACCGTACGAGACCAATAACTCATTGAGCATTTCTTTTCCCCGGTCTTTGTGAAACTGGCCGATTCGGTTCGGGGAGCCGGAGGCAGCATGGGAGGGGATCGAAACGTTCTGATCATTGGGGGTGGTATTGCGGGGATTACTGCGGCTCTTGAGCTGGCGGAGATGGCAATCCCCTCGACCATCATTGAAAGGGAAAATCGGCTGGGGGGGCAGGCGGGCGTTTTTGCCTGTAAGGCGTCAGAGAAATGTAACAAATGCTTTGCCTGTGTGGTGGACAATCAAATACAGGAGGTGAACCGAAGGCCCCAGGTCAAAATCATGACTGAGAGCAGGCTCGAAGGGGTGTCCGGCCAGCCAGGTCGATTCAACGCCCAGGTTCAATGGAATGGCCATGGAATCATGCTCGACGCCTCGGTCATCCTTGTCGCGACGGGCGTTGACTTTTTTGACGCACGGCGAAAGCCTGAGTATGGCTATGGAATCTTCCAGAACGTAATCACCGCTCACGAGCTGGATGAGATGCTTCGGTCCAAAGGAAGAGTTCGCCGCCCATCCGACGGCCATATCCCCTCGAAAATCGCCTTCTTGCAGTGCGTTGGGAGTCGAGATGAAACCATTGGGCACCTGTGGTGTTCCAAGGTCTGCTGCGCTTACGCCCTCCGGTTCATGAGAGCTATCAGGCATGGGAATCCGGAGGTTCAGACCAGCCTTTTCTACATCGATATTCAGCCCCTCGGGAGATCCTTCGAATCTCTCCTTCAATCCTGCCGCCAGGATGAGGGAATGCGCCTCATCCGCAGCCTTCCCTCCAAGGTTTACGGACACAAGAGATCCGCCGACCTCCGTATGAGATTCATAGATCCCGCTTCCGGGGAGATTGTGGAGGAGGGCTTCGATCTGGTTGTGCTCTCCATTGGGATGGAACCACGCCAACATGCCGAAAGGGTTGCGGAGGTTCTCGGGATCCCCAAGGACGAGGATGGATTCTATGGATCCCCTCCCGAGGATTCGGGGGTCTTCTTAGCAGGCGCCTGCAAGGGTCCCAGAGACATTGGAAGCTCTATGATTGACGCCAAGTCAACAGCTCAAAGAATCATTCAGTACCTCGGAGGCATCTGATCGATGAGATCCTCGGGTGATTGTCGAATCGCGGTTTTTCTGGATCACTGCAACGGCGCATTGTCCCATCTCCTTGATGAGGAGATGCTCCGATACATCTCGGGCCTTCCTCACGTGGTTTCCTGTGATCAGGACGAAAACCTCTCATCTCCCGGGGGGCTTGAGAGTCTCGCCGATGGGCTCGCAAAGGGGCAGGCGGATCGGGCGGTTATTGTGGGGGGAAGCCCGACGGTTTATGAGGGATCCTTCCGTCGTCTCGAAGGGGCCCCAGGGTTGAACCCGTATATGTTCCTGGTAGCCAATATTCGCGAACAGGTGGCGTGGACGATCCGCGAGCGGAAGAGGGCAAGGGAGAAGGCCAGAGCGGTCATAGCGAGGAAGATCAGGGAGGCATGCCTACTCAATCCCATTGGACGGGAAAAGGTGAAAATCCCAGCGGAGGCCCTGGTTGTCGGGGGAGGGATCGTTGGAATCAGGGCTGCACTGGTGCTGGCCAACGCCAACATCCGCGTGACACTGCTCACCCGGGCAAAGAATATTGGGGGAAAGGCAATCCAACTGGCGCATTTTTATGACCGTCCCGATGACGTTTCCCCTTGGTTTGAGAAACAGGTTGAGAGGGTAAAGGAGCATCCCAGGATCGACGTGAAAACATCGGTTGAACTGAAAGGTTTTGAGGGGTACCTGGGAGATTACCGAATCACCATACGGGACCCTCACGGGAAGAGGGAAGTGGTGAGAGGTTCGGCCGTTCTTCTGGCGTCGGGGTACGACGTCGTGCCCAACACCGAGGGGATTTTCGGCCATCGGTGTTTCATCTCCCCCCCAAGGTTGGAGGCCATGCTTCGGGAGGGGGGAGAATCCCTCGTGGATGAGAAGGGGAATCCCATCAAGGCCATAACGTTCATCCTGGACCTGGTCAACGAGACCATCAAGATCGACTCAGCAAATGCGATCAAGAACGCCCTCCTTCTGAGAAAAGATCACGACTGCAGGGTATATGTTGTCTGCAGGGATGTTAAGGTGTCCCTGGACGGAATGGAAAGGGAATACCGGAGGGCAAGGGAGATGGGGGTCATTTTCGTTAAATACGATGATCCCCCCAGGTTTTCCCTGGTCAATGGTCAGATCAACGTGGAGGTCAGGGAGGTCGCCACCCGAATGATGGGAGAGGAGTACACCCTTTCTATCATCTCGGATCTGGTTGTCATAAGCGAGAAGTTCGTGCCGTCAAAGGATAACGCAATGTTGGCCGGCGTTTTCGGTATCCCGCTTCCCACGGAGGGGTTTCTCATGGACGATAACCCCCAGTTTGCCGAGGTAAGGGCGAACCGTCGGGGAGTCTTCATCGCTGGAGGCTGCAGGTATCCCCAGACCCTGGACGAAGCCCTGGTGGAGGCGGAAGCCGCGGCTTCTGGGGTGACCCAACTGCTTTCCCAGGGGCTCTATGAGTACGACCTGGCGATTGCCGAAATCGATCCGGCAAAATGCGCAGCTTGTTTAACGTGTCCCCGGGTCTGTCCCCATTCGGCCATCGTGGTGGAGCCGTACGCTGAAAAGAATATCTATAGCATTGGCGGATATGGAGGGGATTTCAAGTGGAGGGCGGCAAGGGTTATGCCAACGCAGTGTTACGGGTGCGGAATCTGCGTCAGTTCGTGTCCAACCAAGGCAATTAGTTTGAAACATCTGACCGACGCCGAGATCTTGCTGCAAATGGAGGCATAGGGGG
>JGI2173J19968_10000101_pt1 | contig 27876 bp, 24 predicted proteins | sample DeeMarSWOR136_30_FD_19968 | JGI IMG/M metagenome (IMG submission 19968) | reverse complement strand
AGCGGAAACGATGAGTTCACTGTGAAGGTAGCTGAAAACCCTGAGGACATAAAAGCACTACTTGAAGTTGGCTTCGAATACGTTTGCCAAAAGGATAACCTAATATTCCTGAGGAAACCTAAATGAATAGGCTCTCACAAAAAGTATCCAAGGTAGTCCAAATAGTTGCCGAGGTAGCTCAGCCTGGGAGAGCGCTCGGCTGAAGACCGAGTTGTCGCCGGTTCAAACCCGGCCCTCGGCACTTTGGGATAAACTCTCGGCATAGCTCACTTTCTCTTCCGGAATAGCTTGAAGTCTTCAACGTCACAAATGTATTCGAAACCTGCTTCTACGAGTTGAGCTGCCTCTTTGACTATTTTTGCTGTTTTGCAAACAAAGTCTTCGTCTTTAGCTTGAATGAGCTGTGTGTAAACTATGGTGTTCTTGATGTTTCTGTAGCCCAGAAGTTGCATCACATGAAGTATATCTTTGGTTTTGTGGTACTCCATCGTCGCTTTCCAGTGACGCAAGGTATGAAAGGTTATTTGTCTAATTCTGGGGCTGCATAATTTTTCGGCCAGTTTATTTCGTTGTCGCTCATAGGTTCTCCGCATGTTTTTTAGTTTCCAGGCTCCGAAGATTTGCTGATTGTTTTTTGGTATGCGGTTTAACATCTCAAGAGCCTTGCTTGTGAGTCTTAACAACCGTGGTTTGCTTTGTTTTTCTGGGGTGATTCTGACAGTTTGGTTTTCCACATCAATATCTGTCCATTTGAGTTGCCAAGCCTCTCTAGCTCGCATTCCAGTTTCCTTCAATAACTGCAGGAAAGCGCTTAGCTTCCGTGTGCATGTTGCTATTAGATCATCAATTTCTTTTTCAGTGGGTATGAATGGCAGTTTTTCGACTCTTCTGCAGATTGGAGGCTGCCATGTTCCGCCAATCATTTTCAGAAAGTTGTTGTAAGCTTTGATGGCGTTCGCTTTTCTTCCTTCGGTCCAACGCTGGTTAGCGATCACGGTTTTTACAGTGTCTGGGTCGTAGAGATTAGCACCGCGCTTGGATAGGATTTCTATTAACTTGTACCTCGTGATTATTGTAGACTCCGCGTAACCTTCTTTTTTCAACCACCATGAAAACTCAACGATTTTGCCTTGATGTCTATTGTCTGCTTCGTGGCTCCCGCAAGCCCGTTTACGGATTTCTCTAGTGCTTCGTTCAAGCCCATCACAGCCTTAGGCAAGTTTTTCGCCAACAGGCCCGAGCGCCTTAACGCAAACTCGCCGTTTATGTTCATAGGCTCTCGATAATAAAGGCTCTGCCTTTTGCTGAATCTGTAGCCACAACGCCTGCACAGATATCTTTGCGTTTCGCCTCCGTCAGCTAAGACGCGTACTCCATCTTTATAGAGCCTTTGCGATCCACACTTAGGACAGCGCCGAACCCTTGAATCTTGGTTTGAGCGACAATCTTTTGCCTTTACCTTTCCCCTATATTCGCCGTTAAGAGCCTTATCGGTCAATCTCTTTCTGCTTCCTTGATCGCTTGGCGAATTTTATCGCGAACAAACTCCGAAACTGTGCCATACCCCAACGCCTTTATTGCATGCTTTCCCCGTTCACAAAATGCGTCCTCGATTTCAACATGGAGTTGCAAGTTGGTTTTCTCCCTGTCTGGTAAACAGCGTATATTTAAGTTGGAATATGGCTATTACTTTTGTTCAAAAGTGTTTTTTGGAGATTGCTTTCGATGGTTAAAAGCTACAACAACAGGCGTTGGTGGAAAAACGACCAAAAACGCGACCGCAAGATATTTCGAAGACTGGAAGACGGTAGCAAAACATACGGTGAACTTCTTAGGATGTTGAGATGGGGCCCTCAAACCCTCACTAACTACTTGAAAAACTTGACGGAGAAAGGCTGCATAGAAAAGAAGAAACGTGGAAGAAGCGTACTTTACACGCTTATCCGCTCCCACCCCTATGTGAGGAAGACGTCAGGTTGGGACTGGCTCCCCGGCACTGACGTGAGGGTTCATAAACGCATCCAACTGGACAAGCTAAGCGAGGAACAATTCATTACATCTTGGCTCAACTCCGTGAAATTTAGTTTTCTAAACATCATACAAGGCTACTTGCTAGTAGGCAAAAAAACAAAGGAGACCTTCAATAAAGAAACGAAATCAATCGAAAAGATCCGAAACTTCCTAGAAGCAAGCGTCTCAGACTTAGCCGACACAATTAGCTTTAACGGAGAAATCATGGTCAAAGAAATAAGGCACGGCAAGCTCAGTCCAAACAAAATATGGAAAATTCGCAACAAACTGCTAAATGAAATAAAGAACACTTTATAACCAAGCTTTAACAAAACAGCAAGCTATACTTACTTTCTTTTCTCCTTATTTTTCAGCGTTATACATCTCAGCAATTTTTGAACAAACTGCAATCTAAAAAGAGGACTACATTTACGCATTTATCTGTCCTTAATTTTGTTACCTCGCTAACACCCTTTAAGTTATGATGGGAGAACAGGGGAATTGACCTTAATTAGCCTTAATAACTCCGAACTTTAGGCAAACCCCGACTAAATCGTACTTCACATAGAAATTTAAAAACTGGCTTAGGCTATTTAAACTTCCTTTCGGTTTTCTTCTTAAAACAAACCTATGTAAAAAAACCACTTTTCAAGACACACACACCCTTTAAACATCAGAACACGCCACAATTTATGCAATACTCCACCTGAAAAGTACAGAACCGTAGCATTCTTAATTTTTGGTCTTGAGCACTGTTACTTTTATTAAAGAAATATTAAAAGCAATTTCAAGATCTAATTAGTTTGGATTAAATTTTGATCAACCAACCAACTTGGTTTTAATGAAGGCACGTGTTTTTAAGAAGACACGCTGAGTGGCGTATACATGGATTAAAGGCTGAGAATTTGGAAAACTTGAAGACCGGGCGATTTCGGAAAAAAACAGGAAGGGTATTGCAAAGATTCTTAAAATCAGAAGGCTAATCAATCAATTATTGCAGATGTTTACAGAAAAGAGAAAAAATAAAGGAAAGCTGGAGATTTCGGCGATTATGTTGGAAGCGCAATGACAGTGAGAGTTCTTTCTCCTACGTTCACACCGTTGCCTAGATATGTTCTCCATTGTATCTTAACTGTATGTGTGCCCGCCGCAGCGCTTCGATAGAAAGTGAATGAGTGTGAGCTGTATTCAGTATTCTCAGTTATTATGATGTAGTCCGAGACTGGATATGCTTGTGTTCCGTCAACAAGCGCTATCCAATACATAGTTTCCCCGTCGATATTCACCCATGTTTGACTACTAATTGTGATGAATAACATGCTTGGCGCGTCCAATGTTATGCTGACCGACATAGATGGCATATCAACAAAGGCGGTCGAAGATGTCGTTGCCGTTGTTGTGGCAACCGCTACGGCCCAAGCCCCTGGCGGTCCCGGCGGTCCTTCTGGTCCTATTGGTCCTTGAGGTCCAGTATCTCCCGTATCACCCTTGTCGCCTTTCTCACCTTGAGGTCCTGCTGGTCCAGTATCTCCCGTATCACCCTTGTCGCCTTTCGCACCTTGAGGTCCTGCTGGTCCAATAGAACCTGCTGGTCCTGTTGCCCCGGCTGGTCCTGCTTCTCCTTGTTCTCCTTGTGGTCCAGCTGGTCCAGCGGGTCCTGCTGGTCCCTGTTCACCCTGCGGTCCTTCTGGCCCTTGGCCTATCACCCCTGTTGAAGCAATTGCCAAGGCCGAGACTAAAGAGAGGATCCATGTTATGACGATTATTGGCACAACGATTTTCATTGGAATTTTTTCTTTCGACATTTTGTCACCTCCGTCTTGGGACATATTGATTGTTATTTGCTCTGTTGCACATATAACATTAACTGAATTCAATTTTCCAAAAGCTCGATTAAGCGGTAAAGCTTTTAAGAACAATCATGCCATAGCTTAATTTCCAGAGGAAGGTGACTATTCGCTTTGGTAGAGAAAGAGGTATTACTTGCTTTATTTAAAAACAAACTTCTACTTCTTTTGGTTGCAATCGTTGTAATAACTGTAGTTTTGGCTGTGCTATTTCCGTCGTTTTTCTTCCCAGTATTAGGAATAGGCATACCTGCAGCCTGCATTGTAGGCTTTATATTCTTCCTATCATGGAAACCACCACAGATACTACCAAAACCCGCCAAAGTCGAAATTAAAGCAGAACCAAAAGAGCTCATAGCAGACGGAAAATCAAAATCTTTTATAACGATTCAGCTTTTAGACAAGAAGGGAACCCCAATAGCCGCACCAAAAGATACTGAGGTGAAGCTCACCACAACCGGAGGGCAGCTAGAAAGTGCAGTCGTCAAAATTCCCAAGGGTGCAGAAAAAGCGGAAACCGTTCTGATATCCTCCACAGAAAAAGGAAAAATCGACCTGGCTGCAGATGCAAGAGGTCTAGATAGCATCGACATAAAACTGAACTTCAAAGAAAAACCACGTTATTGCATGCACTGTGGTGCTCCAATGGCTTTGAGGGCTAAGGTTTGTGAGAATTGTGGTAAGGTGCCTCCTGCCGGAGTCGACACGAAAGTCTGTCATAACTGCGAGTCTGTGATTCCAGTTGTCGCGAAGTACTGCAGTGAATGTGGTACAGGCCAAAAAGAGTGAAAACACGTTGTATTAGACCTTAAAAAGGCATTTCTTCCCTTTTAGGAGAATATTTTATATACCAAAATAATGCATAATGGAAGTTTGGAGAAGAGTGAGGGCAAGGGATAACCTTGAATTTCAGAAAAAATGCCGTTATATTAGTTCTAGTTTTAACTATTGCTGTATTCATAACAAGTATACCAAATGCTAAAGCAGCAATTATACCAACTTCAATGTCCGCCAGTTTGTCATCTAATCCAATTTGTTACGGCCAGCAAGTCACGATTACAGCATATGTTTCACCTCCACCGCCGAGGGGTGAAGCCTACGAAATTAGTTTTGAAACCATAGACCCTAACCAAAACTGGTACCAGATAGGTTGGGCGCTGTCAGATTCCAACGGTGTAGCTTCAATTGGTTTTCAGCCACCAATTCCCGGCACGTATACACTGTTTCTTTCGTTCTATCAAACAACGTTTGGCAGCGATATTTATCAAGCATCCAGCACGTCAATAACCTTGCAGGTAGACCCTGGTCCGTGGTGTTGGGGTGACTTCAGTATTTCGTCTTCTCCACCTACTCAAACCGTTTACCAAGGGGAGTCTACGACTTATGAGGTTACTTTAACTTCTCACTATGAATACCATGAGGTTGTCCAACTAGATGTTTCAGGTTTGCCAACTGATGCCACTGGCTCTTTCAATCCTACCACTGTCACTCCTACGGGAACATCAACCCTAACGGTTAACACAGCAGCCACAACGCCAACAGGAACATACACATTAACTATAGCTGCAGCCGAGGGAGGAATTTTTCACTCAACCGATGTAGACTTAACGGTCATTCAATCTTTGGCGGCTTCAGCTACCCCAGCGAGTAATGCGGTTACCGTTGGGCAATCGGCGACATTTAGTGTTAGCGCTTCCGGAGGCATTACTCCTTACTCGTATCAGTGGTATGAGGGTACTACTGCTTTGTCTGGTGAAACTTCTTATCAGCTTACGGTTACTGAGGGTGTGGGTTCTTACTCGTATTATTGCCGCGTTGGGGATTCTGGGGGTAGAACTGTGAACTCTAACACGGTGTCGTTAACTGTTGTTCCGCAATTAACGGCTTCAGCTACTCCGGCGAGTGATACGGTTGTAACTGGGGAGTCGGCGACGTTTAGTGTCAGCGCTTCTGGAGGCCAGTCGCCTTACACTTATCAGTGGTATGAAGGCACAACGCTTCTGACTGGAGCAACTTCCTCTCAACTTACAGTCACGAAGAGCACAGTTGGCTCTTACTCTTACTATTGCCGCGTTGGGGATTCTGGGGGTAGAACTGTGAACTCTAACACGGTGTCGTTAACTGTTGTTCCGCAATTAACGGCTTCAGCTACTCCGGCGAGTGATACGGTTGTAACTGGGGAGTCGGCGACGTTTAGTGTCAGCGCTTCTGGAGGCCAGTCGCCTTACACTTATCAGTGGTATGAAGGCACAACGCTTCTGACTGGAGCAACTTCCTCTCAACTTACAGTCACGAAGAGCACAGTTGGCTCTTACTCTTACTATTGCCGCGTTGGGGATTCTGGGGGTAGAACTGTGAACTCTAACACGGTGTCGTTAACTGTTGTTGATTCTTTAACGGCTTCAGCTACCCCAACTAGTGAGACTGTTACGACGGGGGAATCGGCGACGTTTACTGTGAGTGTTGCTGGAGGCACGGCTCCTTATTCTTATCAGTGGTATGAAGGCACTAGTGCTCTGGCTGGTGAAACCTCTAATCAACTCACAGTTACGAAGGGGGCTGCGGGTTCATTCTCGTATTATTGTAGTGTTGAGGATTCTTTTGGGACAACCGTCAACTCCAACACGGTATCACTAACAGTCATCGAGCCATTAACGGCTTCAGTTACTCCAGCTAGCGCTACGGTTACAACTGGTCAATCGGCGACGTTTACTGTGAGCGCTTCTGGTGGCGTACCGCCTTATACTTATCAGTGGTATGAAGGCACAATTGCTATGGCTGGAAAAACCTCCACCCAACTCCAAGTTACTACAAGCGCTACGGGCTCATACTCGTACTATTGTAACGTTACCGATTCAGAGGGAAGAACCATCAAATCTAACACGGTATCACTAACAGTTAATGCGCCTTCTTCCACTGGGACAACTTCAAGTAGTGGAACAACATCTACGCCTACACCAACACCTTCCCCTACTCCTGCTCCAACTCCTACACCAACACCTTCTCCTTCTCCAACCCCTACGGCTTCCCCAACGCCTTCTCCAACTCCTCCGCCTGACGAAGGAATTTCATTATGGGTTGTCGGGGGAGCAGTAGCTGGGATAGGTGTCGCGTCAGCCGTTTTTGGCTTCATGTTGTTGAAGAGGCCGAAGAAGCCGCCGGCGCCCGCGCAGTTGAGGATAACCGCGGAACCAGCAAGCATTGTGGCTAACGGAACAACAAAATCAGTCATAACCCTGCAGTTACTCGACAAGAAGGGAAAGCCAATTAGTGCGCCAAATGATACTGAAGTGAAGATATCCGCGGCGAAAGGAAAACTAGAAAACTCCACGGTGGTTGTTCCTAAAGGGAAGGATGCTGAGCAAACTGTTATTGTATCGTCTAAAGAGAGTGGTCAGGTGCCCGTGTCTGCCGAAGCAGATGGTTTGAAGAGTGTCACTATTACCTTGAATTTTGTAGAGAGGAAGCGTTATTGCATGCATTGCGGCGCGTTGATGGTTTATAAGGCTAAGGTGTGTCAGAACTGCGGGAAAACTCCTCCTGCCGGAGTCGACACGAAAGTCTGTCATAACTGCAAAGCCGTCATTCCAGCAGTGGCCAAATTCTGTAGCGAGTGCGCCTCAGGTCAAAAAGAGTAGGGGTAACCCTGATGGGTCAGCCGGCAGCTAAGCAAGGCGACAAAATCATGGCTACCGACACTCACATTCTGATGATACCCTCACCAGGGGGACCCGTGCCAACGCCGACACCTATGCCTTTCAACGGAACATTGTTAACTGATTTAAGCACGGACGTTTTCATCGAAGGCAAACCCGCAGCAACCGTAAACAGCATAGCCATAAACCAGCCAATACACATTCCCGCTGGGGGGCCATTCCAGAAGCCGCCCTCAAACCAAGGAAAAATTCTTGTTGGAAGCACAGGAGTTTTCATAAACGGAAAACCCGCAGCCAGACAGGGCGATATGGCCATGACGTGCAACGACCCAGTTGACATGCCAATAGGACAGGTTGTGGCGGTTGGAACAGTGTTCATAGGAGAAACCGGCGCAGGAGCCCCAAAACCACCAATACAACAAACCGCAGAGCGAAAACTCGTCAAGGCGAAAGCTGGACAACCAGGCAAGATTGTGAGTGTAGAGTGGGAAAAAGACAGGGCTAAGAGCGGCGAAGAAGTAAAGCTGGTTGCTAATGTGAAAGATTTCGAGGATGGAACTCCAGTTAAGATTTTGATCTGGCAAAGGAAAGATTCACAAGACATTATTGTAGCTGAAATCGAAGGAGAAGTACGTGGAAACAAGGTTGAGATTACTTGGAAACATTCGCCCGAGGAACAGGAAGAGCAAGAAGAGGAAAGTAGAAAGTGAATGATCAGGAAGAATTAGATTTCCGTGGTTCTGTGGAAATCGAAGGAGAAGAAGCTTGCTCAGGATCCCTAATTATCACCAAGGAATTGAAACATTGTCAGTTGTTCGAATTCAAAGCCGCTTTTTTCAATTTTGACAGCACGGTGGTGTTACCTGAAGCCTTAAGCGAAATTGCTTGCTGTTACCTTTTCGCTATGGAAAATCCGTCCAAGTTGTTGTTGATTACAGGCCACGCGGACAAGAGCGGCAAGCCTTTGTATAATGACTGGATATCTTTAAGGCGGGCGGAAAGTGTATTAAATATCTTGTTGGGGGATCGAGTAAAGTGGGTTGATAGTGTTACAACTGAGAAGGGACCAATCCTAATGCCAGAAGGCAAAGTTACACCCACCTATCAACCAAAGGGGAAAAGCAAAGTCGAAGATTACCAGGCAATCCTTAGGTGGGCAGCGATAAAATATGGGTGGCCTTGTGAGCCGGGCAGGATTCCACTCAACGAAACTACAAAAAACTGGCAAATTTACGCGCGCGAAGCCAAAAATAAAAAAGCCATTGAAATCTTTCAAGAGAAGTACGAGAAAGATTTTCGCACGTCTATTAAAGAAGATAGCGGTGTGAAATTTAACATAGGGCCAAATACTTGGGGGGCGTTCTTTGATCTCTATATGTTGGAGCTTGCCGAACTGCTTGGACATTCTGACACCTCTAGTTTGGAGACCTATCGGAATGCCTTAAAGTTCGTCGATGATAATCGTAAAATCGTTTACGGCGGCGAGACCCATGCTCGCTCTGCCTTCTCGAAAAGTAAAAGAGATCGGCGAGTGAATATACTATTTTTTGACCCTATTGAGAAGCCAGAGCTAAAATACTACCCCTATTGCCATGAGTCAGATAAGGATAAGTTCGGGCGCACCACCCTCGGAGAAATACGTATTGGTAAATTTGGGAAAAAAGCAAAACGATGTGAATTATATGGAATACCGGGCATCTATGGACATGATTTTCTACATTGTGACCTTGATCATATCTTGTGCATAAAGGTTCTCGATTGCGAAGAAAATCCTATGAGCAATGTTAAAGTTATAATAGAACATGAGGTAGAAGAGAATGGAGTTATGAAACGTAAAGAATATGAGAATGGATCTACCAACGCGAATGGTGTCTATATAGTTCGTGGAGTGCAAAAAGGGGTTTACTTCATTCGCGTGGACACAACTGATCGCGCGCTTCCGAGACCTAAAGGTTTTGAGGGAGTTGAAGAACGAGTCGAGTTTTTGAAGTAGAGGGTGATAGGAGACTTGGTTAAGCATATAATATTAAGGGAAACAGCGTGTCAGCCTGAGTTTATAATAATGTATCCGGCTTTGGGATGCCCAGGAATAGCAACACCAGAAGGTGGAAAAATGGTTTTACATGTATTGCTACTCGTCAGAAATAATAGTCCAATCATAAAGGACTGCACCAGCCTTAAAAGCAAGCAAGCTATCGCGCGCAGATTGAGCTACTCAAAATGGACCCTCCCTCCAACAAACACGCCTGGTACGGGCACCATTTCCCCTGAAGATATAGAAGACATCCACTGGAACCGAGACCATAAGCCAGACAGTGATACCCTTCACAAGGTCGAGTTCTCCATTCCCCAGAGGGCACTTGACTACCTTGTAAACTTTGGGTTCGATAGCTATAGCAATCTTCTTCATCTTCATCTCCATCTCGATTTCCAAGTAAGCGGGAGCAGAAACATACTCTATAACCTTATTAACTGTGGCTCGGAGAGTGAAATTAAGGAGAGTGAAGTCATCAGGAAAGCGGTGAGGTTAATTGATAATCCTCTTGGAGAGTCTTTCAATTTGAAAGATGGTGGCACGACAACTCTGGGGTACATTCCTCAAAAAAGAATGAAAAAAAAGAAGACACCGCAGAAGAAGGATGTTGAGCTCTATCATCCGTTCCTTGTAACCAACAAAGAATGTCTCAATGTTGCTCAGGTCACAGATCCCCACATATCCACACACTGGGAGCTGTATGAGCGTCGTATTAAAAGCTCCTACGGAGGCGGGCCTCTTTGTGCGGAGCGCGACCCCCGGAACCCAAATAGGTGTGTGCATTGGTTAGCTGAGAGATTTAATAATTATAACGAGCGCTTTTGGAAGACTCTGCAGCAGATAAATTCTGACTCAAAAGTCGACATTATAGTCCTTACTGGCGACCTCATAGACTACAACAGGGGGCACATAATTGAAGTATCTGGCGAAGACGGTAACAAAACGTATGATGATGGTGGAGATATCAAACCAGACAACTATAAGTTCAACAGAAACTGGGTCTTCTTCTACGAACTTCTCTTAAAGGATTACAAAAAGCCAATTTTCACTATCTTAGGAAACCATGAATACTTACTTAACCCCTATCCCCTTACACAAATAATCCCAGTTCACTTGTGGAACATCATTCCGCTGACCGCGCAGACGGAATCCTTTGGCGGCGATACAAACATAACCTACAGCGCTGAGGACTCAGAAGCACATAAAATTGGGGAAGTATTTGATTCTTCCCCGTTAGTGTATTCGGATGCGAATGCCGTCCGTGGTGCTAGGAGAAATCACAATGAGCCAGAGCTTGATAGACTTTTGAGACAACATGCCAATAATCTTCTTGGTCCCGCGAGCAATCCGGAGGCGTTCTGGTTTTCTACACCATTTGCCGTAGCGTGGTATCATCTGGTTATCAACCCCTTCGCCGACTTCACCTTTGCACACCAAGACCAGTCTTTTTTGATGCTTGACTGGAAGGGAGTTGACGCGAAGCCTAATAGCGAGATATCGCAAGTCGGGTCATTGCTTCTACTTCCGAAACCCACGGACTGTCTATCCGGTTCCCAAGAGGACATGGTACAACGTTGGCTTAAAGGTGAACATAGACTCAAGGTACTGTGTCTCCATGCGCCTCTCCTAAACCCTTGGACTGATATTGGAAACTATTATCTCCGTCAAGGAAAACTTAGAAGAGACATTTACGATCAAGATCGCGCGGAGGCAGGCGGGGAACTTCCAAAAGCAACTTATGAAAGCCAAGAACTGGATTTGGGAACAATGGAAAAGAAAAGCCGAATAGACCTAATAAAAAAACTCCGCGAGCGCGCGGAGAAATCTGTATTCGCTCGTGCACGCTCCACTCCAGAAGCCATTGCTGATCGTGTGGTCGTTCTCAGCGGGCATGGTCATGCCAATCGAATGTTCCAATTCAGAGGCAGCCAAATAGAACTAATGGATGAAGACATCCCAAACACTTGGCTGTTGGACGCGCCATTTATTATTATGACCAACTCATGTGGCCCAATTGGACGGGAAAACGAGGCTTCGGAGTGGCAGGAACTTCAGTTCCCAGGCTACCGTGTAATCGAGTTCGAGAACGATAAGAAAGTATCTGGGTCTCCTTATCGGGTAAAGCCCGTGGAACAGAGGAGGTTCACAATAAAAGATCCTTCGTGGCTCCGCAACGATGTTAAAAACGAAATAAATCTTGCGAGCGGATCTTACTCTTACGATTTAACTACGCATAGAGGCATTATCGAACGTGAAAGGGTTCGTGTCTTCCCTACGGCTATGGGCGCGCCTACGGACATCAATGACTTCTGCGGTCTAATCGAAGAAGTCAACGGCACATATACAGTTGATAACGTTCATGGGGGTGACATACTCGTGATGAAGAAAATTACTCCTGGTGGCTCACTAATAATTGAAGATAACGGTGGCACAATTGTTGTTTTAGAAAACTGGGGAAAAATAATCATTAAAAACAATGGCGAGTATATAAGGGTGGATAATAATCGTGAAGAACTAATAGTCAATAAAAACAATGACACAATCCTTGTAGAGCAAAATTCAATCAATGGAAAAATTGACATCCTCTCAAACGGAGCATGGAGGGGGGGAACGCAACTGATCCGGATAACGGCAAATTCGGGTGAGGTGAAAATACGTAGCAATGATGACACTATCGAAATTGGGGAAAATCAAAACCTTATACACATAGTTAAAAATGACGAGGACATAAGATTGCATAAAAACATTGGAGGGCGAGTCAAAGTTGACGACAACGACGACGAAATTGAGGTGCCAAAGGGCACGCCTGTAATTCAGATCAAAGGAAAACCTGTTATATTCAAGTAATAGCACCCAATAGACATTATTCAATCACCGTCCGTTATTATCTTTAGAGAGATAACAGAATCTGCGCTCAAGATCAAGAAGTTTGTAAAAACGATGGGCTTAAGCTAATATTGAGCAAGCCAAAAACAAGTCAAATACTGTTTGTGGCAGTTAACGTGTCAATTGAGCACATATTTAGCGTGAGGAAAGAGAACCAGTGAAAAAACTCATATTCCAATCTAGAATAATAGGAATTGGACGGTTAGGAGAAATGTCCAAATCGGCTGAAGGAATTGTCGAAAACGCGGTTTTATTTAAGGGCGTTGTACACGTAAAGAAGTTGTCCTTGAAGTTGCTAGCCGATACGCTATCAAAACTTGAAAAGGAGTCCGCAGCAAAAGCAAGACGGCTAGTAAGTTCCTTAGACTATAACATGTTAACCAAATTGGCTAGAAAAGGAATTGAAAAAAACGATTCGGATAATGATCCTGATCTTGTTCCGACAAAATATCTTTTCCTCTGGGGCATGGGAATGAAAGATGGTAGCTCAGAGGATATTAGAAGTGCTGTCAAAACTTTTCAAGATGCACTTGTTATTATGCGCTATTTAAAATGTACATATGAATGCTGGATAAAGAAGAAAAGTAAAGCCAAGAGTTTGGAGTCCTCTAGAAGAAACCTTGTAGGTATATATGAAGAAAAAAGCGACGCTGAAGCTGAGAAAGAAAGCGGTAAGATCTGGGGAAGTGAAGGAAACTGGAAATGTTGGATACGAGGAACAGGTGCAAAGCGAGCTTGGTTATCTGAGGGAGGTATAAAGGGTGTCTACAGGTCAAAATACCTTGCAGAGAAGGCTGCTGAGGATGGCAATTTTTTGGTCAAAGGTTTTGATAATGGAGAAGAATACGGAGTATTTGGTGATAAGACTTTGAGCGCCTATCTCAGATGGCTTAAAGACTATTCTGAACGAACTCACTTGAAGGAGGAGACATCTGAGACAAGCTACAAAGTTCAAAGAGGAGACAACCTCGCAGAGATTGCTGAAAGATTTGGTTTTGATGAATGGTATGATCTTTACGAATTCAACGAGAATAGGATAGAAAATCCGGACTTGATCGAGGAAGGCCAAGTTATCAACTTTCCCAAGCTGGATCATAATCAGCAGGGTATAGATATGTTGTCGAATGAAGCTGCTGATTTGGAGGGATATCTTGTGGAGAGGTCTTATATTTGCCCGTTCAGTAGGTTTTCTGTAACTTTATGCGATTTTGAGGGAAAACCTTTGGAGATAGATGCAGATACGCCTTATGAGATTGTTACGGAAGACGGAGAACTGCTTGTAGACGGAAATATTAGTCGGGCAGATGAAATATCTATATATTTGCCAAAAAACCTAAATCTGTTTGTTCTCGTTGAAGGATTAAGATTTGGTCTTACTTCCTGAAGGGGATAATGATGCTTCGTAATTTGAAAATTCAAAATGCCAAAGATCCCAAAGACTATCACATATTGAGAAATGTAACGCGTCCAGTTGACGGTGAAGGTAATCAAAGGCAACTTCCTGTGTTGCGGTACGTCAACACGTTCCTAAGTGACCAACTACAAAGAATCAGGGGCAGATTGAGGCCGTCCGCTGCCTCTGGGTTGATGCCATGTATTTTAGGAAATGAACAACCCCCTCAAGCTCCACCGCCTTTAAGACCAGGTCATAGAGATTACACTTCTGAATGGTTAAATGCGTACTTTCGAATTATTAAGGAGCGAAATCCAAAATTATCTTGTGATTTTAAAGAAGCGGTATATTCCCACCCAAACCCGCCAGTATTAGATGATTATCTGGCCGTGAGATGTCCAGCGCATACATGGGGTGGTGAATTAGTAAGATTACGAGGCAGAAATGCTAACTTGCGCGGGCTTATAGGTAAGGTTACAAGCAAAACTCAAATAATCGGGCTACTAGGTCACGGAGTGGTAGTAACCATAGGTATGTTCACTGATATTCGGGGAAAAATCGACATTGGTAGTCAACATATTTTGGAGGATGACGAGGTTACCCGAGCTATGGACAAAGAACCCAATTCCGTCTATGTGACCAATCCTGGGATACAAAAAAGCTTACAAGACCTTGGAAAGAAAATTAGTCCCTTGGCAGTTATCGTGCTCTATCATTGCGATAATGGGACAAGAGTAAGATTCTTGCAATTGGTATCAGATTTGGTAGATCGTCCAATATTTGCCTATACAGGTTTCCTAGGGTGGTACAAAGTTTTAGTAAGTGGTCGTAAACTTACAATTGCTAGGATTAATAGTAAAAAGAATTGGAGGCGATTCATTAGGAATAGACTAGTAAAACAAGAATTCAACTATCAACCTGAAGATCCCTGTTTGGGATCATCAGAAGGAGACTGGGTTGTGGCAATTCCCACAAGATTTGATGTGCCGATCTATGACAAACTCGAAAAAGGCTTCAGGAAAAAAATTGCAGAATTTGAGAAAAAATATGGAAAAATTGATGATTTGTGATATCTGCGTTTTGGTTGGAAGGTAATGCCATGAATGAATTAACGAGTGTGTGTTAATTTTCGAAAACAAACTCGTGTCCTTTCAATTCAATACTGAACTTTCCATGAGGAGCCTCCTCAAATTTGGCGTGCCCGTTCTTGAAAATTCCTTTCTTTTTGCTTCCATCCGAAAACGTAATCGTGTATTCAATTCCATCGATAGGTTCCCCCTCTTCATCCTCCAAGTAAACATCGAGCGGATAGACGAAAACCAAGTCCCCCGACTCAACCTCCTTATCATCAATCTTAGCGATAAAATAGTATTTTTCCTCCTCCTCCTGATAGCTTATCTTTTCCTCTAACGGCAGAATCCCTTTGCGTTCAACAAAGGGAATCCACCAGCCTATACCCTTTCCCTCCTTTGTCACACCGTATACGGCATCGACCTCTTTCTCTTCACTGCCTTTTTTCCGCCAAATCTTAAACTGCACAAGCCTTCCATCAGGATAACCTTGATAGTCAACTAGAAGCTTAACAGGCTTCCCATAAGGAACTTTGGTCGCGGACATTTCCTTTCTTTCTCTCCATAGAATACTGGAGTGCTCTGCATTGTTAGATGTTTTTGCTTGTGATTTCTATTCTCTCCATCGGTCCAACCACCTGCTCCACTCGAATTTCCGTCTCCACAATGTATTTTAGTTGAACTTTTACGGTTTTTCCTTCCTCTTCCGTTGAAGTAATTCCCTCTATTGGTTTTATCTCAACGCCTTCTCCAAGGCTGTGGCTCTCCACCGTCAAAAGAGCCTTTACCACCTTTTCAGCCACAGAATCCGCTTCAACCCTATTTCCAGACAAAACGTCAACAGTGTATAACGCCTTAACCTTCAGGCTTTTCAAAGTCATTACTCTTTTCTGAGAGTTATACCTCACAAAAATTTTGCCTTTTGCAGGTGCCTTTCGAAATTCTATCATTCCTTCAGCGTAGTTTAGGGTGTAGTTTTTTTCAGCAAGAACGGTTCCCAAAGGAGACTCCACACGAACGCTTTTTTTGAGTGGTTTTTCTTGAAGTTTATACGAGGTTTTAACGCCGTCACTGTTCAGCGTTTCATCAATCTCAATACTTCCTTGGTCCAAGTTTTCAGCCAAGCCATTGACGTCGAATTTAAAATCCAGGTTTGAAATCATAACTGCTGGAAGCTTACTGGGTTTAGCGTCGACAACGATGCTTTCTTTGGGAACTTCAACCAGTTTTTCTCGGAGCACTTTGACAAGCTTATCTTCAATTTCCGCGAGCATCTACGATCACTCGGGCAATATGCATCTGCTGGGTTTGATCTTAGAACTGTAGTGGATAACGTTACCGATTCTCGGCGTGCAATCCCTAATAATCTTTTTGAAGCTAACAGTTAAAACCTCTTTTTCTGGATTCGGATTGGCAACGCGATATCTGTACCATACAAGCTCATTCGGCGACAGAAGGTATTCGAGATATGGGTTTTCGGTGCCTTTTGGTCTAAGTTCATTTTTTTCGTGAACGAAAAGCTCACCAATCACTGCACTAGTTCCATCCATATAATTGAAGACGACTTCCAAAGCTTTCTTGTCACCTTTTTCAGCGCCTGACCAGAATTCTAATGAGTTCAGATTAGCAACGATGCTGTATCTGCAGATATCGCCTACTTCTTCCTTTGGTATCAACCACTGTTTCGTTAAGAGACCAACGACGGAAGCATCGTAACTTGAGGTTTCGCCTTTGATAACCTCGTCAAGATTGTAGGATTTGCCCACTAAGCTATTCATGTTCAACATCGTTGTGCTCTCTTCCATATTATCTATGTACTCTTTCAATTCATCAAATTTACGTTTCAACTCATCAAAGTCATCGCGGATGTCTTCTTGCATTTTGTTCCAATCTTCAGATTTGATGATTTCACCAGGCTTCCTCAATATCGGACTAAACTTTGTCATTCATAAATCACTCCATTACCTTAATTATTGCGTTTACTCCTGCGGCCTTCATCGAGTTCACTGTTCTTTCCAAGTAGGATTGTGTGAGGCCGCTTTTAAGCAGAACGCTTGATTTTATTTTGATTAAAAATGTGGAGGGCTGACTTCTGACCCAATCAAAACGCACTTTAACTGTGGGGATGCCTATCATGAAGGTGTGCTCATCAAACTTTCCAGTGTCGAAAACACCTATCATTTCAGAAAGTGGCTCGCTGTATCTCCAAATTGACTCCTTTCTTAAAAGTTGTAGCGGTTCCTTAGGTGTAACTTTTTTTGTGACATCTTCTTCCCCGAGTAAGGCTTTATTCTTTTTGATAACAAGTTGCTTACCTGCTTTTAGTTTCCCAGCAAAAATTAAGGATTCTTCTGTGTCCAAGTTAGTTATCTGAGGGTTGCTCACTTCTCCCTCTCCCTCTCCCTCCACGGCTAAAGATAGCGTCGGTTTCTCATCTTCGATGCTGTTGCTTCCAAGCGTCCATGTGTCATTTGCCACCACCAAAAACTCTGCAGATGCCTTAACACGAGGGTTCTCTATAATCTCAAAGTCATCTTTTTTATCAGAATTAAGTAATTCTTTGACCCTCTCTCGGATTATAGAAATAGTTCCACCTCCCTTATACTCTTCCACGGTTCTTTTCAAACGTCCCTTCAAATTGGCATCATTTTCTTCAGGCATGCGCTTTGACCCTAAAAGAGTTGACATCTCATCTAGTTCTTCTTTTTTGGCTGTGTCAACCCAATGAGCTTTCATCACTTCCGTTATTACCTCTTCTGCCTTGTTCAACTGTTTATCTACTGCTTGGACGAGGAAAAAAATTAGAGCTTTCTCTTCCGCACTCTGGTATATTCTGGGCAGTCTACCACTGATTCTTTCTAATCTGCTCACACTTTACCCCTCGTTTCATAAGAAATGTTAATGGTTCTGGGTTCAGCTCTTTCTTCAATGCTAATTTCAATGTTTTCGTTTTCAATCTCAATAATAGAACCGTCGGCTCTGTGTGCAGTCAATATGATGTCTTGTACATCCCAAACTTCTTCGAGACTCACAATTGACTCAATTATTCTTGAATAGAGTACATCAGATCCTATTTCCAATGTGGAAATGTAACTTCGAATTTGCTTCTCTGTCTCTGCTATGATGGGCGTTGGAAGAGCATCTTTTTCCAGTATCAAAATTAAAGAAACATTTATGTAAACGATTGCAGGACGAGAGACCTCAACTTTTATACCAGCTGCTCTTGTTTCATCGATGATTTGTTTTATCTCTTCCATGTCTCCCCCATCGACGATCACCCTAACTAGCCCTGATACATTCTCGGGCATGTCTTCAATTAACAGCGATCTTACGCCCTCAACGGATCTGATAGCTGATTCTAATGATGAATAGGTTGCTTTTCCTGCAAACTCTAAGGCATGTTTTGACCTTTCTCTAAGTTCATCATCTCCTTCAGCCTCAACTCCATTGGTTATATCGCCTTTGTTAATCACGTACTCTACCCCTAGTAATGGTTGAGGCATGACACCTACGGTGCCTGCAAGAACATTTCCAGTTCTTCCAGGGACGGTACAGATTATTGGCAATTCAGCTTCCCATTTTCCGCCGCTGGTTGGGGTCAACAAAGCCTCCTCAGTGGTAGTGAACAAACGACTCTCCTCTGGTTTAAGCGAGAATGTGGCAACACTCATCCCTTTTGGTATCGTTATTTCCCGGTATGCATTATAATCGACTCGAAAAACTGTTTTCATATCTGGCTTTGTTCCCCCTGGCAGCCACCTGATAATTCTTCCGGATAACGTGTAATCCACATTATTTTCAAATTCTACGGTAACTCCCTTGTAGGTGCCTTCGATCTTCACTATCTCTTTTATTAACGACTTGCTTAGGGTGTATTCCACTGAACCATCGTAAAGATGGACTTCACCAGCCACTGCCAAGATTTCTGGTTCTGTATTTCTGCCAAAGGTTACCAATCCCGATGAAGGTTGAGGAGGTTTACGCTTAATTCCTAAAATCGAAACCACTAAGTCCAACGCTTTTCCAGTGGCTGTGTCCAAGAAACCAGAAAGATATGCGTGTTCCAATTGAAGATAAAAGTATTCAATTTCTCTGCTTATTGCCTCAACAATCGTCCTAACTACGCTTCCAGGGTTTACATCAGTAATTCCGGAAGTTCTTGTAAATATGTATTGGACTGTGAAAATAGTATTATCATCAGGCGTATCTCCTCCGCCGATCCACTCTACAGCATCCTCTGCTAACCTGTAGTCAACATCTTTGGCAAACAACTTTTTTGCTTCGCCTTTACACCTTCCTTCAATCGCCTTAACGTCGATAACTGGAACATTTTCCAGTTTGTAGATAGTTTTACCTTTTTTATAGGTGAACTCTTCAACCGTTTCTCCTCCGCAAATTTGCGTAAGAATGTCTTTTGCTATTTGTCTATACTCTTTCTTGACAAATGACAATATCTATCCCTCCAAACGAAATGGATAAACGATAGTTAGGTAGACGCTGCTCTCGATAGGAAGAATGGTTATCTCGATGTCTACTCGGTGCAGATCACTTGGATCTGGCAAGACGCTTATGTTATTGATTTCCACTATTCTGCGTTCCTGGACTAAGCATTCTCGAACCAAAGCTTTGAGTCTTTGTCGCGTAGCTTCATTGTTAATTTCGCCAATAACCTCATGAAGCCGCGATCCATAATCTGCGTGTCCTATATCATATAATTCGCCTTGATCTGTCGACAGCCTCGTTATGATTGCTTGCGCAAGATTATCTTCATCTTTAACAGTTTCAAAATCTCCTTTTTTTGTGGCGGTTAAATCCGCACCTATTTCATAAAACTTTAGCTTCAAATCTTTTCCGAGCTTTTCTCCGTTTTCAGTCATAACAATTCATCCCTAATTTATGTTGACCGTTGCTCCTTTAATTTTCATATTTGCGCTAGCCTCCACGTTCATTTCTGCAGAAGATTTAATCTCTGCATTAGCCCCAGAGTCAACTTTCATATCACTACCTGACTTTAGCTTCATATCCTTATCACTCTCTATTTCTATGCTTTCACCCAAAATAGTCATTTTACCTTTTGACTTCAAAGTCGCATCTCCATCCGCTATGACATTAACATTCGCCTTAGACTCGATAACCACATCACCATCTCGAGTGACAATCACTTTTGTATCTCCAGCTTTAATATCCACTTCATCGTCCGTTATACGGAGGATCATTCCCTGAGGAAACTCTAGGTAAATCCTCCTTACTTCTGGGTTTGCTTCATAAGGCGGGACATAAACAATCTCTTCGGCGCTGTTTAACGGTGGTCTGTCTTCATCATTATAGAGTCTTCCCACTATTATGGGCGCGTTTACATCTCCATTTATGAAAACTATGATTACGAGGTCACCCACACGCGGAATCCCTGCTAGGCCTATGCACTGAGTGGCAATTGGAACTTTCCTCAACTCTAGTTCTGTATTCTTCAGTCTAACATTGCATTCATAATTGTCTTTATCGCCTGCACTCGAGTGAGGAAAGATTGAGGTTACAACTCCCAAAGTTGGCAAATGCAACTTACGAAGTTCTCTTTGAGCTATTACTCTCATTGTTCCAACTATACTCATTCTCTACGACCTCTTCCAACAACTAAAGATTGTTGTGAAGCCTTTATCTTTGCTTAAATAATGTTCAAAGCCTCTAACTTCTAGCTGGCCTTGTAACGCTGAATTAGGAATATCTTCTAGAGTTATGGTGTCGCCTAACTTGACCTCTGGCTTGCCTACAGTCTCAACAGCCAGACCAAATGTGTACTTTAGTTTTTCCATTTTTGCTTTTGCAACGGTTTCAGCGGTTTTTTTGTCTCTGATAACTGGGTCGTGAATCGATAGAACTGTTCCGCTTCCCGCTTCACCCTTCACCTCTTCTTTTGTCAACCAGTGGTAAGTGTCGGAGCCCTTCACGCTTGAGGGGCTTTCCCCGTATATGTTGGTGCTGGTGTAAAGGGGTGAAAAGTCGAATGCGGCAAGTCGGATAATTTCCTGACCGTATTGAAGGGGATGATTCTTGCTGTCTCCCCACTCTTTGAACACCAGTTGACCATCTTCCGTAGTGTAGGCATCGAAGTTGCAGCGTTCTGCAAGCTTCAAAACATGTTCATAGGCATCCGTGGTATCGTCAATAACGTATATGGGAAAGTTTATTCCATCAGATGCCGTCTTAACCTGAATATTGGCTTCTTGAGCTATATTGCTAACAATCTTTCCTGCCGTTTGGCTAAGGTAAACTCTGTTGAACCTTAAGCGAAGGAGTTCTGCGGCAAGACCTAAGGCGGCCACTCTAACTTTATTTACTTCATAATTAATGCTTTCAACAAGTCCAGTGAAAACTAGCTCCAATTCATCATCGTAACCAACTTGAACTTGAATGTCGTCGCCTTTCTCGAAAGAGTAATCTTCACTCCCAACAAGGTATACTTCGCAACTATCGGTAGGCAAGCCTACATTGCGAGTGACTTTCACGCTTATAACTTCAGGTCCATTTTCTAAACTAAACATCTCTGAACCTACAGTGACCATATAACTTGGGCGCATGAAGTTACCTGAATTAGCCACAAGTATCACCTCCATCACCTATTCTACAATCGTATTCACGAAGTTCAGAGCCGACTAGTCCATAGCCTAACACTCTTTTTAACGGCACATATGCACTTTGAATTTCATACTTCATTATGATCACCTAAGACCCCGATTTGGTTCCTTCAAGTATCTTGTCAGTTTTTTGTTGGACTTCTTTCTTGGAGTTTTCCTCTTGGCTTGGAGGCGGCGTTTCACCTGGACCACGTTTCCCCCCTGTACTAGCAGATGTGTGTTCTTTCAAAACCATCGAATAGCGAATCCCTAACCTGACACCGCTTGCAAAATAAACTGCAAAGTCATTAATTATGACTTCAGTTATACTGCTTATTGGCATTATGTCAGTTGAAAATGGAAGAGGTTCTTTCATCTCAAATTTCGAATTAAGGTTCTCCAGTACGTTTGCCGCATTTGGACCTGTGAGCTCTCCTTCGAAGGAAATAATTATGGGTTTTCTTCCCATGTCATGAAAAACGTTACCTACGGACCCTGGAATCGGCAGTTCAACAATTCGCCGTCTTCCATAAACAGAAAGAGCATGAATGCTCCTGATTTCACTAACTGCGCCGTCCTTCTCTTCACGTTTTATCAGTTCAACATCGTCCAGTTTCATATGCATAGACTTTACCTCTTCAAATTATTGAGGAGCCGTAATATCGGCTTAACTGCTCTGCAAGGATTCTACGTATTTTCCTTTCTAAGTCCCTAAGGTCTTCTTCAGCTGTTTCAGCAAAGACGTTAACATTGATAATATCTTGGCTTGCAGGGCTTATGGAGCTCTGTAGAAATGACTGCCCAGAAACCGTTTCTGCGTGGGGTGTGTAAGGTGTGTAGGGTTCGAGGGTGTATGGAATTGTGAGACCAACTGCCAATTCGTCAAGCATTGTGGTTCTGATGGGCCCAGCGGCACCCAAGTCAGCTACCTGCGCGGAAAGGATCCTGCTTATTTTCCTTTCTAAGTCTTTGAGGTCTTCTTTGTCGGCATCAGCGAAGACGTTAATCTTGATAGCTTTCGGGCTTGTAGTGATTTGTCTTGGTAACTGTGGCGAAACAGGGCGTGCAGTGGAGGGATATGGCTCGCGGGTATACGGAAAAGGTGTTTCCGCGTGCGTTGTGTAAGGTGTGTAGGGTTCGAGGGTGTATGGAATTGTGAGACCAACTGCCAATTCGTCAAGCATTGTGGTTCTGATGGGCCCAGCGGCACCCACCTCGGCTATTGCCTTTGCATATGTTGACTTTGAGATTTGAATTTTTTTCATAAATGCTGCCGATTCCTGTTGCCGTCTTTGAGTGAACAACTTTTCTGTTGTGGCAAGTGCGAGCGTGATGGGAGGTTTAGAGGGTTTTTTTGTCTCTGTTATTTCGCTTGGTGTTGTAGATTTTTCTGAAATAGGTTGTTCGACCTCGAATGGTGTCTCGTATGTCTGGCTAACTGCTGGTTCAGGGGGCAGCCAAGGATAAGTCTGAGAATAATAAGCCATGCGGGATGTCAAAATTGAAGGAAGTTTAAAAGCCTCAACTGGGGCGTGTCTCACTTCCGGTTTAAACTCAGCAAGTGTCAAACTCTGTGAGATAGGTTCATATGTCTCGTAAGTTCGAGGTTCTTCCCATCTAATAATTGGTTGCATCAGAGTTTTGGCGACGAGTTTCTCGACAGCTGATGCTGCAATTGGGAGTGCCAACAGACTGACTCGGCTATCTTGTAGAGTTACTAACCCTTTACGAATCCACGTGGCAACTGCTATGGAAATTCTCCTTAGTAGAAGGTCTAACTGGCTGGGTAGCATAGGAGTAGCTGTCTCTAGCACCGCTTCTGCATAATGAGGGGAAGGTTCAATGCTTGGAGAAGTAGCTGGGAGTGATGGCACAGTCGGCGAGACAGGAGCTACGCTTTTTAGAAAAGTTGTTTGCTTTTCAGAAATGGCTGTTGGCAATGTCGTCGCATAGCCAACTACCCTTAATATCTTGGGCTTAAGTGTGATGCCACCAGTCAGTTCGGAAGGCGCTGCTTCAGCCTTCAATGCTTTATCCAGTGGAGGTTCTCCTGAAACTTCCTTCGATGGGGGTTCAGGAAAGCTGGTTTTTTCCTTTTCCTCTTCTAAAGGCGTTACAAATCGTTCAGGATAACTGGGCTTTTCCTTTTCTAAGCGTGTTCCCAGGCGTTTAGGATAACTAGGTTTTATCCTTTCCTCTTCTATAGGTGTTACCAAGCGTTGGGGGTAGCTGGTTTTTTCCTTTTCCTCTTCTAAAGGCGTTACAAAGCGGTAGGGCGCAAGGCCTGCAAAAACAGTGCGATCCAATAACACGGTTTTGGACGCTGCCGCAAGAAAATTGATGGGAATTGCTTGCCTTTTGTATTCAATAAGCGTTGAAGACAGGCTCTTCATGCTAGGAGCTATTCTGGACCAAAGTTGAGTTTGCACTTCCGCAGTACGCTGAACTAGAGTTGCTGATGGTGCCTCTGCTAATTGTTTTTCGAAAACTTTCCCTGTGGTCTCAAGTTCCTGTGGTTTCGGAAGCGGAGCAAGTTCCTCAGGTTCCTTGGCTATAGGTACAGCCGCTTTTGATACTGCTCTGATCACAGAGAGGTCCAAAAGAAAGGGAATTGCGAGTTTTCCAGTTTGCGCAGGAAAATACTCGCCACCCCTTAGTTTTACCCCTTTTGTCTCGGGATAATACGGAAAAAGAAGTTCAAATCTAGTTAAGGTGAACTCCTGAATTGATTTGTATAAACTTGATTGAAAACTAATAGTATTAACTAAGAAGCCAAAAAAATAGGAAAAAATTGGGGTTAGAGGAGCATAGAGTTTATAGACTTTGGTCGCAATTTCCCATAGACTTTCGATAAAATATTGGCTTGATTGTGCCAATTCAACAGTTTTTTGTATGAAATCAACTTTTTCCATAGTTTCACTCCGTCTATTCTTCATCCTCAGTTACAACTATTCTGTGCATGCCTTCTGCCGCTAGTCTATCTCTCTGCCTCTGTTCTATTCTGTACGCCAAAGCTGCTGTGAGAAAAAGAATCTGCTCTCTTGTGAGTTCTGCTGGATGCTCTGCAAATTTGTATCCGCAATCTATGCATAGCGCTGCTAATTCAATTCCCTCTGGGGTTCTGACAAACTTTTCAATCGCTAACTTTTTTTTTGTGCCGTCGCCCCTGTTACACCGCTTAATTCTAGAACTTTCATGCCGATATATTCGGGTACGCCAAATTTCATGCTCGCTACATCTTCAGAAGTCAGCTTTGGATCCTCAAGTCCCATCGAAGCAGCCAGTCTCAAGGCTTTGAAGTTTTTGTGTATGTCTATCTTGCTCAGGTTTGGGGTCCCATCTTTTTTCAAAGGCACATTGCCTATGACCTCGAAGATTTCTGTCAGTTCGCCGTCTGTAAGAGGGCGAATGACAACTTCGGCGTTCCCGTACTCGTTTATGGTAAGTGTTTGCCTTTGTTTTGTTCCTTGAATAATGGCCTGCTTCGTTAGCTTAGGCATTTATCTATTCTCCGCTATAGCCCTGGTATCTTTCCGTAATCTGTTTCAACATCCCCGATTTTCGATCTTATTCTCGTTCCATTGAAAGCGTACTCGCTTGTTGCTTGTCCATTCGCGTCCAGTGTTAAACGGTTGCTCTCAAGAGAGCACTCGTCAAAGGAAATAGTTCCTACTTGTTCTGTTCCTTTTTTTAGCTCCACTACCAGTTGGAAGGTTTTTTCTTGTGCCATCAATTCCTCAAAGTGTGGATACGATGATCTGACTCTGAGGATCCCCGCTACATACATTTCACCGTGATCTATGCCCAACCTTTCGTGAAGGCCAATGGCATGGACGTTTTTTCGAGCCCTAACTATCTTGTAGTCTATAGACTGCAGACCCGGTATGACTTCCCCATCACACTTGACGTTGCTAACGTTTGCTGAAACCACAATTGGTGACGCTGGCGTTCTCTTTCACCTCCATTCACGCTTGCACGGTTAAGGTTGCGTATATGTAGTCAATTGCTCTCACGGGTCTCACTGCAAGGTCAACGCGAACAATGCCTTGTGCGAAGTCCAGCTGTGATGAATAGACATCCACTAGAAATGCTGGTTCCTTTCCATCAGTGCTTGGAACAATGGATTCCTCCCTTGACATAGTCAACAGAAACTCTGTCAGCTTTTCTCTTAGGGCAGTACGTCCTCCTGCGGTGTTCAAAGTTCCGATGAAGTTTTCGCAGACATTCTTTACTCCTCTCACAGCGTGGTCCGCGACTCTCATTACGCTTATCTGTTCCTTACTAGTTGAAATTCCTTTTTCTACGATTATTCCTCTGCCGCGTCGCGCTTCAAGAGGCAATATTCCTGCTTTTAACAGTTCCATCAGCTCTGAAGGTCTATAGCGGGTCTCGAGGTCAGCGACACCAGTCAAAGGCTTAAACGTTGGCGAATAGTAGTATTCCAGCTTGCTAATCAATCCTGCAACTGCTCCGCTGACTCCGTAGGGGGCAACGATTACAAATCTGTCACTAGCCAATACCTCAGTTCTTTTCACTATATCCTCAATTTTCTCACGTGGACCGACTGTCCCTATTCCAATTCTGTTTTTTGCGTCTTTACTCATGTTATGGCAGTGGGCATCTACTAGCGCATGAACCTTTGGATCCCAACACTCGGCGGCATAAACTAGGTCTATGTCGTCTTCCATCTCCAGCATTTCTAAAGCTTTTTCGTAATCCTTCAGCTCAGGTTGAGCTGTTTTTCCTCCAGTCAAACTCGCCTCCCCTAACGCTAGGTTCTTCTTTGCAGGTTTGGCATCCTTTGCGGCTTTAGGTTCTTTCCATATATCTGTTGCAGCAACCATCTTCGAGCGGCTGTTCAATACATCGACTATGTATAGATCACTTGCGTTGTCCGTGGTAAGGTTATCAAAGACTTCGAATGCTACGCCGTCAGTTATCTGAATAGACACAGTACCCGCAGCAGATCCCTTCGATACGCCGACTGTGATATTGTTTCCTGCTTCTCCAGGGGATTTCGCCTCTATTTTTATGCAATTATCGCCGTCTGTAGTCTTTATTATAGCAGAAGCACTTTGTGAGCCAGCAGCTTCAATGCGAGTCACAAATACCGTGAAAACGCCGTTTAGAAATGCTAGTCGGGCTTCTTTTGTCAAACTTTGATTTGGGTCTGAGCCAAACTTGTCTTTGAATTCCCTGAAACTGGTGACGGGGGTCGGCATTAGCACTGGTCCTTTTTCAGCAGTTCCCATTATTCCAACGATTCCCGATGGATTAAGTTGTTGTGGGACGATTTCCTTAACGACTTTTATCTCTACGCCTGGCAAAATTCTAGCTAATTCAATCACTCTCCTTTTTTTGGTTCTCCCGAACTCTATGTATTGGAGCTATGACTTTATAAGCTTTAAAAAGCGCCCTTAGCGCGCTATTTTTATCGTGTCCTGAACCCCAATCTCCTCAAATTAGGCTTTTTGTATTCATATTAAAGTATCTATTATGCGCTTGTAAAAGGTCGACAGTGTTATTTTCTTGATGCGGTCTGAACAAAAACAATCATCAATGGGTCTCAAAATACTTGTTCACGAAGTAGACAGGTGAAGGGGTCTTTTAGATAACGGAGGTTTGGGGATTAGATTTTAATCGTTCTCTCTCTAGTTTACACGCCCTATCGCAGGAGTTGCAGGATACAATCCCGATTTTTTCCATTTCTTAAGCACGCTTCAGATGATTCCCCAAAGCTTAGAACTTGTAACAATTATTGTTATTCCTATAACGTACCTTACATTCCAGCAGCTAAACTTTTTTCGTTCTTGCATCTACTTAGTTCAAATTTCATTCAAAATCTTTATTGTGTATATTTTTAACTTTTTATACATGCTTCCGCAGGTAGGTGTATCAAAACAATGTTCTCTGCCTCCAATAATTTCAATGTACGGTTCACATTCGATCGACTTTGAACACATTAGGCATCGAAGTTCCATCTAACTTTTCACGGCTATTCCATGGTTTGTTATTTCGAATGGTATCCAATCGGTCTTATGTTTAGCTCCTTTAAGTGAGAAAATCCTAAGTAACCTCTTGACTTCTTTGCCTGAATCATCCGCCTTCATCTCTAATGTGCCGTCAAACATTGTACGTAAGTAGCTCAAGAAACGTGGATCATGAGCCTCGGGAGTTACCGTGAAGATGGCATCAGAATTAGTAAATCTGGCTTTTGCTATGATAATCTGTACGAATTTTGAGAAAATTGTTACATTATGGTTACAGATGGATGTTAACCCCGTTATGGAATCTAACACTAAACGGATTTTTTTCAAATCTTGCCTAGCTTTCTCGATGGTGATTGAGACAGTTGCCAGGTCGGCTGG
>JGI2173J19968_10000099_pt1 | contig 27885 bp, 25 predicted proteins | sample DeeMarSWOR136_30_FD_19968 | JGI IMG/M metagenome (IMG submission 19968) | reverse complement strand
TAATGCTTCAATTTGTAATGAGCCTCTGCTTTGCGCAGTTTTTGAACTTGATGATAGCGATAGCCCTAGATTAATGGGTTTAATGACTCAGGTATATTTTGCTTGTGAAGCATATTATAATTCAACTGGTCTATTTATGGCTCCGAGTGAAGGATACAGGGGNNNTCACCTGTATCAGTGGGTGGTTGCACCTAATGGTTCACCATGGAANATAACGGACATATCGCAAACCGTTTATTATCCTCCTCCTTACATTGTTTATAATAAAGTAGCTTATAGTTTCTTGGCTCTTTTCAATACAGATTACGCTCGAAAGATGATTATCTGGATTGAAGATGCTCTCCCCTATCCCATAAATGGTTACTATGAGGGTATAAATGAAATTGGACATTACGTTTCATACCTTCACCGTGGCAATATTGCCAACACTTTAATCTTAGAAGCCGCTCGATACGCATTACAGAAAGAATCCAAATACGATTAAGTTGGGCAAGCATGTTAATTATAGCATGATTTGCAAGTTCGTTTTTGCTTCCTCACAAGCTCATTTTCAAAACGCACAGCGTTGAGGCTGCAGTTTTTTGTGCCGCTGGTAAAGCATAAAAACGTGTCTTCTAACCCCAACTAATGCAGCACCAGTTTCCTAAGCAAAAAAAGTCCAATTGGAGCAACCCTTTAATTTTCCATCAGCTAATCTTGAGGCAAGGTGGATGCCTTGAATTCAAACAGAAAAAACAAAATTAGAATCGGCGCGTCTCTTGCCATCGGCATCCTGCTACTAGTAGTCTTAATCTGGTACACAGGAATAGACAAAATCGGAGCAGCTATCGGCTCTGCTTCACCCCTGTGGCTTGTGGCAGCCGCCTTAATTATTCTACCCGCCTACATATTTAGGGCGATTCGCTGGAAATTCCTGCTTCACCCCGTCAAAAAAAATATCCGCGTCATCAACACATTCTGGTCCACAGCTGTCGGATTCATGGTCAACACTTTGATTCCCATCAGACTTGGAGAATTCGTCAGAGCCTACATATTAGGCGAGAAAGAAGGAACAGGGTTCGGTCCGAGCTTCTCATCTATAGTTGTGGAACGCACATTAGACCTAATAGGACTGCTCAGCATAGGCGTGGTTACCATGTTCTTGGTTTCCGCCCAAGCAGACCTATCCAGCCTGGTCGTAAACATCTTCACAGCCGTAGCAATGCTCATAGCCGTGATACTCGTGGTCATAATCGTGGGCATTAAGAAAGAGGCTTTAATCCTAAGACTCGTAACTGGAATCACGTCTAAAATCCCCCTCGTCAAAAAATACACCGAGAGAATTGCAGATTTCACGAGTTCACTAATCAAAGGATTACAGGGACTCAGCCAAAACCCCAAAATGTTCGCCGCAAACCTCTCCCTAACCTGGATTTTATGGCTGACCCAAACCTCTGCCATCTACTTGACCTTTATAGCGTTTAACTATCCAATGCCCTTTGTAGCTGCGATTCTCGGCGGGGTACTCATGTCCGTCTCGCACATCTTGCCCGCGACGCCAGGATACGTAGGATCCTACGAAGCCTTCTGGGTGCTCATTTTCACCTTCTTAGGCGTGACAGAAATGGATTTGCTTCTAGCCATGGGTGTGATAAGCCACCTAGTAGGACTGTTACCAGTTGTAATCCTCGGATGCGTAAGTGTTGTTTGGCTAGGTGCTTCTTTTGAAGAGATTTTCACATTCAAAAAATATGTTGCCGCCACGAAGCCAGTGACCAATCAAAACCAGTGAAGAAGTACAAATCCGAACAAAGAGGCAAATTTTTATGAGAAAAGGGGATTCTAAATCAGATACAGTGTTAAGGATTTTATTAGTGCCCAGATTATTCTTAGGTTAGCTTTGACGGCGCCGCCGATTCGAGGATTCTTTCGCCTAGGCGGCGGATCATACTTTATCTCGCCTATTGTTAAACCTCTTTTCTTGGCGATAACTAGGAATTCGGCGCCGAATGTTTCTCCGCCTCGCAAATTGAATTTTGTGATTGCTTCTTTTCTGAACGCTCTGAAGTTGGATAAGGTGTCGGTTACGCCTAGAAGTTTGCCTAGGGTTTTGGAGGTTATAATTTCAGAGATTCTAGGCAGCTTAGCGCGTGAAGCTACGACTACGTCGTATTTCGCAGTTTGTCGGACTAGTTCGGGTATGTGTATAGGATCGTTTTCTAAGTCTGCATCTATTGTGACTATGAGGGGATACTTAGCGAGATGCATACCATAGAGCAGTCCTTTGGTTTGGCCTTCCCTCGGCTTGGTTACGGCTACGTCGGCAACGCGATTAGCGATTTGTATGGTTCCATCTGTAGAATTATCATCAACAACTATGATCTCGTGCTGAATTTGTTGAAGCACATTTCTTATCACGGAAATTAGCTTCTCAACATTTTCCCTCTCGTTCCAAGTTGCTGTTACTATCGACACGCCGTTCGGAACCATAATCTTGACCTCAAAGGAACCTTTCCAGTATTATATGGTTGGGTGAATATCTGTTGATTGGTTATAAGTCAATTTTGGAGTTAGAAGCAAAAGTTAGTTCCGATAAAACTAGCGCCCTAAATCAAACGATTAAAAATATCAACTTTAGGAGGGTGGCTTTTTCTCTTTTTTCATTACCTCAAAAGCTTGATTAAGCGTTAGGGGTTTTTTATTCAATAGAGCTGTTGCTCTGTTTACGTTTAATGATGAATCTTTGGGTCTTTTGGCTTTCCATTGCATGTCGCTTATTTTAGCTGGTTTAATGAGGCTCGTGTTTAGGTTGAAGGCGTCTGCCAGTTTTAGCGCAAATTCGTGTCTGCTGACTCTTGTGGCTCCTGCCGTGTGCAAGATGCCGCTTATTTTTCTTTCTGTAATTTCCAGCAGCATTTCGGCCAAGTTTGTGTTTAGCGTTGGTGACACATGCTGATCTGTGAGGACTTTGACTTCTTTTCTTTGTTGTAGGTTGGTTATTAGCCATGTTGCGAAATTGAGCTTGTATTTTGGGCCCCAACCATATATTACGCTTGGTCGGGCAATGCACCATGTATCTGCGTATTTTTCGGCTGAATTCTTCTGGGTCGTAGATTCTTCTTCCATCTATGAATGGGTCGTTCATGTTTTTGATGAAATCTTCCGGTTTTTAGTCTCTTAAATTCATCCCACTCCGTTACTAGTATGCAACAGTCCGCATTCTTGAGGCATCCAATTGCTGAGGCTGTATATTAGATTCTGCTCTTGAAAATTGTTTTTGTGATAGGCATTGCAGCTGGGTCATAGACGGTTACGTTTGCGTCTTTTTTTATCAGATGATTTATATGGGTATCGCCCACGCTTCTCGCATATCATCTGTGTCTGCTTTGAATGCGAGACCCAAAATGGCTATACGTTTGCTTTTAAGGTCACCGAGTAACTCTTCGCAGAATTGAACGACTTTTAGAGGCTGGGTTTTGTTTACGCTTTCGGCAGCTTCTAAGAGTTCAAGGCAATAGCCGAGGTTTTTAAATAAGCGATCAGGACTTTAACATCTTTTGGAAAACGTGATTCTCCGTATCCCAGTCCAGCGCGTAGGAACCGGCGGGGTGTTCTGTGTACGTGATAACGTTTTTATTTGGGAATATGTAATACGTGGCACTATGAAAGTCTTAATTACTGGTGGAACAGGGAGCTTCGGTCATATTGCAACCCGTGAATTATTAACAAGAGATGATGTCGAAAAAATTGTGATATACAGTCGCGGCGAAGAAAAACAAAGGGAAATGCGTCTCAGTTTTCCTGATGACCGAGTAAAGTTTATAATAGGGGATACTCGTGATTACGAGCAAGTTTATGAATCCGTTAAAGGGATTGACATAATATTTCATGCTGCTGCTTTGAAACAGATGCCGACAATTGAAGAATGCCCATATGAAGCAGTTAAGACAAATATCATAGGGACTTGGAATGTAAAGCGGGCGGCAATTGAAAATAAGGTAAATAAAGCATTGTTGATAGGAACAGATAAAGCTGTGATGCCGATAAACGCATATGGTATGACAAAAGCTTTGGCTGAAAAAATCTGGCTTAATTTTGAATCTGATGAAAATACGCCCCGGTTCGCCGTCGTTCGATATGGAAATGTTGTTGGTAGTACTGGTAGTGTTATACCTATTTTTCGTGGAATGATAAAACAGAAAAAACCGCTCCTTATCACTAACCCAGGTATGACACGGTTTTTGATCACTTTGAAACAGGCGATTGAACTAGTATTCTTTGCGGTTGAGAATATGAAGAATAGAGAGACATACGTTCCTAAGATTCCCGCATGTAAAATAATCGATTTAGCTAAAGCAATTGGTGGAGAAGAGTATCCTATAAAAATAATTGGGATTCGTCCTGGAGAAAAGATTCATGAGACTCTAGTAAATGAAGATGAAATGCGTAGAGCTAAAGAGTGTAAAAATTGTTTTATAATTTATCCTCGTGGTTGTTATGATAGTGGGATAATTTTTGATGAATTTAGAAGCGATAAAACCGAGCAATTATCTATCAGTGAGATAAAAGAATTGCTAGAGGAAACGGGTGTATAAAAATAGGTTATTTTAAACATAGAGTTGACTGTCGTGGGTGTCATAGTAAAAACTTAATAAAAATATTGGACCTTGGTATTATGCCACTAGCGGGAGGTTTTCTTCCTCCGTCTGATTTTGAAAAAGAGAGATCCTTTCCGCTTAGAGTTTATTTCTGTCAAGAATGCAGCCTTGTACAAATCTTAGATGTGGTTCCCAGAGAGATTTTGTTCACTCAATACAGATATCTTAGTAGTGTCACTGAAACTCTTCGTAAACATTTCTTAGAATACGCAAAAAAGTTATCCCAATTAGTTCCGAAAAAATTGGTCGTTGAAGTAGGTTGCAATGATGGAGTTTTTCTTGAACCCCTTGAAAAATTTGGATTTAAAGCCATAGGCATAGAACCCGCCGTAAATGTTGCTGATATTACGCGCTCAAAAGGATTCGAAGTAGTCAATGATTTTCTCAATCAAAGAATCGCTTTAGACATCGTGAAAAAAAGAGGGAAAGCCATAGCCGTGTTGGGAAGTAACGTTTTTGCGCATATTGATGATATGGATGAAGTCTTATCCTCAGTAAAGCTCATCTTAGAGGAGAATGGGATCTTTAGTTTTGAGGTCCATAGCCTTGCCAGCCTAATAAAAGATCTTCAATATGATATGATATATCATGAGCATCTTTGTTATTATAGTTTGATCGCAATATCTAACCTGTTAGATAGATATGACTTCGAGATATTTGATGTAGAAAATATTCCTATGCATGCGGGTAGTCTAAGAGTTTATGCACACTTGAAAGATGATCATACTCATAAAAAGTTAAAAATAGTAGATGAGCACTTGGAAATTGAAAAAAAGTTGGGATTGAATTCATTGAATTCATTATTAGAATTCAGTTCAAAAGTTAGAAATCAAAGAGAAAAGTTAAATCAAGTGCTTAGAAAACTAAAAGAAAAACATTGTAAAATAGCTGGATATGGTGCTCCAGGACGAGGAAATACTCTTCTTAACTATTGTGGGGTCGGAACCAATATTTTAGCTTATATCGTCGATGCGTCTCCTAGTCGCCACAATTTGTTTACCCCTGGGACACACATTCCTATTTTCCATCCAAACGTTTTTCGCCAAGATCCACCAGACTATGCATTGATGTTGGCTTGGAGCTATAAAGATGAAATTTTGTGCAAGGAAAAATGGTTTGTTGATAACGGTGGAAAGTGGATTATACCATTACCTGAACCTAAAATATATCCATATTGACTAAAGAATTTGCGGGATATTTAAATAACAAAAGCTGTCATAGAATGTTATAATTTCGATGGTTTTATCTTGAACAATAGAGTAAATTAGGGGTATGAAAATACTAATTACTGGAGGTTCGGGTAATCTTGGAACTGAACTTAAGAAAATTTATCCCACGGCTTGGGCGCCCTCATCAAAAGCTCTGAACCTTAAAAATCTTAGTTCTATATCTAAATACTTGAAGACAAACATTCCTGATGTTGTCATTCATACTGCTGCCCTAACCGATGTACGAAAATGTGAAAAAGAACACGATTTGGCATGGAAAATAAATGTTGAAGGCACAGAAAATTTATTTACAGTAGCAATATCCGTTAATACTGGTGTGTCTTTTGTTTTTATAAGTACTGCGGGCGTCTTCAGTGGAGAAGAAGGAAACTACGATGAAGAATCTGTTCCTTATCCACAAAACTTTTATTGTTTTACTAAAAGTGTAGCCGAACAAAAACTACTTACGTATATGTTTTTTTATCCTAATAATATCTGTGTAATCAGAACAAACTTTGTACCAAAGAAAAAATGGCAATATCCAAGAGCGTTCATTGATAGATGGGGAACATACTTGTTCGCATCAGATGTCGCAAAAGGAATTAAAGACGTGATTGATGCACGTTTAACTGGTATAGTTCATATCTGTGGTGATAAGAAACTAAGTATGTTCGAATTGGCAAAATTTACAACACCAGATATAAAACCCGTAACCCTTTCAGAATATAATGGCGTACCACTACCTAAAGATATAAGTTTAGTAACGAAAAAATGGAAAACGTATTCGATAGGCAATACGTTTTAAAAAATTATGCAAAAATAGACCGCGCGAGGCCATATCAGAGAGAGTTGGTAGTTAAACTGAGCTGGAGGGCGAAGACACCTCATACGGCGCACACTTCATGCCTGCGAAGAGACCCCTCTTGTTGAACTGCATGCCGTATACTTTACTCATGTATGTTTGGACCCTGCCCCCTGACGCTGTACCTGCTGACCCTATAGAAATCACAGTAGACAAAATCTAAACCTGTCAACCCCCATCTCCACAACTGAAAACGTACAAAAAATTTTCAGCCATCAAAAACATGCGCTTATTGAGTAAAAAACCTATTAGCTATATTATTCAAGCGCCTTGTGTTCCCCTCTCCTTTCCTCCCTTTGTCCTCACGTCCCTGTTTGGGACAGAAGAAGGATTCAAGGTACAGCCCTTTTTTAATATAAAATCAACAATGAACGATGGATACAAAGCTAGACAGAAGACTTTCTCAAAAGTTAATTTAACTAGCAATTTTTCTAAGGAGCAATTTAAGAACTCCATTATATTTTATCATAATACTTTGTATTTCCTTATCTGGTGTTATTCTTGAAAGCTGTATTCTTTGATGGTCTATCCATATTTTTTTAAAATTTATGACAACCCAAAAGGGCGCTTTTATAATATTTAATACACGGTTGAAGTCCCCCCCTATAAAGAAGACGGCAAATCCTAAAACTAGATCAAACAGTAAGATAGGAAAAACGCAAATTAAAGATTTCAAAGAATAATTCTTAATTAGCATCATTAACTTATTTCTAGTAAAATGATATGATCTATTTGAACTAGTTTTGCCCTTTTTTGGTCCTTTGTGATAAATAATTGAACTAGGAACGTAAACAATTTCAAAAGATTTGAGTCTTATTCTCCAACATAAATCAGTTTCCTCATAATATAGAAAGAATTTTGTATCAAATAATCCTACTTCTTGAAAAATTGTTCTTCTAAAGAGAGTGAGGGCATAAAAAGTTTTAACTGATTTATTATATTGACCTTGATCTATTTCTTCCCCTCCTCTAACGAATACATTTCCAAATTTATCAATAAAACGTCCTGCTCCGTTGGCAGAGTCAAAAAACTTACGATTAAAAAAATGCAACATTTTACCTTCGCACACCGCAATATTACGATTACTCTCCATACATTCTACAAGTGGAGTTAACCAATTCCTATCGACTTCAACGTCTTCGTTTAAAAAAGCTATATATTTTCCCGATGAAGAAGTAATGCCTAAATTAGCTGCCGCCCCAAAACCTAAGTTTTCATTATTTCTAATAATTTTTATAGAAGGATACGATTTTTCAACAAATTTCACACTATTATCTGTTGATTTATTGTCTATGAAAATGATTTCAAAGTTAGGGTATTCTGTTTTTAGAACAGAATCTAGGCAGGCTTTTAAATGTTCTAAACCATTATGGTTTACAATTATTATGCTGACTTTAGGTAAAGAATTTCTAATCATTTTGATCACATTATCTTATATATATGGAATTACTGCAATCAATCCGTTAACCATATTTCTTAATAACGTTTACCATGCAAGAGTCTTTTCCCTTGTAGCCACAAACCCTTCTCTGATACCGGTTTCGGCGTAACATCACCAGATCCTTCGAGTAGGGTCTCTGCTCCAGATATCAGAGCATTAGAGCTATGAGATGTCACTCTGAATAATACTCTACGGGTCTGCCTGGAACTATCTGGTGCAAATTCCATCACAGGATAGGTCGGATAGGAACTGAATCCAAGTTCTCGAATAACAGTCTTGGAAACCCGTTTTCTTCATCTTTTTAATGTTAATGAAAATCGGTTCTCTACATAAGCATTCCAGAATTATTTAACTCCTCCGCGCGAGTTCCCGTTTGAGTATGGTGCTAATTGCAAGACTGATAACGTCTCTATTGCACTCTAGAGAATTTCCATCAAAAGAAAAGGCCCGGTATCGTATGAAGCAGCCAGGGGATTCTGTCGAACCAAAATACTTCAACCAACTTTCGGCAGTATTTTCTCCCTCAACTTTTGAAAGAACTACACTAACTTCTTCGTTACGAACGGGGCTCCAGGCAAAGGCTGGGATAGCCATTCCCAGTGATACCCCGTCCGAAGTAATTGTAGCCTCCTTGTATTTGTAATTCGGAAAAGTCCAGGGCGCAATGGGGCTTACTCCGAGTATCTCCTCGGATACTTTTTCGCCCCACCCTGTGAGTGACCCATCATTATGACCTTGATAATAAAATGGCATATCTCCTATCCATACCACTGTTCCTCCTGCGTCTAAGTATTTTCGAATGGTCGATTCGGAGCTGGGGGTCTCTGCCACTGTATCGGGCATAATACCCATCGTAAATACCACTGTAGTAGACCTTGCCGTCTCATCCCTGATTTGGAGCCGCATCCAATTCCCAAGTTGGTCCGCATCCAACCGCTGAAAACCATTCGTTTCCAATTCATCAAATAGCGTTGGTAAATTATCAACCCATGATGAGGGGTATCTGCCGTCAAAAAAGTATACCTTTTGCAGATTTTCAATTAAGTCTAATGTTTGCAAAGCATATTCACGGTCAAACTTGAAAAGCCAAGCATCAGAAAAGTTGAAAACAGAAACAAAATAGGGAGATACCGCTAACTTATGGTAGTCTAAATGCACCCGAGAAGGCTCTTCCAATGCATAGGTCACCGGCTTAGAGCCTATGAAGATGTATGATATGTTGTAATCGAGGAGACCCTTTAATACCAACGGACTCCCTGGGCGAACGCCCATCAAAATCATCAAATTTTCATAAGAGCCTGAAAAGCGCCGTAAACTGTATTCATAAATAGACTTTTGTTGAGTTATACTTGTCAGGTATTGCCCTGCATCTCCTGCTGATACGAGAATCACCGATTCCATAGGAATGTTACTCCTTATCGATTGCATCAGTAAGAGATCATCATATCCTATTACACGATATGTTTCTAAGGCGGATTTTACTGCGGTTATCTCTTTTTGAAAATCTGGTAACGCGTCGGATATTAAGTTTCTCTGGTATATGTCATTTAGTATAAAGCCGTTTGATAACAATAACAACATAATAATAAGCATTGAAGTACGTCTAGAATGTACTGTTCCAATCTTTGGTAACCTCATGCTAGCTCTTATATTAATTCCCGCTTTAGTCCTAATTATTTTCGTTGCTAGAATCACGCTGTAGATGAAAAAACACAGGACAGCTGAAGAAAGTATGACACCAAAAATAAAAATACTTCGGAAGACTCTTCCAACCGAGAAAAGACTGCTAACGGGGATTGTTCCAAAGTATAAGGAACTTAGAAATCCTAAGTACACCATAAGCATTAAGAAAAGCAAGTATACTTGAAGTAACTTGACGCTGAAATTTTTCAAAATACTCTTTTCATTGGGTGGTAAGGTTTTTCGACATAAATAATAGATGATAGCCAAGATAACGATAACTAAGAGTGAATACGCAGATAGAGCTGGTAGCTTGCCAAAAATAACGGAAAAAAAATTTGAAAGTGCTGAAATGTCTAACAACCAATTAAAGTTGACTAGTTGTTGAAACATTAAAGTACTATTCGCCGCTACAGCCCCTAACTGATTGAAAGGGATATCGAGGGGATAGTTACTATGGGGTATAACAAAGAATAGGTTATACAAACGGTAAAAATATGGGATACTGAAGCAAAAGGGCAAAAGAAAATGACAAACTGGAGCTAAAATTCCTATGAGTGCCCGCCTTGATGGGAAAATCGCTTCATGGTTCAAGATCCGGTAGGTAAATTTCTGTAAACCTTTAATCACAATTACTATTAGGAGCCAAGACGATGTGATGAGAAAGGCGATGGGGTAAGTTTGCGTGGTAATACACAATGTCACACCTAAAAGGAAATACTTGATACAGGTGTTCTTCTCTTCTTCCAATAATAGAGTAATAAAACCTATCGCAGTTACGGAAATATAAACAGACAGAAGAAATGGTAGGCCGCCCCATCCTAATGAACCCCAAAGATCTTGTGTCGTAAAGAAGCAAGATATAATAACAGCTATTGTTGCAATTTTGTCGTTTTTGAATAGACTCATTGTAGTACTATAGAAAGAAAGCACTATCAATGGTAGAAGGATTGCAGTAAACAGAATCACCACTTTCTCTATAGGAACACCTAACACCGCCACTATCATGGCCCCTAAGGCATATGGTATTGGAGGGTAAGTGTGATAAAACTCAGCAAAGGGTTTTGTTGAACCGCTTACAAGTGCATAAGGATTGTCCAGCAGTACCCTGATATTGAAAGTATGCCAAGCTGCATCATCGGATGTTGATCCATAGTAGCCCATTATCAGTTGAAAAGAAAGTAAGACTGTATAAAATAGAATAATAAACACTACTATAGATGGAAAATTACTCTTTACCCATTCTTGAATCTTTATATTTTTTATATTTTTAATTATTCTGGTAAAATCGAAGTGATAACGATGTTTAGCCAACTTGAAATTGGTAATCAAATATATTGATATAGTTATTACAAATAAAAACCAGAAAGTTACAACAAAAGGAAAATTAAAGAAAGAAAATATGAAGAAATAAAAGAATATTAAACAGATACCAGCCGCGATTTTGTAGTTTATTTTTTCGTAAAAGCTTAGTTTAACAAAAAATTCTTTCTTTGTCCTAACTATAGAAAAAAACAAATGCCCCAACACATAAAGAACTATGATAAACACTAGCATTTGAAAGCAATGAAGCACACTTATTGTTTGAGGCATAAATTCATGCTTACTTCCATACTTGATGCAGAGCGTTTTTATATACTTGCGCATGCTTTTTAGCTGTTTCAGACCACGAAAAACCTTTACTTCTATCTATTGCGTTCTGACCCCTTTCTTTCCGTACATCAGAATTTTTATATAAAAGCCATAATGCCGATCTAATACCTTCAATGTCGCCAACATTTGTTAAATAACCAGCATTGTCTATTATGTGTCCCAAGTCAGCAGTTTTATACGCTATAACGGGAAGCCCGCAAGCCATGGCTTCCAACACAGTCAAACCAAAACCTTCAAGGACAGATGTATGGATATAAACGTCAGCAACGTTATACAAATCTACTAAAAAACTCTCCGGGACATATTTAAAATGAAGCAACTTAACTTTTTTTTCTCTTGTTAATTCTTTGATGTTCTTTTCTTCTTCACCTCTGCCAACAAGAATAAGAACCGTATCTGGTATTCCCGCCAATGCTTCAATGATGTCATTTTGTCTTTTACGTTTAATAAATGTACCAACATTTATAACCACAAAATGGTTCAAAATGCCATATTTTCTTTTCAGAAGAACTCTTGAGTTCTTCTTCCTAAAAACACTATGATCAACTCCGTGATGGATAACTGAAATTTTATCTTCCTTAAACCCATAACGCAATAATGCCTTCTTTGTTGCAAAGGATGGAACGATAATGTGTCTAACCTTATGGCATTGTAACATTTCCAATTTATGAAAAGTTAAGCTATTAATATCGTAAGGTTGCTTGTAATCATGATGATAAGTCTCAATCATGCATGGATGATGAAGAAAGACCCCTGCACCTTCATTTGAATGTACGATATCGTAGTCCTCCAGTCTCAGAAAAGCATTTTTTAAGTAAAATATAGGGGGACCCAAGGTTTTGATATGAAATTTAGTTTGGAATATATCAACGCAGACATCCAGTTTGCGAAGCTCATTTGCTAGATGCCAGCCATATTTTCCAATGCTTGATTTCTCTCTGCCGAAACTATATGACAAGAAAGCTACTTTCATAAATTTATCTCTCTATGCCTTTAAGTCCAGATTGTGTAGTATGAGCTTTAATACCAATCTCCTACTGCTTTGCGATGTTAATCTGTTAGGCACTATATTCAACTCTCTTATAGAATCCATATCCATTTAGCAAAATCTGTTACCTAATAAAGTCAGCCTTATCTGTATCAAAAGTGCGAACGCCCAAACTCCTTCACTGCCTCTAGAATCTTACGCTCGCCTTAATTTTCTCTAAGCAAGCCATAAGTTTTCTTTAAACCAGCTTTTATGGCGCTCTTCGCTTCGCCCAGCTTCTCTTTTATAACCCCCATCCTAAGTGTTCCGTCAACAATATCCTCGATAAAGGTAAAGTCACGTGTCTCTTCACCTGTCCCGGTTAGGGGGGAGAGGTTGCTTAAGCATAGCCAACCAAATGAAGTTGGTAATAACGTAATGCCAAGCAAGAAGTTGAGAAAATTGATGTTAGCATCGCTTGTGTAAACCACAACCTCGTGCTTCCTCTTGACTAACTCCCTCGAAATCTGATAAGTCACTTTAACCGGGACCCCCAAAAGCGTAGGCAGGAAGGAAATAAAGTACGATTTGAAGGCCCTTTATGTCAAGAATCAACAAGTGTTTGCCATCTGATTCAAAATTACATATAGCCTGCGAGCTATTTCCCTTTCATCATGGTTATTCTTAACATATCGGTAGCCATTTTCCCCTATCGCCTTCGCCATTTCGCTGTCTTTGAAAAGTTTGACCGTATTCTCCGCAAATCTATCAATATTTGAGTATACTATTCCCAGTTCCGAACCTGAAAGTAACGAAACCATTCCAGGTAAAGGAGTTGCCAAAACTGGTTTTGCACATGAGAGGTATTGTATAATTTTCCCTGGTATAATATCCCTTGTCGTCGCGTTAACCTCAAAAGGGTTAATACAAATATCAGCGAGGTTAATGTACTGTGGCATCATATCAAAGGGTTGAAACCCCGTTAGGACCACATTTTCAGTAAGTCTTAAATCAACAACAAGTTTTCTCAATTTCTCGAATAGGATGCCCCCACCTACAATTACCAATTTTGCTTCTGGAAATTCTTTAAGAACCGCCGGAAATTGTTCAAGATATAGGTCCAAGCCTGAAAACTCAAATAAAGTTCCAATGAAGAGTATGACCTTATTTTCCTCGGTTAATCCCAATTTTTCTTTAAGCTCTTTGGTATCAACGTTTGGGTTAAACTTATTCGAGTCTACCCCAAGCGGAAGCATTTCGACTTTACGTCTATCAGCTCCCATCCTTATCACATAGTCAGAAAGCTTCGGAGACAAAGTTAAAATCTTATCTACACACCTGTATACCCGTTTTTCAAGTGAAAACGTAATCGGTCTCAAAATCTTATACGGAACCAACATATGTGCAACATCTATAGATCTGAAAACTACGGGAACACCATATTTCCTAGCCAGAGTTATCGTTTGCAGAGCATTCGTAGGAACCGAGTAGAGAACTACAGCGTCTATTTCCTTATCTCTCATTGCTTTCTTAATCTCAGAGTAATGGGTAAAGAAGGCGGATGCCCTATCTAGAAAAGGAGCTTTAATGAAGCCTGGTCTAATTAACTCAACGGAAGAGCCCACATGAGCCCTACTAACATTATTAAACTCCTTCGTTTTAAGCGTGCCAAAATCAAATATGTGCTTTCTATCTCGTAAGCTCCCAAAATCGACGACAAATACGTTGTGACCAAGGCTGGATAATAACTCTGACAAACTGTGCATCTCGAAGACGACTTTTCGAAACCAATCAACTTCGTGAACAAAAAGAATATTCATAGCGAAACTCACTTGATTAAGTCAATAACCATGCGTAAACCAGAGACGTTCGTTTTCAAATCGCCCAGAGATGTCATCTTCCTAAACCTCTTCCAAACATAACGCCATCTCAAATAGAAAGACATGTAAGCCTTCTTATTCCACTCCTTTAACTCTTCTCTACTTAAGGTCTTAGTTCCAAAACCCGGGTTACCAACAGACTTTAAATCAGCGTACACATATTCATCCCATTTTTCAGGCACGTATCCTTCTTCAATAGCTAAACGGTAAAGTTCGGTGCCTGGATAAGGAGTGGCTATCGAAAACTGAACAAAGTCAGGATCAAGCGTCTTAGCGAACCCCACTGTCTCCTGAATGGTTTCAGACGTTTCTTGAGGCGAGCCTATCATAAAGTATGCGACAGTCTCTATTCCAGCTTCATGCGTTAACTTGAAGGCTTTAATTGTCTGCTCCAACGTGATATCCTTCTTAAGGCTATTTAGAACCCTTTGATTTCCTGACTCCACCCCATATTCGATCATATAACAACCAGCGTCCTTCATAATTCCAAGCAAATCACTGGCAACTAAGTTAACCCGAGTTTCACATGTCCATGGAATATCTATTCCTTGCTCCTTCAACAGCCTACATATAGCAATAACCCGTTTTCTATCCAATGTAAACGTATCATCATAAAATTTGATCTCCTTAACACCGAACTTTTCAGTTAAAAGTCGAATTTCATCCACGACATAGGTGGGACTATTACTTCGATATTTCTTGCCAAAAACCGATTTGGAACAGAACACACAACGATAAGGGCATCCTCTACTCGTTATAATAGGCATAACAGGTGATCGCCTGCCAAATGGAGGATGCAAACGGTATTTTTTTATTGGCAATAAATGGAAAGCAGGGAACGGCAATTCATCTAAATTCGAAAGTGGCGACCTTAACGAAGTACTCTTTATGCTAGCTCCCTCTCTGTACGTTACTCCCAAAATCTGGTTTATGTTGCCCGAGTTCTCATCTAGAACTTTAAAGAGTTCAACGATTGTTTGTTCCCCCTCTCCGCGTATAATTACGTCTATCTCACGAGTATCTCTTAAGGTCTCTTCTGGAAGAATTGTCCCATGAACCCCTCCAATGACAACGGTGATGTTGCTATCACTTTCTTTGACTCTTTTCGCCACATTCACTGCTGAATTTATTGTGGGTGTCATAGCCGTAATGCCTACGACTTCTGGTTTTTCTTGACCAAGTATCGCTGGAAGGGAGTTTTCCGAAAATCTTAACGCTGGCAAATCCAGTATTTTGACTGGGTATCCATTTTTCTCAAGAACAGCTGCTATCTGTGCAAGACCGACAGGAGGTTGCGGATACCGAGTAACCTGAGGAGGATTAATTAGTAAGATTTTGGGATGCATTATGCCCTTGCCAGTGTACATATAATAAGGTAGTTGCCTTCAAAACCTACCGCTTGTCTCCTTTTTTCCTTGTTCTGCAAATCCAGTTGACAGTTTTCCCCTCTGTCTAAGATCGTAGATATCTGGTTTGTAGCTTGTTCCAAGTCTAAGGATGATTGGCGTTTTCATAAGCGATCTTATCTTGTTATCGAATTTGTCCAACTCTTCTTTTATTGCTGTATGCTCAACTAATACAACAAGGCAGTCGGCATCCTTCGCTATCTCCTTTATTGCCTTATACTCATGTCCCGGAACAAAATTATCGTATTCTGTTACGTCGTAGCCATCCTCTCTCATCATCTTTATTATCTCAAGGGCTGGACTCTCTCTCAAATCATCCGAATCTGGTTTATAAGTCATACCTAACGCCACAATTTTTGGATCAGCCAGATCTTTAAGTGCTTTCCTTATCTTTGAAGCTACTTTCTCAGGTATACTTTCATTTACTCTTCTTGCTGCCGAAATAAGAAATGCGTTTTTTGGGTCCACTTGTATTAAAAACCATGGATCTTTCGGCAAACAATGGCCACCAACGCCAATCCCGGGACTAAGTATTTTAACTCTAGGATGTTTGTTTGCAAGCTCAATCGTTTTCTTTACATCTATCCCTAAAGTGTCTGCAACCAGCGAAAATTCGTTAGCCAATGCGATATTTACATCACGATAAGTATTTTCCATCAGCTTAACTGTTTCCGCTGTTATGTCATCGACTATGTCAATATCTCCTTTTACAAATGATTCGTAGAGTTCTTTTGCCATGTGAGCCGATTTAGAGTCGATGCTCCCTATGATCCTATTATTGTAAACCAATTCATAAAACGTATTCCCAGGCAGTATTCTTTCCGGGCATTCTGCTAAAAATACATCTTCTCCAATTTTCAACCCTGTATTTTTTTCTATTAAAGGCTTTAAAATTTCCCTGCATGTCAATGGCGGAACCGTGGATTCAATTATGACCAAATTGCCTCTCTTCAGATGCGGCAGAATAGACTCTATCGCTGAAATAACGTAGGACAGATCTGCGACTTTTCTTCTACCCTCTAAAGGCGTTGGCACAGAGACGATGAAAACATCAGCATCACAAGGTTGTTCGCTAGCAGTCAAGTTCTTTTTTACTTTTTCTTCTGCAAAAATTTCCTCTATATCATTTTCTTTTATTGGTAGTAACCGCTCATCAATAGCTCTTACAACTTCTTTTTTTATGTCAACCCCAACTATTTTGTAACCAACTCTGGCAAACATGATAGCGAGAGGCAATCCAACATAACCGATTCCAAGCACAACGATTTTCTTAACCATTCAACCACATTTGGAATAAACTTTTTTCTGCCATTCTATAGTTTTTCTTAAACCTTCTTCTAAACTGATACTTGTCCTATAGTCAAGGTCCTTTTTTGCTTTTGTATTGTCAGCTATTTTGTTTAGGGCGTTATGCTTTTCTACACTTTCATAATTAACCAGCGAGTCATCTTTCCCAATGATTTCTAAAATGGCATCTGATACCTCCTTCATGGTTACATTATGATCACCGGATATGTTGTAAACCTCTCCTAGCTTGAAGCGGTTTATAACATTAGCCATCGCGTTGACCATATCGTCCATGTAAGTTAGTGATCTGCGATTCTCCGTATAGACAGTGTATGACATGTTATATAATGCCCTATAAACGAAGATGCAAACTGCACTCCTGTAAGGAGAATAATACTCTCCTGGACCATATGAATTAAATAGCCTTAATCTCACCGTCTCTGTGCCAAAACGATTAGCAGAATTCATTATTTGTTGCTCATTCACCCATTTTGATATCGCGTAATCATTTAACTGTCTTATTGGTTGTCTGTCTGGTACATCTTCCTTCATTACATCTTGGTAATCACCATATATTTCAGAGCTACTTGAGAAAATCATTCGAAACCCCTTTTTCTCTTGCATTCTTATGATATTTTTAGTTCCAATAACATTAGATTTCCACATTCTCTCATAGAAATCTTCACCGTTATGTCTTCCAAATTCTGCCGCTAAATGATAAACATAATCAAATTCAGTGGTTTCAAACACTTCTTGAAGTTGTCTAAATTCTCCAACATCACATTTCACATATTGTGGGTTGTGGTGATTGAAAAGGTCTGTAACCCAAACATTGTGACCTCTTTTCCTTAATTCTTGTACCAGAGGCTGTCCCACAACCCCTAATCCGCCTGTTACCAGTATTTTCATAATGCTACCTCAGCAAGATTTATTCATGCTTCTACGTGATAACATTTTCGATTATTCTCCTGCCAGCTTTGCCGTCTCCGAAAGGATTTTCCCAATCGTTTCTCTTACCAAGCATAAGCTTAACACCGTCAACAATCTTGTCAGGCCTCGTGCCAGCCAAAATGTTTGACCCAACATCAAGAGTTTCAGGTCTCTCTGTGTTATCCCTCAAAGTCACGCATGGAAGCCGTAGAATACAAGTTTCCTCCTGAACCCCACCAGAATCCGTAAGCACAAGCCTAGCGTTGCATTCAAGCTGCAAAAAACTCAAATAATCCAAAGGTTCAACCAACCTAACATTACTTGGTTCCAACCCTAATTCTTTCAAACGTTTCCTAGCCCTAGGATGAACAGGATAAACCAATTCAAAACCAAAATTCTTACAAACCTTTTCTAATCCTTTAATAATGCCACGAAATCTCTTCTCATCATCAACATTTTCCTGACGATGAACCGTAGCCACAAAGAACTCACCACTGGCAAGATCCATAACAGCTAGAACGTTCACCCTGGCTTTCGATATCTCAAGATTCTGGAAAACAGCGTCAACAACAGTGTTGCCCGTTACAAAAATTTTCTCTTCAGAAATCCCCTCATTAAGTAAAATCTGCCTTGACTTCTCAGTTGGAGCAAACAAGAAATCAGAACAGTGATCGGTCAGGATCCTATTGACCTCCTCAGGCATTCTCCGGTCATAACTTCTCAAACCAGCTTCCACATGCCCAACTTTAATACCTAACTTATAAGCCGCTAAAGCACCAGCAAGAACCGTGTTTGTATCACCTTCAACCAGAACCACATCAGGCCTTTCATTCAGAAGAACCTTCTCGATGCCAATAAGCATCTTACCAGTCTGCTCGGCATGACTTCCTGAACCAACCTCTAAGTTGTACTTTGCCTCAGGCAACTCAAGCTGCTCAAAGAAAACCCAATCCATATTATACGAATAATGCTGTCCAGTATGCGAAATAAAGTAGTCCAAGTCTAAACGTTTGCACTCTCGAATTATCGGAGACATTTTAATAATTTCAGGCCTAGTCCCAAGCACAATAGAAATCTTCATGCGCTAGGCTTTTCCCTTCCAATTCTTCGACATCTGAAAAGCACTGTTCCGCCATCAGTTAAGGCTTTCCAAGATCCACACACTGAATATAAGCGTGCTCTCTGTCCTTTGGCTTTGACAAACCCAATTCAACAGGGTCAACCCCTCGTTCCAACACAAGCACATAATGCAACAAGGAAGAAAGTGCATGCGTACACAAAGCATCCGTTTTCCCCAAGACTATCTCAGGATCGTCAACCACTATTTTATCCCCAACCATATACACTGGGCAGTATCCACGCACCTCAGCAACTTCAATCTCAAGCATACTCTATCGTTTCTCATTCATTTTTCTTGAAAGCCTCGAGATAGCGTACAACATAATAGCTGTCGACAACATAAAAAAGCTAATTAGCACAAAAGCTGTGGAAGCCAAAGCAATATTCGTCGCTATCTGATGCTCTATGGCGTAAAGCTGCAACATCCAAACGCCAAAGGCTATCCCAGCAAACAGACAAAATATTCCCGGAATACCCAGAACCATTAACGGCCTTTCCTCCACAATAAGGCGGATAATTGACATAATAATGCCCATGCCATGTGCTATAGGATGCTCCGTAGAAGTGGTTACCCCGCCATTGTTGTATTTGCACGTGCTGGGCACTTCATAAATCTTCAAATTATGCTTGTTAGCTTCAAACAGTATCTCAACGCTAGCGCCCATGCCAGCTTCAGAAATGCTAAGGCGGCCTAGCGCCTTCTGATTATAAGCTCGGAACCCGCTCTGAGCGTCACTGACACCATTCTTTGACGAATTATTAACTAACTTGGTAATCAATTGGGCACCAACTCGCCGGTACAAAGGCATCTCCGCAGTTCCACGTACATCAACAAATCGGCTACCAATTACCATATCCGCTATACCCTGAACAATAGGCTTCACAATATCGGGAATTTCATTCGGATCATGCTGACCGTCAGCGTCCAAAGTAACCAAAATATCAGCATCCAACTCACGAGCACGTCTAAACAGACTCATAAGAGCGGTACCATAACCCAAATTCCGCTCATGCCTAACAACATCTGCACCTATACGCGCAGCAATCTTCGCCGTTAAATCTATAGAGCCATCATCGCAAACCACAACCACATTCGCAAACTTCTGAGCCTCCAAAACCACCCGTGCAATCATCTTCTCCTCATTAAACGCTGGAATGCCAACAACAACAAACGGTTTAGTTCCAGAAACCTCTGTCTGATCCAAGATCACGCTTGCGTCTTCAACTTCCAACAATATTTTCACCTTCATAACCGTAAACTGATATTCGACCAAAATCCTGCAACCTAACGAAAGATGGAGAAACAGACAGACCATACCACCCGATCGGCTCGTTCCACCAAACAAAATAAACACGGCTAAAATCATGATCCAAGGCTGTCTTTATAGCCAAACTATCGTTATTCTCAAAATGCACAATTGCATGCGACTTATCCAAATACAACTGCCCCCAAAACAGAAAAGCATGTTGCAAAATCACACAGGAAAATGCATCCAAATTCCCATTGAGCCAATTCATAGCCTGAACCACACTATTCACATCTTCATAGGGAACACTTGGATTAGTTGAAAAGTAAAGGTAGGTGCCAGAAACAGAAGGCACACTTACATTCGCGTAAACCATCAGCACAGGCGTAACCAAATAAGCGATACACAATGAGAAAGTTAATAAAACTATTGCTACCGCTTTCTTGTTGGAAAACCACGAGAAAGGCAAAGTTTTCACCTCAGGATTATTGCGCAACAATCTGCTAAATCCATTGACCGCGTAAAACGTGAAGGGATAAACAAGCATAAACATCCAACGATGCCAATACTCCAAAGCAAAAAAAGGAACGGCTAAACAACCAAAAGCGCCAATCAGCAACAATCCTGTCCACAAATTTAAAACACGATTCTTAAAGAACCCCTTCACAACCAAGAAAAGGTATGGCAAATACAAAACAGCGAAAAGGACAACAACGTTCAAAGCTAGACTCCAATAACTCGGATAGTAATCCACACAAAAAGATCGAACACGCAAATAATCAACCAAGAAAAACAAGCCTCCAGCCTTAGCACTAACAGCATCGCCAGCACCAATTATGTTGGTCTCAGTTACATAACGAACAGGAAAAAACCTGAGAACCATACCCACCAAGAAAACAGACAAAGCAGGAAGAAACGCCAACGCCAAACACTTAGACGCCAAATCCACCCGCTTTTTAACCAGACGCCAAACTACCAAACCTAGAACCACCATCAGCAAAGTCACCGCGGCATACTCATGAGCGAAAACAGTCAACAAAGAAAGTAAAACGAAAAGCGCAAAACCACGTTTAGAATTAACCTCCCTAACATAAGACAGAGTAAAGAGTAAAAGACCCAGACCCAGAGTATTTCGCAGCAAATCCCAACTTATCCTCAAAGAAGCCAACTGCAACGCAAAAAAACCTCCAGCAAACAAGCCCACGCGCAAATCCCAACCTAACATTTTCCTTGAAAACCAGTAAATTCCAGCCACATTTAAACCGAATAACAGAGGGGCAACAATCTTCAACAATAAGAACGGGTCAGCAGGTATGAGGGCGTAAAGTGGCACTATAAGCGCATACAAAAGCCAAGAAGAAGTGAAAAATGTGCTCCAATGAGCCCATATTACGCCACTCTTCATCGCAACCGCATAATGAATTGTATCGAAGCCTATTGGAAGAGGAAAAGCCAAGAGTTCAGGAACTAACCTAACAAAAAACCCAATAGATAAGCAGGCAATCAATGCTTTGCGATCTGTTAATTTAACGCTGCTTAAGAGATTTAGAAATTCAGGCTTCGATCTCAACTTCATCAAACGCACTTTGCTAAGAAAACTGGAAGCAGTTCGCTGCAATACAGTCTCAGTCCATTTTAACTTAGTTTAAGTTGAACAAATTAAATTTTTTTGTTATATTTAAAATTAGAAGCCAAATTGTTAACCACTTGTAACCCAAATTTTCTCAATAAAGAACTATCCATCTAAAATCCCATTAGCTCTAATCAAGGTTTATCTGGTTCACTTACTAACCGTCACTTGTTCAACCATTGGAGAAAAGGCAACCGAACCTTGTTTATCAGTCTTTGTCCAAATCCGTGGCCTACGCAGAACAATAAGGAGCATAGCATATAGTGCGATGAAAGCTTGAAAGCTCCAGTAGAAGTAAACGAATGGAAGCCAAAGGAGACTTGTGACTTTCCGCGGTTTAGAGATGTAAATCAAAGCAACGCCGCAAATAAACATGGTGAGAGTAGTGCTTAATGCTGCAAGCTGCACGAGAAAACGCCACAAGACATCAAGAGGCAAAAATGTGAAAAACGACCAGAACACCGCCAGATAAGGCAGCAACGAAGCAATCAGAATAAAAGGCCCAAAAAGTGTTGTCTCAGCGTCGAAGCTTACTCTGCTTAATCTCGTCATCAATCGACCGTACTTTATAGCAACTTCCATAGTGCCTCTGAACCATCTTGTGCGCTGCTTAAACAATGTTCTCAGATTTGAAGGACTTTCCTGCCATGCGACCACATCGGAAGCGTATCGGATTTTGTAGTCATTTTCCAGAAGCCTTGCAGAAATCTCCATGTCCTCAGACAAGACAGCCTCGTCGAAACCTTCCAGCTTCTCTAAAACGTCGCGACGTATGAACTGGCAGCTTCCCTTCAAATGGACAAACAAGTTCAACGTATCTTTGCCTCTAAGGTAAGCTTCACACCACACAGCTTCTTCATAAGATATGAACTTCGTCAGCATGTTTTCCGCAGAGTTAAGAGACAGAGTTTTGCCTTGTACGGCGGCAACGATTGGATCTTCAAAATATTCAAGTACAACCATCAGCGCATTGGCATCAGGAACGTTGTCTGCGTCAAACACTGCAACAATGTCGCCTCTTGCATGCTTAAGTCCATAATTCAAGGCTGACGGCTTGCCGTTAGAAAAAGGCTTCTGTAGAATTTTCACGTTAGCATACTCTTTAGCATAATTCATGCAAATGTCGAGGGTCTTATCGGTCGACCCGTCTTCAATGATAATGATCTCTCTCTTTGAGGCGGGATAATTCAGCTTCGAAAGTGAAGTGAGTAATCTGTCAATGACCTTCTCTTCATTTTTAACTGGCACAACAATTGAAAAAGAAGGCAAAAATTCATCTGAGCTACGTTTTTTCTGTGGCTTTTGCCGTTTTTTGCAGAAATCTTTAACGCCAGTGGCTAAAATAGGCACGTTGTAAAGTGACCAAAGGCAGACAGTTAGGAGTACGCCAACTATGATGAAACCGATTATGTCTGGTATCATACGATGTACTCCCTAACGTGTAATTGCGAATCAGGTTTTAAAGGCTTTAGGTTCATTAATATGCATTACAGCTAAGAACTTTATGAATGATGAATCAGAAGGCCAACTTTCCGCGGAAGAGTTGCCCCATTTCTGAGCCAATGAGCCAAGTTTTTGGGCAAGCGGGAGACCCACTTCCCTAAACGCCCGTGAAAGACTGCTTTCCAGAAAGCCCTCCAACTTTCTAATGACGGCTAAGAGATTTTTGGCTAAAGTGAAGCTGCGAATGTTGCTTGCAACCTTTATCGTTAAATCAATAAGCACTCTGTCTATCCTTGGCAAAGCTCTGAACCACACGCCCGCGCGCATGGCCTTCAACCTCAACTTCATCAAACGCGCCTTATTAGGAAAACTGGAAGCGATTTTTTGCAATACAGTCTCGGGCATAATTGTTTAGACCTTCTTAATTCTTGCTTCTTAATTCTTATTCAATATTCATATGTCGATCATTAATCTTGAGCTAAGTATAATAAAAAATTTTCTGGTCTATAAATACATATTTTGGATAAGTGAACTCTAATAGAAAGCGAAAACGAAGTAAGCTTTGAACATAAAGCAGCATATTTTTTGAAAAATGGTAATTCCGTCTAAGCATATATGGAGCTGTCTAAGTTGGATGATGTTGCGCGCGCGCGCGCGCTTCGAATCACGTTTTGCTTCGTGAAAAGAATGGCAAATTCAGTTATTTTTGGGAAAAGGGTCGAATATGAGTGGCGAAAGCGCTGTCTAAGGCAACTAAAGTTAATCTTCAAAAAACCGAAGTGCATTAACAAGAATATTGAAGAGACAGCCAAGGGCGCTGTCAGTGCGTTAGGGCTGTTTCATGAACTCGATGAATTCGGTGAGGCTTCTCGGCTGCAAAGTGTAGTTTGACCGTTTTTCTTCGCCTATAGTTGAAGAAGGCTTTGATCCATAGTCATGTCCAGGATAAACTTCCACATCATCGCTAAGCTTTAAGAGCTTGTTAAAAAGGCTGTTGTACATGTTTCTGGAACTTCCGCCGGGCAGGTCTGTTCTGCCGCATTCTCCCACGAACAATGTGTCGCCCGTCAAAAGTTTCTTTTTGTCCACTAACAGGCATATGCTGTCAGGGGTGTGTCCCGGCGTGTAGATTACCTTTATTGAGACTTTGCCTACGTGTATAACGTCGCCATTATCCACCGTGATGTCAGCATTGGTTCTTGATAGTTTATGCGCAACGGTTTTAACGCCGAATATGGAATGCAGTTCCTCGTTGCCAGCAGTGTGGTCAGAATGCCCATGCGTGTTAATTACGTACCTCAGCGCCAAATTCTCCGCTTTCAGTATGCGAATTATTTCGCCTGCGTTAAAGCTTGGATCAACCACAGCCGCCTCGCGTGTGGCATCATCTGCCATGATGTACGAGAAGTTGTCGCCGTGTTGCTGAACTTGCCTGAAAAACATAAAGCTTCAACCGCAAAGATTGCCGATTCAACACTTAAAAACGTATCTTGAAGCAGTGAAAGCTTAAAGTCTGTCTGAAATAAACGAAAAACTATTGCACAATTTTTAAGGTGGGTGCATGCCCAAAGTTTTTTCTATAACATCTCTACAATGAAGATTTTTGAAGCAGGCGGTTGTCTGAATGAATTTGAGAACTTGGCTAGGACACACATTATTTAATATTGGATTTTGGACGTTTTTCTGGGGAGCCTTTGAGTTGGCGTATCAGTCTCCAAGTGACCCCATATGGTCAGGCACCTTCGGGTTTCCCATTCCTCACCACTACATCATCGGCGCAGTACTAGCTTACATTGGCTACATAATGATAACGCTCACCAAAAGCGTAAGAGAGAGAATTAAAAGTAAAGTCACAAAAATGCACGAGTCTTAGTTGAACATAACTGTGGCTAATTTTTTCTTCTGTAAAGTACAGCTACTGATGGTGTTGCCATCAAATAAAAGAAGTGTCGATTCCTATTCAGAACAAAGCTTTTGCTTTTAGACAAGCATTAAGGAGGGATGATGGGGAAAGACTAAGCCCCGTTTTCTAAGCCTTCCCCCTTCACCATCAAATAAGAAAGCGTGCACAGGATATAAAAGGCATATTTCAGTATCGCAATATTTCATATACGAAAAAGAAGGGCTATTTTGGCTTACGGAACAGCGGCAAAATTGGTGCGGAGGGTGGGACTTGAACCCACGAAGGCCTGCGCCAGAGGATCTTAAGTCCTCCCCCTTATCTTAGGCTACTGGATCTGGCCGCCTATTTAGACCTGGCTCGGGTACCCCCGCACCGACCCTTTACACTTCACGTTTAGTGTAGTTTAAGGTTTTTGCATGGATTGCAGACGCTGCTGCGTAGGCTGCGGAGTAAATGGTGAAAAAACAGAAAAACATAAGCGGGGCAGCACGTTGTGAGGGCTTTGGCTGCGCCATTCAGGAGCTATTTATTTTGGGAAGAAAAACATTGGATTACTTTTTCGCATGTCAGACATTCTGCAGGTATTTCCTGCTGCTTTTGGCGCTGGTGCAAATACCCGAGATAGTGAGTGCATGCGGAATTTGCAGGAACGGCTGCGGAGACTTTTTTTTGTGTCGGTTGCGGTATCGGTTGTGGTGGTTGTTGTGGCAGTAGTTTCTGTTGCGGACTTGTCGCGTTGATTCGGTTGCGCTTCCAAATTTTAGTCCCTGCCCACATGAACGCTATTGCTGCAATTGACCCGACGTAATTTATTGGGTTTACTTCGGCAATTGGTTTTTGCCAGACGAAAAAGTCGTAGGCTACCCAATACAGGAACCATATGTACACGGCGATGAAGCTTGAGTACCATAAAGCTTGATATTTGAGCAGGCTGGCTTTTGATNTGTTAACGCTTAGGTTTCGTGTCATTTGGTGCTTGCGCTTNTTAGGTAACGCCTTCACTGCATTGTTCACCAGCAGGTATTATATTACTGGAATAATGCTAAAAAACTTATGAACTGCCAATAAAAACTTGAACTCTACCTTTCCAGTTTCCAGTGCCGCGTAAAACTACTGCGGCATCGACCTAAAACTTAAAGAATCTGGCTACTTTATTGGAGATGAATCAGGGGGCGGGTAGCTCAGTACGGATAGAGCATCACCCTCCTAAGCACCTAGAGAATATTGACCTTAACATAGACTTAGGGGAATACAGAAAGTTTCTACTCTCTAAGTTTTCTAGAAGCTATGCTTTGCAGATATTCAATAATGGCATAAAATATTTTGACTGTTTAAAGAACCCACACATAATTTCTACTGTGCCCACAAGCGTTAGAGGTAATATCTTAAAGGCAATGGTAAACTTAGCTAAATACAAAGGCAGTTATGAAGAGTATAAGATTAAGCTGAAGAACCACGGAATTAAGTAGATAAGCAATGACGACAGTTTTAATTCATTTCTGAGAATAATCAATAATAAACACAGCAATCTGGGAAAATGGTACAAGACTGCTCAAAATATTCTAAGGGATAATGAGAAAATTTGGTTAAGATTTAATCTATTGACAGGACTACGCAAGCAAGAGTCTATCAATGCTTTTAATTTAATAATTGAACTTTCACAAAAGAATAGACTGTCAGAGTATTACAATGCTGAGCTAGAAATCTTAGAGTATTTCAAGTATCCAGATTTATTCTTAAGGCAAACAAAGAAGGTTTACATTAGCATAGTTAATAGACACCTAATCTCTGAAATAACAAAATCTAGCAAAGTTTCCTACAGTGCAATTAGAAAAAGACTAACTAGAAACAAACAAAATCTACGCTTTAAAGAACTGAGAAGTTACTATGCCACATATCTACGCAAGAATGGAGTGTTGGCTGAATATGTTGATTTGTTGCAGGGTAGAATCCCTAGAAGCGTATTTGCTAGGCATTACCTTAAGATTGGATCAGTAAAAGAGCTAGTGCAAAAGGTTGATGCTGTTACTGCTACGATAGAGAGTAGCTTACTCTCTTAACCCTATTCTTCCTTTTGTCTAATCTGCAATGGAATATTCAAATAGCGCATGCACTCACTTTTTTTGAGCCAGAATTTTCCTCCATCCACATGTATGGCAAGTAGCTGAGCTATCATGCAAGTCAAAATCCAGTTTTCCGCTGCAGACAGGACATTTCAAGATTATAACTCTCCTTTCTCAACTTTAAAACTGGCAACACCCAATAAAAACCATATTCTGGAAACTGTAATATCCTCAAGACTTAGAAATGATGTGTTTCCTAAATTACCCCATTTCTCTTCACAACTATTCCACAGGCTTTTAACTAGCAAACAAGAGCATTTTCGATAACTTTGCATAATCTGGCAGAAAATAACTCAGAATCCTGAAGAATCAGACATTAAAACGAATGATTAGATCAAAACACTTTATTAATGGCAACACCAAGGGAAGCAGTCGGTGTGTACTCTTCTTGAGAAGAAACAACATCGAAGTTCTGGCAAAAATATTGGAGCTAACTCAGAACGGAAAAAGAAAAACAAACATCATGTAC